>ERZ795053.839-NODE-839-length-39097-cov-9.232263_pt1 | contig 39097 bp, 36 predicted proteins | sample MGYA00375137_ERZ795053 | MGnify/ENA primary metagenome ERZ795053 (study PRJEB30182, sample SAMN05720284) | activated sludge metagenome | isolation source: Anaerobic digester | place: Hong Kong | collected 2014-12-17 ... | reverse complement strand
AAGGTATATAATTTCGGACCCCTTGGCGATTAATTTTATGATTTTCCACGAGATATACCAGGTCCTTTCAAAAACAGCATCACCGCGATCACCTCAGATATTCCGCGTAAACCCGGTCCCATCGGGACCAATTCCGGTACGCCAGGATTTTCAGGTATTATTCCCGGCCCTCATCGGGACCAAACTGCGATCACCTCAGAAAAAATTCGGATCCCGGTCCCATCGATGCCAAATCCGGTTAGCCTGGAATTTCAGGAATATTCCAGTGGGCCATCGGGAGCAAACCGTGATCACCTCAGAAATCAATTCGGAACCCGGTCCTATCGATGCCAAATCCGGTTAGCCTGGATTTTCAGGTATATTCCAGAGCCTCATCGGGACAAAAAAGTGATCACCTCAGAATTCAATCGGAACCCGGTCCCATCGGGACCAAACTGCGATCACCTCAGAAATCATTTCGGGACCCGGTCTCATCGGGACCAGATTCGGTTAGCCTGGATTTTCAGGTGTTATTCCCGGGTGCCATCGGGACCAAACCGCGATCACCTCAGAAAAAAATTCGGATCCCGGCCCCGTCGGGAACAGATATTGTTAGCCTGGATTTTCAGGCATATTCCAGTGGGCCATCAGGACCAAACAGCGATCACCTCAGAATTCAATCGGAACCCGGTCCCATCGGGACCAAATATTGTTAGCCTGGATTATTAGGTATTATTCCCGGCCCCATCGGGGCCGCATATAAAATCGCTTGCATTACCTAACCTCCAGATGACGCAATGAATAATAGAAGATCATCCCATAACCGAAGGCTAGCATCACATGAAAAATAATAAACGAGGTGATGCCAAAATAGATCCCTAATCCCACAGCGGCCAAAAAATAGAGGGTCAAAACACCTTCCCAAACGGTCAGGCCAGAAATGGAATGTGCCAGATATCGATGGTTACGGAACGAATCGGTAAGGCTTCTGATATTAAATTTGGGGGTGCGCACGAATGAAGATTTACGGCCTAGCCATCCCTGAAATACAGCCACCGAGTTGTGCAAAGACAAGCCCATCGACAAAGAAAGAAATACCGGGAACAAAACCAAAAACTTCAGGACTTTCCTGCCCCATGAACCCTGCGACCAGCCTGTGGTAACATTGCCTGCGAAATAAACGGCTACAACGGCTAGCATCCCTGTCAGAAACCAGGCAAAATATTGAATGTTAATACCCAGGAACCGGGTAAGAAACAATACCGGAACACTGAAAACCCCGATCATAAAAACAAACACGAAAATAGCGCTGGCCATCAGATGCAGGGTGGCATGAATCTTTTTACTCATTGGTAATGCGGATTCCCACACGCGGGGTAGGTTCTTTTTGGCCGTCTCTGCGCCGCCCTTCATCCAGCGGTGTTGCTGGGATTTGAGTCCATTCATCTCGGCAGGGAGTTCGGCGGGTGACCCCAGGTTTTCCAAATACTGGATTTTCCAACCCTTCAGCTGCGCCCGGTAGCTGAGATCGAGATCTTCAGTAAGCGTATCGGGCTGCCAACCGCCTGCATCAATGATGGTCTGTCGTCTCCAGATCCCTCCTGTACCATTGAATTGCAACAAATATTGTCCTTCCTGCCGCCCTGTTTGTTCCACTGAAAAATGCACATTCAACTGGAATGCCTGCAAGGCTGTGATCAGCGAGTAGGATTCATTGAGGTGCTCCCAGCGCGTCTGCACAACACCCACGTGTGGATTGGTAAACCAGGGTATTGTCTGCCGTAAAAAATCCGGAGTAGGTAGAAAATCGGCGTCAAAAATCGCAATGTATTCGCCGGTAGCCTGTTCCAAACCGTATTGCAGCGCTCCTGCTTTGTAGCCCTGCCTTTCTGGTCGCCGGATATGCCGGATGTGATATCCCTGCAAGCGATATTCCTGGACGATGCGCGCGGCAATCGCCACCGTCTCGTCATTGGAATCGTCCAGAACCTGTACTTCCAGAAGGTCCCGGGGATAATCCAGCATCATGATGTTGCGTATGAGTCGCTCGACGACATACATTTCATTATAGATAGGTAGTTGGACCGTGACCGGAGGCCACCTGGGCGGCGGAGGCGGCGGGCTCTGCGACGGGCGCTGTTGATGCTTTGCGTACAGCCACAACAAATGCAGTTGAGACAAACAGAATACCAGTACATAAAACAAGGCCAGGGCATAAAAGCCAACCAAAATATATCCGATCCAGGTCCACCAAACCATTACATCAGCTTAAATATCGTCCACAAGATCTTCTGCCCGGCCAGAATAGTCCCCTTAAGGGTGCCGGAGACTTTGGATATACCCACGCGCCTGCGGTAAGATACCGGCACCTCTGTACATCGGAATTGATGCTTGGCAGCTTTTACCTGCATTTCTACAGTCCAGCCAAAGTTAGGATCTGCCATCTCAAGTGCCTGCAATTTATCCCACCGGATGGCCCGGAAAGGTCCCAGGTCGGTAAAATGATACCTGTAAATCATCCGGATCAGGGTGGTAGCCAGCCAATTTCCAAAGATCTGCTGCGGCTGCATGGAACCAGGTTCCAGATTCCCCAACGCGCGGGAACCGATCACGAGATCCATTCCATCATGGAGAATAGGCTCCACCAATAAAGGCATTTCCTCCGGATGATCGCTGTAATCGGCATCCAGAAAGACCACCAAGTCCGGTTGCTCGGCTGCTGGTTTTAATTTTAGGTATGAGATTCCTTTGAGGCAGGCACTGCCATAACCTTTCCGCGTTTCCGTCAAAACCGTTGCACCCAGCTTTTGGGCAACTTCGGCCGTGCGGTCAGAACTGGCATTGTTGCATACGATAACTTCCCGGACCAGAGACCAAGGCATGTCTTTCAGCACCAGCCCGATCGACTTTTCTTCATTATAGGCCGGTATGATCACATCAATGCGCATCTTCTCTGCATTCGCTTGCAAAAGTAGTCTTTCTGACCACGACATTATAGTGTTTGACGGCCAGTTGTCGGATCAGGGACAGGTGATCCTGAAGACCCGCTAGAGGTTAAATACAGGATTTCTTCAACATTCTCCGTGAATGGTATTGGATCGACCCGGAGGCACGCTGCTGAAATGCTGCCTTGGTGTCCCTCTAAAGTCAGAATTGCTCTGGGGACAATATTGGGTTACGATGCCCTGGTTGAAGATTCAATTTCTATCAATGTCCTTTTTATATCCTCCAGATTTTGTTGGATATCCCGCATGACCGGATTGGAGGAGGAAGAATTGCGTAATTCCTCCTCCCGTAATCCTAATAAGGTATCAACCCGTCCAACAATTAAGGACAACAGGACAAAAACGATTAGGATAAGTGGGATCGATATGGCCAAATGATCAAAAATTAACCTACCCAAAAAGCTGTCTTTGTAGGCCTTCAGGAGGACAAATGCGATCATCAGGAACTGAACATAGCCGACATACATTTTTGCCCGGTCAATGTATATTTTCCATCTTATCAGCGCTTTCCGGTCTGCTTTTATCTTAGGCACATGAGGTGTTTATTTTATTATGGAAATCAAATATAAAATGCAGCAGGGTGGATAGTATTGTCTTGCCTTTGGTTCATTGAGGTAGTATTTTGTATTAAAGAGTTAAATTGGCAATTAGTATTTAGATGGATGAAGCTCTTATTCTGCTTGCCTGCTCTGGTTGTCGTTTTTACATATTGGATGTCATCGTCATCAACCGAAGCTGTCGACACAATTCCTTTTGACAAGAATTGCCCGGTAATTTATGATAACGATGATCATCGTGACATGTACACGGATGAGTATTTATTTTCGTTGGCCAGTGCCGGTAGTATTAATCTGAAAGGTATTATTACCAGCTATAGCGGAGATAAAAATGAATATGATTTGTTCGTTACCGGGCGCCAGCAAATTATTGATAAAGCTAGGCAAAGTGGGTTGATTAACTTGCCTGATGCGACGGCCGGACCGTTTATCTCCTTACTGCGACCCAAATCAAATCATATAGAGGATACACCTTCCTTAAACAGTGCCGCAGGCCAGGTCATTGTGCATGCTGCAATGCAAGCGTCGCCGGAGAAGCCTCTTGTGATAATTGCCGGAGGGCAGTTAACGGCGATAGCAGATGCCTACTTGCAGGAACCACAGATTGCAGATAGAGTGGTCGTTTGTGGTATTTTTGGGACATTACATGAAACGTATAATGCTGGATTGGATTCCTGGGCCTGGGCCATTGTCATCCGAAAATTCAGATGCGTATCCATTTCAGATTCCGAAGATGACGCACCTTATAGCCACGTATTCCTTAAAGGACGCCCTCTGACAGGCAAGCAGAGGATTAGGCAGGATCTTGAAAATGGCGTTATCCCTTCGACTTCATTTTATATTTGGATGCTTGAAAAACATCACCCGGTTCATCCTCCGGTTTACATGGAAAAAGATGGTGACACGCCAGCTGCCATTCCGTTGATGCGGCCGGATTATCTTACCGGTGTGGAACGTTGGCGATGTACCGGAATTGATGATAATGGTAAGCCGGTCGTTGTGCCCGATTCTAATGGACCGCTGTATCTTATTATCAACGCCGACCAAGACGTCGCAACGATGGAGTTTTGGCGGGCTGTCGAGGAAACAAAAACTTGGCGGCATTGAGGTACAGGACCAGCCAACAATCGCGTGCTTAAAGGTTCTTGACGTATGCCTTCCAATCATGCAGAAGCGTTGCTTCGTCGACGCCAAGTTTATCAAGTAAGGCGTTCAGGTCGGTACAGGCGAGGAGTTGATAGATGATTTCCCGGCCATAGTGCGCATCCAGATACATAGCCAGAGAGCCGGACAATCCATAACGTAGACTGCCAGTCCAGAATGCGGAAAGATGCCCCGGTATTTTATCCTCATTCAATGCTTCAAGGACGGTTGCCATCCGCAGCGAATCGCATTGCCCCGAGGCATAAGTTGCCAATCCCTCCACAAACCAGTCAAGGCCACTCACCTCGCTGAAATCCGGACTTGGATTGTGCTGGCCGTGAAATACATGCACCAATTCATGGGCGATAAGATTCTGCATTGCTGTGGTGTCCATCGTTGGATGTTCGCAGGCATCGGCATCCCATCGATTGGGAGCGATCAGATCAAGTCTCCCGGCCACTCCGCTGGCGACCATCCAGCATTCGGATTGAAAAGCAGGCGCTCCCCAGTCGGATTGCCAGGTGCTGTCCAGAGAAGCGCGGTTGGGATGGATATAAATGTCAAAATGCTGTATATACGGTTTTCCGAAAAATTCCTGGGACCGGCTGATACCCCGCTGAAATGCCATTCGGTAAGTCGTGAGATCAGCCGCGTCACTGGGTGTGTAATAAATGGAATAGCCTTCCTGGTTTTCCTGTATCCAGTTCGTCGACAAGCCGAATGTATTCAGGCTGTAGTGGACCACCAGGCTGATTAGTACGCCATAAGGGATCATGTGTGGTTGTGAATGATTTCACGCCGAAATTATCCCACCGGTAGCTGCCGTAATTAGAATTTAGACCTGGCACAAGTTTGAATCGACACAGGAGCGGATTACACCAGGGATGCGCTTTTTCCTACGCGGGGAACAGTGGCATCGGGTGCACTCAGATGTTTCAGGATTTGATAATGCTTCTTCAGAGCCATCCAAAATGTTCGGTTTTCCTGGTATTCAATACCATGATCGTCACATGTTTCTTTCAGGATCATGGTAAGAGCAGGGTAATGGACGTGACAAACCTGTGGAAGTATATGGTGGATCACATGGATATTGATGCCTCCCATAAGCCAGGAACCTAACCTGCTATGTCTTGAAAAATCCGCAGTGGTTTCCAGGACATGAAGCGCGTAATTATTGTCGATGTTGCCCTCGTCATCCGGAATAGGGTAGGTGGTCCCATCGTAAACATGGGTCACCTGGAAGATCAAAGCAAAAGTTAATCCCGGCAGCACATGCATAAAGACCCATGCACCTAAAATGGTGTACCAGGGGGCGGATAAAAAGATGATGGGGAGCACCAGTGTAAGTCCATAAAAGACCGTTTTGCCGATGAACAAAATGATATACTCTTTCAGCGGATGCTTGATGTTTTTTTGATTGCCGATATGAGCCTCACCAAAAAACCACTTGAAGTCTTTGATCGTCGCCCACTGAAGCATCGCCAGGGCGTAAAGGATGAAGGTGTAGTAATGCTGGTATTTGTGCCGGGGCAGCCAGGGCTCATCAGGTGTGAACCGGAACAGCCCATGTGTTTCAAGGGTTACATCGATACCGTGAATATTCACATATCCATGATGTGCACCGTGCATCCGGCGGAATAGATATTGGTTGCCCCCGATAAAATCCATGCTGTATCCGAGGATCTTATTGACATATTTATTGGAAGAATAGGCATTATGGGTGGCATCATGCATGATGTTAAAAGCGATGAAGATATGGATGTAACCCAGCAAGAGGTAAACCAGGTACAACGCAATGGGATGTTCGCTTAAGGTGTCCGACATGATCCAGGCATAGGTGGCGATCCAGCTTACTATAGCAAATGCCGTTTTTAGATACATTTCGGTATTGGCGTATGGACTGATCCCATTTTCATCAAAGTAATTGGCAACTCTTTTACGGAGATCCTGAATGAATAACTCCTTACGAGGATTGCCTTTGAACCGCACTCTCTTTGCGCTAGTCGTTGCTTTAATCATGTGCCACCGTTGTTGTAATGATATTCAAAGTTAGAATATTATCCAGGCTGGCGCAATGATAACCCATTAAGCTTCCTGTTTTTCTGTGCCAATATGCAGAGAGGTCATACCTTCACTGGCCTATAATGGGCGGTCGTAGTGCATTGAAATCCACGAGTATATCGCACCCGGTCAGGCATCATTTTCTTATCATTGGGGTCATCTTGATCCGGAGGATCGATTGGGCAGTCAGGCTAGTTCGGGAGTTAATTTATCGCGTGTAATAAGGTTTCAAAGATTCTGTGCCCACGAAAATGGCCGTATCCTTGTCCATAGGCAGTTGATGTGAGCGCTACCACCATTTGAAACTCAGGGACAATAAACAATAAATTTCCACCATTGCCGGAAGCGTAATAATACGGGATGGATTTTCCCTTCCAAACCTTGGTACCTGTAAACCAAAAATTACCATAGCCTTGAGCAAATGGATCAATGGATGATAGATCGAACCGGGGCTTGCTCAGCTGTTGAATCCATTGCTGGCTTACCACCCGGCTCCCCATCCACATTCCCTCATTCAATAGTAATAAGCCAATTTTGGCAAAATCAAGCGTGGACAGGTAGAGGTTCCCCATCGGGACCGTATGACCGTTTGGAGCTGAATACCAGTAATATTCCTCGATGCCCAATGGCGCAAACAGATATTTTTCCGCAAAAGTAGCCAAGGTCATTCCGGAAGCCTTCTGGATAATTTCTCCAATCAGCATGGGACAGACGTCATTGTAGACATATCTGCTTCCGGGAGGAAAAACCTCAGGAAGTGTTTGTGCAAATTGAATCCAGTCATCCTCCAGAACCCAATTGGTGAAATTTCCCGGAGAATTATTGTTATTGTCATCTGCATCGAGCCCCGAAGACATAGCCAGGAGATCACGAATACGTATCGACTGACCTTTATGCTTGCTAAAGGCTGGAAAAAAAGCATCAAGCCTCTGGTCGACGGATGATATCAAACCTTGATCGATTGCTATCCCGGCAAGTATCCCGGTAATACTTTTGCCGGCCGAGCGGATATCTTCAATGGTTGCGCGCCAGAAAGTATTGAAATACTCCTCTACCACCAGCTTATTATTTTTAAATACAATCAGGCCACGAAAGTCCGGATGATTGGTTTGTCGGATGAGTTCAAGTAAGTGAGAAATGGTATCCATCCGCATCCCCACTTCAGAGGGATTGGCTGCAGGCAGATTTGAAATGACAGGTTTTAACGGATCAGCAGGTTTCTTTTGCCCGTACAATCCTGCCATGGTAATGCCCAGTAAGGTGATTATTAGGATTGATTGGATCGACCGGTATTCTTTGATGAAATTGCAGTGCTTTCTCTCCATCATCCTTGCATCGCTTCCTCCTGGATTTTGTTTAATGGCCACAGAAGCCAGGTAAAACCAATGGTTAATGCTATGGTCCCTGCCAGGACGATAAGCTGGTTTTGCCAGATCATTTGACCCAACCCGATAGCAAATCCTCCGGACAATGCGATGATACTGGCGATGGTGCGACGTAGAATAAAATACCAGGATTGAGTAGTCAGTCCGGCATACAGAAAAGCGGGGCCGATGACAAAATAGGGGTACCATAACTTTGGTGATGTCATCAGATGGCCCACCAATGCATTGCGGCCTTCTTCATCCGCTCCAAAACTCCACAACGTAAAATCCAACGCGCACATCCCGCAATGAGCGATAACTCCTAACACAATCATTGGTACTGCAATGGAATTGAAGATGCTTTTGGGGAAAACAAAACAAAAAGCCAAACAGAGTAAAGAGCCCACCAGCATAAAGAGATGCGCGAAATCAAAAGGTGCCTGTGACTGGATAAATGCATCGCCCTGCATGAGCAGCAATCGGCTGATAATAAGAAGCAAAAGCCCAATAATACCCGTGATTTTAAGCGTCATCCGGTTTTAATTTAGGATTCGGGCGATAGCCTAAGATCGCTAAAAAATGCGATAGATAAAGGACATCTTGCATTTGAATTTCCGGAAAGAGCGTTTATCACAGAGTCAATTGATAAAGTTGCGGGGATTATCGGAGGCCAAATGGGCGTCGGATACCCCTGGATTCCCTAGCCTAATCGCACATGTCAGCGACTGTGTTGAGGTTCGGCATTAATGCAGTATAGAACAAAAAGTTATTTCAGGACACTAATTGATTGAAAATAAAAAAGATCAGAACAAGAGGTTCTGATCTTCAGAGCAATCAAATTTCCCAAATTATTGTCCGGGATTAGGATATGTTTCCTACACGAGTTTCGTTGACCGTTCCGGTATTCTTGGCGCCGAACTTGGAGAAGGGTACCAGGGATGGAACTTGTGTACGGTATTCTTCGTAAAGCTTGCCATATTCCTTGATCAAATCTTTTTCTTCGAAGTAAATACCTACGAATATGTATGCCGTAAAAAGTGTGGCCAAAAGAAAATGAGTCATCGACATCGTTGGCGTGGCCCAAAAGATCATCGATAGGCCTAGATAGATCGGGTGTCTAACCATTTTGTACAACGCAAACGTAGTGAACCGGGGACGGCGTGCGTTGCGTTTCATCATGTGCAGGTAAGCTTGTTGCAAGCCAAATAATTCGAAATGGTTGATTAGGAATGTACTCGCCAGGAGCACGGCTATGCCCAGGAAAAATATGCCGTACATGACGTAATAACCTATTGAGCCGGCTTCCAACTGCCATAACGTACCATCAATCGGTGACCAGAACAGGGAAATACCGACACATAAAAATCCGGAAATCAATACATATAGGCTACGTTCCAGATGTTTAGGGACAATTTTTGTCCATGTTTCTTTGAAGTTTTTCCGGGCCATCACGGAATGCTGAATTCCGAAAACCGCGACAATTCCAAAATTAATCAATAGGGTCAAGCCGATATTTCGTGTCTGAGGTTCCTCCATTTGATTAATGGGGATAAAATTACCAATCCACAAAATAAGATACATCAGGCCGGCAAATCCAACCAGGTAAAAGAGAACACTAATAAAAAAACCGAAAGTCCGTTTCATTTTGCTTGTGATTTTGCAGGAGTTATCCCTTTTAATAATATCGTTAATAATTCGTGCAGCATTTCATACATGTTGCATTGCAAATTTCCGATCTAATCCCTCGCTGGTCTTCACCCATATCCATGGTTTTACAAAATCACCGTTTCTGGTAGTTTATATCACCTAATTGTGTGAGTCAGGAATTCATGCATTCGTGCGATTTCGCGATAGCGCCATACGCCCTATCTTTGCCGAAATCAGGTTTGTTGCCTGGATCCCCGACAGCGTTCGGGTCGTTGGTATCAGCAGGAATTGGCTATATTGGAAATGGCCATAACCGGCTTTAAAAGGCACCTAAAGGTTCTTCTTCTCAACCAGGATCGTTGATGCATGAAAATTCAACTGTGTTTGGTCTTAATTTTTTTTGTTGCGTATGCATCTGCGCAGGATCCTTATGTGTTGGATAGCTTGAAAGAGAAAATTCAGCAAGCACCCAACGATTCCTTACAATGTGAAGCACGGATCGATCTGGCTTTATTTTTATATGCCGGCGATGAAGCGGTCCAGTACGCCAGGGATGCTTTAAAAATAGCCAAAGAAAATCGCTGGCAGCACCTGATCGGAAAATCCTATTATGCACTTGCCTGGTGTCATCCCTATGAAGAGATGGAGTTAAAAACACGCTATCTGGATAGTGCCCTTTATGCATTTGACGCCATTCACGAGCTTGATGGACTTGGACTTACGAGCAATACACAGGCGGTCATGTTTATGGATTATGGAATTTATGACCAGGCAATTTCCTCCTTCCAGAATGCCTACAACTATTACCTGGAATCCGGAGATCTGGATCGTCAGGCTTTAATCTTAAATAATTGGGGGGCTTGTTTGAATGAAATGCAAGCGCCGACACAGGCTATCGATAAATACCTGGCGGCTTTGAGATACGAAGAATCTCAGCATCCGGTCAATCAGCTCAAACTAGGGAGGATATACCATGGGCTGGCCGAATCCAACCGGCAAATGGAAAGGTTCGGAGAGTCGGTAAAATTTGACATCCAGGCGCATACCGTGCGAAAAAAATCGGGGAATATTGCCCAGGCTGAAACACTGATACATATGGCTAATCTGATCAGTGAGGTCATCCAGAAAGGGGAGGATACCGCCGCAATTATGCCCGAATTTCGACAAATCGGTTTCACCGGGGTTATGGACCTGCTGGAAAAGGCCGAATCTTTTCCGGGCATTGCCGACCGTCCTGATTTTCAGTACATCATATTGGACGCCAAGCGCTACTGGTATCTGGTGAATGACGCCTATCAGGATGCCTACCTGATGCTGGATTCACTAAAAAGATTTGACGAAAAACAGAAGTTGAATCCTTCCAGTTTGGCAGCGTTGGCAGGCCTCCAGAATAAATATGAAAAAGAAATATTAAACCGGAGGTTACTGGAAGCAGCCTTCAAGAACCAAAAAAAAGCAAATCAAGTGAATCTATTACTACTATTTCTATCACTGATTGGTGCCTTGTCCATCATAGGATTTCTTTGGTATCAAAACAGGATGCGTCGGAATAGTTTGTTGCTGGCTGAAGCCAAACAAGAACAGCAGATTATTGCGATGCGATCACTCCTTGAAGGACAAGAACAGGAACGATCCCGAATAGCCCGGGATCTTCACGATGGATTAGGCAACTTGCTTTCTTCGATCAAAGCCAATATGAGCAGTTTGTACATAGAATTTGATGATTCCGGCACGCGCAGGGTCTATGACAAAGCCAGTGACATGATCGACGAGGCTTGTACCGAAGTGCGGAAAATGGCTCACGAAATGATGCCCCAGGCCTTGAAAAAGGTTGGATTGACCAATGCGCTGAATGACCTGGTCAACCGGATGAACTTTTCACATCCATTCCATACGGAGTTTAATGTATACGGCAAAGAACAGGAACTGGGTGATCAATTCAATATTATGATCTACCGGATTATCCAGGAATGTTACAACAATATTGTCAAGTATGCACAGGCTTCCGAAGTGCTTTTGCAGCTAACTTTTAGCGACGAATGGTTAAACGTGACGATCGAAGATAATGGCGTGGGCTTTGACCCGAAACGGATCGATGCCAATAAGGGCATGGGATTGAAAAGCATTGATTTTCGCGCCCATTTCATGGGTGGAGATTATGAGATAGATAGTCGTCCCGGCGAAGGGACTATGGTAACCATAAATGTTCCGATTCCAATCAATAACTGATATTAATGCGGATAAAATGATTCGAATTTTCCTGGCAGATGATCACCAGATCTTGTTGGATGGCTTAAAAGCCATGTTGGTCAATGAACCTGACATCCAGGTGGTAGGTACCGCATCCAATGGTTTGCAAGCCTTGGAATGCCTCAAAAAACACGAAGTGGATGTACTCTTGCTGGATTTGCAGATGCCCGTAATGGACGGCCTGGAGACGATCATGCATGCCTTGTCCCTACAGCCCGCCCTGAAAATTTTAATTTTAACAACGAATGATGAAGGCAGCATTATTACCTCCCTGTTCAAGCGGGGTGCCATGGGATACCTGTTGAAAAATTCATCCAAAGAAACATTGATCAGAGGAATTAAAGATGCCCACGCCGGACGACGGGTATTAAGTGCGCACCTGACCTCAAAAATGATAGAGAGCCTCAATGAAAGGCCTAAACCCTTACAAGGCCAAATGCCCCAGATTACAAAGAGAGAATTGGAAGTGATCAAACTGATCGCCAAAGAATTCACGACACAGGAAATCGCCGACGAGCTCTACGTAAGCGTCAATACGGTGGCTACCCATAAACGTAACCTGTTTGTCAAAATGGATGTAAAAAACTCCGTCGGGATGATCAAAAAAGCCACCGATTGGGGATTGCTTTGAAACGCCTTTCTGTAGTCCGGTCAGGTCGCCAACCCTCCTGGTGGAAGCTGCGTCAAAGCAGTTAATGAGATTAATCCAAGTACGTTTGATCCAGCCATTGGACAATTTTTTCCCAGCTCTCCCGGGGTATTTCTGCGTGGGTGGTGTTTTTCATAACGATTAGTTGTTTTTTATTCCCTGGAATCAGATCATAAAATTCCTGCACCTTTTCCACCGAAAACAACTCATCACGATCACCCACGCCCACCAACACAGGAATATTCAGATCCTCCGGCAGTCGCAGCTTCTTCACATCCAGCATGGTGAAAAACCGAGGGGTGTAATGGTAAGTAAACAGACTGTCCGCGGTCATATGCATGCCTTCCCGGTAATATTCTACAGACTGGTAGGCTGGACGAAATAGGGCACTGGCCAGGATCCGGACTTGTTGGAATAAGGGAATGGGTTTGTTGATACCCGGTCGCGATTCATAGGCACCTGATAACAGGACGAGTCCGGATATTTCCTGGGGAACGGAGTCCGCCGTACACATCGCTGCCGCTACTCCCAGGCTGTGGCCAAGGACGACAATACGGGCATAGCCCTGGCTTCGCAGATATTTTATGGCATCGGTCAGATCGCCGATCCACCGTTTTTTTCCGGGACTGTCACCACGGTTGCCTCCGGAGAGACCGTGGCCCCGGTAGTCAAGTCCGAAGGTCGTGTATCCGCCTTCGGAGAATGGAATGCCTGCCATATCATAAGGGCCGCTGTAAGCAGTAAAACCATGAAAAATCAAAACAGCAATATCCCTTTTGCGGGGTTCTATAGAATCTGGATTCCACACACGAAGAAACAGGGTTTCTCCATCGGACGCGGTAAATAGTTGATGCGGGCTTTCGTATTGCTGGCGAAGTGTTGCTGCTTCCTGCCGTGTGATGCCTTCATTAGTGACCCTATGGGTCGCAGGCCAAAAGGCTAAAACCAGACCGAAAAGGAAAATCAGCCCAAGCAGCGCCAGGAACACATAAATTATTTTTTTAAACCATTTCATACCCACAATTTGTACTTCAGGAAGTTCGAATGGCTATGAAAATACAACATTGCATCGAAGGAAACGGTGGATGGCCGGGCTACTTATTAGCAGGCTAAAGGTCTTTTCGGATACGATGATAGGTGGACGAATTCTGGAAGTTGCTGACCGAATACCTGTTTCTTTGCCGTAACCCACATATCCCATAATCCGGAAAGCGCGTTCCAAATTAGGGATACACAGTCGATCAGTTGTTGGTGAAAGCAAGATTTGCCTGCTTATTGGGGGAGAGGTAAACGAAAGCTCGGCTTTGATCAAAAATCCAGTTGAATCGTTTTAATAAATTACCGCCGAGTACGCTCACCTTTTGACGGCCAATTGCACCCTCAAAAAAACCTGCCGGTAATTCCGTAAAAGTAGTTTGCCCCACCACGAATTCGGGTAATAATCCTTTTTTGACAATGATTTCATTGCCATAGGAGTCCTTAAGCTTTTGTTCGTCGTAAACTGGGATTTGTGCACTCATATTATGATTGGCAGCAAATGCATCATCAAAGAGTATCGTGCCGCCATAGCCGGAATGGATCAAAAAAAGATTGGGGTACACGTTATCGTTAATCCGGCAGGTGCCCTCAACAAAGAACATATCTCCGTCACGGGTCATCGCTATTTTTTCAAAATTTTTGGCTATTTCGGGCAGGTCCTGGTGAATAACCAGATATCGCTGATCGTAGTTGATTTCAACGGCTTTGCCCTCAAAAAGATCCGGGCCAAATTTACCGTCACTGCCTGGTCCCGAGTTTTCGTTTTGCCAGATGGTCAGGCTGTCCCACCGCAATGATGCAATCTGAAGATCATTACCGGTACTGACCTTCGCCTGACTGGTGCCGCCCCAGCTGGTAACCTCTTCGCTTCGGTTCCAGGAGACAGAGGGCATCTTGTCTGAAGCATCCGCAATAAGTGTTATGCCGCTTGCTGCAGTGTGAAACATCAGGGTCACGGTGTCCTTCGCATTGATCACTGCTTGCAAAAGCAGGTTATTGGATGGGGTTAATTGAAAAGGAAGGGTGTCGCGTGAAGCCATCCGGTTTTGCCCGGATGCGTCGGTCCCAAAACAGGTTAGGGCAATGCACAGAGCAAACATCAACCTGGGAAAATGTACTGAATTCATATTTGGCTTCAATTCATTGAATGGATAAGATAGACACATCCTGATAATTAAGCGAGGAATTCTGGTTCCTGGAATGATACATTCCTGGCTGACAGGTTGTATTCCGGATCTAAAAACCTCGGAGCAGGTTATTTAAACCAAATTCAGTTCCATCTGAATATTGCACCGTTTATATGGTGAAGGATGTCCGGATATTTTTTGGAAACCCAATTTGGTGTAGAGGTTAATGGCTGGTTTGAGCACGGTATTGCTTTCCAGATAGATCTTTCGGGCTCCCAGCTTTTTGGCTTCGAGGATACAGGCCTGTCCAAGCAGTAATCCAATGTTTTTCCCTTGGGCTTTTGGCGCCACGGCCATTTTGGCCAGCTCGTAGGTGTCTCCTGCTTCATCCATTTTGATCAGAGCACATACGCCCACCGGTTCCTGATGATCCAGGGCTATCAATATCTGTCCTCCCCGGGCCAGAATGTTTTTCTCCGGATGATCGAGGGCTTTGTAGTCGGCTTCTTCCATTTCAAAATAGGCAGCTATCCAGGCCTCATTGAGGGATTTAAAGGCGGATTCGTATTCAGGCTTGTAAGGCACAATGGTAACACTTAGGCTATCCTTCCGTTTTTTGATCTCCCTCACCCGGTTTAGCAGGGACTTTTGCGCAAGAAGGTATTCCCATTCGGCAAGCGCTTCCCATAAATTGTGTGTAGCACGCCCAATCATTTCTTCCAGCGCTTCATCGACGGCCGAAATCTGAGCTTGTAATTGCTTTGCAAGATCCAATCCTTTGGTGGTCAGACCGACCGCATGCTGGCGCTTGTCGGTCGCTTTGGGGTTTTTTTTGACCAGCCCGGCATGGGTCATTTCTTTGATGATCTTGGTGACCGATGGCTGGGAATGTCCGATCTCATTGGCAATTTCAGTGATGGTTTTTTCCGGATGGATGGTGAGGGTAAAGAAGACCGGAAACCATTTGGGCGATAAGCCTACATCGTACAAGGCATAGATGCCGGTAGCCTCGGTGGTAATGGTCTGTGCCATTGCCCGCAATCTGCTCCCGATGGCTATTTTGCCTGCTGCCGCATAAAATTCCATAGTTGCATAATTAGATACATAACCAATTATGCAATATACGCAACTTAACCTCACCAAGGTGTTATGGAGTAAAGTATTTTTTAAGTGCGTTACATGAAGAGCGGTCGGGATGGGATACCCATCACCTATTTTTCAACAACTGAATTACACCCGGAGAGTGGACCGCACAGCCGATGCCAGGTCAAACGATAGCTCGCATCAAAAGCCAATACGCAAACCGGCATTTGCCAGGAAGTAGTTAATTTTTATGCCCGTTACATCCTGTGGCGACAGCGCATCGGACAATCCAAAATTATACCCCAGGTCAAGAAAGAAAATACTCAGATCAACGCCGGCGCCGGCAATCCCGGATAGCGTAAACTGATTAAAATCTTCTTTGCTGATGTCATTGATGGCCCCGGAAATGGTGTTGTTTACCTTGAATGCAAAATTGGGGCCCGCAAAAAAACGAATCCCGAAACTCTTCTGATAGCTGGGTTCAAACAACTTGAAGCCAACCAATACCGGGATATTCACTCTGGTGATCCGGACGTCGCCCACATTCTTGATGGTCAGCTGCTCCGGGTTGATGTTCAGCCCGGGCTGAAAATAAAAAGGATGCCCGAACTGGAAATCCAGCCCGATGATGTAGCCGGATTTGCCGGTCAATTTACCCTGAATCGTCCCGTAAGAAAGGTCAGAGGCTTTGATTCCGATTTGGGGTCGAATGGAAATCTGGGAGAATACCGCAGTCGTTATCAGGAGCAGTGCAATGGTCAGTGAAAAGGCCTTTTTCATGCGATGTTTGATTTTTTGTTAGTGCATAAGGGAACAGTAGTTTCAATACGAGCAACAGTTCCTTCATGCTTTAATAACAATATAATGGTCGGAAATTGTTCGGTAAAGCCTATCAAATATGCTCCTTTAAGGCCAGGCAGGAGGCAATACCGATTTTTCCAATTTTTTCTCCTGGACTTCTCCGCCTTCCAGCGATACGAAATAGGCGTTGCTTTCCGGATTAAGGGCAACGACTTGTTTTACTTCTTCATTTTCAAAATAGATCCCTGCCCGGTCATCACAGGCATACCCGGCTTTGTATGCACCGCTTTTTATTTTGGACCAATAAAGCGGTCTTCGCTCGCCTTCGCCATCATAATGCGGACAGTGACTGGTGGGAATCAAGCCCAGGCCTTCTACGGTACTCAGGTCACCCGGTCTTGAATCCGTGGTGCCTTGCTCGAACCAGCAAAGGGAGCCCGCACTGCCACCACCCAACAGAACGCCCTGCTCATAGGCTTTGCGTAAGGCAAGATCCATCCCTTGTGCCTTCCAGATGGCCATCATATTCAGTGTATTGCCTCCTCCTACGACAATGGCATCCATACTGGTGAATATTTCTTCGAAGGATGTTTTTTGATTGTAGGAAGAAATAAATGATCGCTGTACAAAAGGCCTTATCGCCAAATCAGCGCAAGTTTCAAACCAACGCATGACGTATCCGGCAGCGTCACCGGTTGCAGTCGGAAGAAAGCAGATTTTTGGATTTTCCTTTCCGGTAAGCAGGGCAGCGTATTTCATAAATCCCCGGTCGAAATCCCCTCCGTAAATGAGCAATTTACGGTTGGTGGAATTTGAATTGGAGGGAGCCGGCGGAACGAAAGGAAGCGTCAGGGCCGGCACTGCGGCGGATGTCTTCAAAAAATTTCTGCGGTTCATGATCAACTTTTATTCCCAAATGTTCAACAAGTCTCAGATAAAACGTTGTATATCATTGCTCTTGTATACAACAAAAGAAATATTGGTTTTCACTAATCAACAACGGTTTCAATGAATGAGGTCTGAAATGGAAACCACGGCTGACGATCGAAAAATTGAAGTTAGAAAATCCACTAGGTTTTTATTGTTTAAGAATTAATGATTATTCCAATTCAAATAAACATTGGCTACTGAAATATGAACTTCGCGTTCAAGCATGCCAACAAAATCGCTGTCTGTCATCGATTCCTGGTGGTTTTTTAATGCAGTCCATAATTTCTTGAGTACTATGCTACCACCAGCATTATAGATGTCTTTTGCCGCTGAATGAAGTTTGCATTGATACCATCCATAATTTTTTGTGCCCATGCCTAAAGTTGGGTACAATTTTTCAAAGTCCTCTAAGCTGGTGTATTGATAATCTGCCGTTCCGGCTTTTAAGACCATATTTGGAAATGCTTCTAAAGCAGGTAGTAATTCGGGTTGCTTTTCGGCGACATACGTATGCAACATGATATTTACAAATAATTCGGCCATCCAATATCGGTTCATTTCTAGGCCTGCCTGTGAAGTATAAGAATGCCCCATTTCATGCAATGCCAGCAAATCGAAGAATGGTTGCATGCTATACGAGCCATCGGATTGGCCATAAGCTAGTTTAACCTGTATTGCAATTTCCGCAGAAAGTTGGTCAACAGGTGGAAGAAAGCTTTTCCAAAAATCATTGTTTTCGGCTGCAATTATCAGGTTTTCATTATCCAGGTTGTGTGGAAAACCATAAACTTCTTTTAGTGATTTGGCAGCATAGGTAGCCCAATGTTCAGGGGCAAGTACAAATAGAGTGGTTTTCGGAGTAAAACCAATTTCATTTTGGAAATAAATTCCGGCATTCTCCATAAAATCGGCTATACTTAATGCCCGATCCTTTTGCCCAGAACTATAGTAGAGTATTTGTTTATATCTGCTTAATTGTTCCAGAGGAATTGAATCGGATATGGAATTGGAATTTACTTGGGCAATGCTGGAACTTCCTGATAAATTCAGTACAGTAATAAGCATACTTACTGTTAATGTGTTTTTTTGAAAAATTGCAATCATCTTTTTTTACCAAAAGTATGATCGGCTCATGCGACAGGCATAGTATAAAATAGACATTTTAGCAGGGTAAGTCCTTTTGCATCCTTAGTGGTGTGGCAAGAAGTTGTTGTTCAATAACGGAAGGATTAACCCCGGCAAACCGCTTAAAATCTCTAATCAGATGCATTTGGTCAAAATATCCGGCTTCATAGGCAATTTGAGTCCAATTGCATTCTGGATGGGCTTCGTGCATCCGGTAAGCTTTTGAAAACCGAAGAATGCGAGCATATAATTTGGGATTCATGCCAATACGTTCCTGACATTTCCGCTCAAATTGTTTAAGACTCAGGCAGGACAAGGAAGCTATTTTTTCAATTGGAATCGTCCCATTTTTTTTAAATAGGGTATATAGTGCGCCGTCGAAAGGTAAGTAGGTTTTAAGTCTTGTAGCCTGATTGAGGAGAAATCGCTCAACAATGATTTTACCCTCATGTAAATCCTCTATTTGTTGCAATTGATCGTTTACTGCTTTCATTTCGATCCCGAATATGTCCAGAGCATTATAACCACCATCGCATAATTCGTGCATTGGTATGCCAAGTAGCCGGTACAGTCCACCGGGAAGAAAATCTACACGGATTGCTTTAAGTTGTTGATGGATTTTAATATTGACACGTCTAATTTGGGGGCCAACCAAGACAGATAGTGGTTGTTTGTCAAAAGTGTTTTCATCGGCCTTACCCATCGATATCCTGTGGTTGCAGTAGAACATAAGCGATTGAAACGGGGTAGGAGGATAGGGAGTTACAACTTCCTCGATGCCCTCTGGAAGGATTGCGTGGATGGTGGAAAGGTTAAGGACATATTTTTGCAATGCTACGTGTGGAATGAAAACGCTTACATTCATGTTCGACGATGATCTGCTGTAAGGAAAAAGCACACCGGGTAATTTTCTATTAACCCGGATGGCTAGCCATCTGGTGCTGCTTCAATTTACGACTAATTTTGTTTTAATATTTAATTGGTTGTGTGCGCGAAACACAATTATTGGCTTGGTTATTTAAGAAAATGGTTTGAATTCAGGACATAAAATTCAAATCAATGAACTACCTCCCCTTTACCTGCTGTAAGGGATTCATGCTTCGGGGTTATCCTCTACATATTCCAGTAAGTCACCGGGCTGACAGTCCAAGGCTTTGCAAATTGCCTCCAGGGTGCTGAAACGAATGGCTTTCGCTTTGCCTGTCTTCAGGATAGAAAGGTTGGATAGGGTCAAATCGACTCTTTCGGAAAGCTCGTTCAGCGAAATTTTCCGCTTGGCCATAACCACATCTAAGTTTACTACAATTGCCATAGCTCAAATTGTCAGATCATTTTCTGATTTCATGTCGGTTGCATGCTGCAATATTTTTTCAAATAGAGCTGCAGCAGTAGCTACCACGACCGAAACGAAGGTAGTCACCATGCACATGGCCAGAAAGCCTGCCGGGTCGTCTTCTTCGCTGTGGAATAGCCGGATATATACGCCTGCCAGGACGATTAGAACACCCAAAGCCATCGCACAATATTTGATGCGCCTTAACGTCTTGACGGATTCTAAAGAAAATACCTTGTTTTGTCCGATGTATCCCAGCAATTTGAACGCATTGTATAAAGCAATGAAAAATGCAACGGACGCAGCATATCCATACAAAATGAATGGATCCAGGTAAATACTTATCAGATCCAGATTGGTGGCCCTGCCCTCAGTCAAAGGAAACCAGATCAACAGGCCGATTGCAATCAGGGCGATCAGAACGATAACCCCCTGAAGAAATACGGTTGAAAGCCTTTTTATCTTGCTCATGTAAATTCATCTATTCTGCAATAATAATAAATATTTATTGAAAAACAATAAAAATATATTGAGAAGTAAAATTTTTGTGGTTGTGGCGCACCGCCTCGTTGTCCCGGAGTCAGGTTGAATAACCAATGACCGTCATGGTCCACCGGCCAGGTTTAAAGGCGAGCTGCAGAATAGACTCAGCGCTGGTTTGAATTGGCTAACTCCTGGGAGGAGCTACCGTCGGGAGGGCCTTTCTGCGATGACTATTCTCTCACAAAGGTCTGGGTCAGAGGATGGAAGGTGAGCCAGCTGTGCCAGTACTCCTGGTATGCATCGAGCTTTTTCAGATCGCTACCGGATTTGGTTAGGCTTGTTCCGTCGAATAGGTAGGCATTTCCTTCGCTCTTTATGGTGTCATGAGCCAGGATAAATCGTTGCTCAGGGGAATTTCGCTCCAGGACAACAAAGCTCTTGTTGTCATTGGATAGGAACACGACAACCGGTGTGTCGCCAATAACGTCGTATAAAACCCTTTCCTTTTGCAACAAATTCCAATCGTATGCCTTCGAAGTAACACCGGCTTCCACACCCACGATCCAGGATTTATCTTGCCACGAAGCAGTATCCCTGCGGGTCAGTCTGCCGATTGGCTTGCCTCCCTCATAGGTTGCCATGCTGTCGTATTTTACCTGAAAATGGGGATCGGGCTGCATCACCAGTGAATTGGGATGCAAGTCAAACCATTTGGATAAGGTGGTTTGCATAGAAGGGAATTCAGGGAGCTCTTGTCCCTTCAAACTGCCCGTAATCGCCTGGCCGTTAGCCTGGCGCCACCAACTTTTGGTGGTTTTATCCTCAAACATGGCATTGTAATGATCCATGCCCACCAGCCGAAATTCCTCCATATGACCATTAACTATCGGTTCCCACACCCGGCCGGTGCGGCACACCGTGCAATAGGTGACCATGATGGGTTTACCAGCGATGCTGTCCCGCACCTGATGATGATAGCCCAGATACTGAATCGGATAAGCCTTCGCTTCTCCCTGGTAGGTGATACCCAGGATTAGCCGGGCTGGGTCAACCCGATTGTCACTCGCCTTTACAACGGTCAGGGTCTTCGGCTGATAAAACATGCTGTCGGCCGCCATGTAAAAATTGGTCGCATAAATGATCCCGGCCAGCAGGATCAATGCTGCTGCAGGTAGCCACTTTCTTTTGACAAACACAGACCGGGCACCGAAAATAATCAGCAAAACAAAAAAGCCTCTGATGAACCAGCGCCAGGAATAAAGGGCATACGCCAGATCTATGCTGTTCACTTCCTGGCTGCCGCCTGGCATGGGCATAATGAAATAAACACTGGCAATTTCAAATAAAGCAAAACCAATGATGCTCAGGTAAAATAGTTGCTTCATGAATAATTTTTTACTGGGGTTAGAAACATCGGATAAATTCAGCCAGGTTTGCTCCGGATTGTTGCACTGAGGAACAGGCCAGATAGGCCAATGCGCTGATCGAGAACCAATGCAAGGACTTGGGTGTACATGATTTCATACTGGTCTAAGGATATCTGGTTGTAAATTGTAACTACAAATTACGAAACCATTCAAACTCAGACCGGGAGAAAAGGAGAGGACAACTTTGTTTTTTTACCGGGAACTTGAATAGTTGGTCAATTCATTGGTATAAACACCATAACCATCCTTATTGACGTGTTTGATATAATTTTTTAATTCGGGGGAGTACCACCACGTATCGGACATCTCACCTTTAAAACCTCTGGAATTGGTTACAATTCCCTCGTACGTTATTTTGTAAGCCTTGAATTTCCCGGCAATAACCTGTAAATCTTCAAATGCAACAACCTCAACGTCCTGACTGGTTTTCCCTTTGGTGCCTTCATTGTTTTCCCATTCTGATTCATATTTCCACTTTTTGCCAACATATAATGGCCAGTCGCGAAAGGGCGTACTACGCTGCTCCTGGTTTAAAGTAGTCGAAATCAGGCTGGTATCAACACCATTCCAAAATCCTAAAGATCCATGGTAATCTACTACCTCCTGTATGTCTTCTCCTTCAGAACGAACTTCTCCTTCTACCGTTCGTTTCCAGCTCCAAACCCATTTTTCTCCAACGTGATAATCATGTAAAGTTGGTTTGTTGGTTGTTGAAGTGGTACAAAAGGTGAACAATAAAAGTAATGTCAATGGTAATGTTACACGGTTTGTCATAAGTGATGGTCTTTTGTTTAAATGATATAAACAGGGAAGCTGAATACATTTTCATGGCGCCTAGCTATTGATGCTCCTGCCATATCGGAAGGAATAATTTGCTTGCAGGACTGATCTTTATAACCAAGGGATATTTTGAATCGTCGATGGATTCTGTGCTTACATCCTTACCAGAGCCATAATTGATTTGAGCATAAGGATTTTTATTGCCATTGACGATCGCAACCAGTTGACTACCTTTTGCTATTTTTTTACTGACAATTCTGGTGTTATTAAATGCAATAGTCGTTTCTACACCCGGTGTGAGTAGCTCTCTTATCTCTCTGCTTTTAGAATAACTTGCCCGGCCGATGTAGTAGCTCAAATGGAAGTATTTGCCTTCCGGGGTTAATTCATACAGATTAATTGAAAAGTCAAAATCTTTTTTATTTGCGGTGACATGCAGTTCGCCTTTAAATGAGCCATTGATGATGACTTCCTTTTCAAATGGAGTCGTTTTAAACACCAGGCCGTCATTCAGATTAATGCTGTCCGCAATAATTGGCCAGGGATAATAATCGGCGTTGTTGGCTATTGATCTGTCTGCAAAGTCTATGGTAAGATTTAATGGATTCTGCTCTTTGTTTTCACGGGTCGAAAGGCTGTAGGTTTCGCCAATTTTGTTGTTACTTAAATAATAGGTTAGTGAATCATTACCCATTTCATTTAAAGAGGGTGCATGCAGCCATCTGTTTTCGCCCATTACCTCAAAATTTACTTTATCCTTTAGAATGCTTGGTTTTTCTTTTCCTTTCAGGATATAATCGAACCAATCAAACACCAGCCCATCGCGGATATGGATGGCTGCGACCGTATCGATTTCGTAACCACGTAAATTTGCGCTGGGTACAGATTGAGCTCCCCAGTGATCGTAAGGCCCGATAAGTAAATAGTGTTCTGCACTAGGGTTGTGTTTTAAATGTTCTGTATAATAGTACATCGCGCCGCGCTGACCGTCATCATAATATCCGGTGGTGGTAAGGATAGGAATGTCAATATGCGCGAATTCATCCTGGTAGGGTATCATTTGTTGCCAGAAATCATCATAATCGGGATGACTTATCCATTCCTGGAATACAGGATTAGACATACCATCAATGGAATCCATTTTATTGTAGGGCCTGCCGGAAAGAAACCAGGTATTTTGAAGCTGATTCCAACGGGCCCTATCGTTGTTTGCCTCATTGTCGAGGAATTTATTATTCGTGACATAGGGGATCCATTTATAAGGGAAATTGTAAAAAATATTATTCTCCATGGGAACATCCAGGCCGGGAGCTGCGGACACCGATGGGACAATGGTTTTTAATGCTGGATGCACTTTTTCCTTAAGTGAAGCCCATTGTGTAAACCCATTATAACTCCCGCCGTACATACCCACTTTGCCGTTGTTCCAGGGTTGTTGGCTTATCCAGTCTATGACGGCATAAACATCTTTGTACTCGTATTTATAAGGTTCAATGGTGTCATGGCTTTGCCTTTTGCCACGGGAGGTGGCAATAACACCTGCATAGCCTTTCGAGGCGGCCAGCATGGCCTGGTTTTTATTGGAGTTATCCGCGTAGATGGTAAAAATAAGAATGGCAGGTAAAGGTATCGTATTTCTTTTTCTGACCGTAATGACAGAGATTTCAGCTCCGTCCCGGGCAGAGGTTATAAGCTCCTCCCGGATAAGGTAACGGCTATTTTCATCTCGCTCCGTTTCTTCGTATAAGATGGGTTCGGTAGAGGAATAAATGTAGTAAAGGAAGTATGCCTTTAAGAGATCCAATGCCTCATCCGGAGACAGGTCTCCGGTAGGCGCCTGGATGTACCTGGATTGAAAACTGCTGGTAAATTGACTTACGGCATCGTAGGTTGTGAAACTGACCAGGATACTGGACGCTTTTGCATCATCACAACTTATGATGTAATTTCTGAGAACGGAACGATAGGCATCGCTGAAGTTATCCCCTGAATTAATCTGCTCAATTTTGGCTTTAGAGAAAAGCTCATATTGCATTAAAACCGGATGACTTCCTCCGAAATTTGATGTTTCCCGTAAGGTTTTAATCGTTTCAATGGAAGCCTGAAAATCCCCTGCCAATAGTTCAATCCGGAAACGGTCATTTGGCTCCATGGTTATATTTTTCGAAGCAGCATAATTTATGTAAGCCTCAGCCAAATTTGTCATGGTTAGGTCCAGGGCCGAGCTGTCTGATAATACGGCTTTTTCAAATTTTATGGTTTGACCTATCGCGGTTACGCTGGTAGTTGTTATGATCAAAAGAAGGAGTAATTGTTTCATAGGTTGTGCTATTGATTACCCTGGCTGCAGTTCAATGCAATTGGCCTTTCTGGCCGAGCAGATGGTTGTTTTTCTAAATATTCTACGCGGATCTTAATTCGGAAATGCTTACAGGCTATTCCAGTTTTTGAATCGGGCCGATTGACGACTGGACACCTCGAGCGATTCACCTGTGATTAATTCAATGTTCAGTTTTTGTTTGAACCCGGGAGTTATTCGTTCGATGTATTCCGTATTGATGATCTGGCTTCGATTAATTCTGAAGAATACATTCGGGTCCAGCTTTTCTTCGATCTGATTCAGCGACCTTTTTATCATGGCCTTGTGATCGCCAAAAAAGAAGCGCACATAGTTGTCCATTGACTGGATGAGCCGGATTTCTTTCAATGGAACGAAATAACACTGTTCCCCATCTTTTATGAATATCTTATAATGCATGGGCAACGGTTTTTTTCTTGCTTCAATTTTTGCAAACTCGGCCTTTATCTTTTCAATGGTAACGGCAAACCGCTCTTCCCGCAACGGTTTAACCAGGTAGTCCAGTGCATTGACCTCAAAAGCTTTTACAGCGTATTGATTGTATGCCGTGGTAAATACCACTTTGGGAACTACCGTAAGCTCTTCCAGGAGATCAAAACCCGTTTTTTCAGGCATTTGAATGTCCAGGAATATCAAATCAGGTAATTCTTTTTCTATCAGTGCGACGGCATCATATGCATTGGCAGCTTCCCCGGCAACAACATATTCAGGATAGTTTGACAGGGCCCTTTTTACTTCCTCCCGTGCAAGCCGTTCATCATCGATAATTATTGTTTTATAGGTGTTCATTGTTTTCGAATTGGTATGATCAATGTGGCTTTCACCTGGTCGTTATCGGTATTTAGTAATTCGAAGCTGGCTTGGTCAGGATAATGGAGTTCCAATCGTTTTGTCAAGTTTTTGAGCCCGATACCTGCTTCCGAATTGTAGGTGAGGATCTTTCCGGGATTTTGGACGATGATTTCGATGGACGCACTTTTTTGGGCAATGGAAAGCGTTAGGCGGCCTCCATCGACGCGCTTGTCAATGCCATGTTTTATGCCATTTTCTACCAACAGTTGGATGCTTAATGGGAGAATAAGACAATTTTCCAGGTCTGGATCCAGGTCAACTGATACATTCAGCCGCTCTTCAAAGCGTATCTTTTCAAGTTCGATATAATCTTTTACCAGTATGAGCTCTTCTTTGATGGTGATAAATGGAGCATCCTTTTCATAAAGGGAGGTACGTAGAATGTCGGATAAGAGAACCACAGCCCTTCTCGCCATGTTGGGATTTTCAATGATCAGTGACTTGATGGAGTTGAGGGAATTAAATAAAAAATGGGGATTTAATTGTGTCGCCAGATTATCAAGCTGGGCCTGCTTGGCAACCACCAGGAGCTCTGCATTTTGCCTGGTTGTTTCCAGGCTGTTCAGATGATAATGATACAGATGATAGGCTAAAATCCAGATAGCCATTAAGCGTAAACCGGTAATTAACACCGGATCCCAGGTGATCAGGGATTGCCAGAATATAAAATCCTTGTTTCCGATTATGGTCCAGTAATAATGCCATTTCAGGTTGGCAAGAAGCATATAAGCAACAGCAAGTAGTATTATGGATGGAATGATTCTGACTGCTAAACTACCAAGATTAAGTGTGTTCCAGTTTAATCTTTTGGCTACATATCGGTACAGATGGGTGAGCGTAACGCCAATGGCGATATCCAGGACATAATTAAGCAATGTGAAGAATAACCCATAGTTGTCCCTGGTATACACGGTATATGCCCAATAGAGGGATACGGTTCCCCATCCGGTAAGCTGGCATATCCAATAAAGTGAAATGACATTGTTGTTCGTTCTATGGAATGATCCGCTCATTGATGAAACAAAGAAAGAGTAATCGCATCAAATTAGGAAGGCAAAGTACACAAGCGTAAATTATCGGCCGTGAATTCACGTTTTAATTGGATTGACGGCTTCTTTTGGACGTTAAGAAGATTGCGGATGGATCATGCTTGCCCTGTGGCTACAGTACCTTGATAAAATGGAATATGAATTAGGTTTATATTCTTTTCGCCAATTTATTGTCAATAGGATGCCCCTAAATTGGATCATGTTCTTAATATTCCTTGACACTTCCAGGATTGATGAATGTTAGCTATTATCCGATATCTTTTGTGGGAAGTTTTAATTTTTTCCAGTGATCAGGAATTGTTTTAAGGTCACTAAAGTTAACCACCCGCCGGTTATATTATTTGCCGTAAAGACAAAACCGATATCGGCTTCAGGATGATATCTGTAAAATGAAACAAAATCATGGGTAATTCCAGTATGCCCGTAAGATTCCCCGATGTTATCGTTTCTCAACTCAAAACCCAACCCACGTGACAAGGCTTCATTGATGACGACTTGCTTGGTGAAAATTTCTTGGTAGGTTTCGTTAAGTAGACCGGTTTTGTTCCGGATTGCAATGACGAATTTTGCAAAATCCACAGGATTGGTCATCAGGCTAGCTGCCATATTTGGCTCTGCAAAACCGGATCTAGTTGGAGTACCTCTGTAAAATCCATCAGCTATATTTTTCAGGACATAATCGTTGGTCTCAAAGTAAAAATTCTTAAGATCCAGGGGCTCAATTAATTCTTCCTTGAGTATTGATTGAATATCCTTATGCAACAGTTTGATAACAACTCTCTTCAGATATTCAAATCCTTCCCCTGAATAGCCAAAGTTTGTCCCGGGGGTAAAGAGCAGGTCAAATTCTCCTTTTTCATTTCTTTCTGCCCAGTTTGGGAGGCCGGTTTGATGACTGAGAACATGTCGGGCAGTAATGAGTTTGTAACGTTTATCATGCGCCACTTCCGGGAAGGGAAGGTATTCATACAAAGGTTTATCCAGGTCAATGGTTCCTCTTTCCGACAACCGCATGACTACAAAGGTGAAAACCGGTTTAGTAATGGATCCAAATTCAAATAAAGTGGACTGGTCTGTCGGTTGTTTTGTAATCGGATTTGTAACGCCATAAGCTTTGGCATAAACCACCTGTCCATTCTTGATAACAGCAAGTGAGGCTCCCGGTATCTGATAGAATTCCAGGTTTTGAAGGATGAATTCATCCAGCCGCTTTGTATTTGTTCGGTCAAAATTAAATAGGATCCCTTGTTCAGGGATTGTAGTTCGTAGTGTAAGCGTATCTAGCAAAAGGGTGGGATGCATTTCACTTGTAGTAGAATCAATCTCAAAAAATGTTTTTGAAGAAGCTTCATTTATTCGGATAAAATCCTGGTCCCAATCCCTATGCCAGTGATAATTGCTAGCAGGAGTAGCGATATAGGATCCTTGAGGTAATAATAGTTCAAATTTTCCCCCGGAATCAACTTCTGCAAACTTAATAAGGGCTGGATCGTACCTTGATTGGATAATCACTTGGTCTGGGAAATAGCTAATGGAATCATTTGCCCATAACACGTTTCCATTGACCAAAATTGAATTGCTGTTTTGAGCCTGAATGGATATGCCGAAAATTAATATTATTAGGATGATTGTTAGAATTGCATATTCCCCTGGTTTTATTGTTTCTCCAGCTGAAAGCAAATATTCTCTTGCTAAACCAGATCGTCGCATGCGGTGTCATTTGGAGATTAATATAGGATTTATGTCAGAAATCCAAATGCATTAAAAAAGGGGTATGAACGAAGGTACGCTATATAATAGGCACAAGAAGACCGGTAGGCGCACTGAATAGGTTGTGCTGCTTAGGTGCTTAGTAGCACGCGGTATTTGTCTCTGTTGTCATAAATAACCCAAATGTTGATCAGGAAAAGTACGGCAGCAATTGGTAAGCCAGAGGGAACATCGATCAGATTCGTCAGGAGAATTCCAACCATGATAGGAAGGATGACGATGGCTCCTATTGCAGAGGTCTTGCGGAAAATAAATAAGACGCCGCCTATAATTTCAAATACCCCTACCAAAGGCATCAACCAGACAATGGTCATATACGCTTGCATGACCTGGAGTGCTCGCTCAGGCATTTCTTCCGGCACGGGCATGTAGTTAAAGAATTTATTCAGGCCAGCGTTGATGAACATTAAGCCGAATATCAACCTTGTAATAAACAGGATTTTTTCTTTCACTGCGCCTGATTTTGAAAGTTAATCATCCAATTGATCCCGTATTTATCTGAAAATTCGCCAAAGTAGGCGCCAAAGAACATATCTGCCATAGGCATGGTTACCTGACCTCCGGCGGAGAGTTCATTGAATAGCCGGTCTGCTTCTTCTCTGGTTTCAGGTTCAAGACAGATGTGCATGTTATTTCCTGATGTAAGTGAAAAGCCCATTTCTTTGGGGGCATCCGTTCCCATTAAAATATGGCCGCCTAAAGTCGGAAGCTCTACATGTAAGACCATCTCTTTTATGGCTTCAGCGACCGGTGTGTGCCCCGATTCGGCTGGAATGTCCCCAAATCGCTGGATTCCCTTTCCAATGAATTCCGTCCTGAAAATGGATTTGTAGAACAGGAATGCTTCCTCGGTATTGCCTGGAAAATTCAGGTAGGTAGCCACTCTTGCCACCTGGTTTTGCTTATTCTCCCGGCGTAGCTTGAACTTGGATTGAATGTACTGGTCAAGATTCTCCAGGGCCATGGTAAAGCCTTCTTTGAATCCTAATGATATTATTTTTTCAAGATCGGCCAGGCTTTCGTATTTAGCTACAATATCGATCAGGGTTGTTTTTCCCTGGGCAATGAATGTATTCGTCCACAATGTCCTGGGCATGGTCGTATCTATCGCCCCATGCTCATCGCAAAAGGCATCCAGGCCGGAGAAACTTTTCTGATGGTCTATTTTTTGGTAATCATTTTTACACCAGTGCTTTTCGTCCTGAGGGCTGATCATGGCATACAACCACATTCCTCCCTCCCTGAAATCCATTGATTTTGTTTCGGTCCGGTAGGGTTTTGGTGCCCACCACTGATCAAGTATTTCTGGATTGGTCCAGGCTTCCCAGACAAGGGGTAGGTCAGCTGCAAATTCACGCTGTACATTGACCGTTTGGTTGTTTTTGTTGACGGTGAAGTTGAATTTCAAATTTGGATTCATTTTCTTTTCAATTTTAATTGTTCCAGTACGGCATCAAGCTGTTCAAACCGATTGGATAGTAATTGCTTAAACTGTTCCAGCCATTTTTCAATGTCCTGCATTTTGTCGGCATTTAGGTGGTAATGAATTTCCCGGCCTTGTTGCTCCTGGGTGACGATTTCGCATTCTGTTAGTATTTGCAAATGCTTTGAGACCGCCTGCCTGCTCGAATTGAAATGTTCGGCAAGGGCATTGGGCGTCATAGCTCCGACGGCCAGGAGCAAAATAATCGCCCGTCTTGTGGGGTCGGCTATGGCCTGAAAAACATCTCGCCTGGTTTCCATATACTATCTAATTGCTACCAAGTAGTTGCAAATATATATGCAATTATATGGTTGCGCAAATGTTTGGTCAGAAATTTCTCAAATTTTCTGGGGAGTAGGTCATGGGTGCCGGTATCTCCGTTTGCTTATCATGCGCTTATCCCAGGAGAACGGTTCGTCAATGTTCTCTACCGGGCCGAGGTGCTTTACCTGGTCTCCCTACCTGTAAAGTTATTTGTTGAATAAGTTAGAACCACTCCACCTCTTGCAAGGGGTTGCGTGGAAATAAGTGATAAATTCTGGATGTCCTACCTTGCCGGAATTGTAGGCGGCCATGACCTGGAATTATTGGATTCACAGTCACTTTAATGCTAGGTGTGTCTTAAATATATGGGTCCATTGCATGAATTGGGTACAACTTAATCTTCTGTAATTAATTCCTTTCGGTTAATTCCATTATTCGCATCGTTGCATGTTCATTGTCAGGATTTAGTTCAAGAGATTTTTTATAGCATTCAATTGCTTTTTGAGCATCGCCGTTTGCCTCATAAGCTTCTCCAAGACTGTCATAAGAATTGGGTGACGTGGGGTAATTCTCCACATTGAGGGTAAAAAAATCTATTGCACCGGATTTGTCGGTGTCCTCTCCACTTTGTAGCATCCGGTAACCAATTTGGTTTACAAGCTGTTCAGGTGGTGAAAACTCCCAGGATAGCCGGTCTGAAAGTTCCTGAAAATGCTGGGTTAATTGCGCTATGTTTTGCACATCGCGGTAAGAAATACCATAACCTTCAAAAATAGCCGAAATGCCATTGTGAAAAGCTATAACAGGGACTGAAGCATGACTTTCCTGATCGAAATATTCCAGTTTGGCAGGTAACTCATCCTTGCATTTACTGTCCAATGACTCAAATAACCTTACGTGCCGGTCGCGATTTCGGATATTCCGTTTGCCCCAGTTTGCGGTGGCTATGTAGATAAATCTTTCAAATGATCGCTCAGTCAGTGAATCCAGCTTATTGTCCATGGTTTCTGAATCCCAGGTTCCGAAACTTGGATCCGCAGCAATAAATGAATTAAAAAGCGTCTCTTCTTTCATATAGGCATGAGTCGCCAGCAAACCGCCTAAAGAATGTCCAAAAAGGATATGATAGGGTGTAGTTCTGAATTCCTTATCCAGCGCTGGTAAGAGTTCCTCTTCCAGGAAACTCAGAAAACGATCTCCGCCTCCGGTATTATTCGCTCTAACCGTAATGATTTTATCGGGTGTGTAGTCCCTTCTCCGATCGACATTTTGAATGGCAACCACGATCATCTCCGGGATTTTCCAGTTCCTGTAAACATCAGAACTCATATAATTTACCATTCCGGAGATAGCCTTGAAATGTAGATTTCCATCCAGTACGATAAGAACCGGATAGCTCTTATAGGCTGATGCCTTGTTAGTATATGAATCCGGAAGGCTGACCCAATATTCCCTGTCTTCATTCAGGATATGAGACCTGATCATATGTTTTGTGCCGATAACAATTTGTTCCGGGTCCTGTGACCGGATCTGATTAATGCCTGTAAGTATCAATAATGCAGCAATCATGTATTTAGACATGCGGTATGATTTTTTATTGGTTGGTATTAGGTTTCGTTGTTGTTTGTCAGCACTATGCCCGGCATAAATACATACAATTTGCTGACTTATTGTTATTAGTTTTTTCCTTTGCAATCTTTTCAATTACCGCAACGGATTTGGAATTTATGCTTTGTCACGCCGGTCTAATAAGCGCAATGCATCGAATTAATACACCCAGTCCATTCTGATGTTTCTGGCTTAAAAAGTGGGCATTTGAAAGCCTCGAAGGTTATTTTTTATTCAATTACAGATTTGGAACAGGTTTAAATGGAGTGCAATTTATCCAATTTTTCTTTTGCAGGAACCATTTCGGATGATCTACTAGCGATGAATGCCTTTGCAGCCTCTATTGATTCATGGCTACCGTTTGTATTAGCTCCGGTGTGGGCGGGGCAGGGGTGAGTTGGTGGCGCTTATTTTGAATCCCGCTGCCAGGTTAGTGTGCGGATGATTGGTTCTCCCTCAATGGTAGTCGTTTCCAATTGGATGATCAATTGATTGCCGGATATTCTTAGGTCACGCCAAACACTGATCCCAATGTTGTTCACATTGATGGATCCGGTAAGCGTGTGTTTGACTTTGCCGGATAGTTCGTCGATTTCATAGGTTCCAAAATAGGCATCGTAACCACCTAAGGCAACCGTATTGTTCGTGCCGGCGTAGGAGACCATCTGGGATTGATCTGAGCGGTCCCTTTTCATGAACTGAGCCGTGAAGTGCCTGGCTGCATAAGCTAATATGCCAATCGGATTTTCTCCAAGCGTTGGATCTATCCGCTTTTGTCCATCGGTGGTCCAATCTTCCCGGGTTTTAAGGAGCCAGACACCAATAATTTCTGTCGTTAAATTTCCGGTAGGTTTAGGGATTGAAACTGGTACCATAATTAAATGTTGATGGCCTATTTACTGGTAATCGATAATGTATTTTGGGGAATGGCCACGTGCTAAATTTCATGCAGGAAGTTACAGAAGTTAAAGCAAAATAGTTGGGTTTTGCTTGGATCCAGCTCCCTGTAATGGATAGAGGGCCTATCTTTCGATGCTTTGCTCCCAGTAAGCTCCACTAATGTCCGTTATTCTCAGCGTGTATTTTCCTTCGGGCAGATCTAACAATGCATTATTAGGTAAAATTAACTTTGCTTAAGCTCCTAGTGGAATTAGTAGACTATACTTGCCTGCTTTAACTTTAGCTACGTAATAATTGATCAAGTTTTCTTCGGTTAGACGAGACAGCGCTTTCTGGTCATAGCTGAGGATGGTATTATCGTTGCTTTTTTGCAAGGCAATTGTGCCAGTCGCATTTATTTATGGTTAGACACTGGCTTTTGAAACAAAATACATTTCCATTTCGCCCTTTCCTTTTACTTCAATTTTCCCTCGGCTTTCAAAGGTAAGATCAGGGTCATCGCTCAGTAATTCATAGGTGGTTTGACTTATATTCACCAACCCGGGCTGACCCGATGATTCTACCCGGCTGGCTGTATTAACCGTATCTCCCCAGATATCATACTGAAACTTCTTGACACCTACGATGCCAGCTACAACGGGGCCAGTGTGTATACCTGCGCGCATTTCAAAAGCATGTTTTCTACCAGGACCAATCTCAGATTTTCGCTTACTGATGAATTCCTGCATTTCCAGAGCAGCCAATACGGTATTTTTTACCGAGTCATCCGAGGGCACCGGTAGCCCCCCTGCCGCCATGTAAGCATCTCCGATGGTTTTGATTTTTTCTATTCCGTATTTCTCGATGATTGCGTCAAATGCCTCAAAGCAGGAATTGATTTCATTAACCAGTTCGGCTGCACTCAGCCTGGAACCTTGCTCCGTGAAATCTTTAAAATCGGTGAAGAGAATACTGACCATTTCGAAATCCCGTGCATCCGCCTTGCCTTTTTCCTTGAGCTCTCGGGCTATTTCCTCGGGGAGAATGTTCAGTAGCAAGTTTTCTGAACGTTCCTTTTCAATTTGTATGGATGCCTTGGATTGGCGTACATAGCGCCATCGGATGTAAAATGCGCCGGCTAAAAGCAGGAAAAATCCGCCAATAATAAGGCTGATATTTTTTGTCTTCTCTTTCTGACGCACTTCTGCTTCGTGCGCTTCCTGTATAGTACGTGCTTCGGCTTGAAACTCCATTTGCTGAAGTTTCTTGGCTGTTTCCTGGGAATTCAGGCTATCCTCCACCGCATTCAATTGCTCAAGATAAAGCAGTGCTTTGTCGCCATTGCCCAAAGCTTTGTGCGAATCGTATAAGCAGGAGCAACTCGCCCTTTTCCTTACCAGGGAGTGAAAGCTTACGGATAGGTCATAACCGCGCTGGCAATACGCAAGCGCTTTGTTGTAGTCTTTTTGCTTTAAATAGATCTCTCCGATATTATTTGCAGAAAGGGCCATTCCGTTTTTATCACCAAGTTGTTCGTAATAGGTTAAGCCTTTTTCGTGAAAGTCCAGTGCTTTGGGATATTCGCCCTGCCTCTGGTACAATAGTCCCAGACTGTTGTAGGTGTCCGCAATTCCTGTTTTATGATCAAGCTGCTGGAAGATCTCAAGACTTTGGGAATAATTGTCCAGGGAGTTGGAGTAATCTTCCAGTTCCCGATAAATGGCTCCCATCTTGGTAAGCGTGGCCGCTACGGCCCCCTGATCACCTTTTTGACGGTTTAGATCCAGACTTCTGATGCAATATTCCAGGGCTTTGGAATAATTATTCTGGTTCATATAGATGGTTCCGATATTGTTCAGGGTGGGACCTATTTGCCTCGGATCATTGTACTCCAGGCTTTTTATGTAGTGATCCAATGCCTGGGTATAGTCCCCCTCGTTATGATAAATACTACCTACGTTGTTATGGGCTATGGCAAGGGCAGTAGAATTGCCCATTCGTTTGGCGACATTCAAAGCCCGAAGGTAATAATCAAGTGTTTTCTGATAGTCACTTCGGTTTACCCATGACACGCCCTGGAGCGTATATCCTGCAAATTGAGCTCTTGCGTAATGATGATCGAGCCCGAACGAGACCAATTCTTCCGCCAGAATAAATGCCGAGTCCGGTTGGGAATAAAGATAGCCGTCCCAGATGTAGTCGGAATAGGCTTTCACCCGGATGGAATCCGATTGGGTTTGATCTTGCCATACCGTGTAGAGTGCTTCGAGATTCACCTGGCTTCTCAAAGAAAATACACTTGATAGGCATAGAGTTAGAACTAGAGACAGCGTTAGATTGGTCTGCTTTTGCATTGCGTTTTGTTTCTGTGGCAACCGTCGAAATGGATTGAGTCGCCTGTCGGGGATAACGATTGCTTTAAGTTGCAAATCGCCTTTATGTCCCGTTATTTTTTTCGATCATTTTCAATCCGTAGTTTCTGATGGCTGTAATCAACTGGAGAATTTCTTTGCCCTGTTCTGTCAACGAATATTCCGTTTTTGGCGGGACAACCGCGTAAACTTTCCTGTTAATATATCCATCTTCTTCCAGTTGGCGTAACTGAGTTGTCAACATTTTATCGGATATATGGGGGATGTCCTTTCGTAATTCGCCATAACGCATGGTGCTGTTTTTTAGCCGCCAAAGGATAGGTGCTTTCCAGGCGCCGCCTATCTGCTCCATGACCAACTGAACCGGATTGTAATAAATTTTCCCATTGTATTTGAAATCTGGCATGGCTCAAATCCTTTATTTATCCAATACTTTCCAAAAAGTATGTATCGTACTTTTCGGTTATACTGTCGATAAAGGTAGGTATTGTCAATACATTTGCATAGCAACAAGTAAAAAATACAAGATGAAAAAAGTAGCATTAATTACCGGGGCATACAAAGGTATCGGTTTTGAAACCGCCTTTCAATTGGGGAAAAAAGGATACACAGTTCTTGTGACCGCGCGGACGCAACAAAAATCCGAAGATGCCGCCGCAAAATTAAAAGCGGAAAGCATTGATGCCTGGGGATTGAAACTTGATGTCAACAATTCAGAAGATGTGACTAATGTCGTTACTTTCTTGTCCGAACGATTCGGGAGGCTTGACGTGTTAGTGAATAATGGGGGAGTACAATTGGATTTTCCCGGGTTTATGCTCGGCAACTCAACAGAGACCGTTTCAATGGAAATTCTGAAGCAGACTTTTGAGACCAATTTTTTTGCGCCAATTGCCCTGACGCAAAAGCTACTGCCATTAATTAGCAAATCGGATGCAGGAAGAATTGTGAATGTTTCTAGCATTATGGGGTCTTTAACACTTCATGCCGATGTGGAGTCTCCAATCTATGGAATAAAATTTATGGCATATAATTCTTCAAAGACGGCATTGAATCAGTTTACCCTGCATTTGGCTGAGGCCTTAAAAAATACGTCAATAAAAGTAAATTCTGCTCATCCGGGCTGGGTGAAAACTGATTTGGGAGGAGAATATGCACCAATGACGATTCATGAAGGTGCAAAAACACTTGTAGACTTGAGCACACTGGATGAAAGTGGAAGTCATGGAGGATTTATCCATTTAGGCGAGCCACTGCCCTGGTGAGTTGCTAATTAGCTGATCCATTCTATCTTATTGCAACAAACCTACATTAATAAGGCTCCAAAAGAGCTGTAAATACATGGGTAATGTGGCTATAAGCCAAGATATTTCCAAAATTCTTCAATGATATATTCTTCCTTTCCGGAGTTTGTGAAGAACACAAATCCAAATTTTTCATCAGGATATACTTCAAATCGACCGGTGAATCGATTGCCATTATTCCCTGAATGGTAGAATTTAGGGCCGAATGAGGTTTCACGGCTAAAAAGACCTAGGCCAACCGATTGTGAAGAGTCAACATTAACTTGTTTAACACACATTTCTTTGAATATGGGTGTTGTATACGCCATGGATAAAAATTTGGCAAAATCTTCTGCATTGGTCATAAGGCCAAATGCCGGATGTGCTTCGGTTGAATGATTTCTACCTGTTGGAACTTGTCCTTCGTGCCCAGTAGACATATGCTTTCTTGTCATTTCGTTTTCAACAAAAGAAGAATGATTCATAGCAAACTTTTTAATGAGCATGCTGTCGAGGAGCGCATTCAGATTTTTTTTCTTTATTTTTTCTACGACGCTGCCCAAATATTCAAAAGCTTCGCCGGAATAGGTGTGCTTTGTGCCTGGGTCGGCATCAAATTTAAGTTGACCAGTCCGCCAATTTGGTAAGCCTGTTCTGTGGGTAAGCACCATCCGTGCTGTAATCGCTTTACTTCTGGGGTCATCTGCTATAGCTTCAAAAGGCAAATATTCGTATAGTGGTTTATCCAATTCAATTTCACCGTTGTCCTTCAGGATCATTACAGCATAAGTGAAAAACGCTTTGCTAATGGAAGCTGCTTCAAAGATGGTATTAGTATCTACAGCTGTTGAGTCATTTAAATTTTTATAGCCATAATTTTTATGAAAAACCACGTCACTGCCATTTATTATTGCGATTGATAGGGCGGGCACCGCTAATGAATCCAGCATTTGACGGATAAAATGATCAAAATCGTTGCTATTTAGCTCTCGGTGACCTAACAGGTAAAATGGCTTAAAAACATCCAGTTCATTTTGAAGAGAATTGTTTGTTTGTTCGAATGCTGTGCTCTTGTTTTTACAGTTAGTAAGAACTAATAGGGCCGTAATTAGTATAGTTATTATTTTGAGCATTGGTGTGTTATTTTGATGGAAGATGAATTTCGATATTAAGATGGAATTTATTCTGATATTCGAAGTATGTGCTTTGTAATATAAGCAATCTGAGTTAAGTGGATTTCCAAACGCGCTTGTGCATGTTCTGTTTCAGGCATTTTTCGCCAGGTGCGGATGGACTACCCGAGTAAAGTAAACATGGGGACTTTTTGGTTTCTATTTCTTTATTTTTAGGTTCCTGTATTGCCCTTTGGAGTCGTTACCTGCCCAAAATGCAATCGTATCAGATTTTTGCTTGGTTAACCTTTCCACCGATAGTATTTCTGTATTGGATTCGCTATCATAAACATAAACATTGCTGGCTGTAATTTTTAGCAATACCTTGAACCATTCATCTGGGGAAGGACGGCGTGGAAACGCCGCCTCGTATTTGCCTTCAAAATTGGTTCTCAAAAAGCTCCAATTGTAATTCGGATGATAGATGTACTGGATGGAATGTTCTCTGCGTAGCTTTTCTTCGGCTTGAAAATTAAATGGCCGGAAGTAAATCGCTTCATAGGTTGAATCATTTTGAATGTTGAAGGCGATCCCTAAGAAGCTTTTTTGCTGGATGTTTTCTCCCTTCAAATCTAATTCGATTGTTCCAGCATCAAAAGGTATATTTTTAATGATTGCCATTCCGTCTCCTACTTTATTATTTAGGATCACGGTATTGGTAGCCTTGTCAATGGCTACAATTTCTCTATTTACGGGTGTTAAATGTTCTTTGGTCAGTTGAACTATATTGTTTGAGCAACTCAACAAGGAAGTTAAAAGCAGTGTAGTGATTGTGTAGGTTAAAAGTAGCTTCTTCATATTATTTGGTTTAGTAATGAATTTGTTGCCAGCTAGTATGCGCTTTAACGTGAAGACCATTTACCCTTGGAGTGGAACTAATTCCTTTCTTTGTCGTCAGGTGGATTTGATGCTGTATGGCACATGCAAATTGGCTTTCGTCAATATACCTTAAAAGTACATTGAGAAAATAGATACTCCAAATGGTTTACTCCTTGTGAACTTCAGGACCGCTACTCGGCCGGGATTTGCCTATAATCCCATTGGGGCTAATCCATTAAATGGTGCATTTAGTTCCTGGGAAGCTGTCTGTTCGAATATGCGATTGACTTAATAGCCACCCGGCAGCCATAGCAAAATAAATAGCCGTTATGCGCCAAGACTTGCAATGGTTGCCAGCTCATCTTTACCCTTTTTGAGCAAATTAGAGCTTTTAAAAAGTGTCAA
>ERZ795053.838-NODE-838-length-39132-cov-10.555851_pt1 | contig 39132 bp, 28 predicted proteins | sample MGYA00375137_ERZ795053 | MGnify/ENA primary metagenome ERZ795053 (study PRJEB30182, sample SAMN05720284) | activated sludge metagenome | isolation source: Anaerobic digester | place: Hong Kong | collected 2014-12-17 ... | reverse complement strand
ACCCTGGCCCGCATGGGCGCAGAGCGCCTCTGGCAGCTCCTGCACGAAGAAAAATACGTCCACGCCCTGGGCGCCGTTACCGGCAATCAGGCCGTGCAGATGGTGCAGGCCGGCCTGAAAGCCATTTACCTCAGCGGCTGGCAGGTGGCCGCCGACGCCAACGTCGCCGCCCAAACCTACCCCGACCAGAGCCTTTACCCGGCCAACAGCGCCCCGGCGCTCGTCCAACGTATCAACAACGCCTTGCAGCGCGCCGACCAGATTTACCACCTGGACAACAAAAACGGCGTCTACTGGTTCGCCCCCATCGTCGCCGACGCCGAATCTGGCTTTGGCGGCCCGCTCAACGCCTACGAACTCACCAAAGCCTTCATCGAAGCGGGCGCAGCGGCCGTGCATTTTGAAGATCAGCTCTCCTCGGCTAAAAAATGCGGCCACATGGGCGGCAAAGTGCTGGTTCCCACCCGTGAAGCCGTGCAGAAGCTGGTTTCGGCCCGCCTGGCCGCCGACGTGATGGGCGTGCCCACCCTCATCGTCGCCCGCACCGACGCCGACGCCGCCAATCTGATCACCAGCGACATCGACGACAACGACAAGCCGTTCATCACCGGCGAACGCTCCATTGAGGGCTACTATTACACCCAGGCCGGGTTGGATCAGGCTATCGCCCGCGGTCTGGCCTACGCCCCTTACGCCGATATCGTCTGGTGCGAGACGTCGCACCCGGACGTGGAGCAGGCGCGCCGCTTCGCCGAAGCCATCCACGCCCAATACCCCGGCAAGATGCTGGCCTACAACTGCTCGCCGTCTTTCAACTGGAAATTGAACCTGGACGAAGAAACCATCGCCAACTTCCAGAAGGAGTTGGGCGAGATGGGTTACGCCTTCCAGTTTGTCACCCTGGCCGGCTTCCACAATCTGAACGCCGGCATGTTTGAACTGGCCCTGGGCTACAAAACCGAAGGTATGGCTGCCTACGCCCGCTTCCAGCAGCGCGAATTTGAGATGCAGAAAGAGCATGGTTTCCGGGCCATCAAACACCAGAGCTTTGTGGGTGCGGGTTACTTTGACGAGGTGCAGATGGTTATCAGCCAGGGCGAATCCTCCACGGTGGCCCTGAAAGGTTCTACTGAAGAGGAACAGTTTAAGAGCACCAATGGCAAGGCGATGCCCGCCGCCGCTTAAGAACATCAACCGCCAGGGCCGCTGGCGCGAATGAAAAAGGGTGACGGCCGTAACGGCCGTCACCCTTTTTGTTTTCAGGTTACCTTTTCTGGCTGTCTGGTTTAGGCGGTGGCGGCGCTGAGCGCCCGCGCCGCGTTGATCTGGTCGCGCAGTTCCTGCGCGGCGTCGCGGGCCGCCGCGGCAAAGTCGCCCTGGAGGGAGGCGTATAAAATGCTGCGGCTGGCGCTGATCACCGGACCGGCGACTGCATCTGGACCGTAGCGCACGGCCGTTTCCAGATCGCCGCCCTGCGCGCCAATGCCGGGAATCAAGAAGTTGGCGTTGGGGGCTATTTGCCGGGCGACGGCCAATTCCTGGGGATACGTAGCCCCGACTACGCAGCCGGTGTGCCCGGCCGTCGGCCAGGTCTGGCTCTGGCGCAGCACGTCGGCTGTTAGCCCCGTGCCGGCGGACAGGTCGCCCTGAAAATCGCTGGCGCTGGGATTCGACGTGCGGGCCAGGACGTAGACGGCTTTATCCGGCCGGTCGCCAATCATGGGCAGCACGGCTTCTGCGCCCACAAAGGGATTCACCGTTACCGCATCCACGTCCCATACGTCGAACAGACCGTGGCCCCAGGCAGCCTGCGTATGGCCGATGTCGCCGGTCTTGCAATCCAAAATCACCGGGATGTGCCGGGGGATATAAGCGATGGTGCGTTCCAGGGCAATGATCCCGGCCGCGCCCCATTGCAAATAAAAGCCTAGATTCGGCTTATAGGCGCAAACCAGATCGGCCGTGGCGTCGATGATGGCCTTGTTGAAGGGCAGCACCGGCTCATCCCATTTCAGAACATCCACGCGCAGGCGCACCGGGTCAGGGTCCAGGCCCACGCATAACCAAGAATTATTTTGGTTTTGAGCAAATTGGAGCTTTTCGAGATAGTTCATGAGGCCCCATTGTACCGGCTAACCGGCGGCTAACCAAAGATTCAGGGGAACGGGGAACTTGTAACGGCCGTTTCCTCGCTACGGCAATGGTCGTCCCTGCTACGGCAGTGGTCATCCCCGCCACGGCAATGGTCGTCCCTGCTACGGCAGTGCTCATCCCCACTACGGCAATGGTCATCCCCGCTACGGCAATGGTCATCCCCGCTACGGCAGTGCTCATCCCCACTACGGCAATGGTCATCCCTGCTACGGCAATGGTCATCCCCGCTACGGCAGTGGTCGTCCCCGTGGGGATGAGGGCTGCGCGGTTAGGGATGAGGGTTGTACGGCTGGTGCACGGCATTGCGCGGCTGGTGCATGGCACTGCGCGGCCTGTGCCCAGCACTGCGCGACTAGAGAAATTGTCTACCAGGAACGGCCGTCCTCCCCCCTCATTAACCATTCACCCATTCATCCATTCACCCATTAACCAATTTTCCCTCTAGCCCGCGCCGCTGGCGCCGCCGCCGGCCGCGCCGGCTCCGGCCGCGCCCGCCCCGGTCGCACTGCCGCCAGAACTTGAGGTCGCCGCCGACATAGCCACAAACACAGTCATCTGCTCGCTAACGGCCGTCGTCGACAAGGTGTGGAAGTAAGCCGGCAGCTTATTCCAGCCGGCCTTCTCGAAATGTTTGGCCCACTGCGGCAGCAAACCAAAGGCCGCGGCATACGGCAGATGCCGCTCGAACATATCCGGGCTGCTCACCGCTTCTTTGCCTTTGCTGACGTTGCGTAAATGTTGGGCGTAGGCTTTCCAGGCCACGGCCGTTTCCGCCCCATCATCCGACAGCGGCGAAAAGGCCACGCCCATAACCAGGCCCACACTGCCCAAAGCCATCAGGCCGCCGGCCACCACAAACGGGCCAAAACCAAGCTCATCAACCAAAAACACCGCCAGCAACAGGCCACCGAGGCCCACCGCCAGCAACAGCCCGCCCAACACCAGCATCACCCGGCGCGCCTGCCGCCGCTCTTCGCTGAAATAGCCGGCCGCTTCCATTTCGCCCTGGAGCGCCTTTTTGTATTTCTCCCACGGCGAAGACGTCACCCGGCCGCTCAAGTCCGAGATGCGCACCTGCTCGACGCGCCCCTTTTTGGTCTCGAAGAGCAGGTCCAGCAGGCTCTCTTCGTGCGGCCGCAGGCCAACGGGCTGCCCTACCGGCTGCACCACAAAATCATGCTCACGATACCACTTTTTCTCCGCCAGCTCGTCAATCCGCAAAAAGCCGCGATCCGCCAGATCGAACAGCGTGCCCAGGGCGCTGGCCCAGGTGGGGCTGGCCGCTTCGGCGGTGATGGCCCCGGCGACGCCCGGTTTTAAATCGCCGGGCGGATTGTAGATGGTTTGTTTGCTCACCAGGCGCGGCGCAAACCGATTTTGCCGCCAGTAGGCCACAAAGCCGCCCACCCCGCCGACAAACACCAGGGCGGCCAACGCCAGCCAGTAGGGCATTTGCGCCTGCTGCGCGGCGCGCACCTCGGCGCGTGCTTGCTCGGCTGTCTGCCAGGCGGGCGGCGCGGAAATCAGGCTGCCGGGGGTAAAGGACAGGCCAACGACCAGCGGCGAGTTGGCCGACAACGGCCCCGTCTGGAATAAAACTGTGCCGGACTGCTGGCTGATTTGCGCCTGGCCGGCATAGACTTTGGGTTCGGCGACCAGGGACGCGGTGGGGGGATAGTGCACGGCCGTTGCGCTGCTGCCAATCGTATATTCGTACTCATCCGGCAGCGCCTGCCACAACAGCGCGTCGGCGCCCGCTTCCTGGCGCACCACACCCTGCGCCCGATACGTCAGGACAAACGTGCGTGCGGCGTTGCTGGTCGCTTCCATGTGCCACGTTACGCGCAGCGGATTGCCGCCGCTAATCTCCACCTGCCCGGCGTTTGTGCCGGGGCTGTACGGCGCGCCATCCACGCTGGCACTAAGGATTTGCACCCCGTCGGTATGGTCCGTGGGCAGTTCCCGAAAGACAAAGGTAAACGGCCCGCCGACAAAATCGAACACGACGGTTTCCGTCACCAACAGCGAACCGCCGTCCTCCACGGTCACATCCACGTCAAACCGCTCGGCGCTGTACGCTTTTTCCTGCGCCCGGGCGACGCCCATCGTTAAGCACAGCGCCACCAACACGACGACACTGACCCACAATTGACGCTTGTTCATGTTTACTCCTGGTTGACTTGTAACGCCGTCCGCCCGGCAATCGGGCGGGTCAGGCAGATGATCTTCACGGTAAATGAGCCTGTGTAAACAGGGGCTCAATTATTATACGCAGGCGAGAAATTGTTGGTTGCACGGCCGTCAACGCGCCAATCCCTATTCATCGGGGTCATACAAAGGCGCGTACCCTTCGCGCAAAGCATAGAGCGCGGCCTGGGTTCGGGTGGCCAGATGCAGCTTGGAAAGAATGTTGGAGACGTGCGAATAGACGGTGGTCACGCTCAGCACCAGCCGGTCGGCGATTTCCTGGTTGCTCAGGCCGCGTGCCAGCAGCTGCAACACTTCCACTTCGCGCTCGGTGAGGGGGTCGGGGATAGACGGCCGTTCCGCCGGCTGGGCAATCTCCAGCAGCAATTTTTGGGCGATGGTCGGATGCAGGGTCGGCTCGCCCCGGTCAACCTGGCGAATCGCCTGCAGCAGATCATCCGGGCCGGTATCTTTGATCAGGTAGCCCAGCGCCCCCGCTTTGATCGCCGGGAAGACCTTGTCGTCGGTGGCAAAACTGGTCAGCACCAGGATTTTGACCTCTGGCTGGCGGGCCTTGATCTGGCGCGTGGCCTCAATGCCATCCAGCGCCGGCATCACCAGGTCCATCAGCACCACGTCCGGCGCGGTTGCGGCCGCGCCGGACACCGCCTCCTGGCCGTTCACCGCCTCGCCGACCACCAGGAAATCCGGCTCCGTTTCCAGCAAATCCCGGATCCCCCGCCGCACGATAGGGTGATCGTCAACCACAAATACGCGAATGGGCCGGCTCATAGGGGGACCTCCACCTGTATTTGCGTGCCTTCGCCCGGCGCGCTGTGCAGGGTGAAACGGCCGTTCATCTGCGCCACCCGTTCGGCCATGCCGGCCAGACCCAGGCCGCCGCCGGGCACGGCCGTGGGGGTAAAGCCCACGCCGTCATCGGCCACCGTTAACGTGACACGGCCGTCGGCCGGCGCCAGCGTCAGCCAGATTTCCCGAGCCTGGGCGTGGCGCACGATGTTGTTCAGCGCTTCCAGAGCGACCCGGTACAGGTTGGTTTCGACGGCGGGGGGGAGTACGGCCGTCTCCGGCAAATCCAGATGGATGGTCACCCCGCTGCGCCCTTCAACCGCTTCCAGGCGCGCCCGAAGCGCCGCCGGCAATCCCTGGCTCGCCAAAAGCGGCGGGCGCAGTTCAAAAATGAGCAGCCGCGTTTCTTGCAGCGTTTGTTGGGCGCTGGCTTGAATTTGCGCCAGGTAAGTTTGCGCCGCCGCCGGCTGGCCTGCCTGTAATTTCCGATCGGCGGCCGCCGCTTGCAGCGTCAGGCCATACAAGGTTTGGGCCACGGAGTCGTGCAAATCGCGCGCCAGGCGGTTGCGCTCGTTGGCGATGGCCAGTTCTTCGGCCTGATGGGCATAGGCTTGCAGTTGGGCGTGGGCGTCTTGCAGTTCGGCTAAAAGCCGGTCGCTGCGCTGGCGCGCCGCGTCCGCCTCCAGGGTGATGGCCGTAAACGCGGCCACAAAAATCAACCCGGCAGCGTACAATAGGGTGAAGGAGATGGCTTCCGGCCCGCCAAATTGGATGGTTTGGCCAACGGCCGTTACCGCCACCAGCAGCCCCAGCCAGCCCAACCCTGCCCGCCGCGGCAGCAGGGCCATTGCCTGCCCGCACAGCGGCACGTACAGCAGGGCAAAAAAGTCTAGCTCATAATGAAACAGGGAGGCCAGGAAGATGATCCCGGTCTGGAAGGCCAGGTAGAGGTGGACTCTGAGCGGCGAGCCGCGCGTCAACAGCGGCTCCAGACCCATCAGCAAGCCAAAGAGCAGCAAGACGCTGCTGATGGCCCAGGTGTACGGGTGGCGCTGTTGCACAAACACGGTAATCCAGCGCAGGGTCACCGCGCCCCACAGACCATAACTTATGAGCAAAAAAAGCACAGCGCCAGGCCGGCGCAGCCATACGTGTTTCATCAGCACTCACCGGAATTCAGACCGGGATGGAATAGGTTGCCTCTTCATTATAAAACGGCCGTGCCCGCAATCAATCCTAAAAATTATGGAGATCCGAATCGCCAAAATTATGGAAGCCGATTTCCTCCGCTTCACCGATGCGGCTTTGGCGGCCGGGAACCATACTGAAAGCATCCCATTTTGGCCGGCAAACCCGGCAAGGAGGTTCACATGAAACAGGTATGGTTCTTTTTAGCTTTGATTGTCAGCATTGTCTTCCTGGGCGGGCCGGTGCGGCCGGCGGCGGCGCAAACGTCCGTGCCCGACCCCGCACGGACGTTGACTTTTGCCAGCGGCGGCGTGGACCTGGCCGGCGCGTTGTACCTGCCGCCCGGCGACGGCCCGTTCCCGGCCGTGGTCATGATCCACGGCTCCGCGCCGGAAACGCGGTTCATCTTCTGGGAAACGGGCGATGCGCCGGCCTTTTTGTCCGGCGGGGTGGCTGTTTTCCTCTACGACAAACGGGGGACCGGGCAGTCGGGCGGCGACTGGCGCACCGCCTCGCTGACAGACCTGGCCGACGACGCCATCGCCGCCGTGAAGCTGGTGCAGCAGCAGCCGGAAATCAACCCGGCGCAGGTGGGCGTGTTTGGCGTCAGCCAGGGCGGCTGGCTGGGGCCGCTGGCCGCCGCCCGCTCCGACGACGTCGCTTTTGTAATCAATGTGACCGGCGCGAGTGTGCCGCTGGCCAACCAGGAAATGTGGGGCACGGGCAATGAACTGCACGGCCGTGGCTACTCGCCCCAGGCCATCGCCACGACGATGAACGTGATGCACCTGCTCTTTTCGGCACGGCCGTTGCTGGCGCGCCTGCCGCTGGGCGATCTCCACATCTGGTTCCTGGCGTTCGATCCCTACCTGGACCCGGCCGATTTCTGGCAGGACGTGACGCAGCCGGTGTATGTGGCTTACGGCGGCCGGGACAAATTAGTGCCGACGCCAGACAGCACGGCCGTTGTCCAGGCCGCCTTTGCCCGGCAGCCGCATCATCTCAGCCGCCTGGTCGTCTATCCGGAGGCCGGGCATGGTGTCCGGCTGGCCTCCGGGGCCTGGGCGCCCGGGCACATCGCAGCCATGCTCTCCTGGCTGCACCAGACTCTGGAGGGACAGGCAGCGGCGGCAACGGCCGTGCCGTCGCCAGAGGCTATCGACACCGGCTTTAACCGCTGGTATGGCCTGGGTCCCGTCGCCACGCCCTGGTACGCTTCGGCGGCGTTCCAACTGCCGCTCATGCTGTGGTTTGTGGTCGTTTTTCTGGCCGGCCTGGGAACCAGCCTGAACCCGCGCGCCCGCCTCGACCTGGCGCGGTGGGGCCACGGCCCCCGGCTGGCGCTGGGCCTGGCAGGGCTGGTTAACCTTCTGCTCCTTGCCGGGCTGCTGAACGTCATCGCCTTCCTGGCCTTCGCCGACGCCAACGGGGCCGGACCGGCCGTGCCCTTCAGCGGCGGGCTGCCGATTCTGGCCGGGGCCAGTCTGGTGGCCACGCTGGGGCTGTTGTTTTTTGCGGCGCAGGGACGCGGCGCCTGGTCGCGGCGTCTGTGGGGGCTGTATGCGGTGATGGCGGGAACGGCCGTGGCCTTCGTCCCCTTCCTCGTCTACTGGCATGTTTTAGGGCCGCCGCTGTAACTAGGCTCAAAGCGCAAGTTGGCAAGAGGATGCTTGTTTGTTGTATCATCGGTTCAAATTCACCAAATGGACGTATAAACGATGACTGAAACACAACAACATCCTCTGAGCCGCTTGTGGCAATATACCCACGCCTATCACCGCACGGTAATCATCGCCACCATTTACTCCACCCTCAACAAAATTTTCGACCTGGCCCCACCGGTGCTCATCGGCGTGGCCGTGGACGTGGTGGTGCAGCAGCAAGATTCCTTCCTGGCCCATCTGGGCATCCCCAACGTGATGACGCAGTTGGTGGTGCTGGGGGTATTAACGGCCGTGATCTGGGCCTGCGAATCGCTTTTCCAATACCTCTACGCCCTGCAATGGCGCAACCTGGCGCAAACCATCCAGCACGACCTGCGCCTGGACGCCTACGACCACGTGCAGCGCCTGGACATGGCCTTTTTTGAAGAGCGCAGCAGCGGCGGCCTGATGGCCGTCCTCAACGACGACGTGAATCAACTGGAACGCTTCCTGGATATTGGGGCCAACGAAATCATCCAGCTCATCACCACGATTGTGGTGATTGGCGGCATCTTCATGGTGACGGCCCCTTCGGTGGCCTGGATGACCGTGCTGCCCATGCCAATCATCATCTGGGGCTCCATTCGCTTCCAGAAATGGCTGGCGCCGCGCTACATGCGCGTCCGGGAGCAAGTGAGCGTGCTCAACGGCCAGCTTTCCAACAATCTGGGCGGCATTGCCACCATCAAAAGCTTCACCGCCGAAAGCCACGAATTGGAGCGCGTGCGCCAGGAGAGCAACGAATACCGGCAGCGCAACCGGGACGCCATTGCCCTGAGCGCCGCCTTTGTGCCCCTCATCCGCATGGTGATTGTGCTTGGCTTTATCGCCATCATGGTGTTTGGCGGGCGGCTGGTGCTGCAGGGTGCGCTGGCAGTGGGCGCGTACAGCGTGCTGGTGTTTATGACCCAGCGCTTGCTCTGGCCGCTGACGCGCCTGGGGGAAACGCTGGATCTGTACCAGCGAGCCATGGCTTCCACGGCGCGGGTGATGGATTTGTTGGATACACCGGCGGAAATTAACAGCGGGCCGGAGGTGCTGCCGGTGGCTGAAGTAAACGGCGAGATTGTGCTGCGGGACGTGTCGTTTGCGTATGGGGGGTGGGGCAACGGCCGTTCCCCGGTCCATTATCCCACCGTCATCCAAAATCTCTCTTTGCGCATCGATGCGGGCCAAACGGCGGCGATCGTAGGGGCCACCGGCGCGGGCAAGACCACGCTCATGAAGCTGCTCTTGCGCTTTTACGACGTCAGCGGCGGTCAGATTTTGCTGGATGGGCACGATTTGCGCGATCTGCAAATCGCCGATTTGCGGCAGGCCATTGGGTTTGTTAGCCAGGACGTATTCCTTTTTCATGGCACTGTGCGCGAAAACATAGCCTACGGCACGTTTGACGCCCCGCTGGAAAAAATCATCGAAGCCGCCAAACTGGCCGAGGCCCACGAGTTCATCATGGACCTGCCCCAGGGATACGACACTGTAGTCGGCGAGCGCGGTCAGAAATTGTCGGGCGGGCAGCGGCAGCGCATCTCCATCGCCCGAGCGATCCTGAAAGACCCGCCAGTGCTGGTGCTGGACGAAGCGACTTCGTCGGTGGATAACGAGACCGAAGCGGCCATTCAGCGCTCGTTGGAGCGCATTGCCGTCGGGCGCACGACGATTGTGATTGCCCACCGGCTCTCGACCGTGCGGAATGCGGACGTGATTTTTGTGCTGGAGAACGGCCGTTTGCAAGAACAAGGCCGGCACGAAGAGTTGGTTTCCCACAAAGACGGTATTTATGCCGGTTTATGGCGTGTCCAAACGGGGCAGGCGGCCCTGCACATCGCGCATGGACCGCATCTTAACTAAAATGGTAAGCGGCAGCCTATAAAGTACTATTTGTGTTGTATGCCTATCCCGATTATACTTAGCTGTACCTGACCACCCTGGGCAGTAATAGACATGACAAAAAATTTATCTTCAGCACTCGACGTATACGATACACAAAAAAACCGGCTGGTGGCCCGTATTGCTTTGAATGGCTACGACATTAAGCCGGGTGGTCTGCTGCCGAGCACCGGCGCCATGCGCAGCTTCATCATCCTCGACGGCGATTTGTGGGACCAGTGGAATGCGGTAGCGCCCTTACGGATCAGGCATACGTCTGGCACAGAAATTATTGTGCGTATAGCAGCCTTGCCGGTGGAAGAAGATGGGTTTGGTTTGCTAGAATTTCTTTAGACCCCATATATAGTCTGATGCTTGAGAAGCCCTGGGAATCCAGGGCTTTTTTTTTTTCTTTTCCAAGATGTTTATCCAGGTAGGTATCCCCAATATTTATTCTTATTCGTAGTAGATAGTAGGGGGTGTTGATATGTGGAAAGCTTGACCGCGCCCCCGCATGTGCGCGTCATGTCACGGCTTTGTCTGTATATACGGCCGTTTGTCTGGCTTTGCACCTGGCCGTCTGTGGAGAGGCCGACGGCCGTTGTTAGTTACGCCCAAACCCCTTCTTTGGGCCCATCCCCATCGATTGCCCATATTTGGACTCATAAAAAAACGCACCCCAATATCTGGATTTCACGCGCAGTATCAGGCCGACGCGCCGGAATACTTTTCCACAATAAGTACATGTTTTCCACAGTTATGAGGGGGTTATCCACAGATTGGGCCGGAAACGGCCGTAAAATCCCTTGACAAATAGGCGCACCTGGGTTCTAAAAACAAAAAGCCGGTCCTCTCAAGGGGCCGGCTTTTTGCTTTTAGAACCCATTCATGGGCGGGTAAAGCTCAGGTGACGGCAATTTGTCGGCCGTTCGCTTCGTACAGCGCGGCCTTAATCTCCAGCATGTCGCGCCGGGCCGTCGCATCTGTTTCCAGCAGCGCCGCAATCTTTTCATAGCCATAGAGCACGGTTGTATGATCACGATTCCCTAACTGCGCCCCAATATAGGGCAGCGAACTGTCCGTCTCGGTCCGCGCCAGGTACATCGCCATCTGTCTGGGGAAGGCAATGGTGCGGCTGCGGCTGGTGCTGGCCAGGGCATCCTGGGTGACGTTGTAGTAGGCACAGACCGCTTCGATAACCTGGGGGATGGTCACTTTTTCCGGCCGTCTTACCAGATCCGCCAGGGCCATGTTGACCAAATCCGTATCCACCGTTCCGGTGCCCGAAAGCTGAGCATAGGCAATGACCTTGTTCAACGCCCCTTCTAGCTCCCGAATATTGTTCCGCACATGGTGGGCGATCAAATCGATCACATGTGCGGGCACAGCCACGCCATGATCTTCCGCCTTAGCCTGCAAAATAGCTTTGCGCGTTTCTGTATCTGGCAGCTGGATATCGGCCATCAGGCCCCATTCAAACCGAGACTGCAGCCGTTCCTCCAGCGTGGCCATCGCTTTGGGTGGGCGATCGCTGGACAGCACGACTTGTTTTCCCTGGCTGTGCAGGTCGTTGAACGTGTGGAACAATTCCTCCTGGGTGCTTTCTTTGCCGGCGATAAACTGGATATCGTCGATCAACAACACATCCGGCGTGCGATAGCGTTCGCGGAATTGGGCCATTTGCTTATTGCGGATAGATTGAATGAGATCGTTGGTAAAGGTTTCTGACGAGATGTAGCAAATGGTTAGCCCATCCGTGATGCATTTGTGCCCGATGGCGTGGAGCAGGTGGGTTTTTCCTAGACCGACGCCGCCATAAATGAATAGTGGGTTGTAGGTCTGGCCGGGGTTTTCGGCTACGGAGAGGGCAGCGGCGTGGGCCAGCCGGTTGCTGGCACCGACGATAAAGCTGGCGAATGTGAAACGGCCGTTAAGCGCCAGACTGATGGACTCGTTTGGTTGCAAGCCATTGTTGGCCGGCCGCTGTGGTTTAGAATTGTTCGCTTCCTGGCTGCTGCCATTCATCACCTGGGGCGGCGGCGTAATAATCTCATCCGACCAAACGACAAAACGGACAATGACCTGGTGACCAACAATCGCCGATAAAGTGCGCAGGATCGTGTCTTGTAATCGGTTTTCCAGCCAATCCTTGGCATAATCATTCCGCACACCAATGACATATTCATCATCTTCGCAGGCGAGTAATCGAGCATCCTTCAACCAAGTGTTAAAAGTAGCCTTGGTCATTTGCAACTCTAACTCGCCCAGAGTTGCTTTCCAAGCAGTTTCTGGGGACATATTTACCTAGCCATTTTATAGTTGGCCTGCGATATAGGCAGGCGCAATAAGCCTGTGGCCTGCAGCCACACGTGAAACGATAACTTGAAGAAGTGGGGATTCCAGACCGTCGCGGTAGTTACCCTGTTTTTATCAAGACCCTCGACTTAATAAAAACCTTCGTGCTCGCGGATTAACTCCCTTGTTGCGGTTCACAACGACCCCTCAGTGAACACATACGCTAATCCAAGCAACTATGATAGGCTACGACGGTCTAAACATTTTAACAAATGGGTTTGGGCAGCGCAATGAATTTGGGCTGATTTTGCCTTAAAAGGTTCAATGTTTTTAGGATAGGCGAATCTTAAAAAATTGAAAGATTTTAAGTTGCACTTCTTGACAAGCTTCCCTCCCGCCTAAGTTTTGGGATAGTTCTAAAGCTGCCCCCATATATGGGGATGGGGTTTGGTTTGTTATGAAAAGCAATCCGGTGTTTCCTGTTCTATTTGTGAGGCAGTCACGTCTTTTTCACGCTGTTGGCAATGCCTGTTCGTGAATTTACCGGCATGTGGGCGCCTCGCTACTCGCAAAGGGCATATGCTTGACAATACTGGAGGAAATTGACTAGAATTTTAATGTCCCGAGATGCAGGTACTCCTATAGTTTAGCTCTTGGACTGTCTTGCAATGAACGTACATGGAGGCTACTAATGAATGTTATCAAGGTTTCTGCTCGTTCACGAACGGCCGCTGTAGCAGGCGCTATTGCGGGGGTTATGCGTGAGGTAAATCGGGCGGAAGTGCAGGCAATTGGTGCTGGTGCCGTGAACCAGGCACTAAAAGCAATTGTTATTGCCAAGGGATATCTGGCAGAAGAAGGAGTTGATGTTGTCTGTGTGCCCTCGTTTGTAGAGGTAAGCATAGATGCTCAGGAACGTACCGCGATTCGAATTGTTGTAGAGCCTCGCAGTTAGGACTTCTTGTACTATAAGTTGGTAATTGGGCACAGCGAGAGCTGTGTCCTTTTTGTTTATGATGGATGATAAGATAAGCTGGCCGACATTTGGCTGCTTGATGGAGCATATGAAGAAGCGGATGGAACACAGAAATATAATGTTTGGAAGAATAGGATTTGCGGCTTTGTTGGCGGGGCTGGCAGCCTGGCTGTTGGTGACTGGCCTGCAGATGACGGCCGTTACCTCCCCAGACGTGGCGCTGATGCCTGAGGGCGATGCGTTACAACCGGCAATGTATTCAGGTGATGGTGCAGATTGGTTTACGGCCGTTTCGGCTCAACTCCAGCAAGCAGAATACGACGTGTCCTGGCACGCCGGCCAATATCAGGCGCCAAATCGCGGGCAAAATCTGCGCACTGCTTTTCTGCCGGCCGGCATTCGCATAACACCCCGCCTGGGTGAAGCGTGGCAGTGGGGCCTGGAATGGGTGCAGTATAGCCAGGGCCAACAAAGGTTCGCGGCTGCGCCTGGGATTCTGACGGCCGTTGGCCCACGTCTCACCTATAACCGCGACGCCCTGCTGGAAACGTACGTCAACGACGCCCACGGCTTGGCGCAAAGCTTTAGCCTGCCACACCCTGTGGCGGATGGCAGCGCCTGGCAGCTAGACCTGGCCATCTCTAGCAGTTTGCAGCCACAAGCCGATGCCAGCGGCCAGGAAGTTGCTTTTTATGCCGCCGACAAAAAAGTGCTGCATTACAAAGTTGCAAAAGCTTATGACGCTCAGGGCCAAATCCTGCCTGCCAGTATGCAGTTGGTCAATCTGGCCGGTGGGCAAACGGCCGTGCGCTTGACCGTCGAAACCACGGCGGCGGCGTATCCCGTCACCATCGAATCCTTCATCTATACGCCCCAATCCGACTGGACCACGTTCACTCCACAGGATGCCAACTACGGGTTCTCTGTCGACACGGCCGGCGACGTCAATGGCGACGGGTACGACGATGTCATCGTCGGCGCGAACTGGTTTGACAATGGCCAGGTTGATGAGGGCGCTGCCTTCGTGTTTCCTGGCGGCCCCGGCGGATTGGCGTCCACATTTGCCTGGCGCGTGGAGAGCAACACGGCCAATGAAGAATTCGGCATTGCCGTGGCCACGGCTGGCGACGTCAATAACGATGGTTTCGACGATGTTATCGTCGGGGCCAATTCGCCGCTGCCCACGTTGGGCGGCAAGGTGTACGTCTTTTTAGGGTCGCCAACCGGGCTGGCGACCACACCCTCCTGGACCTATGCCGGCGAGCAGCTAACGGATCGATTCGGCACGGCCGTGGCCTCAGCCGGCGACGTGAATGGCGATAATTACGCCGACGTGATCGTCGGCGCACCCGATTACGTCGGGCAGCAGGGCAGTTCGCTGGGGCGTGCGTATGTCTTTTATGGCGGGCCCGGCGGTTTGCCGGCGACACCAAGCTGGATCGCCGAAGGAGATCCGGCCGGCAGTGTCCATTTTGGCATTGCCGTTGACACGGCCGGCGACGTCAACAACGACACCTACGACGACGTGATCATCGGTGACAGTGAGTACAACATTGATGGGGTCACGGGAATGGCAGCCGTTTTTCTGGGCGATCCGGACGGGCTGCCGATCAGTGCCCCGCCGCTGGCCGGGTTGGGCGATGCCGCCAGCGTGCAGTTGGGCGAGTTTGTGCCTGCGCCACCCTATCACCAATTTGGCTTTGCCGTCGGGGCGGCCGGGGACGTGAACCGGGATGGGTTTGACGACGTGATCGTCGGCGCGCCGGGTTATGGCGACCAGGTGGCCGTATTTGGCGCAGCTTACCTCTTTTACGGCTCGGCTACTGGGCAGGTTCTGACGCCGACGTTTCTGACTGAATACGCGTTCGATTCCATGTTCGGCTACGATGTCGGGGCGGCCGGCGACGTGAACGGCGATGGGTACGCAGACGTGATCGTTGGCGCGCCGGATTATGACGCCGCGTCTGTTCCCAACCAACAAACCTGGCCCACGGCCGTTGGCGGCGGCGCGGCCTTCGTTTATTTAGGGGCGCCCAATGGCATCGATACGTTCCCGATCTGGTCCGGGGCCAGCCTGGCGCTTAATGCGCGGTACGGCACAACCGCAGCTGCGGCAGGCGACGTGAACAACGATGGCTACGACGATGTCGTTGTGGGGTCGCCGCAGCATCCCAACCCGGCCGGTTTTAGCGGACAAGCGTTTGCTTATTATGGCTCCGGCGTGATTGCGGCGCTGACGGCCGTTAACAGCAGCCCCACGCCGTTAGGCCAGCCAACCTTCTTCCAGGCGATGGGCGATGGCGGCTTTTTGCATTACGAGTGGGGATTTGGCGACGGCGGTACGGCCGCTGGTCAGCAGGTGGGCCATGTGTACAGCGCACCGGGGCTCTATACGGCCGTGGTCACGGCCACCAGCCTCACCGATGTGCTATCTATGACCACACCGGTCACGATCACTGTCGATTCGACTGTCACGCCGGGGGCCGGCGGCGAACTCACGTTTACCAATCCGCAAACCGGCCTGGGCCTGAACGTCAACGTGCCGGCTGGCGCCGTCAGCGATCTGCTGCAATTGTCTTACACGCCGCTGATCACCATCTCGCAGCCGTCGCCAACGGGCACCATCGGCTATTACTTCGATTTAGACGGCCGTGCCGGACAAAAAGCCTACCTGCCCCTCGTTTTCGCCGACGGCGTCCAGCGCGCGGCGGTGTCTGGGTCCGCCCCAGCCCTGATCGACGAGAGCATCACCTTTTTGCACCCGGTTAAGATCACCATCTTCTACAATGGCTACCCACTGCCGCCTGGCGTCAACGAGGCGGACTTGCAGCTTTTGTTTTGGGATGCGGCCAGCCAGACCTGGATAGATGCGGCCACCAGCTGCACGCCTACATCCACTTACGAGCATAACATCACGGAAAACTGGTTTAGCGTAGATATCTGCCACCTGAGCCGGTTTAGTGTTTCTGGTTAGTAACATTGTGTTTGCAGATTGATGGATAGGACGCGGATAAACGCGGATGCGCCCCATTTCTTAAAAGGGCCAACAGAGTGTAGTAACTAAACCAATCGTATTCCCGGTAAAAAAAGGGGGCTTCGATCAGAAGCCTCCTTTTTTTGTATACAATTCTTGAATGGTCCGGTGGGTGGAGATGTTGGCAAGGTAAGCAATGCGTAAGGCGTCTTCGCTGATTTTTTGGCTTTGTTCCAGCAGCAGGGCGTGGGCTTTTTCGATGGCGCCCCGCGCCTGGGCGGGTTGGTCGCTTTTGGCCAGCGTTTGGGCACAGATGAGCAAATCGTCCAGTGGATATTCCAGGCCGTCGATGCCCTTTGTGTCGATCCAGGCCAGCACCTCTTCCGCCAGGCGTCTGGCGACTGCAATTTCCTGCCGTTTTAAAGCCAGGCGGGCCAGGTCTGCCTGGTTGTCGATGGCGCAGGCGGCCTGGCCTATGTCGCGCCGGATGGCGACGGCCTCCTGGTAAGCAGCTTGCGCCAGGTCGAAATCGCCTAACCCTTCGCGGGCTTTGGCCACGGCCGTTAAACTATACCCCTGCCCCAGCCTGTCCCCAATCTCCCGGTCGATCGCCAGGGCGTGCTCTGCCACCTCCCGGGCCTGCCTGTCCTGGCCCATATCGTGCAAAACCAGCGCCAGGTTGCTGGCCGCGGACGATTCTTCCAGCCGGTCTTGCAGCGTTTCGGCCAGGGTAAGCGCCTGTTGGTGCAGCGTCTGGGCGTGGTCAAGGTCACCCAATGTGTGGTAAATCGCCCCCAGGTTGTTGAGGATGCGGGCTTCGTTGTGGCGGCTGCCGATCATTTGGGTGATGATCAGCGCCTCTTCGCCGCTTTCTTTGGCCTTGCCAAAATCGCCCAGCGCATGGTACACGCCAATCAGGTTCAGCAGGCAGGCGGTTTGCCGGTGCAGATTTTTGAGCGTGCGGGTGAGGGCCAGGGCCTGTTCGTAGTTGTCGCGCGCCCGGTGGTGGTCGCCCAGGAAGTAAAAGACGACGCCCAGGCGGATGAGGCTGTTGGCTTCGTTGAGTTGATCGGCGTTTTGGCGGGCCAGCGTTTGGGCCTGGTGCAGCAGTTGCTGGGCTTCGTCGAATTGGCCCTGGCGAACCAGGGCAAAGGCCCATTCGTTCAGGCCTTCCGCCTTTTGCTGTGGATCATGGGCCAGTTCGGCGTGGGTAACGGCCGTTTTTGCCTGGGTAACGGCCGTGGGGAAATCGCTGATCGCCTGGTAATAAGCCGCAAAGCGCAGGGCCACCTGGGCTTTCTGGCTGTCCGTAACCGCCAGCGTGCCCAGCGCGTCCAGGTCGGCCTTTTGCGCCTCGCGGCGGCCGGTGAGATGGTACACCTCGGCCCGGTGGCGCAGGAGCTGGTACTGTTGGGATTGGCGCACGGCCGTTAACGCCTCTTTCTCGGCCAACCCACCCAACAAAGCCAGCGCTCGGCTGAAATAACCAATCGCTTCTTCGTTGGCAAACTGCCCGGCCGCTTGTTCACCGGCCTGGCTCAGGTAAGCAATCGCTTTGTCCGGCACATCGCCTTCCTCAAAATGATAGGCAATCAGCGGCAGCAAAAAGGCGGTATGTTCATCCAACTGCTCTTCCAGGGCAGCCGCCACCTGCTGGTGAATTTGCCGCCGCGTCTGTTTGGGCACGGTGGTGTAGGCCACTTCCTGGATGAGGATGTGACGGAAAACCCATTCCCAATCCTCGGCAATCTGCGATTGGCTTAAACGGTCGGCCAACTGGCGGATTTCCAGCAGCAGCAGCGTGGGTTCCACACTTTCCAGCCCGGTGATCTGTGCCAGGAGCTGCTGCCAGAACGTGCGGCCGATGATGGCCGCCTGCTGGGTGATTTGCTTGTTTTGTGGCGGCAGCCGGTCCAAGCGGGCGGCGATGATGTCCTGTACAGAGCCGGGAACCTGCACGTCGGCCACGGCCCGGGTGACGTGCCAACCGGCCGAGGTTTCATCTTCGCGCAGGGTGCCATCCTCAATGAACGATCGGATTAATTCTTCCACGTAAAAGGGGTTACCCTGCGCGTGGGTATGGATCAGGTTTAATAAATCCGCCGGCATCGTCTGGTCCAAAAGGCCGGAGATCAATGCTTCGGATTGGGCGTTGGTCAGGGCGGTTAATTGCAGGTGATGGTGGGGCGGTTGGGCCAGCTCTGCGAGTAACTGGCCCAGCGGCGCCGTCGGATCTTCGGCCGGGCGGCTGAGAATGAGCAGCATGACCGCCTGGTTGGTGAACAACTGGCGGCCGATCAGGTGTAGGATGCGCTCCAGAAAAACCAGCGACAGTACGTCGGCCCAATGCAGGTCGTCGAGGATGAGCAGCAGCGGGGCGCTGTCGGCGGCGGCCAGGAGAACGCGCTCCAGGGAAAGGAAGGTACGGTCGCGGCGCTGTTCGGGGTTCAGGTGCTGCAAGGGGTCGTCGGCCAGGGGCAGGCCGAGAATGCCGGCCAGGGAACCGAGCTGGTAGCGAAATTCGGTCTCGTCGAGGCGAGGTTCCAGGTTGTGGAGTTGACTGCGCAGTTGGGACACGGCCGTTTCCGCCCCCACGTCACGCCCAATGCTAAAAAGCGACCGGATCACGTCGGCCAGCAAGGAGTAGGGCGTGGTGCGGGTGTGGGTGTAGCCTGTGCCGCTGAGAATGCGCGTTTGCGGCTGGATTTCGGTCATCCAGGCCACAAACTCGCGCCGGATTCGGGATTTGCCGATGCCGGCCTCGCCGGAAACGGCCGTGGCCCGCCACACCCGTTCCGCCAACACCCCGGCAAAAGTCTCTTGCAGCGCGGCAAATTCCGCCTCCCGTCCCACCATCGGCGCGTACAGCCCGGCCAACCCGCGCACCCGGCCCCGCTCCGCCTTCTCCCCGACCACCAGGTACACCGTGATCGGCTCGCTCTTGCCTTTGACGGTAATTTGCTGCGGCGGTTCCATGTCGAAGACGGCGTGGGTTGGTTGGGCCGTGGTAGCGCTGATGAGGATGCGGCCGACCGGCGCGGCGTTCTCCAGACGCGAAGCCAGATTCACCGTATCGCCCATCACCGTGTAACTGCGCGCTTTCAGGCCGCCGACCAGCCCGGCCAGCACTTCGCCGGTGTTCAGGCCAATGCGCATTTGCAGGCGGAAGCCGCGTTTGTGTTCTAACTCGGCGCTAAAAGCGGCGATGACTTTTTGCATGGCCAGGGCGGCGCGTATGGCCATTTCCTCGTGGTTTTCCAGGGCTTGTGGCGCGCCAAAGAGGGCCATCACGGCGTCGCCGCTGTATTTGTCGATGGTGCCGCCAAAGCGGTGAATCTCTACGGTGACCGCTTCAAACAGGCGGTTCATGATAGCGGCCACGTCTTCCGGATCCAGGTTTTCGCTGAGCGCCGTGTAACCGGAGACGTCGGCGAACAGCACCGTGACGCGTTTGCGTTCGTCGGGCGCCTGCTCGGGCTGGATGAGCGTGGCCAGCCGTTCGCGCAGCAGACCCAGGGCAGTGTCCACCACCAGATCGCCCAGGGCAGCGCGCTGCGCTTCCAGCGCCACAATGGTCGTTTCGATGTTATGAATTTCTTGCTGAAAAGTTTGGGTAGATTTGAATGATTCACTCATGGTCTAGCTTTACACCTGTACGGCCGTGTTGCAGTGTCAGTATAGCAGATTCTAGCGCCAGCCGATTTTTTGGCTGTAAACAGTGGCTCATAGGAGGTGTTCTTGATATAACCAGCGCATGTAGTGTAACGGGAAATTGCCGGCAAGCGTGGGTACGCCTGGGCAGTGGAAGCCGGCAGCGAATACAGGAGTCTGGTGCATGATTTGCCCGAAGTGTCAATATCCATTACAGACGATGTCGTTTGACGGCATTGAGGTGGAGCAGTGTGTGAACTGCCAGGGGATTTGGTTGGACCTGGGTGAACTGCCGGCCATACGGCGGCTTGGGGATGGCCCTTTTGGCGAGGCGGTGGGGGAAACGGCCGTTTACGACACCCTCTCTGCGCCCTGCCCCCGCTGCGGTGGCCTGGGGCATATGACCCGTTTGCACGATCTGCAGCGGCCGGAGATTGTGCTGGACACCTGCCCGGTATGTTATGGCATCTGGCTGGACGGCGGTGAATTGACCCGCCTGGCCCGGCGAACGCCCGGCCTGCATCTGAGAAACCTGGTACAGGCTTGGCTGGCTTAAGGAAATGTCTGCAAAGCAGTAATTGGGAGTTTAAATGTTAGCACCGGCAGATTTTTTTGATTTAGATGAGGAGATGGCGGCGTCGTTTTTCGCCGACTGCGCGTTTGTCTGGCAGGCGCTGCCCAAAATCCGGGCGCTTATGGCCCAGTTGGTAGGCGAGGGGCAAACCATTTTAGGCGAGGTCATGCCCGGCGCGTATCTGAGCGACAGACCCATTTACATCGCCGCCGGGGCACGGGTTGAACCGGGCGCTTATGTGCTGGGTCCGGCCTATATTGGCCCTGGCGCGGTGGTGCGCCACGGCGCGTTTGTACGCGAAGATGTCGTTTTGCTGTCTGGGGCGATTTTGGGCCACGCCAGTGAAGCCAAGAACAGCCTGTTTTTACCTCATGCGGCTGCGCCGCACTTTAACTACGTCGGCGATTCGATTTTGGGCCGGCATGTAAACCTGGGCGCGGGCACGAAATTGAGCAATTTGGGCATTTTGAGTGAGAAGGACGAGGCGACGGGGAAACGGCCGTCTATCCACCTCACCATCGACGACGCCGAATACGACACCGGCTTGGCCAAGATGGGCGCCATCCTGGGCGATGGCGCACAAACCGGCTGCAATGCCGTCCTGAACCCCGGCTGCCTGGTGGGCCAAAACACCCTCATCTATGCCAACGTCAGTTTGCGCAAGGGGTATCACCCGCCGGACAGCATCGTCAAACTGCGCCAGACCATTCGCCGCATCGACAAAATAGCGCCGTAGCCTGGTCGTTCGTTAGCGGCTGCCCTTGCGCCCGGAAGCGCGCAGCTCGGTGGAAGAAATGTCCTGGCGGAACTGGCTGGGCGGCAGCGGCTGGAAAAGCGCGTCAAACCCCTCGGGAATGTCCAGGTGTTCGGCGTGGCGGAACTGACTTTCCTCGTCCAGGCGGCCGGCGACCAGGAAGTGGCAGTCTTGCTCGCGGATGGCGGCCAGGGCGGCGCGGAGGTTGGCGCGGCTGTGGCCGTAGAAGCGCGGCTGCAGGATGCGCACGGCCGTATCAAACCCCACCACAAACGTTGCCCCCGGATAGAGCCGGGCCTTGTCCACAAAGGTTGGCGCGTGGCTGACGTACACCGGATAGCGGCCGGCAAATTGCGCCAGGCGATAGAGAACCGTTGGCGCGGGCAGCGGCGGTTTGTCGGCGTTGCGGGCAGCCAGTTCAAAGGCGACCGGTTTGCCCAGTACTTCGGCGGCGGCGCGAGCCATGCCCAGGTGGCCGTCGTGCAGCGGGTTGAAGGAGCCGGAGAGCAGCACCTGAGGATGGGCGTCGGTGGTGCGGATACGGCCGTTATCCTGCACGCCAAAGTACGGAATGTCTCCATGCTGCAGCTGCCGGGTCATCAGTTCATAATCGTAAACGGCCCGCTCCAGGCTGTCGCCGTCGCTTAACGGCAGGGAGAGACGGCCGTCCAGGTCGCACGCTTCGGCCAGGCAGTTCAAGATCAGGCGGCTGACCAGATTTTCTTCTCCGGCGCGGTCGCGGGCCCCTTTATGCAGGTGCAGCGTGCAGCAGGTGAGCTGGCTGGGCTGCCAGGTGGCCACGTGGGCGCGATGCTCGCCCAGCTTGGGCCGGTCGGTGATGATGGTGGCGGTGCAGGCTACGCCCACCATCGGCCCTTCGCTTTCCAACCAGCGGGCGCGGGTATAGGCGCGCCCGGCCATCAGGCGGGCGGTGTCGTCGGCCACGTATTGGCGCGGCCGTTGGTCGAGAAAGTCGTTGAAGCTGGCCTGGCCGTAGGGAACCAGGGCTTCCAGCAGCGTGCGTGTCGCGCCGGCCACGCCCAAGAGGTCAGACAGCGCCTGGGTGCCAGCCCCGGCGGTGACCAATACGATGCGCGCCGGGCTGTCGTGGATGGCTTGAACCAGTTGTTGTACGTCGTCGTTCATGGGGGCGAATTGTAACATGGGTTATCAGATAGTGTCACCGTTGTTATAATGGGGCTGATTAGGCCGTCAATGACGCATATGAAGCGACAGGAAAACGCCACGAAACAGGACTTTGCGGCTGTGTACCGGGATGGCGCGATTCATCCCACCGAGCCGTTGGAATTGCCGGAAGAGACGCCGTTGTGGGTGACGGTGACTTTGCGCGGGGAAACGGCCGTGCCGCCGCAGTCCACGCCGGGAAGAATGGAGACGGCCGTTGCCTTTGTGCGCGCTCAGTTTCGCCAGCCGGCCTGGATTTTCTTCCTTCTCTCGCTGCTCATCTACATGTTCACCCGCTTCTGGCGCATCACCGATTACCCCATCTACTTCTTCTCCGACGAAGCCATCCAATCCCTCACCGCCAGCGATTTGATCCGCAATGGTTTGCGCAGCCCGGAGGGCCAGCTGCTGCCCGGCTACTTTAAGAATTACCAGGTGTACAATCTGAGCCTGTCGGTTTATCTGCAACTGCTGCCGGTGTATTTCTTTGGCCTGTCGGCGGCGCTGACGCGCGGCGTGTCGGCGCTGGTCAGCGTGTTCGGCGTCATCGCCGTCAGCCTGACGCTGAAATCCGCTTTCCAGAGCCGCTATTGGTGGACGGCCGTGTTGTTGATGGCCGCCATGCCCGCCTGGTTCCTGCACAGCCGCACCGCCTTCGAGACCGTGCTCATGGTCTCATTTTACGCCCTGTTCCTCTACTTCTACCTGCTTTACCGCACCCGCTCGCCCGGCTTCCTGTACGCGACGATGGTTTTTGCCGCGGCTTCGTTTTATGCTTACAGCAACGGGCAGGCGATCATTGCCCTGCTGGTGTTATTTTTAGGCATATCGGATGGACGCTACCACTGGCAGGTTGTGAAAGGGGTGTGGCAGCGGCGGGAGTGGGGAACGGCCATGGCCTTCATTGGTCTGGCGCTGCTGCTGATTGCGCCCTACATCCGCTTTCGTCTCACCTATCCCACAGACCTGGCCTATCATCTGCGCACGCTGGATTCCTACTGGTTCAAACAAGACCTGACCCTGGCGCAAAAATTCGGTATGTTCGCCGAACGTTATGTCTATGGATTGAGCCCCGGTTACTGGTTTTGGCCCAACACCCATGACCTGGATCGTCACCGCATGGTGGGTTCCTTCGGCCATTTGCGGCCGGCAACACTGCCGCTGCTGCTGATTGGGCTGGTCATTTGCCTGCGGCGCTGGCGTTCGCCGGCGCACCGGGCGGCACTGCTGGCGCTGCTGGCTGTGCCGGTGGGTGCGGCCAACGTGGACATCGCCATCACCCGCGTGCTGGCCTTTGTGGTTCCCGCCGCCATCCTGATGACCCTGGGCCTGGATTGGCTGCTGACCCGTCTGAAGGAAGCGTGGCAGCCGGCGCTGGCCACGGCCGTGTTCTTCATCCTCTCCTGGGTGAGCGTGGGGCTGTTGGTGGACGCCTTAAACCGTGGCCCGCTCTGGTTTCCCGATTACGGCATGTTTGGCATGCAGTACGGCGCGACACAACTATTTGACATAATCCCAGAATATTTGGCGGCCGACCCGCAAACCGTCGTCTTGCTGACGCCCACCTGGGCCAACGGCACCGACCTGTTTCCCCGTTTCTTTCTCTCGCCCGAAGAGCAGTTCCGCGTGCAAACACTTAACGTCGACGGTTTCATTCTTGATAAGCAGCCCTTGACCGACAATATGCTGTTTATCATGACGCCCGATGAGTACCAGCGGGCGCAAGAAAGCGGCAAATTTAAGCCGATCGCCATTGAGCGGGTGTTTGACTACCCGGACGGATCGACGGGTTTTTATTTTGCGCACCTGGCCTACGTTGACAACGTCGACGAGATATTTGCTGCCGAGCGCGCCGAACGGCAAAAACCGGTGGACGACGTGGCCGTCATCCATGGGCAGATGGTCGCGGTGACCCATTCCCGCCTGGATTCCGGCAGCCTGCCCAGCATGTTCGACAACGACACCTTTACCCTGGGGCGGGTGATGGAGGCCAACCCGGCCTTTGTGGAGTTGACGTTCCCGCAGCCATGGGCGCTGCGCGGCCTGGCAGCCGATTTTGGCACGATGGATTTTGAGCTGACCGTGTCGCTGTACGCCGACGGGGCCAGCGAACCGGTGGTGTATTCGCAGGTGTATCGTGGCCTGCCGGCCGACCCGCACGTGGAAATCGACTTTGACCGGGGACCGGCGCAGGTGGCGCGCCTGCGCGTGGACATTCACGATTTGAACGGAGGCGAGGCGGCCAAAATCCACATCCGCGAGCTGACGCCGCTGCTGGCGGAGGGCAATTGATTTGACCCTGGAAACCGTGACACTACTAACGGCCGTTACGCTAACTTTGCTGACGGCCGGGCTGCTGTTGTGGCTTTGGCGGCGGTCAGCCGCCGTTTTCCAGCCAGATCCCCAGCGCGATACCCGCTGGCTGCGCTTTTTGGCGGCGCTGGCGACCGTCGGCTACGGTCAATACTTGCTGGCGACGGCCGAGCCGGTTTATGGGCCATTTGCCTGGGCGGCGGCGTTGAACGGCCGTTGGCGTTTTGACCTGCTCAACCTGGATAACGTCCTCGTCGGCGTGCCGCTGCTGCTGATTGGCGCGGCGCTGTTTTCCGGCGCGGCGCGCTACGCCCCCTGGGAAGCCGCCGAGGAAGAGCTGTCTGCCTGGCCTGTCTGGCGGCGGTGGCGATGGGGGGAATGGTTGGCGGCGCTGCTGCTGTTGGCGGGAACGGCCGTGCTCCTCGTGATGCGCGACATTGGCTGGCTGCCTGTGACCCTATGGCTGGCAGCGCTGCTGCTGTTGGCGCGCCAATTCTGGCTCCACGACCGGCAGGCGGGGCAGGACCTTTCCCTGCACCTGACGCGCACCGACGCCGCCTGGCTGCTCATCCTGCTGCTGGCGGGTATCCTCATCGGCGCGGCCTACTTGCAGGATATTCCGGCGCGCATGATCGGCGATGAAGGTTCATTTTGGGAGGCGGCGCGGGCGATTGCCAGCGGCGAACACAGCCCGTCGTTTTTTGATTTAGGTGTGTACACCTTTCCGATGGCCGGTTCCTATTGGCAGGCGGCGGTCCTACGGCTGTTCGGCCTGAATTTGTGGAGTTGGCGGTTTGCTTCGGTGCTGGCAGGGGTGCTGGCCGTGATCCCGTTGTACGTGTTGGGGCGCGAATGGTTTGGCCGGGGAACGGCCGTGTTTGCCGGCTTCATCATGATCACCAGTCCCTACTTTCTGGCCTTCGCCCGTTTAGGCTACAACAACTCGCAGGCCCTGCTGCCGGTGACGCTGGCCGTCGCCTTTGCCTGGCTGGGTTTACGGCGGTCGAGCCTGTTCTATGTTTGGCTGGCGGGCATGGCTGCCGGTTGGGGATTTTATACCTACACGGCCGCTCGCCTGGGGCTGATAATCCTGGTTTTGCTGCTGCTCTTGTTATGGCTGCGGCGCGACGTCACCTGGCGGCGGGCGCTGAGTTTGTTGGTGGTACTGGGGCTGGCCTGGGCTGTGGTGGTGCTGCCATTTTGGGTATTTGGCGCGCTCAATCCCGACAAAGCGGAGCCCTACAAATTTTGGGAAAGCCTGTTTTTTAACGTGTTTTACGGCCGTGCTTTCTTCTCCGATGCTGAATTGTTCCGTTTTGCCGGGCCGCTGCGCATTGGCTACCAGGAATTGTTTTTCCAGCCGGTTATCTATGCCCGGCTGCTGCTGCGCGGCGTGGTGCGCTCGCTGCTGGCTTTTCATTCGCCCTTTTTTGGTGGTGAAGAGCATTTTGTGGCGACGGGTCTGGCGGGCGGCTTGCTGCCCGGGACGTTTTTCGTGTTGGGTGGGGCGCTGGTGCTGCGCGGTTGGCGGCGGCTGCGGTTTGCGCTGCCGCTGCTCTGGTTTGCCGCCGGGCTGCTCTTTTTGAGCGTGGCCAACACCCTGCCGCCGCGCCACACGCATCTGGTAGCGGTGATCCCGGTGGCGGCGCTGCTGGCGGCGGTGGGCGTAACGGCCTTTACGGCCGTTCTGGCCGAATCACTGGCGCACAATGTGACGGCCGTTGCCGCCGTTTGGTGGCGGCGGGCGGCGACGGTCTTGTGCCTGGCGGGAATCGTTTGGGCCGGTGTGACGCACTATTTTGGCCCGCTGGCAAGCCAGTATCCGGCCAATTTTGAGCAACTGGTGGCCTGGACGGCCGTGCGCCTGCAAGCTGTCTCTTCCAAGCATCTGGTCCTGGTGGAAACGACGCCGCAGCACCACGATGTGGCCTACATGCTCTGGGCCAAAATGCTGGCGCTGCCTTACGAAAATTTCCCCAGCGAGGCCGTATTGGCCGGGGAACCATCGGCCCTGAATGGCGAAGCTGTGCTGGCGTTTATCCCGGCGCAAGAAGCGACGGCCGTGGTAACGGCCGTGTCGCAGATGGTGCCGAACGCCTGGGCGCCGGTCACCTTATCTGGTCCTCGCGGTGAATTGTGGGGCTACGTGGTAGGCAATATGCCGCTGCCCGTGCCGCCCGATTTATCGGTGATAGGTGGGGTGCAGTCGGCGGCTGCGTCGCCTGCCGGGCCGGCGATCGGCTTGTTGCTTTTGCTGCTGCTGATTTTGGGCGTGCGAACCGTGCAAACCACCGGGCCGGTACAGGTTCGTTTCACGCGTCGCTCCGGCCGGGAAGTTCGCCCGAACGAAGAAAAAGCCGGCGAGGACGAGGCGTATGCTCGATACCACGTCGGTTTCGATCTGGAAATTAGCGTGAAGCGGCGGGAGGAATAAATTTATAGGGTAGACGGCCGTTTCAATTCAGTGCGGAACATGGGGCTGGGCTTAACTGTCCAGCCGTTGGCGTCGCTGTCGCTGGCGGCGTGTTCCAGGAAGCCTTGTACCCGGCTGTCCAGCAAATCAATCTGGTGCAGCAAGACGGCTTCCAGCGTTTTGGGCACAACCGGCGAGCCCCATTCCAGGTTGCCATGATGGGAAGCGACGAGGTGGACAAGTTGGCGCAGGTCGTCAGGCGGGAGCGTGCCCAATTCGGCGGCGGCCGTTTCGATCATGACAATGGCGCGCACGATGTGGCCGACCAGACGGCCGTCTTCGGTGAAGGCGAATGAATTTTCGACGTCATATTCCAGGGGCTTGCCCATGTCGTGCAGCAGCGCGCCGGTCAGCAGTAGGTCGCGGTTCACGTGCGGATAGTGGTCGGCCAGGTAATCGGCAATGGCGGCCATGCTAAGGGTGTGCTCCAGCAAGCCACCCAAGACGGCGTGGTGCATGTTGCGCGCCGCCGGCGCATAGGCAAATTGCGGCAAAAAGGTTTCATTTAGCAGCAAATGGCGCGCCAGCCCTTGCCAGGGTTCGGCCAGCCGGCCGATAGTCTGGCGCAGTTCCTGGATCATGTCGTCGACAGGACGCGCGCTAAAGGGTAGAAAGTCGGTCAGTTCGTCGTTGAAACTGGGATTCAGGTCGGTGGCGTTTACTTGCAGGGCGTCTTTGTAGAGATTGACGCGGCCGCTGACCAGAACGGCCTGGCCTGGGCGAGCCCATTCTAATACGGTGGCGGGCACGTCCCAAAACACGCCGGATAGGGTGCCGGTTTTATCTTGCAGGGTGAAGAGGATGAAGGGACGGCCGTCTTTGGTCGTGCGTTCGGCCACTTCCTGCAGCAGAAATGGTTCGTTTAGTAGATCGATTTTAGGTCGTAAATCTTCAATAAAAATTGACTTCACAATGCCCCCTTATTTGTCCAGGTTTGCAAAGATTGTATGGTGATTTTGGGAATCTGCCCAGGTGCTTTAAAATCCCAGGGTGGAATTTACCAAAAAGGGACAGGGTCACAACCATGAAAAAATTGATCATTGGGATATCCGGAGCCAGCGGCGTGGTGTATGGCATTCGTTTGCTGACAGTTTTGCAGGCGGTAGCCGACGTGGAGACCCATCTGATTATCACCCGGGCCGGGGCGATCACGATTGGGCTGGAGACGGATTACACGGCCGAGCAGGTGATGGCCCTGGCCGACGTGGTTTACCGCGAGCAGGACATCGCGGCCCGGATTTCTTCTGGCTCGTTTAAGACAGATGGCATGATTGTAATTCCGTGTTCGATGAAAACGCTGGCGGGCATTGTGCATTCCTTCAGCGAAAATTTGCTACTGCGGGCTGCCGACGTGGTGCTGAAGGATCGCCGGCGGCTGATTTTGGTTCCCCGGGAAACACCACTGCATCTGGGCCATTTGCGGCTGCTCGTGCAGGCAACCGAGATGGGCGCCATCGTTGCGCCGCCGATGCCCGCCTTTTACCACAAGCCGCAGACGATCGATGACATCATCAACCAGACGGTGAACCGTGTGTTAGATCTGGCGGAGATTGAACTGCCGCAAGATTTGTTTACGCGTTGGGCCGGCGGGCAGGCGCAGCGTGGCTGAGGCAGTGCGCCAGGCGGCGCTGGTATATTTGCAGACCCATCAGGTGATGACGCTGGCGACGGTGGGCGATGAGGGGGTGTGGGCCACGGCCGTTTTTTATGCCAGCCAGCGTTTCGATTTATACTTTTTGTCGGCTGGGCACACGCGGCATGCCCAGAACTTCCTGGTCCAGCCACACGTCGCTGCGGCCATCCAGGAAGATTATCGGGATTGGCCGGCCATTAAGGGGATTCAATTAGAGGGAGATGTCAAGCAGTTGGCCGGCGCGGAACTGGCGACGGCCGTGGCCTTGTATCAGGCTAGGTATCCGTTTTTGGCCCAAGCGTCGCCGCAAATTCAGACAGCGTTAGCCAGGGTGAACTGGTACCGATTGCGGCCGACGCGTTTGTATTTCATTGACAACAGCCAGGGTTTGGGGCATCGGGATGAGGTGGTTTTGTAAGACGGCCGTTATTCCCCCAACCATTTTTTCATCACTTTCTCTAAGTACGCCACGTAATTGGGCGAATCGTACAGCGCCAAAGACGCTTCCTGGATATCGAAGGGTTCAGGCAGTTCTAGAATTTGCCGCAGATAGGTCGCGTCGCAGCGCACAATCGCCTCTTGGAAACGGGCCGGCCCTTCCAGCATGAGCAGTACAGGAGCCGTGGCCAATGATTTCCCTTTCAGGGTGCGGATAATCTGGCCCTGGCGTGCCACCAGCATGACGGCGTTGATCATGTTTTTGGAAATATCTTTGCCTTTTTCTTGATACTCGTTGGCTAACATATCAATCGCCTGCCGCCAGTGCAGGTCGCTCTGCTGATCTAGCGTTTCTACCAGGTCTTTCAAAATAATCAGGCGGGCGTTGGCTGGGACAATGCGAAAGCGCTGTTTTTTCAGGCCACTGCGATACAGTTCGTGGAGAACGGCCGTATTTTGTTCCTGCTGCAGACGGCGAATGTACGCCGTCGTGTCCTCGCGTTCGATCATCACCAGGTGCGGATAACGGGCTAGAAACTTACTGAAACTCCCATTGCCAAAATGCGACTGGTCGAACATCCCATTGCTCAACTCAACCATGCGCTGCTTGAGGATGCTGGCCCGCACCCGGCCGTTATCATTTTCCAGCAGCTGGTCCAGGGCTTTTACCAGCAGCTGCTCCACCTGCTCAACGGTGAGGTCTGGGGTGGGCAGCAGGTCTTCGTAAAACAGGTACTCATCGCACAGGCCCACGAAGCTGCGGCTGGCGGTGTGTTTAACGCCGACGCCAATCACGCGTTTACCGCGTTTGCGCAGTGTCTGCACTAGAGGCGTAAAATCGCGGTCGCCGGTCATCAGCACATAGGTGTTGTATTCATGTCCATCGACCAGCGTTTCCATGGTGTCTACGACGATCTGCATGTCAGCCAGGTTTTTGCTGAAATTGTTGATGCGCACGGTAGACTGGGTAGTAAAACCGGCCGTGGTCAGCTGCTCCAAAAGTTTTTGGTCTTGCCGCCAATCACCATACGAACGGCGCAAAACGACACGGCCGTTGGTCTTTTCTTTCACCTTGTCCAGCACCAGATTCACGTCAAACGCGATCTTGGCTTGCTTCGCGCCAATTACTAAATTGTCCAGGTCCAGGAAGATGGCGACATCATTGCTCATGTTTTGCTCCCAACAAAATCTAACCTAACCATATTGCTGTTTCCCGGGAAACAGGGAACGGCCGTCGCATTTATTGTTTCCCGGGAAACGGCCGTTGCTTGCTATTTATGCAAAGCATGTTACCATAAAGTGGGTATAATATGTCAACCTGTTTTAGGCCAAGGAGGTAGGCGGTGGCTGAAAACAATAACACGCAGGTGCCTGAAAACGGCGCGGATTCGGCAAACAAAAGGAAAAGAGGCTGGTTCTGGGATAGCAAGCCATGGCAAGCCTTCAAAACGGTCGCCATTATTTTTTCGTTTGCCATCAACATTGTGGTTCTCATCCTATTGCTGGCTATCCTGCCGCTGGTGCTGCCGCTCGTTGATTCGGTGGTCAAGCCATTGGTTGGTGGCCTAAATGATAGCTTTGTTGACATGAGTGAGGCAACTATTTCTCGCACAATTGAGGTCAACGACGAAATTGACATCGCCTTTACCCTCCCGCTGGAAACCGAAACGGTAGTCAAAGTGACCGACAACGTGCCGCTGACCTCGGTTCCAACCACTTTTGTCCTGCCCGGCGGCGGCGGCCAGATTAACGGTTGGGTGACCCTGGAACTGCCGGCCGAACTGGAACTGCCGGTCCAGTTGTCTCTGGAGGTGCCCGTCGAGCAGACCATCCCGGTGAATCTGGCCGTCAGCGTGGACATTCCTTTGAGCGAGACGGAATTAGGGAAGCCGTTTAATACCCTGGTGGGCCTGTTCTCGCCGCTGGATCGCACCATCAAAAATTTGCCAGACAGCAACGAAGAACTCCTGAACCGCATCCTGGTTCCGTCGGTGACGGCGACGCCGCCGGCCGAAAACCCCGGCCCCTAACGAACAACTGCCTATGTCTGCCACACCGCCAGTCTGTGATTACGAAGGGTCGGATTATCGCGCCCGCTTTTGGGAAGGGCAGGGGCGTGATTATGAAGACCAGGTCGAGCGCATTGCCTTGCGCCGCTTGCTGCCGCCAACCGGCCGCACACTGATCGAAATTGGGGCCGGCTTTGGTCGCCTAGCCGACGAATACCGCGGTTATGACACGGTTGTCTTGTTTGATTATTCCCGTTCGCTGCTGCGCGAAGCCCAGGCCCACCTGGGCAGCGATCCCCGCTTTCGTTACGTCGCCGGCAACTGGTACAACATGCCTTTTGTCGCCGGTTTGTTTTCCGCGATGGTGCAAATCCGCACGCTGCACCACGCCGCCGACGCGCCGGCTCTTTTTGCCCAGTTGGCGCGCATTGCCCGCCCGGAAGGGACGTATGTGCTGGAGTTTGCCAGCAAGCGCAATCTGAAAGCCATCGCCCGCTATGCCACCAGGCGTCAGGATTGGTCGCCGTTTGCCGAAGAGCCGGTGGAATTTGTGGCCCTAAATTTTGATTTTCATCCGCGTTGGATTCGTGATCGCTTGCAGGAAGCCGGTTTCCAACCGGGGCGGATGCTGACGGTTTCTCATTTTCGGTTGGGGCTTTTAAAGCGAATCGTGCCGACATCTTGGCTGGTGGCGCTGGATGCCGGGGCGCAGCGCACGGGAAACTGGTGGCAGCTTTCACCCAGTGTGTTTGTGCAGAACCGCCACCCATCGTGGGGCGAAGCGGCCAGTCCCGGCGCGTTTTTTGCCTGCCCAACCTGCCAGACGCCGTTGGGCGACGTGGTGGACGACGGCCGTCTCATTTGCCCCAATCCCGCCTGCGACCACACCTGGCGCGTAGCAGACGGCCTCTACGACTTTAAAGAGCCGGTCTGAAGGTGCGCTGACCATGGCCGAAGCGGATACACAGCGTGTCGCTATCATCGACCTGGGATCCAACACGGCCCGGCTCGTGGTCATGAGCGCCATCCCTGGTTATGCCTACCACCTGGATGACGAAATCCGCGAAGTGGTGCGGCTGCGCGAAGGGATGACCGACCAGGGGTTGAGCGAAACGGCCGTTGCCCGTGCCCTCTTCACCCTTCGCCTCTTCAAACGCTTTTGCGACAGCTCCAAAGTGGATCTAATCATTCCCACGGCCACCAGCGCGGTGCGCGAAGCCGAAAACGGCCCGCGTTTTGTCGAGCAGGTGGAACGGGATATTGGCCTGTCGCTGCGCATTTTGGAGGGCGAACAGGAAGCGTATTTTGGCGTGCTGGGCGTGCTCAACGAAGTCCCCCTGAACAATGGCTACGTGGTGGACATTGGCGGTGGCAGCGCCCAGGTGAGCGAAGTGCGCGACCGGCGCTTTAAGCAGGGGCAGGCGTTTCCGTTGGGCGCGCTGGCTCTGACAGAGCGGTTTATCAGTGACCGGGAAGCGCCGATCAAACCGGCCGAAGTAATGGCCGTGCGCGCCGAAATCCAGACCCACCTGGCCACACTCCCCTGGCTCAAACCGCTCCAGGGCGACCAGATGCTGGTTGGTCTGGGCGGCACCATCCGCAACCTGGCCAGCATGGCCGCTGCCCGCCAGCAGTACCCGCTGAACACGCTGCACGGCTACACATTACGCCGCGCCGATTTAGACGACGCCATCGAACAGTTGGCTACGCTGCCGCTGCGCAAGCGCCAAAAATTGGCCGGTCTCAACAGCGATCGTGCCGACATCATTTTGCCCGGTGCGCTGGTCATCCAGGCGATTATGGACGTTGTGGGCGCAGACTCCGTGACGGTTTCGGTGAATGGGCTGCGCGAAGGGTTATTTTTTGAGCATTTCTGGCAGCACCTGGATTATCCTGTGGTGGACAACGTGCGCCGGTACGGCGTGTTGAACATGGCGCGGACGTATCGTTATGAAAAACGACATGCCAGCCACGTGCGGTTTTTGTCCGGGCGATTGTTCAATCAACTGGCCCCCTTGTGCAATTATGGTCCGGCCGAGCGGGAACTGTTGGACGCGGCGGCGCTGCTGCACGACATCGGCACGGTCATCAGCTACTACGACCATCAAAAGCATTCGCAAACGTTGATCATCAACAGCGGGCTGCCCGGCTTTTCGCCGCGGGAGACGGCGCTGATTGCCTTGCTGACGCGCTACCATCGCAAAGGCGTCCCCAGTATTGCCAGCTACGAAACCATTCTGGCGCCGGAAGACGCCGAATTGCTGTTGCGCTTGAGCGCTATGCTGCGCCTGGCGGAATTTTTAGAGCGCGGCCGGAATGCTACGGTGGACGACATTACGGTGTTGATGGACGGCGAGGCGCTGCATCTGACGCTGATCGCCGATGAGTATCCGGCAGTGGAGATGTGGGAAGCAGAGCGCAACGCGCTGGACCTGGTGGCGGCGGCTTTTGAGCGGCGGGTGGTGCTGGAATGCACGGCCGTTCCCGACGCCTGGTTCCGGTTGTAGGGCGGATGATGACGGCCGTTTCCCCTGTACCCCCCAGTCCGGCGCTGCCCTTTCTCAAGTGGGCGGGCGGTAAGCAGTGGCTTATCAGCCAGTACCAGCCCTATTTTCCGCCGCAGGAAACCATCAACCACTACTACGAGCCGTTCATCGGCAGCGCGGCCGTTTTTTTTCACTGGCAGCCGCGCCCGGCGACCCTGTCGGATCGGAACGGGCAGTTGATCGAGGTGTATCGGATGGTGCAGCAGGCGGTAACGGCCGTTATCGACGCCCTCCAGCCCCACCGCAACGATGCCGACTACTACTACGCCATTCGCGCCCAAGACCCGCAAACATTAAGCCCGGTCGAACGCGCCGCCCGCCTGATTTATCTCAACAAGACCTGCTACAACGGCCTGTACCGCGAAAACAGCAGCGGCGAATTTAACGTGCCCTTCGGCCGCTACAAACGCCCCAAAATTTGCGACGTGGATCGCTTGTGCGCGGCCTCGGCGGCGCTGCAAGGGGTTGAACTGGTGGCGGCTGATTTTGAGAGGGTGAAGGAAACGGCCGTCCCCGGCGACTTCATCTACTTCGACCCGCCCTACGCGCCGCTTACGGCCACCAGCAGCTTCACCAGCTACCATCGGCACGGCTTCGACGCTGCCGACCAGCGCCGCCTGGCGCAAACCATCGCCGATCTGACGATGCGCGGCTGCAAGGTTATGTTAAGCAATTCCAGCGCCCCCCTCGTGTACGAGTTGTACGATCACCCCCCGTATCGCCTCATCGACATCCAGGCCCGCCGCGCCATCAACAGCAAAGGCAACGGCCGTGGCCCCGTCAAAGAACTGCTCATCCTGAACTATTAGCGCGGGTTCAAGTAAACAGGTGTTCATGTGTCCAAGTGTCCAAGTGTTTATGTGTCCAAGTTATCAATCATTCCTGACTACCTAAACACTTAAACACTTAAACACCTAAACACCTAAACACTTGAACACCTGCCTCCCAAAGACTACAATCCCCCGCCATGATGAAGCGAACACTGTGGCTGATGATGCTGTTGGTGGGTGGGCTGCTGCTGGGACGGCCGTCGGTGCAGGCACGGCCGTTGCAGCAGGCGTTGGAATGGCGCTTTGGTGTGATTGAGAGCTATACCGCACCCCGCGCCGCCAATAATTTGGGCGTCAGTTGGACGCGGGTGCGGTTCCAATGGGCCGAAGTGCAGCCGAATGGGCCGGAAACCTGGAAATCCACCGTGCGCGAGGAGCAAATCGACGGCGAGATCGACGCCGGGCGCGAAGTGGTTGGTCTGCTCATTGGCATTCCTGCCTGGGCGCGGGCTGAGAATAACCTGCCCGCCGGCCTATACCTGCCTTACGACGACCCGGGCAACCTGTGGGCCAATTTTGTGCGCGAGGCGGTCGGGCGGTACGACGGCCGTATCGATCATTGGATCATCTGGAACGAACCCGACATCGACGACCCGGCCGCGCCCGGCCACACCTGGGACGGCTCGATCGAGGACTTTATCCAGCTCTTGCGCGTGGCTTATCTGGCCGCCAAAGAGACCAATCCCCACGCTGTCATCCACCTGCCCGCCTTCACCTACTTTTGGAACCCCGACTACATCGGCGACTTTTTTAATGTCCTGGTTGCCCAGCCGGATGCCGCCGCCAACGGCTATTTCTTTGACGTGGCCACGGCTCACCTTTATTTTCAACCGGGCACAGTCTACGACGGCATCCGCATTCTTTACGACGAGATGGCTGCCCGTGGCCTGCCCTGGAAACCGGTCTGGCTGGTGGAAACCAACGCCCCGCCCATCGACGACGAGGCGTGGCCGGTGGAAAATTGGACGCTTTCGGTGACGATGAACGAGCAGGCGGCCTTCATTCCGCAGGCGGTTGCCGCGGCGCTGGCAGCCGGCGCAGAGCGCATCGCCGTTTACAAGCTGCTCGATTTGCGCAGCGACCGGGAAGCCAACCCGGAGCCGTTTGGCCTGCTGCGCATGGACGGCACGCGCCGCCCGGCGTTTGGGACTTACATCACCACCATTCGCTACCTGGCCGGTGCTGTTCGCGCCGAGCGTGAGCGCTGGGATGAGATTGGCCAGATTCGCATAGACCAGCCCGACCGGACGACGACGGTTTTATTTGCGCGGCTGCCGGGGGAGGCACAAACGGCCGTCATCCCCGCCACCGCTTCTACTGCCTTGTGGGTGGATATGTGGGGCCGCGCGCAAGAGATCGAGGCCGAAGACGGCCAGTTCACCGTGCAACTGCCTGCTGCCCTGTGCACGCAGTCCATCGGCGATTACTGCATGATTGGCGGCACGACCTTTTTCCTGGTGCAAGCCACGCAAAACGACGTGACACTGCCCACGCCGCTGCCGCCCGGGTATCCCACGCCCAAACCGGACCCCAACGTCACCCCTTCCCCGACCGGTTCGCCGACGGCCACGCCTACCACGCCGCCGACGGCCACCGCCACCCCAACCATAACGGCGACGCCGTCGCCAACCGCCCCCCCAACACAAACGCCTACTGCCACGCCCACAGCTACGGCGACGCAAACGCCCACCGTAACAGGCACGGCCGTTCCCTCCGCCACACCGTTGCCCACGCCGTTGCCCACGCCGTCGCCCGCCGCCAGGCCCATTTCCCCGCCGACCACACCCGGCGCTGTGCTCTCCTACTGGTTCTTGGGGGCAGCGGCTCTGTTGGGCGCATTGGTTTTGGGCGGGTGGCTCCGTCGCCAGCGATAAAGCGCTGCCGGTTGGCAACCAGACTGTTTTTGGACTAAAACGGCCGTTTCCCCGCCAAATCATGGTAGAATAATCGGTAGCCATCACCAACCAGCTATCCATTCCACCCACCAGTCAAGCGAATAGGAGCGATCATGACAATCTCTCAGGGTACGCGGGCCAAAACGAAAGAAGACGTTTTTGCGCAATTTGCCCACCACGTTTCCTCTGGCAAGGCTGCTTTTTTCCAGACGGCAGGCATCGACTTTGTGCAAGGCCGCCGCGAGGGGCCGTTTATCTGGGATCTGGACGGCGACAAACGGGTAATCGACTGCCACTGCAATGGCGGCGTGTTCAACCTGGGCCACCGCCACCCGGACGTGGTGCGCGCCCTGGTCGACAGCCTGGCGACGCTGGATATTGGCAATCATCACCTCATCAGCCCATACCGGGCCAGGCTGGCCGCGCGGCTGGCCGAATTAACACCGGGGAATTTGCCGTACACGGTTTTTGGCGTGGGCGGTGGCGAGGCGGTGGACCTGGCCTTTAAGGTGGCGCGCGGTTTCACCGGCCGGCAGGAAATTATTTCCGCGCGGGGAGGGTATCACGGGCATACGGGGTTGGCGCTGGCGGCGGGCGACCCAAAATATTACCGGCCGTTTGGCGAGCCGGCGCCCGGTTTTGTGCAGGTTCCGTTTGGCGACGTGGCGGCATTGGCAACGGCCGTGTCCGATCAAACCGCCGCCGTCATTCTGGAAACTGTGCCGGCGACCTATGGCATCCTCGTGCCGGAGCCAGACTATCTGCCCCAAGTACGCGCCCTCTGCGACCGGCATGGCGCGCTGCTCATTATTGACGAAATTCAGACCGGCTTAGGGCGCACCGGCAAATTGTGGGGCCTGGAGCATTTCGGCGTCACGCCAGACATCATGGTACTGGGCAAAGGGCTGTCCGGCGGCATTTACCCCATGTCGGCCACCTGCTTTCGCGGCGAACTGGAAAGCGTGTTTCACGAGGATCCCTTCATTCACATTTCCACCTTTGGCGGGGCTGAGGTGGGCTGTCCGGTGGCTTTGCAGGTGCTGGACATGGCCGCCGATCCCCAATTTTTAGCCCACGTCACCGACCTGGCTGCGTTTTTTGCCCAGGGTTTTGCCGAATTGCAGCCAAAACATCCCCACGTGTTGGTCAGGCTGCGTCAGTTGGGCTTGATGATGGGCATTGAGATGGTGAATGAGTATTGCGGTCCGCTCTTTTCCAAAGCGGCTTATGATCACGGTTTGTTGTCGGTGTATGCCTACAACGATCCGCGTGTGGCCCAGTTTTTGCCGCCGCTCATTATTGACCAGACGTTGGCAGAGGATATTTTGCGCCGGGTGGATGCTGCGTTAACGGCCGTAACCCGCATGCTGGGCGGTTAACCATGACCGAAGAAATTGCCGTAGACCTGGAATTTTTGCGTCGCTTTGAGGCCGGATTGGATCCGCTGCACCCGGAGCGCAGCGCGCTGCCGGCGCGGGTATTGGGCTATGGCGAGATCAGCACGGTCATTGCCTGCGACGCGGGCGATCCGAGCCTGGCGTATAAGCGAATGCCCTTGTTTGACAGCGGGACAGAGGCGGAGGCGTATGTGGGGCTTTATGAACAGTACACGGCCGTTCTGGCTGACGCCGGCATTCACGTGGCGCCCGGCCGGATGGTGTGGCTGCCCCGGGCAAACGGCCGTGGCGCGGTCATTTACCTGGCCCAGCAAAAACTCCCGGCCCATACAATTGCCCACAAAGCGCTGCAACACCTGAAGCCGCCGCTGGCTCTGGACCTGTTTGCGGCCGTGCTGGATCAGTTTGGCAAGGTGTTTACCTTCAATGATACCCATCGTGGCGAAGTGGAGGTCGGCTTTGATGGGCAGCTTTCCAATTGGGCTATCACCGACTACGACCCGGAAAACGGCCGTTTGCCACAGCCGCTGCATCTGACTTATTTCGATACCAGTTCCCCGCTGCTGCGCCGTCAGGGCGTGGAACAGCTCAATGCCGAAATCTTTTTGCGCAGCGCCCCTTCATTTCTCGCCTGGCTGCTAAAACGTTTTTATTTAGAAGATGTGGTGACACGATATTATGACCCGCGGCAGGTGGCCATCGACCTGTTGGCGAATTTGTACAAAGAGCAGCGCCCGGAGCTGATCCCGGATTTGGTGGCCATGTGCAATGAGCGGTGGGCGGATGGCGGGCAGGGAAACGGCCGTTTCCCCACCATAACCCCGTCCGAAGTAGCCGCCTATTACCGGCAAGACGCCTTCATCTGGCGGTTGTATCTGGGGGCGCGCCGCCTGGATCGCACGTTACACCGGCTTTTGCGCCGGCCCTATCCCCACATCTTGCCCGGTAAAATCCGGCGCTAGCCGGCAAACAATGGGCATTATCTCGAGAAGTGCTATACTCCCAGGCGAAAAATATAGGCTGCCACCGCAGCTTGGGAGGTAAAATTTATGTCTCTGGAATCGAATTATCAACCCAATATCCCCGCCCCCATTTCGGACGCGAAACTGGCGGAAACGTTCAACGCCGTCATGGCCCGCGTGTATTTGTGGATGACGCTGGGGCTGATCGTGACCACGGCCGTCTCCTTTTACGTCGTCACCAACGAAGCCATCCTGAATTTCGTGTTTGGCTCCATCTGGGTCCTGCTGGGGCTGTTTGTGGCGCAGATTGCCCTGG
>ERZ795053.836-NODE-836-length-39161-cov-14.032322_pt1 | contig 39161 bp, 29 predicted proteins | sample MGYA00375137_ERZ795053 | MGnify/ENA primary metagenome ERZ795053 (study PRJEB30182, sample SAMN05720284) | activated sludge metagenome | isolation source: Anaerobic digester | place: Hong Kong | collected 2014-12-17 ... | reverse complement strand
ATAATTATACAAACATCAAAAGCGGAACGGGCAAAGACATCAGTCTTTGCCCGTTTCTTTGGTTATTAAGATGCTGCAATACCCTTCGCTCGTTTCCTTGGTTTGAGAGTTGCTGTGATTTCCATGTCATCCTGAGCGTAGCCGAAGGATCTTGCCGCCAACATAAAAAGTCAACTCCCGCTCCCCCATGGGGCATTGGGCAGTTCTTCTCACACAGGAAAACCCCCGAGGCGGATTGTCTCGGGGGTTTGTATTCTACCCTTGGGCGTTCAGCCCATTATCTGTTTATCTATGGCAGTGGCGGCATTCTTGCCCGCACCCATCGCAAGTATGACCGTCGCGGCTCCCGTCACGGCGTCGCCGCCCGCGTACACGCCCGCTCTTGACGTCCGGCCCGTCGCTTCATCCGCGATAATCCCGCCCCAGCGCTGGGTGTCGATGCCCTTGGTGGTGGACTTTATTAGGGGATTCGGGGAAGTGCCTATCGCCATTATCACGCAGTCAACATCCAAAATGAATTCGCTGCCCTGCTTCTCAACGGGACGGCGCCTGCCCGACTCATCGGGTTCGCCAAGCTCCATCTCTATGCACTTCATGCCGACAACCTTGCGGTTCGCGTCACCCATTATCTCAAGAGGATTATTGAGCAGCTTGAAGATGACTCCCTCCTCCATAGCGTGTTCGACCTCCTCAACTCTGGCGGGCAGCTCCTTGAGCGAACGGCGGTACACTATGTAGACCTCCTCGGCTCCGAGACGCTTTGCGCACCTTGCGGCGTCCATTGCGACATTGCCGCCGCCCACGACCGCCACGCGCTTGAGCTGCTGTACGGGGGTACTGCTGCCCTCAAGATACGCCTTCATAAGGTTGACCCTCGTTAAGAACTCGTTTGCGGAGTAAACGCCTATGAGGTTCTCGCCGGGAATATTCATGAACTTAGGCAGTCCCGCGCCGCTTCCTACGAACACGGCCTCGAAGCCGTACTCGCCCATCAGCTCGTCCACGGTTAAAACCTTGCCTATGACCATGTCCGTCATTACGGTGACGCCCATGGCCTTCAGCCCTTCTATCTCCTGCCTTACTATCGCCTTGGGGAGACGAAACTCCGGAATGCCGTACACCAATACGCCGCCCGGAGTATGGAGCGCCTCGAATATGGTGACGTCATAGCCCTTGCGCGCAAGATCGCCCGCGCAGGTTAGCCCCGCGGGTCCGGAACCAATGACCGCGACCTTGTGACCGTTGGACACGGGACGGGCCGGTTTCTCGTCATGAGTGGAGTTGTGCAAATCCGCGACATAGCGTTCCAGCCTGCCTATACCCACCGGCTCGCCCTTGATACCCCTCACGCAGTACTTCTCACACTGCGACTCCTGCGGGCAAACCCTGCCGCATACCGCAGGCAGGGCGCTCGACGCCGCGATCACAGCATATGCGCCCTCAAAATCAGCGGAGGCGGTCTTTTTGATGAAGGCGGGAATGTCGATGTTGACAGGACAGCCCTTTACGCAGGGCTTGTTCTTGCAGTTTAGGCAGCGCTGTGCCTCGTCTATGGCGATTTCACGGGTGTAGCCCTCGGCTACCTCCAAAAAGTTTGTGGCACGAACCTTCGGCTCCTGCGAGGGCATGGGATTCTTTTTAAGGGACATATTGGGCATATCAGTTTTCCCCCTTCTTCAAAAGATTGCATACATGCTCGTGCGCCTTGCGCTCCTGAGTGAAATACGCCCTCGAACGTGCCATGGCTTCATCGAAATCCACCTGATGACCATCGAAGTCCGGGCCATCCACACACGCGAACTTGGTTTTGCCGCCCACGGTAAGCCTACAACAGCCGCACATACCCGTGCCGTCAATCATAATGGAGTTCATGGACACTATCGTCTTAACGCCGTACTTTTCGGTTAGACGGCAAACGAATTTCATCATTATCAAGGGACCTATCGCAATGACCATATCGTATTTGTTGCCTTCGTCTATGAGCTTTTGCAGAGCGTCGGTGACAAGACCCTTCCGGCCCCATGTTCCGTCGTCGCTGACCCTGATGAGCTTGGTGCTTGCGGCCTCGAACTCGGACTCCAAAATCACAAGATCCTTGCTTCTAAAGCCCACTACGGCGTGAACCTCACAGCCGTTCTCGTGCAGCTTTTTGGTGACGGGGTAAGCGATGGCACAACCGACGCCGCCGCCTATGACCGCGACCTTCTTGTACCCCTCGGTATGGGTCGCAAGCCCCAAGGGGCCGACGAAATCGGCGACGCACTCGCCCTCATTCTTGTGGTTTAGAAGCTCGGTAGTCGCGCCTACTATCTGAAATATGATGGTAACGGTTCCGTTGACCCTGTCATAGTCGGCGACGGTCAGAGGAATGCGCTCCCCGTCCTCACTCACACGCAATATAATGAACTGCCCCGGCTGCGCCTTTGCCGCTATGAGCGGCGCTTCAATCTCCATCAGCGTAACCGTGGGGTTCAGCGATTTCTTCCTTACAATACGATACATCCTGTCCTCCTTGCAAAATGAATAAACACAGTAAAGTATACCCTTTTATCCTTACAATATTATATACAAACCCTCTAAGCTTGTCAATACGGGCTTTTGGCAGGTTACTTCCCTTTGGCGTTGACAAGCGGGGGGGAGATTCATATACTTATGTCAGTTCAATGGATGCGGAGCCGCTAAAGTGGCGAAGCGGAAACGGATGTGTGTGATTATGAGGAACAGCCAAAGCAAGGTTTACTGGATTACCGGAGCATCGTCCGGCATTGGCAGGGCACTGGCGGAGCAGCTTCACGCCGCGGGACACAGGCTCATACTTTCGGCGCGCAGAGCCGAGCTTTTGGAGGAGCTGAGTAAGGCTTGGCCTCATGACGGCGTATTGGTTCTTCCCCTTGACGTCTCAAGGCATGACGCCCTCGAAGCCGCGACCGAAAAGGCCTATCAAAAGTGGGGCAGGGTTGACGTGCTTGTCAACAACGCGGGAATTTCTCAGCGATCTTACGCTGTGGATACGGATTATGAAACTATGAGGAAGCTCATCGACACCAACCTCCTCGGAACCTGCTGGCTGACCCGCTGCGTCTTAAGGCGGATGCTGGCGGCGGGAAGCGGACACATAGTGGTCGTGAGCAGCGTCGCGGGCAAGCTCTCAACGCCCCTGCGCTCCTGCTATTGCGCCTCCAAGCAAGGGCTTGAGGGCTGGTTTAACTCCCTAAGGGCGGAGGTGTCGCCCCTAATCGCCGTGACGGTGGTCGTTCCCGCGCAGGTGAACACTATGATTTCCGTCAACGCGCTAAACGGCGACGGCTCCCTCTACAACAGCCTGGATCCCATGCAGGCAAAGGCAATTTCTCCGGAGAGGTGCGCGCAAACCATTATTCGCGGCATGAACAAACGCAAGCGTGAGATACGAACTGGCTTTTCACCACGGATGCGGCTCGCCGTGTTCATAAGCAAATACTTCCCCGATATCTTCGCGAAGGTGATTCAAAGGGCGAAGGTCGTCTAAAGCAGACTCTATTTAGGATGCGGCATTGCCGCGCCCTATTTATGACAGCTATGCGGTATAACCGCGCCCCATCGGTATTTACGACGCGGCGGGCGGATGCTCTAAGGTATCGCCGCCGCGCCCCGTTGTATAGTGCAATTCGATGCTGTCACTGCCCGTAGTAGGCGTCTTTACCGTGCTTTCGAAGGTAATGCCTGTCAAGAAGGGCGGACTGAAGCTCGCCTCTTTTCGGATCCAACAACAAGGTGTGCCAATTCAAGAACGCTGTCTCCTCCAGCACAGCGGCATTGTGTACGGCTTTTGCCGGGCTCTCTCCCCATGTGAACGGGCCGTGGCTCATAACAAGTACTCCGGGGATTCTATCGGGATCGAGCTTCGAGAATGTCTCCGCTATCACCTTCCCCGTTTCCTTTTCATACTCGCCCGCAATTTCCGAATCGGTCATGGGGCGAGTGCAGGGAACCGACCCGTAAAAATAGTCGGCGTGTGTGGTTCCCATTGCGTCAATAGCTTTTCCCGCCTGAGCGAACACGGTTGCCCAACGGCTGTGCGTATGAACTACCCCGCCAATGGTGGGAAAGGCTTTATAAAGCTCAAGATGCGTCGGGGTATCGCTGGACGGCCTTCGCGAACCCTCCGACACTTGCCCGTCCAAGCTGACGACCACCATATCTTCGACAGTCATTTGCTCATACGGAACTCCCGACGGCTTTATCACCACCATGCCCGAAGCTCTGTCTATGCCGCTGACATTCCCCCATGTGAAGCTCACAAGTCCGTAACGCGGCAGAGCAAGGTTGGCCTCCAGTACCTCCAGCTTCAATCGTTCCAACACGGCTTTCACCTCAGCTTTCGGGCAATATCCATCAGGAAGAGCTGCTGCTTGAAGCTCTCAACCTCGGTCTTTTTGCCAATATGAACATACTCTATATCCATCATCTCCGCCCAATCCTCAAGCATATCAGGCGTCGCGTCGTAGCTGAGTACGGTATGATGAGCGCCGCCCGCCAGTATCCACAGCTTCGCGCCCGTGCAAAGATCCGGCATAGCCCTCCACATCACGCGGGCAACGGGCAGGTTTGGCATATCCATTATCGGCTTGATCGCCTCTATATCCTGTACTATCAGGCGGAAACGCCCGCCCATGTCAATGAGCGTGCTCACAGTTGCTTTACCCGCCTTGCCCTCGAACACCAGCCTGGCAGGATCCGCTTTGCCGCCTATGCCAAGCGGGTGCACCTCTATGCGCGGCCTGTCCGCGGCTATTGTGGGGCAGACCTCAAGCATATGCGCACCCAGCGAGTACTCGGCGTTCGGAGCGAAATTGTAGGTGTAGTCCTCCATGAACGCGCTGCCGCCCCCCATGCCTTCACACATACTCTTTATGATGCGTGTTAAAGCCGCGGTTTTCCAGTCGCCCTCGGCGCCGTAGCCAAAGCCCTTCTCCATGATGCGCTGTGTCGCAAGACCGGGCAGCTGCTCCATTCCGTATAGGTCCTCAAAGGTGTTGGAAAACGCTCCCGCTCCCTCGCGCTCCAATATGTTCATTATGGCCTTCTCCTCACGCGCCTGACAGCGCACGGAGGCCATATTGTCGGTCTTGAAATCGTATTTGGCGCGGTACTCCCCGACTATCTCGTCAACCTCCGCGTCCGAAACCCCGTTTATCTCCTCGGCAAGCTCGCCCACGGGTCGGGTGTTCACCTGCCATCCAAGCTTGAGCTGCGCTTCCACCTTGTCGCCCTCGGTCACAGCTACCTGCCGCATTTTGTCTCCGAAGCGAACAACCTTGAGGTTTCGGCTTTCATTATAGCCCACGGCGCTGCGCATCCATTTGCCAAGCTCGTCAAGCGGCCGCTCATCCTGCCAATAGCCCATTATCACCTTGCGCGGCTTTCTGAGGCGAGCGCCGATAAACCCATGCTCACGATCGCCGTGCGCGGCCTGATTGAGATTCATGAAATCCATGTCTATCTCATCGTTTGGAATGGTTCGATTATACTGCGTGGCAAAGTGACACCATGGCTTTTGCAGCATGGAAAGCCCCGCGATCCACATCTTGCTCGGCGAAAAGGTATGGCACCATGTCACTACCCCAAGGCAATTATCATCGAAATTGGCTTCCTTCATCACAGCCGTAATCTCGTCGGGCGTCTTTACCGTCGCCTTGTATATAAGCGTACAGGATATATGGGCGTCCGCTGTGATGCTTTTCGCCATCTCAAAAGCCCTGCTTGCCACTGTCTCCAGTACCTTGGGCCCATACAAGTGCTGAGAACCCACTACAAACCAAAATGTCCTGCTCTTCATATTATTCCTCCGATAGCATTTGAATTACCGCCGCCTCAACGGGCAGCCCCGCCTTATATCGCCTTATGAACGTGTCGAAGCTGTCCTTCAGCTCCTTCGAAGCGGACAGCGTGCAGCAGTTCGCTTCCGCAAAAACATGCCTGTCAAGATAGTCCGCAAGCGTCTCGCCCTCCGCTCTTTGTATGCGGTACGCCGCAAGTATCGCCATACCCCAAGGCCCGCCCTCTCCCGCGTTTGACGTCACAGTAACAGCCGTGTTCAGCGCCGCGGCCATTATCCGCTGTCCGACCTCGGGGACTTTGAAGAACCCGCCGTGTCCCGTCATGCTGTCCAACGCGACGTTCTCCGCGTCGCGCAGCAGCTCCATGCCGATATGCAGAGTGCTTACCGCCGAGAACAGCTCCGCTCGCATCAGATTCGAAAGCGTGAGCTTCGCATCGGGCGTCCGCGTCAAGAGCGGCCTTCCCTCGGTAAACCCCGTCACAGGCTCGCCCGAAAGATAGTTGTATGCAAGCAGTCCTCCGCAGTCCCTGTCAGCCGAAAGCGCGGCTCTATACAACGTGCCATAAAGCATATCGGTATCGAATTTTGCGCCCATAGCCTCCGCCGCCTGCGCAAGGGTCCTTACCCACGCGTCAAGCTCCCCCGTACAGTTGTTGCAATGCACCATGGCGACAGGCTCGCCCGAAGGTGTGGCCACTATATCCACCTGCGGATAGCAGCCCTTTAGCGGTCGCTCCAATACGCACATCGCGAATACGGAGGTACCCGCGCTCACATTGCCCGTGCGCACACGCACCGAGTTTGTGGCGACCATCCCGGTACCCGCGTCTCCCTCCGGCGGGCAGAATGGTATTCCCGACGTCAGCGCTCCCTTGGGATCTAACAGTAAAGCCCCCTCAGCCGTAAGCCTTCCCGCGTCCTCTCCCGCGGGCAGCACCCTTGGAAGCAGCTCCCTAAGCCTCCGCGGAAAGCCTCTGTCCGCCGTGAGCGCGTCAAACCTTTGAAGCTTATCCTCGTCGAAATCCATTTTATCACCGTCTATCGGGAACATACCCGACGCGTCATCCACGCCCAGCACAAACTCTCCCGTGAGCTTCCAATGGATGTAACCCGCAAGCGTTGTAAGACGGCGCAGCCCTTTGACGTGCGTTTGCCCGTCCAGTATCGCCTGATAGAGATGTGCGATGCTCCACCGCTGCGGTATATTGAATCCGAAAAGCTCCGACAGCTCCTTTGCCGCCCGACCCGTGGTGGTGTTGCGCCACGTTCGAAACGGTGTAAGCAGCGCGCCCGCTTCATCGAAGGCAAGATAGCCATGCATCATTGCGGATATGCCTATGCAGCCCACCCTTGTAAGCCTTTCGCCGTATTGCTCCCCGACGTTCTTTGCAAGCTCCGCATAGCAGGCGGCAAGCCCCGACAGCACCTCATCAAGCGAGTACGTCCAGTAACCGTCCTCAAGCCGATTCTCCCATGCGTGTTCCCCTGACGCAAGCACGCGATGCTCCCCATCTGTGAGCACCGCCTTTATGCGGGTAGAGCCGAACTCTATCCCAAGATAGGTTTTGCCGCTGTTAACAGCCGCAGCCGCGTTCATGTCGTTCCCTCCCGTTTCGGTTGATTGTAGTATGGTTCAAGTATCCGCTCGTTCACGGGTGTATATATAATAAAGCACAACAGGTATTGGGTCAAGGCTATAAAAATCAGCGCGAAGGGTATCACGGAAATCGGAAACAGCAGGAGCAGCAGAGCGAGCGACACGGAGTGTACTCCAATCAGTGCAAGACCTCGTTTGCTCTCAGTGCGCATGAGCGCCCACGCGTTTTTCAATACCGTCCTGTTATCCGCGTCCAACAGCGCCATAAGTGCGAACGCCCAGCTCCCCCATTGAAGGATAAACGCCGTCAAAAACAGACCGAGCGCACAAAACATCATGCCGAAAACGCTTCCCGCGTTGCTCAGTCCAAGAGAGATAAGATAGTAGGCCGCAAACAGTCCCGCTCCCGAAATAAGACCCAACGGAAGGGAACGCAAAAAGCTCCGCTTAAACTCCTCGAAAAAGTCTTGCCAAACGAAGCAATGCCCCTCGCGTATGATAAGAAGCAGCACGCGATTCAGCCCGATAAGCGCGGCGGGCAGGGTCACTATGGGCAGTGAAAACAGCACAAACAGCAGGTTCAGGGTTATGAGCTTCCAAAAGTGTGAGCTTAGCAGGGCGAAAAATCGCTTCGCGCCATGCGTCGGGAACGGCTCGCCGCGCCCCTACCTGTTCCTGTACCTATCCGCAATTCTCTGCAACGCGCCCATGCCGCCTCCGCTAATTCTTCATTCCTGTCAGTACTATTCCTTCCACGAAATACCGCTGTCCGATAAGGTAGAATATGATGCCCGGCAGGAACGACAGGCAGGTCGCGCACATTATGGCCGACCAGTCGGATTTAAGCGAACCCTTGAACTGTGAAAGCCCTATGGCGATGGTGAAATTCTCGGAGCTGTTGATATAGATTATCTGCTGCAGGAGGTCGTTCCATATGCCGATGAACAGCAGCAGCGCCACAACTATCATGGCGGGCTTAATCGCCGGCACAATGATACTCGTCAAAATACGGATATGCCCCGCGCCGTCGATGGTTGCCGCCTCGTCCAGCTCCCGTGGAATGGAGCGTATAAACTGTCGAATCAGAAAGATGTTGAACGCGCCTCCGCCGCAGAAATACGGCAGAATCAACGGCCAAAATGTATCCACAAGGTGCAGTCCCTTGCTCCACATGATGTAAAGCGGGATCAGCGTCACCATGGTGGGGAGCAGCATGGAGCCTACACAGAGGGAGAACAGCAGCTTCTTCCCCTTGAAACGCAGCCTTGCGAAGGCATAGCCCGCCATGGTCGCGGTGACCGTCCCCCCGATTACGGAAGGCACGATTATTATCATGGTGTTCTTGAAATACTTCCAGAACGGGAACAGCGCAAGCGTCTTTGTGTAGTTTGAGAACAGCCAGCGCTTAGGGAAAAATGAGGGCGGCCACGCGAACAGCTCCGCGTTGTTCATGAGGCTTGAGCGGAATATCCACCAGATGGGCAGCAGCACGAAAGCGGCCAGCACTATGACGGCGATAAACGACAGCGTATTGGCCGTCTTTTCCTGTCGCTTTTGACTTTTCAGGGTGTTCTTTTTCACCGCTCGTCACCTCCCTCGTAGAAAATCCAGCTTTTGCTGGTCAGAAACAGAATCACCGTGAAGATGGCAATCAACAGGAAGAACACAAAGGCTATCGCGCAGGCATAGCTGAACTTGCTGTTGCGGAACGCATAGATATACATGAGATAGGACATGAAGCAGGAGGCGTTGCCCGGCCCTCCGTTGGTCAAGGCAAGGGCTGGCGTGACTACCTGCATATTGGTAATCAGGCTCATCAGCAGATTGTAGAAAATGATAGGCGACATACTGGGCATAGTCACATGCCAGAACCTTTGCCAACTGTTGGCGCCGTCAATCTCCGCCGCCTCGTGATATACCCGAGGCACGTTTTGCAGTCCCGCAAGAAAAATGACAATAAGGTTGCCCGAAAGCCACACGGCAATCACGGCAAGCGAAGGGATTACCGCCTGCGTGCTGCCCAAAAACATAATCTTTGTGACTCCAATGCGGCTCAAGAGATAGTTGAATAAACCATAGTTCGCTTCATACAGCCAGTTCCAGCCTATATACACCGCCATGGCGGGCAGCACATACGGAAGATAAAAGACGGCGCGGAAGAACCCCCTCGCGGGTATTTTCCGATTCAGAAGCAGCGCGATGGACAGAGACCACACCATGCAGCCCGCTACCGAAAGCAGCGCGTACAGCACGGTTACTTTGATGGAATCGATAAAATAGGGATCGCGGGTAAACAGGCGCACATAGTTGTTCAAGCCGTTCCACGTCATCGGGCCTACGCCCTCCCATTTGAACAGGCTCAGCCCCAGCACGGCGCAAAGGGGAATATAGGTTATGAACACCAACCCGATGATAGCCGGAATCAGCAGCAGATAGGCCGTTCGGGATTCCCTCCTCAGCAGTTTGTTCTTCGCAGGTTTCCTGTTATCCAACTTTATCCCCCCATCCCATCGTAAAAGCCAAGGCGCGCCCGTCAAGGAGGCGGGCACGCCCGATCGCTTACTTGGCGTTTGATGCTACACTAAATCAGTTTCCGAGGAAAACATCATTGAGTGCGTTGAAGTTATCGTCCAAGGCCTCCTGCGCGGTGACCGTGCCGTCCCAAACGGGGCCGAGTACGGAGCGGAGCAGCGTGATGAACTCGTTGGTGTGCGGGATGTAATACCAGCAGGTGGATTTGGCGCATTCCATAGCGTAGTCCACAACCGCCGCCTTGTATTCATCGTAAGACGGGAAGTTGGGATTGTCAACCCACTTATGGGTCAATTCTTCATCGGTATAGTATTTTTCCAGAATAGGCATCCAAATGCCCGTGGCAATGAGGCTGTCCCAGCTGTTCTCTTCCTGCATATACCACTTGATGAACTCCATGGCCTCGGCCTGATGCTCGCTCTGGCTGAACACGACCTGCGGGCCGCCGGTGCAGATTGTAACCTCCTGCTTCATGTAGGGCAGGCGCGCAACGCCGTAGTTGAGGCCGTTCTCGTCGCGGGCGGTCGCAAGGCAGGTACCTACATTCCATGCGCCGCCGGTAGCCATAGCTACGTTGCCCGCAACGATGGAGCGCTGTATGCCTTCGTCGCCAAGACCGGCGTAATAGGGCATAACGTTCTCAACAAGATACAAATCCGCAACCATCTGAATGGATTCGGCGACAGCGGGATCGTTGATGGTGCAGGCGGAGCCGTCCTCGGTAAACCAGCTGCCGCCATTGGACAGCGCCCAAACCTCAAGCTGCCATGTCCAGTTGTCCACGACGCAGCCGTATTGTACGATGTTGTTCTTGTCAAAGCCCTCGTCGTTGGGGGTCAGGCCGTTGGCGTCCAGTGTCAGAGCCTTTGCCACGGTGATGAACTCAGCCCAGCTCATGGGCTCGGAAGCGGAGGGATACTCCAGGTTCGCGGCGTCAAACATGGCCTTGTTGTAGTACATGAACAGAATCTCGTTCGCGGCGGAATAGGCCACGGGAGTACCGTTGCTCTTGAATGTGATGCAGTCCATGGGCTTGGAATCGGAGCCGGCATACATATCCGACACGTCGGCCAGCAGTCCCTTGGCGGCAAAGTCCAATACGCCGTTCTCGTTCATGATTCCGCAGTCAGGCAGCTCGCCCGCGATGGCCATAGTGTTCAGCTTGGTGGTGTATTCCTCGTTCGGAATAGCCAATACCGTTACGTTGATACGGTCCTGTGAGGCGTTGAACTTGTCCGCGACGGTCTGCACGGATGCTCCCTCATCAGGCGTCCCCCAGAACGAATAAGTGATCTCCACCTTCTCGGCAGTTCCCGAAGCAGGCTCCGTCACGGGTTCCTGCGGTTCGGTTCCGGCGGCAGGGTCTTCCGTAACGGGTGCGTCCGTCTTTGCGCAGGCAATCAGCGAAAGCGCCATCAGGATAGTCAGTAGTAGTGCGATAAGCTTTTTCATTTTCATTACCTTCCTTGTTTTTTTCTTTTTTATACAGCAACTTCCTGCCGCTGATATGAACTATATTGTTGTGTGCATCCAGACCAGCATTTCCCCCGGAGTTCGATTGCACCAGAGGCAATACGGAATGGCTTTGACCCTTTGCTCGGAGAAGGCGAACTGCGGTCTGCCGTAAAGGGCGTCGGTTTCCGCGATGCTGCCGATAAGCCGCTTCGCTCGGAACGAAAGCACAGGAAGCGTACCCACAAGTCCCAAGGCGGGTCGCTCCTCTGTCACCTCCTCGGGTATGGCAAACAGGTTGGCAAGCGCCTCGCCGTTGTCCGTCTGCTCAAGACAGTATACAAAGGGTCCAAAGGACAGGGCAAGCCGCCCCGCGTCAGCGCGAACCTGAAGGTTGGCCGCCGTCCACCTAGGCCGCACGCCCCCGTGTATCTCAAAGACCTGCACCCCGGGGCGGGAAACGGCAAGCACCGCGTAACCGTTCTCGATAACGGGTTTGATTGTTTTGCCCGAAAGGAGAAACTCAGGATTCGTATAAAAAGAAGGAACTCGAACCCTTATCGTGAACGGACGCGGCGCAGGCGTTTCCACCGTGATTCTAACCGTTCCGTCAACCAGATAGCTGCTGTCCAACCGAACCAAGACGTCAGCCTGCTGTATGTTGACGCAAACGGAGGAGGAAATGAATTGATTAATATAGATGGATCTATCATCCACGGCATAGATATACTGTCCCAAGGACGCCAAGGTGCGGGCGATGTTCGTGGGACAGCAGGCGCAGGCAAACCATGACTGTCGCACGGGCTTGACATGCGCAAGCGAAGTGGACGGCAGGCAGTTGGCCGGCCAAACCTCCAAGGGATTGACATAGAAGTACCTGTCGCCGTCTGCCGAAATTCCTGCAAGCACAGTGTTGCACAGCGCCCTCTCCACAACGTCATAGTAGGAGGCTTCCCGCGTAAGGGCTGCCATGCGCTGACCGAACATCATGAGCGCAACGGACGCGCAGCTCTCGCAGTACATCTGATCGTTGGGCAAATCGTAATCCGTGGTAAAGCGTTCCAAATGTCCCGAGGAACCCACGCCGCCCGTGATGTACATCCGCCTTTTTGTCAGGTTGTTCCACAGCGTCTTGCAGGCCTCCCGCAGCGGTTCGTCCGCTGTTTCCAAGGCTACATCCGCCATCCCGCTGTACATATAAAGAGCGCGCACCGCATGACCCACCGCCTCCGTTTGATTGACAGGCTCGGTCTGCGTCTGCGCGTACATTTCGTCATAATCGGAAAAATCCTGAAAAATCAGTTCCTTGCGGGCGGACATCTCGTTCATGAGATAATTCGGTCTTTTCCCGCGTTGACGTATGAAGTATTCAGCCAAAGCAAGATAAGACTCCTTGCCTGTCGTGCGATACAGCTTCACCAGAGCAAGCTCTATCTCCTGATGCCCCGGATACCCGTGGCATTTGCCTTTATCCGTGCCGAAAACATCGCCTATGAGATCCGCAAGGCGCATGGCGGAGCTTAACAGCTCGTCCTTGCCCGTTGCGTTATGGTAAGCAACAGCAGCTTCGATCAGATGCCCCGCGCAGTAAAGCTCGTGTCCCTCCGCCAGATTGGTCCACCTCTGCTCTGGATGCACCACCGAATAATAGGTGTTCAGATATCCGTCAGGCTCTTGTGCCGCGCAAATTAGCTCTATGAGCTGATCCGCCATGCTGATGAAACGTTTACCATTTCCGGACTCTATGCAGTACGCCACCGCCTCCAACCACTTATACGCATCCGTGTCGCAGAAGATTACCCCCTGACGTTCCCCACCGCTCCTGCCGGCGGCTATGCAAAAGTTCTCGATGCAGTGCGACTTCTCGGCATCCGGCACGCGATCGTTGAGAACCTACCACTGATAGGGCAGAATTCTGTCCGCCACCAAAGCCGTGTAGTGACTGAACAGAGGATCCGTAATATGGATGTTCCGCAGCGCGGGAGCATGGATGGATGATTTCATCAGTACCCCTCCGAAATAAACGTTTTCCCCGAAATCGTCATTTTAGGTTGATTTTGGCTTTTTGCCAAGCTCTAAAATTAAACGTTTTCCTTATGTCCATAATATTACACCAACCATCATGCGTTTGTAAAGCTTTTTTTTCATATTTTACAAATTATTTTGCCTGTGGGCTTGCCTTTTAGATAATAATCGTTTAATATGTAGTTGAGATCTATCTTTGACGACGGGAGAAACCTATGGTAACTATCCGAGAAATATCCGAGAAGGCAAACGTATCCATCGCTACCGTTTCCAAGGTCCTAAACGGGAAAGGCGGCGTCAATCCGAAAACGCGTCAAATGGTGTTGGATATTGCGGAGTCTCTGCACTACCGTCCCAACCTCAATGCGCGCAATCTCAAGGCGGGTACCAGCCGCACGATAGGGCTGATAACCGAGGATATAACCGTATTCAACTCCCCTGAGATAGTGGACGGTATCGCCGCTTCCTGCGATGAAGCGGGATATCACTATATTCTCGGCAATCTCCGTTTCTTCAAAAGGTACGGCAACGGGCCTAAGGACCCCACAGAAAGCGCCGCGCTCATACACGCTACCGTCAACGACATGCTGAGCAAACAGGTTGACGGCATAATCTATATAGGCTGCCACAGCCATGTAGTGGTGTCGCTTTGTGAACACCGAGAGCCGAAATTCGTATGCGCCTACTGCGTAAGCGAGGATCCCGCCATACCCTCCGTGATATATGACGATGAGAAGGCCGCGTTCGAGGCGACGGAGCTTCTGCTCAGGTACGGAGACAGGCAGATAGGCATGATAACAGGCCCGATGAACAGCAGTCACGCCAGCAACAGAACACGCGGTCATCAGGACGCGCTGTACAAGCACGGGATACCGTATAACCCTCGTCTCACCGCAACGGGCGACTGGGACCGTGACTGCGGATATGCGCTTGGAGAACGCTTAATAAAGGAAGGCGTCACCGCCATCTTCGCCCATAACGATCTTATGGCGGCGGGAGTTATCGATTACTGCAACACTCACGGAATAGAGGTCGGCAGGGATTTGCGGCTTATGGGCTTTGACGACAGGGAGCTGTCCTCCGTCTGCCGCCCGCGCCTGTCCACCGTGAGACCTCCGCTGTTTGAAATAGGTCAGACAGCCGCCCATATTATGCTCAATACTCTGTCGGGGGAGACGGAAACTCGGCACAAAATACTGTTGGACTGTTCCATAATCGAAAGGGAGTCCACCGGCGGAAGCGAGGGCTGAGCCTCATGCAGAGCGTAATAAACGTTCATACGGGCAAGTCCGCCGCTAAGATCGATGACAGGCTATACAGCTCCTTTATCGAGCATATGGGGCGCGCCGTATGCACCGGCATATACGAGCCTTCGCACCCTTCCGCCGACCCCTACGGCTTTCGGCAGGACACGGCGGAGCTGATACGCCCGCTTGCGCTGTCGCATATACGCTATCCGGGCGGGAACTTCCTTTCGGGGTATGACTGGAAGGACGGCATAGGGTCTAAATCGCTTCGCCCCACGCGTCCTGAGCTTGCGTGGAGTGCGCTTGAGCCGAACAAGGTTGGCACGGACGAGTTTTTGCAATGGTGTGAGCAGCTTGGCGTTTCGCCCATGCTCGGAGTAAATCTTGGCACGGGGACGCCGCAGTCCGCCGCCGAACTGGTTGAATACGTCAACGGCACGCTGCCCACATATTATTCCAATCTTCGCAGAAAAAACGGACACGAGGAGCCGTATAACGTGAAGCTGTGGTGCCTTGGCAATGAGATGGACGGCCCTTGGCAGATATGCGCAAAGACCGCCGAGGAATACGGCAGCATCGCATGCAGCACGGCCAAGATGATGAAGTGGCTCGACCCGAGTATAGAGCTTGTCGCCTGCGGCAGCTCCTACCGCGATATGCCCACCTTCGGCGCGTGGGAGCGCGAGGTTCTGAAGCATTGCTATTCTGACATAGATTATCTTTCGCTGCATCAGTACTATCAGAACCTTGACGGCGACGTCCCATCCTTCCTCTCAAGAAGCATTGATATGGGCGAGTTCATCGATGAGGTCGCCGGCATATGCCGTGAAGCAAAGCAAGTGTACGGCGGCGGGCATGATGTGTTTCTCTCGTTTGACGAATGGAATGTGTGGTATCATTTTCAAAAGGACTGCACGGAGCCGCCCAAGTGGACGTTTCCACGCCCGATAGAGGAGGAGCTGTACGATATGGCGGACGCCCTTCTTGTGGGCTGTATGCTCAACACCCTTATCAACCATGCTGACGTCGTGAAAATTGCGTGCATGGCGCAGCTTGTAAACACCATAGCCCCAATCATGACGGAGCCTGCGGGACGCGCCTGGGTGCAGACGACCTATTATCCGTTCTTATACGCGAGCCGCTTTGGGCGAGGCGACGCGCTGCATATGGAGGTAAGCTCCCCCGAATACCCGTGCGCCATCCGCGAAAAGGTGCCGTATGTCGATTGCGCGGCTGTGCGGGATGAAAGCGGCAATATCTCACTTTTCCTGATAAACCGCAGTATCGATGAGCCTCTTTGCTGTTCGATAAGCTTCGACGACGACCTTACGGGCCGTCGCGTCGATTGGACGACCCTTTGCGGCTGTGCGCCCACGGCCGTAAACACGGCGGACAGCGCTCCTGTCGTACCCCAAAAGCAAGGCGGCGCCGCGTTCACGGGCGACGCCCTGGTTCTTACGCTTCAGCCCTTCTCTTGGAACCTTGTAAGGCTTACCATTTGACCATACCAATTCACCATTTTTAAGTTAACCTCCATTTTCCCTCCCCGCCCATGGTTCATCCGAAACTACTTGGCGGGGACGACATATGTTGTGTTTGACATTTGTTCGATAATCTTTTATAATGAGTTCATATTTTGTACATTATTTTTCCGGAGGTTGCTTGATGGAACTGTTCACGGGCTCGGGGGTCGATCTTGTCACGCCCATGTATGGCGGCGATTTTGACGTTCCCGCCCTAACCCGTCTTATAGAGCTTCAGATAGCCAGCGACGCCGACGCCCTCATTGTCGGCTCACAGTGCGGGGAGGGCTTCTTGCTCGACCATGACGAGAAGGCCGAGCTGTTTCGCTTCATCGTCGATCGCGTTGAGAGCCGCAGACCCGTGATTGCCTGTACGGGCTGTCCCTCCACCGCCCAAACCATTGAGTTCTCGCGCCTTGCCGAGGCGATAGGCGTGGACGCCCTGCTAATCGGCTGCCCCGCAAGCATCAAGGCAAGCGATCAGGGGCTGCTTTTGCACTTCTCCTCCATTTTGGACGAGCTTCGTCTGCCCGTCATTATATCGGGTTCGGCCTGCCGTTCTGACTCCGCCCTCTCGCAAGAAACCGTTTCCTCGCTGTCTGAGTACGAGAACCTCTGTGGGTTTATCTTTGACTTCTCCCCCTCCCTTGCGCCCTTGGACACGCACGGCAAGGCGCTGTACTGCGCTTCTGACGAGAACGCATTGAACGCGCTCACCCTTGGCGCGTCGGCGCTGATATCGCCCGCCGCCAACGTTGTGCCCTCCATGATGCATGAGCTTTGTCTTGCCGTCTTTGAGGGTCGAGCCGACCAAGCCGCCGCCCTCAACACCGCCCTTGCGCCGCTCTTTAAGCTCCTGTCCGATGAGCCTTTGTCGGTCATCGTCAAGGCCTTCCTTTCGCGAATGAATCTATGCCATGAGGAGCTTAGGCTTCCCCTGACCCCGCCCTCCGCCGAGCTTCTGCGGGATATACAAGCCGTTCTCTCTCGGCTTGAGTTGATATAGCCATGAGCAAGCCCTTCGTACATCTGCATGTTCACACCCAATACAGCCTCTTGGACGGAGCGGCTCGCATAACTCAGCTCGTCGCCCGCGCCAAGGAGCTTGGGCAGAGTGCAATCGCTGTTACCGACCACGGCGTCATGTATGGCGTCGTGGATTTCTATCGTGCCTGCAAAGCCGCGGGGATCAAACCCATACTCGGCATGGAGGCCTATGTCGCGCCCCGCTCATACATGCTCAAGGAAGGTCTTGCCGACCGCGAAAACGGCCATTTGATACTCCTTGCGAAGAACCAACAGGGCTATGAAAACCTTATGCTGCTCTCCTCGGAGGCGTTCATCCACGGCTATTACTACAAGCCCCGCATAGATTACGACCTCTTGGAGCGTCATCACGAGGGGCTTATCTGTATGTCAGCCTGTCTTGCGGGCGATATACCGCAGCGTCTTTTGACAGGCCGTGACGCCGAGGCTTACGCCCTCGCCCGCCGCCTTTTGGGAATATTCGGTGAGGACTTTTATATTGAGCTTCAGAACCACGGCATACGCGAACAGCGCGATGTGTTGCCGCGCCTTAAGAAGCTTGCCCAAGACCTCGGCATAAAGACAGTCGCCACCAACGATATTCACTATGTCATGCGCGGCGACGCGGACGCGCAGGACGTGCTTTTGTGCATTCAGACACAGCGTTACATCGACGACGCCGACCGTATGCGCATGGAAACAGCCGAATTCTACCTCAAGTCCTATGAGGAAATGCAAAAGTTCCTCCCTGGCTGTGAGGACGCTTTGGACGTCACAAACGAGATAGCCGACAAATGCGACGTCAGCATCGAGTTCGGCGTACGCCGTCTGCCGCGCTTTACCGCCCCCAACGGCATGGATAACCGCGACTACCTCTATGCCTTATGCAGGGAAGGTCTTTCAATAAAGATGCCCAACGGCGGCGCCAAGGCCGAAGAACGCCTGAACTATGAGCTTGACATAGTGACGCGCATGGGCTTTACCGACTACTACCTTATCGTTTGGGATTTTATTCACTTTGCCAAGACCCACGGCATTATGGTCGGCCCCGGCAGGGGCAGCGGCGCGGCGAGCCTTGCGGCCTATTGCCTGGGTATTACCGACGTTGACCCATTAAAATACAATCTCACCTTTGAACGCTTCCTCAACCCTGAGCGCATTTCCATGCCCGACTTCGACGTGGACTTCTGCTATGAACGCCGTCAGGAGGTCATAGACTATGTGGGCGAAAAGCACGGCGAAGGGCATGTGGCTCAGATTATCACCTTCGGCACTATGGCGGCACGTCAGGTCATACGCGACGTTTGCCGCGTGCTTAGGGTTCCCTATGCCGACTCCGACCGCCTTGCCAAGCTCGTGCCTTCCGTTTTGAAGATGACCCTTGAGGAGGCCTTGAAGGTCAGCCCTGAGCTGAAGGCGCTGTATGAGGATGACGAAACCGTCAAAAGGGCGCTTGACCTCTCCATGAAGCTGGAGGGTCTCCCCCGCCACAGCTCCACCCACGCGGCCGGCGTGGTAATCTCGGGCGTTCCTTTGAGCAGCGTTGTTCCCCTGCAAAGCAACGACGGCGTATTGACGACCCAGTTCCCCATGACGACCTTGGAGGAGCTTGGCCTGTTGAAGATGGACTTTCTGGGACTTCGTACCCTCACCGTCATACGCGACACCTTGGACTTTATCAAGCGGCAGGACAAGCCCGTCCCCGATTTGGACAGCAACGATTTCACTGACCCTGAGGTTTACTCCATGATAGCCTCGGGCGATACCGACTGTGTGTTCCAGCTTGAATCCACGGGTATGCGCAACTTCCTTGTTCAGCTCAAGCCCGACTGCTTTGAGGACCTTATCGCGGGCATTTCGCTGTTCCGCCCCGGCCCCATGGAGCAGATTCCCCGCTATATTCAAGGCAAGCATCATCCCGAAACCATACGCTACGAGCATCCCTTGCTTGAGCCCATACTCTCCACTACCTACGGCTGCATGGTATATCAGGAGCAGGTCATGGAGATAGTCCGAACGCTTGCCGGCTATTCCATGGGACGCAGCGACCTTGTGCGCCGTGCCATGTCCAAAAAGAAGCATGACGTAATGGAAAAGGAGCGCAAATACTTCATTTTCGGCACCGACGGCGTGGAGGGCGCGGTGGCAAGGGGAGTTCCCGAAGCCGTTGCGAACCACATCTTTGACGAGATGATGGACTTCGCCTCCTATGCCTTCAACAAGGCTCACGCCGCAGGCTACGCCGTGCTTGCGTACCGCACCGCGTACCTTAAAAGGTATTATCCCGCCGAGCTTCTGACCGCCACCATGAACAGTCTGATTACCAACACCGACAGCGTGGCCGAATACGTCTACTCGGCGCGGCGTCAGAATATTCGTGTTCTTCCGCCCGACGTCAACCGCAGCGAGGCGCGTTTCTGCGTTGAGGACGGGGCGATACGCTTTGGACTTACCGCCGTCAAGAACGTCGGCGGCGCCGTTATGGACGAGGTTGTCAAGGAGCGCGGCGAACACGGCCTCTTCCGCGACTTCTTCGACTTTGTGGATCGCTGCCCCGGACTTAACAAGCGTATGCTTGAAAACCTTGTTAACGCAGGCTGCTTCGACTCCATGGGCTGCAACCGCGCACAGCTGCTTGCCATATTCGACAAGGCTTTGGACGACTCTCAGCGCCGCCGCAAGGTCTTTGACAGCGGGCAGCTCTCCCTGTTCGACCTGGACGGCGACGCCGCCGAGGAGGTTCGCCAAAAGAGCGCGATAGTCCTGCCCAATATGCCCGAAATGGATATGCGCGTTCGCCTGCTAAAGGAGCGCGAGGCCGTGGGGCTGTATCTTTCGGGGCATCCCTTGGACGAGTTCAGCGCCGTGCTGCGCCGTCAGATGTACTCGGTTGCCGAGCTTGCAGCTTCCGACGGCACTCAGGGCGCGCCCGACAACAGTACCGTAAGCGTGGGCGGTATGCTCACGCAGTGCAAGCAGCGTCCCAACAAGGCCGGCACGGGCATGACGGGCTATGGTGTGCTTGAAGGCGTGACAGGCTCGGTAGAGGTCATTATCTTCACCCGCACGCTCTCGGAATACGGCAAGTACTTCCACGACGAAAGCGCGGTCATAGTATACGGCAAGCTGTCTATACGCGAGGACAGAGCCAACTCCGTGCTTATCGATAAGCTTGTCCCCCTGTCCGCCGCGTCCTTTGGCAAGCTCTATCTGCGCGTTCCCGCCCTCAACGACGAATACAAGGGCAAGGTCAAGCGCATAGTGAAAAAGTACGCCGGCTCTGTGCCTATAATATTGGTTGACGCAAGGAACCGCAGCGCGGTTTCCACCCCGCCTGACTGGAACGCGGACTGCGGCGAACCGCTGCTGTCGGAGCTTCGCTTGGAGCTCGGCGCAGAGAATGTGGTATACAAGTAGCATCGGCACGACCCTTAGGGCGCTTTCATCCCGCCGCAAAATAGAGCGTACGCCACGGACACAATAGCCTTACTAAATGATCATCCCGCCTTTGCGGTTGAAAGGAGCGTTTATATGCGCAAGCCTCCCATCAAAAAGAATGACGACATAAACCTTGTTATCGACTCCATAACCTCCGAAGGGCAGGGCGTGGGGCGAATCGATGGCTTTGCCGTCTTTGTACCCGGAGCTATTACGGGCGAGTCTGTCGAGGCTCACATTATCAAGGTTGAGTCCAACTACGCCGTGGCCAAGCTCACCCGTGTGGTTGAGCCCTCTTGTCACCGCGTGTATGCCGAGTGTCCCGTGTTCTCACGCTGCGGCGGCTGCGCCTTACAGCACATCGATTATGAGGAGCAGCTTCGTATTAAGCAGACGCAGGTGCAGGACGCCATTGAGCGTCTCGGCGGCATAAAGGACGTCGTTGTTTTACCCACCATAGGCATGGAAAAGCCCTGGCGTTACCGCAACAAGGGGAGCTTCCCCTTTGGGCGCGAGGGTTTGGGCGTTCGCTTGGGCTTCTTCGCCCCGAAAAGCCATAGGCTGGTGCCGCTCTCGGACTGCCTTATTCAGGATGAGGGCGTCATGGAAATCGCGCTTCGCGTGCTTGAGTGGGCGGACAGCTATAATGTCGCGCCATATGACGAGTCCACGCAAAAAGGAGTGCTTCGTCATGTTGTCGTTCGCACAACGGATATGGGCGAGCGTATGGCGGTGGTCGTGACCACAGGCGCTCTGCCGCACAGCGATGAGCTGATTGAGCTGCTGAACGAGCAGGTAAGCTCTCTCTATCATAACGTCAATTCCAAGGACACCAACGTTATATTCGGCGATGAATTCAGGTTGATTCACGGCGTGCCGTCATTGGTGGAAACCATTGACGAGCTGAGCTTTTCGGTCAGCCCCAATTCCTTTTTGCAGGTCAACGCCCTTCAGACCCGCGTGCTGTACCACAAGGCGATAAAGCTGCTCTCCCCCGCGCCAACGGAGCGCGTGTTTGACCTCTACTGCGGCATGGGCAGCATCTCGCTGCTTCTGGCGCGCAGGGTTAAGAGCGTGATTGGGGTGGAGTATGTGCCTGAGGCCGTCAGGGACGCGGTGCAAAACGCCGAGCTGAACGGCATTACGAACTGTGAGTTCATAGCGGGAGACTGCGAAAATGTGTTGAAAGAGCTGGCGGAAAAGGGCGTGACGCCCGACGCGATAGTCGCCGACCCGCCGCGCAAGGGCTGCTCGGAGGGCGTTATCCGTTCGATACTGAACAGCGGCGCGTCCCGCATGGTCTACATCTCCTGTAACCCCGCGACCCTGGCCCGCGACCTGAAGCTGCTCACGGACGGCGGCTTTGTGATAGAATGTGTCCAGCCCGTGGATATGTTCCCTCAAACCGCCCACGTTGAGACGGTGGTATTGATGTCGCGCTGTACCCATTGATTTTACAAGGTTTTTAGATGATGTCTAAATTACCTACTCGACCTAAAGTGTGTTTTTGCGTCAACGGGAACATATCGACAACACTTATACTGGTAACTCAAGTAGGTTGAGTGGATGAAATGAATTTCGTGTTGACTGAGAAGTCAATATATATAACAGCATGAAAGTGGGTGTATTTATGAAGTTCGAGTTAAATGACTATAGAAAAGAACTTACAGACGAAGAAATTATTGAAGATATTAAGCGTGTAGCACAAGAATTGGAACATGATTATATTTCAATTTCTACTTACAGAAAATGTGGACAATATTCACAGACTGCAATTCAGGGTCATTTTGGAACTTGGAAAAATGCACTGTCTATAGCAGGATTGCGCAACGAAAGAACAAAATCAGAGTTAAAGCGAATAAAAAACGAAGATTATTATGCTGATTTACAACGAATAGCGAAACAACTTAATAAGGATACCGTATTATACGAAGAATATAGACAGTATGGAAAATATGCAGCTGAGCATGTTTTTTCAAGATTTAAAACTTGGGACAAAGCATTGTTAGCTGCAGGACTTCAACCTACTGGTTTGGCTAGAAGTAGGATTGACGAGCAAACGCTTTTTGATGAATTGGAGCGCATTTGGACAAAATTAGGAAGGCAACCAACATCAACTGATATAACGAAGGGGAATATATCAAAATATTCTCTTGATACATACAAACGAAGATTTGGCGGTTGGAGAAATGCATTAAAAGCTTTTGTTGAATATATTAATTTAGATAGTTCAGAAGAAATAGATGAAGAAGAATTAAAGGAAAATAAAATCAATGATAAGGAAAATATTTCTAAAACTGTTAATGTAGAAAAGCCTCTTCAAAAGAAAGAGCACAGGACTTCAAGAAATATAAATGCACGGATGCGTTTTAAGATTTTGAAGAGAGATAATTTCAAATGTTGTGCTTGCGGTGCATCTCCAGCAAAAGATCCATCTGTAGATTTACATGTAGACCATATTATTCCTTGGGCTAAAGGCGGAGAAACAGTAGTTGATAATTTGCAGACGCTATGCTCAAAGTGTAATTTAGGCAAAGGCGATATGGAATAAGTCGACATGTTTCCGTAAACAGGCAAAATGGAAATTTACTGTGGACATGTTCCCATGAACGAGCAAAATGCAAAAAACATCGTGGACATATTCCCTTGAACGTAAATACGCAAAATTACACTTAAAACATCAAAATGAACGGTTTGAGCCACGTTGAGACGGTAGTTATGTTAAGGCGAAGGGCTAAGGACTAAGGGCTAACGGGCCAAAAAGTCAAACGTGGTTTCAAGGTACTCTGACAAGAGCGGTTCGGCGGCGTTGAACATGGTATGATACGCCTCGGGCATGTACACAAACCTGCAATGCGACAGCTCCTTGGCGAGCTTCTTGTGTAAATCCGTCCTCACCACGCTGTCCTTGCCGCCCGAAAAGACTATCACTTGGGTTTGAATCGCCTTCAACGCCTTGGTAAACACCATTGAGGGCAGGCGCATAGCCGACCGCATCCACGCGTAGGTGGGGGCGCAGCCCTGATACATGGGGTCGTTTTTGCGCTTCTTCAGATTATACTCAAAGCGCGCCCTGCTCCTGTCCATGCTGTCCTCAAACGCCGGATTGGGGTCGAATTCCCCGAATATCCGTATCTTGGAGTTCCAGCCGTCTATCGCGCCGTAGCGGTTGAGCAGCAGCTCCAACAGCCACTTTGGAAAGCCCCGAAACACGGGCAGTATCATCGGTGATGAAAGCACGGCGCGATTTATGGCGCACGGGTGCTTTTCCATGTACAGCAGAGCTTCGGCGCAGCCCATCGAATGTGAAAACAAATACAGCGGCTGATCCTTTGACACCGGTCTTACCACATCGTTGATAATGCCCTCAAGGTCCCTTTCATAATCGTCAAAGCTGTCAACATGAGTATATCGGGGGTTTTCCACCGCCCTGAACGAATGGCCATGCCCGCGCTGATCATACAGCAGTACGCTGTATCCCGCCTGATGAAAATACCAAGCCAGCTCGCGGTACTTCTCCGCGAACTCTGTAAAGCCGTGAACCACTATCATGAACGCCTTGCTGTTATCGGCAAGGTAATACTCATAGCACAGCTCTCCGCCGTCAAAGGTGGTATACTCGCCCGAATGCGCCATAGCCGCAAGCTCTTGCTCCACTTGGGACATGTTCCTGCTGTAATCCCGCTCCTGTAATACCGTAAACGGCAGCGACATCATCGACAACTCCTGCTTTTCCATTACTTTTTCTTTGTATCAAAACGTCTCTGTTTTCGTGCGGCAGCGTGCCGCACAGCCATGAGACATTATTTTCTTGTAAGCCTATTGGCTTTGTCCCTTGCTTTAGCCTTGCCCAAATGCTACAATGCTCATACAGAGCCGAATCGCGGCAAGCGAATCGACAGCTTCTTGCCATCCTTTTGGGCGGCAACTTTTGGGGGAAAGCATAAATTGCACGAGGAAGTCGTAATCATACCCGCCTACATGCCCGACGAGGCGCTTGTTGACATAGTCAAGGCTCTCACAAAGCAGGGGCTGTCCGTGCTTGTCGTGGACGACGGCAGCGGCGAACAATACTCGCATATCTTTGACAAGATACGCCCGATGGCACAGGTAGTCGCGAACCCTAAGAACCTTGGCAAGGGCGCGGCGCTAAAGCGCGGTATGTCCGAGCTTTTGCTATTGTACCCCGAATGCGCCCGCGTTATCACCGCCGACGCGGACGGGCAGCACCGCACAAGCGACATCCTTCGTGTGCGTGAGGCTTTAAGGGGCGGCGCGGACTTCGTGCTGACCGTAAGAGACCTTTCAGGCGACATTCCGGCGCTCTCGCGTATAGGCAACGACCTTTCCCGCTTCGTGTACACCGTGTTCACGGGGCATTACCTTCGTGACAACCAATCGGGGCTTAGGGGCTTTTGCGTCCGACACGTCGATTGGATGAAGGACGTAGGCGGTGAAAAGTACGATTTTGAAATCAACATGCTTTACCATGCCGACAAGCAGGGCGTAAGGATTACCACTCTGCCCATAGATACTGTCTACATTGACGGCAACTCCGCCACGCATTTTCGTCCCGTAGAGGACACGCTGTTGATATATCGCCGCCTATTTTCAAGCGCGTGGGTCTCCTTCGTTTCGTTCGCGCTGTCGCAGACTTTGGCTCTCGTATTGACTTTGACCCTAAACCTTGACCTCTGCCTGCTCACCGTCCCCGCCGTGGGTATTGTCACAGCCCTATGCTCGCTCCTTTTGAACAGGTTTATCGCCTTTCGCAAAACGGGTTTCGGCGATGGTGCGCGTCAATTCGCCTTCATCATGGCGCGATACCTTGTCTATACCTTGGGCGTCTTTGCCGCCTCGCTGTTTTGTGAGCTTCCGCTCATCTTGGCTCTTGACGCCCTGATGCTGCTCCTTGTCCCCATTGAATACCTCATAAGAAGGAGCGTATACAGCCGAAGGGCTTAGTCGGAAAACCCGCTAAACCGTCAGGCTCTCCCTAAGCTTTTGGATAAAGCCCCTGCTCTCAAGCCTAAGAAGCTGAGAGACGCAGGCGGCTATTGTCTTTTCGGTCGCACTCCCGTGCGCCTTTACCACTATCTTCTTCGTCCCTAAGAACGTGGCTCCGCCCTGTGAATTGAAGTCAAAGCTGCGATACAGCCTCTCCCTTATTCGCCCGATAAGCTCAAGCTCCGCTTCGGAGCCGCCATTCTGTACCGCGCTTACAAGCGCCATGGCACGCTTACCCGCGGCCTCGGTGTTCTTCAATATGATGTTCCCGGCGAATCCGTCAGCGACTATCACGTCCACGGAACCGTCAACCACGGCTCCGCCCTCGACATTGCCTATGAAGTTGAGCGGCAGCGCCTCTATAAGCTTAAACGCTTCCTTGGTGAGGTCGTTGCCCTTGCCGCGCTCGCTGCCCACGGACAGCAAGCCTATTCTCGGCGATTCAAGCCCCTGAATGCTTCTCATGAACACATCGCCCATGAGCGCGAAGCGGGCAAGGTCTTTTGGCTTGCAGTCCATATTCGCGCCGCAGTCCACAAGACACACCAAGTTTTTGCCGGCACAGGGCAATGCTGTGGACAAGGCGGGCAGCTTCAATCCCCCAAATAGCCCCAGCTTGAAGATTGAACCCACCATCAGCGCGCCCGTGTTCCCCGCGCTTATCATACCGCAGGCCTCGGAATTGTCCCTCAAGTACTCCAGAGCCAGCACCATTGAAGCCCGCTCGTGCGCTCCGAATATGCAGGTGGGCGGCTCATCGCCCGCGATACAGTCGTCCGTATCAAGAAAGCTCAGCCTGCCAAAATCAGCGTGCATCGCCTCAAAATAGCCGCGAAGGGTCTTTTCGTCGCCCGAAAGCACGAACTCAGCATTAGGATTCAGTAAAAGAGCCTCGGCAACACCCAAGGCTATGGGTTTGCAGCCGAAATCGCCCCCAAGCGTGTCAATGACTATCCTTCTCATATCGCCCTCCATAGTGAAAGCGGCGGAGCTTACTCCACCGCCATGATAAGGCTGTAAACCTCTTGTCCGCCGCTTACGGCGCCAAACTCTATCATGGGGAAACGCTTGCCAAAAGCGGAGCAGAGCCGCTTTGCCTTCTCCGCGCTCACTTCCCTGCCGTAGAATACGGTGACAACCTGCTTGTCGTCTATGCCGTCCATCCCGCAAAGCATCTCTGTCGCCGCAGTCTCCATATCCTTCGCGGCGGAGATGATGCGGTCGTTGTCCAAACCGATGAAATCACCCTTGTGTATCACGAGTCCGTTGTTCACGGAATCCCGCGTTGCGTTTGTGACAAGACCCGTGCTCACGTTGGGAACTCCGAACATCATGCTTTCTATGACCTCGTCTATGGTCTCGCACGACATATCCATCATTGACAGAGCGGAATAGCCCTCCGCTACGGAGCGCGTGGGCAGAACATGCACCTTCGCGGCATCGTACAGTGTCGCCGACTGCTTGGCGGTGAGTATGATGTTTCCGTTGTTCGGCAGAACCAGTATATGCTCGCAGTTGAGCTTTGCGTACTCCCTCAAAAACGCGTCCGCTGAGGGGTTGTTGGTCTGTCCTCCGTCAATCACGGCGTCCGCGCCTATCTCCAAAAGATAATCGATTATGCCCTTGCCCGAAGCAACCGCCACAACCGCGCAGCGCTTGCGCTCCTTGGGCTTTCCGCTGTCGGTCTTTATCAGGGTTTCATTGTGCTGCACCGACATATTCTCTATTTTGAGACTCAAGAACTCGCCAAAGCCGTGGCAGTAGGCCAAAACCTTCTCCGGCTCAAAGGTGTGAACGTGAACCTTTATCAGGCTGCCGTCGCGAACCGCCACTATGGATTCACCGACGCTCTCCAAAAAGGCTGTCAAGTCCTTTATGTCGAAGGCGTCAACGTCGATCCTGCGCTTTTGCAGCACTAAGATGAACTCCGTGCAGTAGCCGTATTCCATGTTGTCGTCGGGGTCGAACGCGAAGCTCTTAGCCCCGCTTACGGTGTCGGTTTCAAGGCTGTCGTCGGTCAGCAGCTCGCCGTTCAGCGCCTTCTCCATGCCCTCGAATATGCATAAAAGTCCCGCGCCGCCGCTGTCTATGACCCCCGCTTCCTTCAGCACGGGAAGCAGCTCCGGGGTATGCGAAAGCGAGGCCTTCATCCTGCGTATGAGCGCGGAGAAGAAGGACTTCAGGTCGGAATAGTCGTTGCAGTGCTCCGCCGCGAACTCGGCGGTCTCGCGCATGACGGTGAGCATAGTCCCCTCGACGGGCTTCAGCACAGCGGCGTAGGCGTATTCCGTGCCTGACAGCAGCGCGGAGGCAAATTCACTCATGGAAGCGACTCCTTCTCACCCGTGTACTGGGCTATGCCGCGCATGAACTGTGAGAGTATCACTCCCGAATTGCCCCTTGCGCCCAGCAGATTGCCCTGAGCGAAGCGGCGCATATACTCGCCCGTATCCGAAACCTCGGAGGAAACGGAGCGAACTCCGCCCTCGAAGGTCTTGGTCATATTGGTACCCGTATCCCCGTCAGGAACCGGAAACACATTCAGGTTGTCCACGACCGAAGCGTTCCGCTTCAGCTCGCAGTAGCCGTTATACAGCATCGTGTGCAGAATATCGGCGTTCAGTACAACGTCTTGCATACTTTGCTTACTCTTTCCCCTCAATCGTTACTTCCCTGCCGACGCAGAAGGAGATTACAGTCCCGGGTCCGACGGACGCGCCGACTATCGGGCCTATGTAGTCGATGTAGACGCTCTCGAACCCGACAAGCTTTTGTATCTCGTCACGCAGGGCTTCCGCCTCCTCAGGACAGTCCGCATGGCTTATATACAGGCACTGATGCTCGGAGTCTATGACATAATCCGCCACCATCTTGGCGATCTCACGCTTGGCGTTCAACGCGCCCTTCGCCTTCTTGACCGCGAAATTCTGCCCTATCCTATCGGATATGATAAGAGGCTTCACCCCAAAGAGGTTGCCGAAGATGGCGGTTGAGGCCGTAACCCTGCCCGCCCTTCTGAGGTAGTCAAGCGTCGCGGGCGTGCCGCACTGGTTGACGGTCAGCTTGATGGACTCGATATACGCCGCAGTCTCCTCCAAGCTCTTGCCCTCGGCACGGCATTCACAGGCCTTGATGCACAAAAGCCCCTGTCCCAACGAGCTTATGAGCGAGTCCACGCAGATTATGTGAGCCTCGGGATGCTCCGCCGTTATCTCTCTGGCGATGAGCTGCGCAAGGTTGACGGAGCCGCTCAGCGCGGACGAGCATGAGATGTAAAGCACATCCATGCCCTTATTGACATAGGAGGTGAAGCATTCTGTAAACGACTGCCGCGAAACCTGCGTGGTCTTGATGATTGTGCCGTTTCGCATCAAATCATAGTACTCTTTGGCGGAATGGGTTTCCCAATCGAGCGAAGCCTTGATTTCCTCGCCGTTTATGACGTAGTTCATCGGCACATAGTCGATATCATACCTCTGCCTCATCGCAAGGCAAAGGTCGCTTGTGGAATCCGCAATGATCGCAAAGCTCCTCATGGTAATTACCCTTTCTTGACCTGTGACAGTATCTCGGTCATTATGGCTTTTTCATTGACAAGCCCTTCGCTTGTCGGGGAACCAAAGTAGAAAGCCGCGCAAAGCCCGGGGCCAACCGTCGCACCGCAGGCAAGGCCAACGGGGTTCAGGATGATTTCCTTAGGCTCAAAAGCCTGCTGCACACGGCCGCGCAAGGTCTCCGCCCAATCGGGACGGTTGGAATGCGCTATGAATATGGTCTGCTCCTTAGGTTCGGTTATGGTGCGCTCCATATAGGCTATGGTCGCGTCCACCGCGCTGCGCTTGCCCTTCGCCTTGCCGAGTACCTCGGAAAGGCCCTCACGGTTGAAGTCCGCCATGGGGCTTACGCCGATGAGAGTGCCGAACAAGGCCTTGACGTTGGAGACTCTGCCCGTCTTGCACAGGAAGAACAGGTCGTCCATCCAACCCATCTGATGAATGCGGTATCGGTTCTCGTTCATCCAAGCCGCAACCTCGTCAATGCTCTGACCCTCCTCCTTCTTCTTTGTGGCAAGCATGATAAGCAGCGCCAAAGAGGTGGAATAGCGCAGAGAATCCACGCATACGACCCGCCTGCCCGGATACTTGTCCTTGAGCTGCTTTGCCGCGACCAAGGCGTTCTGATAGCAGGCCGAAAGCGCGGATGAGAGGCTGACGGACAATACGTCCTTGCCCTGTGCAAGATATTTCTCGAAGGTCTCGACAGTCTCGCCTATGGTGCAGGTTGCTGTCCTATATGTGGTGCGGCTCTCTTTCATGGAGCTGTAATACTGTTCGGGGGTCATAAGGTCCCAGTCAAGATCACTCTTGGCTTCCCTGCCGTCGGGGTAGTACAAAACACCCTTGAGGTAGTCGGGAATGCCGCAGCGCTCCCTAAGCTCGCTGTTCAAATCGCAGGAGCTGTCTGGGATTATCACGAAATCGTTCATTTCAAAACTCACTTCCGATGTATTTTTGTTCTTTCCTAAGGCATTTTATCACATATGAATACCATTTTCAATTCTTCGACGTCATTTTTACATGAAATTGGTGCAAACTGCCGGAAACTGTGATAGACTGTTCAGGATTATTGATAAGCGAGGTTCTGATGATCTATTGGATAATTGCGGCAGCCGTTGTTTTGCTGCTCGGCGGCGGGCTTGCCGCCATGCTTTTCGTGACTATGCCCATTGCAAAGCGCGTCTACCGTGACATACTCGTTCGCACAAGCCCCGAAAAGTGGGGGCGTTGCTGCTCGGCTCCTGAAAACGAGGAACAGCTTGCCATGTGGAACAGCGGCGTTGAGTGGGGACGCGAGAACGCTATTTACATGAGCGAGGTTGAAATCACAAGCTATGGGCTGAAGCTCGTCGGCGAGTACTACGACTTTGGCGCAAAGCGCTGCGTGCTTATTCTGCCCGGGCGCTGCGAGTGTCTGATGTACGCCTATTATTTTGCACAGACCTATACCAAGACCAAATGCAATGTCCTTGTCGTGGACGCCCGCGCCCACGGCAACAGCGAAGGCACTTACAACAGCTGCGGGCTTTGGGAGAGCCGCGACGCGCTCAACTGGGTGCGCTTTCTGCGCGAACAAAAGGGCATGGATGAGGTCATATTGCATGGCGTCTGCGTGGGCGGCTCGGCCTGCTTTCTTGCGGCCGCCAACCCCGAATGTCCCGACTATCTCAGTACCATCATCGCGGAGGGCTGCTTTACAAGCTTCAGGGAATCCTTCAAGCGGCATATGCAGTACGAGAAGCGTCCCATCTTCCCCGTGCTGGACGAGATTATGCATCTTATCCATAAGTGCGCGGGCAACAACGTCAATAGGAATACGCCCCTGCGCTGTGTCAAAAAGTGCGATAAGCGCGTGCTTTTCATATGCGGAAGGCAGGACCTTTTCTCGGTTCCAAGGGAGAGCCAAAGGCTTTGCGACAGCTGCATAAGCAAGGATAAAAGTATAAAATGGCTTGACAAGGGCGCGCATTCGCACCTTCGGATAAACAACACCGCAGAGTACGACAGGGCCATACTCGACTTCATTGACCGCGCTTAAGGGCTTCATGCGCAATCCGCTGTCATCCTCTTGCGACAGTCGAAGGATCTTGCTATAAGCAATAGCGGTCAGTCCCCGCTCCCCCCGAATTTCCTTTCTCAACCCTTCGTGTCATCCTATTGCGTAGTCGAAGGATCTTCCCGAAAACTAAAAAGTCAAGGGGCGCTCACGGCTGGAACAGCTTGTCCCGCGCGGGAGCGCCCCTACAACCGCAAGCTTGTTTCAAGATCCTTCGTCGCTTTGCTCCTCAGGATGACAGCGGAGGTTCGTTGGCGAAGCATATTAGGATGACAACGTGGTTTGGTTGGCGAAGCATATTAGTATGACAGCGGGGGCAGTTTGGGTGAACGGGGCTTCTACCGCAAGCCTATTACATTGCCCTTCCGCCACTGATAACAACCTGCCTTGCCGCCCATGTCGAGCGTGCATATAAAAGACCGCTCTCCATGTCAGTATATGGGAGAGCGGTCTTGTTCAATTATTCTTCCTTCGCCGTTACTGCCCTTGGAGGCTTAATTCGTATGAATTCATTCTTAATCAACGGGCGAACCTCTGGTTCGCCGCCCTGCTCGATTATCCTCACAGAACGGTTCATCTCACGGAGCGCAGGGGCCTCAGCCTTAACCTTCAGCGGGGCAAAGCGCTGTGCGCTGTCCCTTGAGTACAGCAGCTTCGCGGGCGGTACATAGCCCATGGAGCCGTGTGCCTGTGCGCCGGCCGCGTAGCCCATGTTGATACCCATGGCGTCGGCCTCAAAGCCGGGCTTTGGCGGCTTGCTCTCCTCCTCACGCGGGAGCTTGGCTATGGCGGAGCGTTCCAGCGCGTACAGCACAATCACCGTGCAGGTACAGACCGCGACAGTGATGATAAGCCCTATCAGGAGCTTCCTTACCAGCTTATTCAGCCCCGTAAGCAGCGCCGCCACAGCGGAAGTCTCGGTCTCCTCCGCAATCGGGTTGGCGTTTGACTCGGCCGACAGCAGCGCGGAAAGGTCAAGCGTGACCACGGAAGTAGAATACTCATTGCCCGCCGCGTCCTCTGCTCTCAGTACGAAGCTCAAGCTCGTCAGCCCGTCAAGCTCTATCTCCCTCGAAAGCTTCGTGTAGCCCGTGCCCAAGACGTCATAGCTTGCGATTACTATTTCGCCGCTGTCGAACAGCTCATACAGACGGGCATTCGTCAGCCTTACAACCGAGTCGTTGCTGACAACGAAGCTCAAGGTGGCGCTCATGCTTCCGCTGCTGTCCGTTACGGGGTCGGTAAGCGTCGCGCCAAGGGAAATCACCACCTGCGACGGCTCGATATAGGGCTTGATTTCGTAGCTGTCGTCGTCGTAACAGACATACTTGTCGCCCCTGACGTCTATGCCCTCCGCGTGGAACAAGGCTCTGCGGTTGTAGTTGGTCTGTGAGGCCGCGGGCAAGGTGAACTCAAAGGTCTGCCAATCCGTGCCAAGGTCGAACTCCCTGCCCAAGGGGTCGTTTACCTCGTCGTAAAGCTGTATTCCCGTCATGGCGTGCGTGCCGACATTGCTGACAGTCACGACAAAGCGGGTCCCCTCCGAGGAGGTTGAGATAATCTGCGCTTCTATCGACAGCTTCACCTTGAGATACTCCACAAGCACCGGAGTTTGAAGCTGTACGGGCGAGGCGGGATAGTTCTTGACATTGTAGCTGATGACGGGTTGGATGTTCATGTCCTCCGTACCCATCACCACGGTATACACGAATACGTCACTCGACTGAGCCGCAAGCAGGTTCTTATCAAGCATTATCGTTTCGCCCGTCGCGCTCTCGACTATGGATATGTCGGTCATGTCGAAGATCGAAGCATTGGTGAGCGTAAGGCTTACCTCAACGCTTTCGCCCTCCTCATGGTAGGCGCAGTCCGCCGTCGCCGTTATGCCCATCTCAGGCAGAACGAAGCGTTCCACCGTGAGCGTGCCAAACGCCTGCCGCTTCACGGAGCTTGGATGGAGCTTGGCAATATCATCCTTGGCGTAGGTCGTTTCCGTCCATTCAAGCATGAAGGTGATAGGTGTGTCAAACTTGTCCTCCGAAATGGGGACGTTCTCCAAAGTGAACACGCGGTTCTCATTGGCGGGAATGGTTATCGTGCTGTCCAGCGACACCGACGAACTCAGTATATCGCCCGTCAAGACGGCGTTGTACAGGGTGTACTCCGCGTCGGAGTCGTTGACTATGGTGAACGATATCCAACTCATATTGCCCGCCTCGATAAGTCTGCACTCCGAATCACAGCTTATCTCCAGCTTGATGGGATGCTCGTCTGCCGCAAGCGAAACGGCCGTGAGCGCCAACGCCACGGCAAGTATCGCTGTTAAGACAGACAGGCATCGTTTCATTTATTGTCTCCTTCAGGCTCACAGGGGAAGCGCTCCTGCCCCAAGTATTGAGCCGAAATCTTTCCGTCCGAGCGCTCCGTAAGCTCCGCGATAAACTCTGTGGAGCGGACATTTGGCACCCAAACGGCACACCTTACCCTGTCGCTGTACTCCACGCTGTCAATGCTGCCGTAACGCGACAGAAGGCTTTGCAGCATACCCCATTTGGGGTAATCCACTTCAAACCCGTAGTGTACGCAGGGACGCATCTCGACTATATTGGCGGCCTTGACCGCCTCGCTGCACGCGCCCGAATAGGCCCTGACAAGCCCTCCCGAGCCAAGCAGTATGCCCCCGAAGTAGCGTGTGACTATGCACAAAACATCGACCGCGCCTATGCTTTTCAGGGTTTCCATCATGGGCATACCCGCCGTGCCGCCCGGCTCGCCGTCGTCGGAGAACCTGGCGAATGCGCCCCTCTCCCCGATGACGTAGGCAAAGCAGTTATGGCTTGCGTCTCGGTTTTGCTTGCGCACGCGCTCCAAGGTCGATAAGGCCTCAGGCTCGCTGCTTACCGGAAAGCAACGCCCTATGAAGCGGGAGCGCTTGATCACAAGCTCGATCTCGCTCTCCCGTTCGACAGTCCTATATACGCTTAAGCTCTTCTCACCCTGCAAAAGCTCTTCTTGCCTTTCCTGATGATAACGCCCTCGCCCTCGATCTGCTCTGTGGTGAGCTTGTCGTCGAACGAAGCCGCCTTGACGTCGCCCACAAGAACTCCGCCGTCCTTTATGAGCCTGCGCGCCTCGCTCTTGGACTTGGCAAGCCCGCACAGCACCAACAGGTCGGGAAGCAGAAGCCCGCTTTCCTTTATTTCGGAGTCGGTAAGCTCGCGAGTGGGCATATGCTCAAGGTCTCCGCCGCCGCTGAACAGCGCCTCGGCCGCGGACTTGGCTTTCATGGCCTCGTCGTCGCCATGCACCTGGGCGGTAAGCGTGTATGCCAAGACCTTCTTGGCCTCGTTGATGTTCGCGCCTTCGCTGCAAAGGGCGTTGATTTCGTCCATGGGCAGGAAGGTCAAAAGGCACAGGCAGTTCCTGACCTCCTGATCGTCGATGTTGCGCCAATACTGATAGAAGTCGAATACGCTGCACTTATTTTTGTCAAGCCAGAGTGCGCCGCGCTCGGTCTTGCCCATCTTCTTGCCGTCGGAGTTGACAAGCAGCGTTGTGGTCAGGGCGTAAGCGGGCTTGCGCTCCTTGCGGCGAATGAGGTCCGCGCCGTTTAGGATGTTGCTCCACTGATCGTCGCCGCCCATCTGAAGGACGCAGCCGTATCTTTGATTGAGCATGAGGAAGTCATAGCTCTGCATAAGCATGTAGCTCATCTCAAAGAAGGTCAGACCGGTCTCCATGCGCTGTTTGTAGCACTCGGCCGTGAGCATACGGTTCACGGAGAACAGTACGCCAATCTCGCGCATGAAGTTCATGAAGTTGAGGTCGCGCAGCCAGTCCGCATTGTTGGCCATGACAGCGCGTCCCTCGGAGAAGTCCACAAGACGTTCCATCTGCTTTTTGAAGCAGGCGGCGTTGTGGTCAAGCTCCTCGACCGTGAGCATCTTGCGCAGTTCGGTCTTGCCCGACGGGTCGGCTATCATGGCCGTACCGCCGCCCAAGAGAGCGATAGGTCTGTGGCCTGCGCGCTGCATATGCGCCATGGTCATGAGGGCGACATAATGCCCGATGTGCAGGCTGTCCGCAGTCGGGTCAAAGCCTATATAGAAGGTCAGCTTTTCGCGGCCCAAGAGTTCCTTCAGCTCCTCGGGGTGCGAGCATTGCTTGATGTAGCCGCGCTCCTCGAGTATGTCGTATACGTTCCTTTGTTCTTCCATTGTTATCCCACCTCCATGTTTGAATCATCATAACAGATTGATTTGAGTTTTGCAACAGCCGCCCGAAAACTCGTTACAATTACCACGAAAACTCGTTACAATTACCCTGTCGCGAAACAACGAGGCTGTTTGGTTTTTCGCAGAATCAGGAAGCCTTCAACAGGTGGACTATCACGCTGCATAGCATGCAAAATTTATAGCAACATTGCTTTGCGCGGCAAAGCAGCAATTCTCTTTTCTCAAAAAAGTCGCCTGCTTGCGGGCGAAGAAAAGAGAAGAACGAAAACGGTTGTGTCGCATACTCATGCTCATATCCATTGGGCGCAATGATCGCCACCCTTTTCCCTGCCCACAGGGATTCTTGTGCTTTCACGTATAACTTGTTCAGCCCATATAGACGATCCGGCGCCGCTTCCATTTCAGCGATGCAACACCATGAATAGATTGGCGTTGCCAACGCAATGCAGTCCGCCCATAGAACATCCTCCGCGATACCGTTCATATCCTCTGTTTGCTTACAGCCGTAATACTCACTGGCATCTTGACAGGCATAACAGCCCATGCGCGGAGCTATTCTTTTCGTACTCAATTATGTGTATCGCACGCAGACATTGCTTTCTCTGAGCGTGGCGGTAAACGGTTTGCACAGCTACACAGTATTTCCGCTAAGGCAAGGACACCCCATCAGCGCTAAAGCATTCACAGGTTGCTTCCTCTCTATCACGTTAATCAAACTCAACGAATTTCGACCTGCCGCGCTGATTATACTACACCATATGTATGTCCCGCAACGGTTTGCCGCCAAATCAGCACTATAGCTCAGTCATCCACAACGACTGTAAAGTGTACGGCTGAATGTCCACACCCCGTTGAAGCAGGGCTTATTCTCCGTTGGGTCAGATACGCTGCGACTTAGCCCTGAAACATCGCATTCAACATCGTTTTCGAGTAAGCCCAAAACAACACAAGAGCGCTGTGATGTATTGCCCTGTGTTTATATGCATATCTTCTGCTAAGTATATTGCTTATCCACATATATTCGCTAAATTATGTTGACCATGAGCATGATATAAAGTATTCTGATATTGAACCAGCATCGCATGGTGAGCATTGCATTTTCTGTTTCGCGGAGTAAATGCCTTATGTGAAGTTTGAAAAAATAGATTTTACAGAATTACCGAAGCCTCATAATCGGTACATAGGGGAAGAAGGAAGAACATGGAAGCCTTCGCCTGAAAACTCAGAGAAGTTCACACTACAAGGAAAACGAACCTAACGAATGAGCAAAACTTCCTTTCCAACGGACAATGCCTGTGAGATAATCAAAACCGTAAAAAACGACATAATAATCTGAGGAGCGGAGTGTGAATGTAGGAGCGGCGCCGCTTTGCAGGGGAAGGATCATATGGATAAGACATACTACGCAAAATCCCCCTCTTCCGATGGGTCGCAGACGACCTGCAAGGAACACGCCCAAAGCGTGGCCAAGCTTGCAAAGGAATACGCCGCGGTCTTTGGGCAAGGCGAAGCGGGGAAGGCAATTGCACTTCCCCATGACTTTGGAAAATGGAGCGAAGCCTTTCAAGAGTCTCTCCACTCCACCGATGGTATCCCTCGGCGCATCGACCACGCCATCTGCGGCGCCGTCCTGCTTTACTCTATATGCAAAAGAGATCCCACTTACATTCCCTTGTTAGAGGCCATCAACGGACACCATGACGGGCTTGTGAGCTTCGCTTATTTGCGAGCTTACCTTGAGCAAAGCACGCAGGATACGAAGCCGATTCGCTGCAATAACGGAAAGACCGCAGCCTTGGCCGGGCCGAAGCAATATATGTACGCCATTCAGATCTTCCTTAAAGAGCTGCCTGAGTTTCGTCCGTCAAATGAGCTGCGCCGCTCGCTCCATCCGTACACAAATTGTGCGCTGGAAGGGATGCTCTATACAAGGATGCTGTTTTCCTGCTTGGTCGACGCCGACTACAGCGCGTCGGCGACGGGCGAACGCCCTGAGTATCTGGAGGAAACGGAAAAGCAGGCGGACGATCCAATGGTCTTGCTGCAGCGTTTGTCGGAACATATGGAACGGATTCGCAGCAGCTCTGCCGCAAATAAAGAGCTTGACCAAATCAGGGACGAATTGTTCACGCGCTGCGGAGAAGCCGGCAAACTCCCCTCAGGGCTGTACACCTTGACCGCGCCAACAGGCACCGGTAAGACCCTTGCACTTCTGCATTTTGCACTTCAGCACTGTGCGACGCATGGAAAAAGACGGATTATCCTCGTCCTTCCGTTCCTTGCCCTTGCCGAGCAGAGTACCGCAGCCTATTCCGATATCATCCCCTACGTTCTTGTGGACCACAGCCAAAGCGGGCTCTCCGAAGAAGCGCGGGAATATGCCGCAAGATGGAGTGTACCCTTCATAATAACTACATCGGTACGCTTCTTTGAGACACTGTTCGCGCAGCGGCCGACGGATTGTCGCAAGCTCCACAGCATTGCCGACAGCGTGGTGATCTTTGACGAGGCGCAGAGCTTGCCCGCCTCATTGACGACATCGACATTGCAGGCGGTCAACACCCTTTGTTCGCAATACCGATGCACCGTGTTGTTCTCCACGGCTTCACAGCCCAGCTATGACGCCCTTCCCGCTTTGTCTTGGAAGCCCGTAGAGATCCTGCAAAATCATGAGGAGTTGTACCGTAAGCTTCGGCGTACTGAGGTGGAATGGCGCTTGGATCCCGAAAGTCCGCTTGTCTCCGTCGCTGACGAGATGTCGCGTGAGAACAGCGTCTGTGCGATTGTTAACCTGCGCAGACATGCAAGGACGCTGTATCAACGACTAAAGACGACGTGCAGGGCGGACGAGCTTTTTTTCCTGACCACAGACCTCTGTCCCGACCATCGTCTTGCACAAATCAAGCGGATTAAGGAGCGCCTTGCAAAGGGTCTGCCATGCAGGATCGTGGCCACGCAATGCATTGAGGCGGGCGTGGATCTTGATTTTGAGTGTATGTACCGCGCTCTTGCGCCGCTGGATGCAATCCTGCAGGCAGCAGGTCGCTGCAACAGAAACGGCAGGCTTGATCACCTTGGGCGCGTTATCGTTTTTGTGCCGCAAGAGCCGGGTCGGCTGTATCCCGACGATCGCTACAGCAACGCCGCCTTACTGGTTAAGGAGATGCTTTCTCGCGGGTCTTTGGACATTCACGACCCAAAGGACATAACAAACTACTATACGCTGTTGTTTCAGAGGGCAACGGACGATCCGACGCTGCTAAACGCGATTGCACAAAGGGACTATGCCGCCACTGCGGATGCGTATCAGTTGATCAAAACAAAGGGGATACGCGTACTGGTTCCCGCTCCCGGCAAGGAAACGCTATATGCCCGTCTAAGGGAGGAAGCGTTACTGCACGGACTTACAAAACAGCAAATGCGCGAAGCTGCGCCCATCACCGTCACAACGTTTGATGAAAAGCTCGCAAGCAGGTATACGGAGCGCTTGTACTACGCGTCAAGGAAAAAGGGAGAACGGAGTCCAAGCGATCACTTTGTGCTACTTACAGGGCATACTGATCTCTATACTGAGGATATGGGTCTGCAATTCCCCAACACGAATCCAAATGTAGATCTTTTAGGTTATTGAAAAATCTTCATTTT
>ERZ795053.835-NODE-835-length-39202-cov-7.328531_pt1 | contig 39202 bp, 26 predicted proteins | sample MGYA00375137_ERZ795053 | MGnify/ENA primary metagenome ERZ795053 (study PRJEB30182, sample SAMN05720284) | activated sludge metagenome | isolation source: Anaerobic digester | place: Hong Kong | collected 2014-12-17 ... | reverse complement strand
ATTAATAATACAATATTGTAAATTAAATAACTTTACAAACCTAAAGGCCGGTAGGTAAGTTCAGAGTTCAGAGTTCATGGTTCAGGGTTCTGGTTCATCTCTTTATCCCAAATCAAGCAGGTTTTTCCTCCGATATCGTGAAGAGAGCTTTCACCTAGTTAGCCGGTTTACCAATTTAACCAGTCTGCCGATTCAACGATTCCAATCAAATCTATTAAAAACTCAAGCATCTGTTCTTCGCCCTCCACCCTCTGCAAATAATAACCCAATCCCTGCGAATAATAATTTACCCGGTCCCATGCGGTGTTGTTGGATTAAATTCGATTCCTGAATTTGACCAAACTTTCACATGGACAGAATAATAATCATTGATGATAGCGGCATCCAGGACGATCTGAACCGTTTTCTCGAAACCAATAAAACGAACATCAGGTTGGATTCGGATTTTATTGATCTGTCAACAGGCAGAAGCTCATTGATAAAAGAGATCATTGACAGATATGAGGACAAATTCAAAGTGAAAATTCAATCAAAAGACAAGGTTCACCTATTCAGGATCAATGAAATCATTTTTTTTAAAGCAATGCCCGAAGGAACAAAACTTTTTTTAGTTAACAATAATACACTATTGCTCGATGGAAATATTGAAACCGTTAGTAGCCAATTAAAGGATCATCCATTTATTGCTGTTCATCCAAATTATTTAGTCAATTTTCATCATATCGTTCGAATTTCAAATTCCAAAAAAACAAAAATAGAAATGAGTAATGGTGAAAGCCTCCCCGTTTCTGAAAGAAATAAGGAAATAATCATGAAAGAGCTTGGAAAATATTATACATAATTTAAAAAATAATCATCATGAAAAAGATCAACCAAATTTCAATTAAATTATTTCTTGCAACTGCTTTTTTGCTGTTTTCTATAGCAAGCAATGCAGATACATATACCTCGGTAGCAGCCGGCGGAAACTGGAGCGACCCTGCTACCTGGGGAGCAAGCTCAATACCCACTCAATTTGACGATGTGGTTATTGCAGGACCTGGAACTGTTTACCTTAATGGTAACTACATATGCGCCAGTTTAACGGTAAACGCTACAGGTGTTTTCCAAAATAGCTGGAATCAAACCCGCGTTTTGGATATTACAGGAGATGTTACAAATAATGGCACCATTGATTTAACCAATTATTCATTTACCTTAAACATTTCCGGTAACCTGATCAACAATGCGATAATGACCAATTCGCATGTGAATTTTATTGCAGGAACAACACAATATATTTCATGTGGAGCCGGACAGGAAATTGCATGTACAAACCTGACGAACACGGATAATTCATCTGCTGTGGTAGCGCTCACGGATATAACTTTTAACGGCACCCAAATAGATTTTAACAATGGTCAATTGGTACTGCCGATTGGTGGGGGCGCAACCTTAACGCTGCATGGGGGCTATTTGTATCGAACTGATCTTGATGCCAATTCAGGTACGCTTTACATGGATAATGGAGCGTATATTCACAGTTATGTAGTTACCCATGATGCCGTTTTGGCTGGGAATATATTGATCAGGCATGATAATGTAACGTTTGAAGGAGAAACCATTAATAACGGAACCCTTTCAAACTATGTTAATTATAATGTATACTGGTGCAATATAGATGGAAATATTACCAATAACGGTACAATTACGGAACCTAACTATAACCTTTATTTAAGGTGTAATGGTAATATTACTAATAACGGCACCTGGGAAAACAATTATACCTACATGACCAGCTATAATTCACATGAACTCCGCCAGGGAGGGGTTGGTAAATTTGCCGGAGAAAACTTTATTGCTGCTGACACAACGGGCATGATTACAGTTATGACTGATTTTACTTTTGAAAATAGCTGGATCAATTTGAACGGAAAGGAATTGACCATGGATTTATCAATGGATACATTAACCATTATTAACCATGGAATTTATGGTGGAACCTTATATGCTAATGGTAGAAATCTGAAAATGAACAGTACCAATAATGAAGGTTACTTGCAGAGTATTACTATTGAAAATCCGGTTTTGTGCGGAGTTGTGAGATTACGCGGAACCGGGGTAGTTTTTAATGGAAATACCGTTATTGAAGGAACTTTAATTAACCGAACAAATGAAAATGCTACCATCACGGTTAATGAATTAATCACAAATAACGGTGTTATTCAAACATCTAATTACAGCCTGAGTATTGATGTAAATGGTAATATTGTCAATAACGGGACCTGGACCAATAATTTAATTACAATGACCTCCGGAACGGATCAATACATTTCATGTATTAATGGCAAAGCAATTGCGGTAGCAGAAATAAATGATTCAGAAAATGCATCGGTAACCATTCTGAACGGAAAAGTTACTTTCAGTGGTACCAATGTTAATCTAACCGATGGCCGTCTTGATTGCGCCGGGAACGAACTGGAATTTATAAATTCTGCCAGAATTAATAATAGTGAAATTGAAGATGCACTGATCACCGGAACCATGTATGTGGATAACAATAATGTACGTTTTTATGGAACAACAACCAATAACGGGGTGATCCGGAACTTTGACAATGAAAACATCCATACATACATTTATGGTGATATCATAAATAATGGATCTATTTTAAAATCCAATTATGACCTGAATATTTATTTCTATGCAGATATTTTCAATTATGGAACCTGGGCATTTTCAGAAATGCACATGGCTTCTAATAATATTCAATATTTAACATTAGATCCTGCGCATGAATTCAACAGTAATTATTTATACAATGATGACCCCTTAAGCAGCATAAATGCTTTAACTAATCTTACTTTCAACGGAACCAATATTGATTTTAACAATGGTCAAATGATATTGCCGGTTTCCAAGGGCGGTTCATTAACACTTCACGGAGGATATTTGTATGAAATTGATCTCATAACCAATTCAGGAAGTTTAATAATGGATAATGGTGCAGTACTTTGGGATCAATCCATCATAAACAATGCTACCCTTGAAGGTACGGTAATAGTTCGGGCTGATCCCGTAATTTTTAAGGGTGAAACCATCAATAACGGCATCCTGATGAATCCAAGCAATATTAACATTTACTGGTGTTATATTGATGGTAATTTAACCAACAATGGAACTATACAGAATTCAAATTATAATTTCCATTTAAGATGTAACGAAAATATTACAAATAACGGGATTTGGTCGAATTACTATACGGAAATGATGAGCTACAATACCCATGAGATTTTCCAGGGCGGAACGGGTGAATTTACCGGGGAATATTTTTATGCTGCTGACACCACAGGAACCATTTATATTATGACTGATTTTAATTTCGTAAATACAAAAATTAATCTTAATGGTGTAACCATGGAAATTGATTATTCCAAAGGTGCAAACCTGTCGGTCCTGGGGGGTTATCTATTTAATGGAACATGTTTGAACCACGGTCAGGAAATATATTTGCACAATGAGGCTTATTTACAGGGTTTTACCCTTCATGATGCCGTTTTAAAAGGAATCGTAAGGATACATGGAAATGGGGTGGTTTTTAATGGTAACACCATTGTGGAAGATACATTGCAAACGTGCACTAATGTGAATAGTACTATAACTGTTAATGATTCATTGACTAACAATGGTGTAATTCGAAATTCAAATTATGATTTAAACATGAATGTTACAGGTGGAATAGTCAATAATGGAGAATGGACAAATACGATCCTCAACATGACCGGAACAGCTGATCAACACATTATTTGTAAAAACAATGAATTCATTTCAACCGAGTCATTTTTTAATAGTGATCCAGCTTCTTCAATTATTTCCACCGGCGATTTGCTTTTTAGTGGTACCAATGTTGACCTGAATAGTGGTACGCTTATTATGCCATCTGCCGCGAAACTAGCGGTTTTGGGAACAACTCAATACAATGGATATTTGTATAACGGAACTGTTTCAGGGGAAGATTTTGAGTATGAAGGAAATTCGGGTGCCTATATACATTCTGTTGTTTTTGAACCCAATGTTATATTGCTTGGAGAGGTCCACTTAAGCTCCAATGCCACCTATAATGGGTATATTATAAATACAGGAATTCTGCGAAGCAGGGTAAATACAAATACCACCCTCTATGTGGGTGGCAGGATTACTAACAATGGTCAATTAATTAACGGGAATTACAATTTATATATTTATTGTCAGGGTGATATAGTGAATAATGGCACCTGGAGTAATACCCGGACCAATTTGAACGGTACATCTGATCAGTTTGTCTTCCTCATTGATCACCAGCCTATTACCGGCCAGTTTCAGTTTGATGCTCTTTCTCTTGGTGCGCCGTATCAGTGGTATTATGAAGGTGCAATGCTCAATTCACCTGATTTTGCTGGTGAAACTGCCCAGGTACTTTCATGGAATGTTCCTGTTCAGCAATTGTGGTATGGAGATTATTATTGTCAAACCGGTGGCGGTGATTCCAGAAATATTACCGTAGGAGGTGGGTTACTTGCCAATTTCTCAGTTTTTCTTGAAGGCCCTTTTACTGCCACCGAAATGAGCACCTCTCTGAATTCTAATGGCTATCTTCCTTTGTCACAACCTTATGGAGGTTCTCCCTGGAATTATATTGGAACTGAAAGTGTAGTTGCTATTCCAAACGGTAATGTTGTTGACTGGGTTTTAGTTGAGTATAGGGTAACACCGGGTGGTCCTGAAAATGCAACAGCGGCTACCATGGTTGCCCAACAAGCAGCATTTTTACTCAAAGATGGAAGGATTGTGGGTATGGATGGCGAAAATGAATTACAAATTGATATTTCCATTACGGATAATTTGTACATAGTAATTTGGCACCGGAATCACCTCAGTGTTATGACTTCAGCTAATGTAACGCAAGATGGAGCTGCCTATACATGGGATTTCAGGGATGATATTGCCAAAGCTTATCTTGCCGAACAGGGCTTCAAGGACCTTGGTGGTGGTAATTATGGAATGATAGCAGGTGATGGAGATGGCAATAAACTGATTCAAAACTCGGATGAATCCAATGTTTGGAGACCCGAATTGAATCAATCAGGATATAAAGATGGTGATTTTAATTTAGATGGACTTGTTCAAAACACGGACGAAACCAATTATTGGAAACCTAACCTGAATTTAGCCAGTCAGGTTCCGAATTAAAGTAAAGGATGTTTTAAAAGTTTTGGTGCATAAAGCCTCAAATTGGGGCTTTATGCTTCTTAATGTATTTTAAATTAATAATTTATTATCTTTTTTATAAGCCAAGTGGTAACTGTATACTGTTAGTTTGCGTTTTAAATAAAATATTACCACCAACTAAGGAAAGACATAGGAGATCGTTTTCCAGTCTTACTTAAATTAACTCTGCCTGCCAGCAGAGTTTTTTTTAATCGGTTGAAAACTTAATATTTAAGCAAGTGTGCACTTATAAATTAATACTAATTTTGCGTGCAGGATCCGAAGCAAATTTTGTTTCTAACATGTTAATCTCAGGTCGATGAAATACTTTATTACAAGTGTTTTAGTGCTGGTAATGTGCCAGTTTGTAATGGCACAGGATACCGTTAAAGTTATGTATTACAATGTTTTGAACTACCCAGGAAGTACACCAGAACGGGTAAATTATTTCAGAACAATTATGCAGTATAGCTTACCCGATGTACTGCTCATTACCGAAATGCTGAATGAGGAAGGTGCCGATGATTTGTTAAACCTTGGCTTAAATGCCGGTGCTGTTGATTATTATGAGCGTGCTCCTTTCTCTGATGGTCCGGATACCGATAACATGCTCTATTTTAATTCCAATAAATTTAGTTTAAGGAGTCAAAATGTAATTTCCACCGTATTGCGTGATATAAATGAATATATTTTATACAAAAAGGGTCCTGACCTTGCTGCCGGCGATACCGTTTTTATGCGTTTTTTTGTAGCTCATCTCAAGTCTTCAACGGGATCATCAAATGAACAACAACGACTGGAGGAGGTAATGGAGGTAGGTCAATACCTGGCTGACAACGGGATAACGGAAAACTATGTTTTTGGTGGAGATTTAAACTTTTATGATTCAGGCGAACCGGCATACCAATACATTATCAGCAATACCGGTTTGAATATGGTGGATCCGCTTCCTGCCGGTAACTGGCACGATAACAGTTCTTTTGCAGCCATTCACACACAAAGTACACGCACAGCGCAATTTGGCGGTGGCGCCACCGGTGGTTGCGATGATCGTTTTGATTTTACATTCTTTTCTCAAAACCTGGTTTCGGGCAATCAATCGGTTCAATACGTTCCGGGAAGCTCTTTTGCACTTGCCAATGATGGGCAGCATTTCAACCTGGGAATACTTGATGGTCCTGTTAATACCACTGTCCCCGATTCAGTGTTAAATGCCTTATATTATATGGCTGACCATTTACCGGTGATGTCTTCCCTTCGATTTGATGATGCTCCTGCAATGGTCTCAATAGATGCTAAAGTATATCTGGAAGGCGCTTTTAACGGAACTGCGATGGATCCGTATCCACAGGCTGAACTTCCAAATTATCAACCATATTTCGATAATCCCTGGTATTATCAGGGCATGGAATATCTGGAAAGCAATGGTTCCAATGAAGTTGTTGACTGGTGTTTACTTGAGTTAAGGGTTTCGGATGGTAACATTTTGGATGCAATTGCCGATACTGCTGTATGGAAAAAAGCATGCCTTGTTTTAAGTGATGGTAGTATTAGAGATACTAATCTTACCGATCTTCCACAGTTTGATGATGTTTATCAGGGTGATAAATACCTGGTTGTCCGTCATCGAAATCATCTTGACATTATTTCGGCCAACCCTTTGCAAATCAACGAAAACATCATTTCCATCGATTTTACTACCTCATCTGCTACAGTATATGGTGGAGTCAATGGTTATTCACATCTGATAAATGGTACCTGGGGAATGTCAGCAGGAGACATGAACGGCGATGGAATGATAAATCTTACTGACCTTACAGATATTTGGAAATTGCAAGCTGGAATAAAAGGTTATCAGCGTGGAGATATTAATTTTAATGAGCAGGTTGATAACATTGATAAAAACAAGTATTGCATCCCCAATTTTAATAAAGTATCTGCTGTTATGCAATAAATGAATTTTAATTTTTTAAATGTTTGTTTAGTTTTTGGATATTTGCGATAAACAAAATATCGTTTAAAAAATTAATTTTTCTCTCCTCAATTGCAAACTATATTATAATTTCGCGACTTATGAACAACCATTTGTGAATTTTGTTGTCTTACTATTACGTTTAACAATTAACCTCCAAAAACATGAAAACCAAAGTTGTTTTCTCGGTGGCACTTATTTTGGGAGTATTTTATACTTCTTTGGCATCCAATCCATATGCCTGGAGTGGTGAAAAACCGCGGACAGCATGGAAAAACTGGTCCATTTCTGTTAATGCTGGGGTTACTTCCTATTTTGGTGACTTAAGTCACTACGACAACGACTTAATTGGTAAACTTAAATTCGAAAGCGAACCTGCGTTTTCTTTTATGATTAATAAGCAATTTAACAGTGCTTTCAGCTTGGGTGGCCAGGTTTTATATGGTGGTTTATCAAATGAAAATCAAAACATCACAGATTTCCGTACCAATTTTGTCGAGTATAATTTTCAAGGCAGGCTAAACCTTATTGAAACTTTTAATGGTGATAAGGTTTCCAGGTTTGGAATAACTGCATTTGCAGGTCTGGGGCAATTTATTTTTAAAACGGTTGATTACCTCAGCGACGGAAACGTGCCGGCCGATAACATTCATGATACGGGAGTTCCGGAGTTTGTTTATTTTGGCGGGGGTGAGCTAAGCTATGTTGTAAATGACCGCCTGGTAATAACTGCTGATTTAGCGATCAGACAGGCTCAAAATGATAAGCTTGACAATGTACATCAGGGAGGTGATTATGATTATTACTCATTTTCGAGTATTGGCATTACTTACCGGTTTAAAGATTTATTCGGAACCAAAAAGCTCCCCAATTTAACACGGTACGAGTATACGTTTTAAACCCAAACTTCCTGATTTTATTCGCGAATCAAAGCAAATATATCCTTTAAAGTCTTAGGAGAAACCAATGCCAACTATTGTTGGCTGATTTTTATACTCACCCATTTTACGCAAACTATCGTTTGGTTCATGGGCAAATAAAAAAACCTTCCGTTATCCAACGAAAGGTTTTACTTTCTGAGTTGACCCATAAGGACTCGAACCTTAAACGTCTGAACCAAAATCAGATGTGTTACCATTACACCATGGGTCAATCATTTAAAGAACTTTAATTTGCGGCTGCAAAAGTAACAATAATTTTAATTTGGGCAAATTATTCATTGTTTTTTTGGTTTAACCTGAACCCGCTCATAACAATCGATTTGACGTTAATTTTAGTTAATAATTCCTAATTAAAACCTTTTCTTGAACTGAAATTCCGTATTTTCGCCATCACATTCAGAAACTGTTCATGCTCATGGATTTATACAAAAAACTTAACAACATTATTGGTTGGATTGTATTTGCTATTGCAACCATCGTTTATTTCCTTACTGTTGAGCCCACAGCCAGTTGGTGGGATTGCGGTGAATACATTGCTACAGCTTATAAATTGCAGGTTGGACACCCACCGGGAGCACCCTTATTCCAGATGCTGGGCCGCTTTTTTTCATTATTTGCTTTTGGAGATACTTCCAAAGTAGCCCTCATGGTTAATATCATGTCGGCGCTGAGCAGCAGTTTTACTATATTATTCTTATTTTGGACCATAACCCATTTCGGTAAAAAAATTGTAAATGCTTACGGATCATTAACTGATGGAGCTACTTATGCAATAATCGGAAGTGGTGTGGTTGGCGCTTTAGCTTTCACATTCTCCGATTCTTTTTGGTTTTCAGCAGTGGAAGGAGAGGTTTATGCCATGTCATCATTATTTACGGCTGTGGTGTTTTGGGCCATGCTAAAATGGGAAGATGAGGATGAACGATATGCCAATCGCTGGCTTTTGCTGATCGCCTACCTGATTGGCCTTTCAATCGGGGTTCACTTGCTTAACCTTTTGACCATTCCAGCGATCGCATTTATTTTTTATTTTAAAAAATTCAAACCTTCACTTAAGGGTATTTTAATTACAGGTGTTGTTTCAATTTTGCTTTTAGGCCTGATCCAAAATGGAATTATACCCTGGATCGTGAAATTTTCAAGCAAGTTTGAATTGCTTTTTGTTAACTCATTCCATTTGCCATTTAATTTAGGAACCATAGTTTATTTCATAATTTTAATAAGCTTGATCGTACTGGGATTGAGGTATACCCGCCGTAAAAGGATCATTCTTTGGAACACGGTTATACTAAGCTTTACCTTTGTCCTTATTGGATATTCCAGTTTCTTTATGATCATTATCCGCTCCAATGCAAATCCTCCCATTGATGAAAACAGTCCGGAAGATGCTATCACCCTGCTTGCTTACCTTGCCAGAGAACAATATGGCGACTGGCCAATTTCTTATGGACAATATTATAACGCGCCAACGATTGGTTTAAAAGATGGCAATCCGGTTTATGTAAAGGATGTTAAAAAGGGCAGATATGTGATAACAGATAATCGCAAAAATACAATTCCGGAATATGACCCCCGCTTTGAAACTATTTTCCCCAGGATGTGGAGTAATCAAAAACAAGCCCATATTCAAATGTACAAGCAGTATGGAAAGGTTAAAGGGATTCCAATCAGTGTGGAATCCCCTGAAGGGGAACAAGAAGTGAGGATGAAACCCACTTTTGGCGAAAACCTCCGTTTTTTCAGAACTTACCAGCTCGGTCATATGTATTTCCGATATTTCATGTGGAATTTTGCCGGAAGGCAAAACGATATCGAAAGTCAGGGCGAAGCGGATCATGGCAACTGGATAACAGGTATCAATTGGTTTGATGAAAACGTATTAGGACTTGGCCCTCAGGACGACTTACCCGAAAGCATGAATAATGCTGCCCATAATAAATTTTACCTTTTGCCTTTCATCCTTGGTTTGATTGGTTTAATTTATCATTTGAACAGCCATCGCAAAGATTTCCTGGTGGTAACCCTGCTATTTCTGATGACAGGTATTGCCATCGTGATTTACCTGAATCAATATCCTTATCAGCCTCGGGAAAGGGATTATGCGTATGCAGGTTCATTTTATGCCTTTGCAATATGGATCGGATTAGGTGTATTGGGTATTTTTGATATGCTCAAAAACAAAGTAAACCCGAAAGTAGCAGCCATGGTCATAACATTTGCCTCACTGCTCCTTGTACCTGGTATCATGGCCAAAGAAGGATGGGATGATCACGATCGTTCAGGCAAATATGCTGCACGCGATTTTGCGATCAATTATCTTGAATCGTGCGAACCCAATGCAATTCTTTTTACCAATGGTGATAATGATACTTTCCCGCTTTGGTATGCCCAGGAGGTGGAGGGAATCCGTACTGATGTTAGGGTGGTTAATTTTATGCTGGCCTCAGGCCATTGGTACATTCACCAAATGATGAATAAAGCCTACGAATCGGAGCCGTTGCCATTTACACTAAATTACGATCAGTATGAAAATGGTGTAAATAATGCCGTTGTTTTTTATAATCAAATGAAAAACAAAGCTCCTGTGGAGCTGAGCAGGGTGATTGATTTTATCGCCAGTGATAATGAAGAAACCATGGTTCCTCTTACTTCTGGTGAGAAAATTAAATTTTCTCCCACCAAAAACTTTAAACTTGTCATTGATTCGGCAGATATAGTGCGTAAAGCTGCTGTTCCTGAGTATATGCAGGACAAGATCGTAGATGAGATTACCTGGAAAGTGAAGCAAAGTTATTTATATAAAAATGACCTGATGTTGTTGGACATAATTGCCACTAACAATTGGAACCGGCCGATCTATTTCGCTAATCCGAGTTCGGTAAGTAAGGTTCTGGATGTAGAAGAATACTGCCATCTTGAGGGGTTTGTATACCGTTTTATGCCGGTTAAGGCTGATAACTATATTAATGGTGTTGGTGGTGTGGATGAGCAAAAATCATATGATATTTTCATGAACAAGTGCCAGTGGGGAAATCTTGCAGATCCGCATGTTTATGTTGATCGTGAAAGCGCCAGAAATGCTGTTATACCAAAGCAAAATTTCATGCGTACTGCCCAGGCAATGGTGGATAAAGGTGAAAATGATAAGGCGATTGAGCTTCTTGATTATTGCCTTACACAATTTCCGGATGAAAAATTTACTTACGACATGTTTATGATCCCGTTTATTAATGTGTATTATGATGCGGGAGCACCCGAAAAAGCAAATGCCATTTTGGAACGTGTTTTTGAGATTTACACCGATAATATCAATTATTATAATTCGCTGGATGCCGATCTGCAAAAGTATTATGAATCAGATTACGGGCAGGCCCTGGGTGTAATACAGCAGTTGGGAATGATGGCTCGCACGAATAAGCAGGATGAGTTATACCAGAAAATTGATAGTTCCTTTACCCAAATGATGCAAATGGCTCCCTAACCCTGTTAGGTAATCTTTTTCTTTTGTGATCGAATAAGCATGTATATTCCCAGTATAATAAAGGGAATACTGAGTATTTGACCCATATTCAACACCATATTCTCCTCAAATCCTACTTGTGGTTCTTTGATGAATTCAATAAGGAAACGCACACTGAAAAGTGTAACCAGGAAAAGGCCGAATAATAGGCCCTGTTGGATTTTTACACCCTTCTTGCGATAGATAAAAAACAGAACCAAAAAAATTACAAGGTAGAATAAGGCTTCGTAAATTTGAGTAGGATGCTTGGGAACCAGTTCGTCTCTGCGTTCAAAAATAAATCCCCAGGGAAGATCGGTTTGAATACCATATATTTCGGAGTTCATGAGGTTTCCCATGCGAATGAAAAACCCGGCAAGTGCCACTACAATTACAATCCTGTCGAGTATCCATAATAGTGGCTTTTTGGTTTTCCGTGAAAACAGCCACAAAGAAAAAATGATACCTACACCGGCTCCATGACTTGCGAGGCCTCCTTCCCAAACTTTCAGGATATCAATAGGATGTGCAAGGTAATATTCCGGTTCGTAAAACAAACAATGACCCAGCCGGGCTCCTACTACCGTAGCAATTACCATGTAGGTAGTCAACGTATCAAGCACGCCCTGAGGGTTACCTTCTTTTTTGAAAATGTAATTCATGATTATATATCCGAATACAAATCCAAGGGCGAACAGCAAACCGTAATATCGTATGGAAAGGGATCCTATGCTGAAAATCTCAGGCTTTACGTTCCAAACTATTGCATCTAAAATCATGGATGATAAATTTATCGGGCAAAGATACAAATTGAAATGGTTTACCGATAAATCACAAGATTAAAGCTTTTCGAGCAACGAATCTATTCTTTTTTCCAGCAAAGCAGTTTCAGGAGCAAAATTCAAGCCGCTGTATTGTTTCGACTTTTTAAGGGCCATTTCAAGGTTAAATTTGTCCTGTGGCATCCAATAACAAAGTCCTAGCTCATCGCAATGTTTTGCAAGATATTCCTGCTCGGTTTGGCCCGGGGTGGGTATAAAAACCGCTTTTTTATTTAATATGGCCAGGTCCATTAATGTTGAATAACCGGGACGGGAAATAATGACATCGGATGAAAGGATCATCGCCTGTAATGTTTTTGCGTTTAGGTGGTTGTATATTATGAGATTGCCATTTACTTGCTCCTCTATTTCGAGTTCGGGTTTACCCAAAACCATTAATGCCGTTTTCCCTGAATTGAGAATCTCTTTTTTCAATTTATTTTCGAGTAGGGTTCGCTGGGGTTCCGGTCCTGAAAGAATGGCCAACATTTCAAATTTAGGTTTTAATGGTTTGCTTTCTTCAGGTTTGCTAAACCTTGTTTGTGGTCCTATAAAATAAGCGTTTTGCGGGGTTTGCCTCCCGTGACTCAAGATGCCCGAAAGATTTTCTTTACCTTCAAAATCAGGGATCCAGCATTCATTAAAATGGTTGATATACCGTTTGTTTTGCCAGTTTAAAATGGGTTTTAAGAACCCCAGCTGCGGTGGTGTTTGAATAAAAAGCTGGTGGGTCATAAAAACCGTGTATGCCCTTTGGTTATAAAGTCCGAACCGATTATCGGAAATTACAATATCAATCTTGTGCTGGCTGATTATTTCACCCAGTTTTTGATGTTCCTGTTTGATCCCTTTCATTATCCGGGGTGCCTGCAGAAACATTTTTAAAGCCATTTTTGAGGATTCTGGATAGCTGAATTGATATCCCGGAAAACGGATAAATTGTAATTCGGGGAACTCCTGCCGAAGCAACATCAATGGACGGTTATCAGCACCAATGATCACATTCGCCTGCCGTTTTATTAAACTGCTGATAAGTGGTATGCATCGCGTGGCATGACCAATGCCCCAATCGAGTGGACAAACGAGGATATTTGGTTTTTTAGCTATCAATTGCCTGAATAATTTCAAACCAAAATACAATATTTTGAACTGTCCTGAGCAGATTTCTTTTATTTTTGAAAGTGATATGCCGAACCAGTTGTTACAATACCAGATTGCGATTTCACTGATTCCCGGAATCGGGGATGTAAATGCCAAAAAGCTCATTTCCTATTGCGGAGCTGCCGAAGCGGTTTTCAGGGAAACCAAAAAGAACCTGCTTAAAATACCGGGAATGGGCGTTGCTACAGTGAATGCCATTCTTTCGCAAAATGTGCTGGAACGGGCTGAGCAGGAGATGCTGTTCATCGAAAAAAATGAAATTTCAACCTTATATTTCCTTGAAAAAAATTACCCTACCCGCCTTAAAAGCTGCCTCGACAGTCCGGTTATGCTTTATTATAAAGGGAATGCCAACCTTAATGCAAGCCGGGTGGTGAGTGTGGTTGGCACAAGGCGATCAACGGCCTACGGGCGGGAGGTTTGTGATCAACTGATCAGTGATTTGACAAGTCCTGATTTACTCGTTGTAAGCGGTTTGGCTTATGGTATCGATACGCAGGCGCATCGTTCTTCGGTGGAAAATAACATTCCGACGGTAGGTATTTTGGCCCATGGTCTTGACCGGCTTTACCCTGCACAAAACAGGGCTTTGTCGGAAAAGATGGTTGAAAACGGTGGTTTGCTCACCGATTTTATGAGTGCCACCGTTCCTGATAGGGAGAATTTTCCCAAGCGAAACCGCATTGTGGCCGGTATGGCCGATGCGCTTGTTGTGGTGGAATCAGCAAAAAGGGGAGGTGCTCTGATCACAGCCAATATTGCCAACTCGTATAACCGTGATGTGTTTGCTTTTCCCGGTCGGGTTTCGGATACTTATTCTGAAGGCTGCAATTATCTAATCAAAACCAACAAGGCTGCTTTGATCCAGAATGCGGCTGATATCCGCTACCTGATGAACTGGGATGACGTGAAAAAGCCTGGCAGACAAGCCAAACTTTTCCGTGAACTCAACCCGGAAGAGCAACAGGTGATGGAAATCCTGAAAAATGGGGAGCCGGTTGGAATCGATTATATCGTAATGCAATCCAAGCTTTCTAATTCCAAAATTGCTGCAATCTTGTTGAGCCTTGAATTCGACGGGATGGTGAGCAGTTTGCCGGGGAAGATGTATAAGGCGGTGTAGAAGGGCGAAGGGCGCATGGCAAATGGCAAAGAGCAGAGAGCAAAGGGCGTAGACCATAGTGCGGATAGCTAAGTGCAAAGAGTTGGGGTCAAAGGGCGAAGGCGCAAAAATTTTGGCGAAGTGTTTATGCTGCTTTTTCGGATTTTAAATCCGAAAATATTCAACCCGGGATTACAAATCCCGGTTGGCGCTTGTTTAATCCATTTAATCTATCTAGTCAGGTTGTTTGTTTCGTCCCTAAAGGGACTTTAAAATCTTGTCGTTAAAATTTTTACTACCCATATTAAGTCCCTAAAGGGACTATAACCCCGCAGGTTTATAATATGGGTTTTAAAATAATCGATATGATAATTCAAGTCCCGTTAAGGACTACATACTGGTAGCTTTTGAATGCATCAGATTTAAAAAGTCCCGTAGGGACGACATATTTATCTAATCCACCAAGATAATTATCAAAAAAGAAATTCAAATGAAAAAATAGGAATAATTGATGGATAAAATGACTCCTTACTCGTCCTTAATCCGCTTGTATTCTTCGTTCATTTCAAACGCTTTGTAATAAAGCATGATCACGATCACAAAGGCGCCGATGCTCAGGAATACCAGTAAACGGATGTCATGGGTGATAAAACAGAAATTATACAATGCATGGAAAAAGGAAGCCCCAAACAAGCCGGTCATAGAATCCACAAACTTGTTTTCGCGCGATTTGCCCATCCCCACAAAAAAGCCCATGATCACTGCAAAAAACAGGTTACCCAAAACCACAGTGTAGGCATACAAAAAGTCGACCTCAGTATAATAAGGAAGCGTGAAATACAGAACATTGCCCATGAAGGCAAATCCCATGGAAATGATGATGCTGTATACAATCCCGTCGAGAGGCCCGTTAAAACTGTGTTTAGGGAAAGAGCTGTAGCGCAGAATGAGAAATTTCCCAAGTTCAGAGCCGATACCCATTACCACAAAAGAATAAAAAATGATGCGGCGCACATTGCTGAATACGTCCAGACCGAATTTAGAGGCGATAAACATAAAAATCAAGGTGATCACAATACTCAGAGCACCCAGCACAAAACTTTTGATAATACCCGGGTAGCGATCTTTCCCTCTTTTTTTCCAAATGATTGCAATTGCAAGAACCGCCAGTACAGGGGCAAACAACAGTGACAGGATATAATGTACAGCCATGGTGTTACGATTTGGTGCTCAAATATACAAAAGGTTTTATAATTCAGGTTTTCGCAAAAAATTAAATTCAAAGAAGTTCCAAATTAATTCTAACTGTTTTTCTTTGATTTATAGATCTCTGTTTGCCGCCTGATCGACTCATTGTGAACGATTTCAAGGAGTTTTTGAAGAAACTCCTTCTCCAGCCCGGAGTTGAGGCCGGTTTTCAGGCGATCACGCACAATGTTGCTCCAGCGCTTAAGTTGCAGGATGGTGATGTTGTTATCTCGTTTGTAATAACCCAGTTCATCCACCAGTTCCATGCGGCGTGAGAGGATATGCAACAGCTCGGCATCAATTTTATCCACTTCCGAACGCAGCTCTTCCAGTTTGCTTTCAAATTCCCGGTTGCCTTTTTCTTCCCTAAGTATCAGCTTACTTAACAATACCTTCAGTTCGGAAGGGGTAACCTGCTGCTGCGGATCGGTGAGGGCATGATCGGGATCAAAATGAGATTCGAGCATCAATCCCTCCATTTCAAGGTCCAGGGCTTTTTGAGCTACGCCCAACAATAATTCCCGCTCACCGCAAATATGGCTTGGATCGCAAATCACCGGAATTTTCGGGAAGAGGCGTTTCAGTTCGATGGGGATCTCCCACATGGGTGCATTCCGATAGGGTGATTTATCAAAAAAGTAAAAACCCCTGTGAACGGCTGCAATACGCTCAATCCCTGCATTCATGATCCGTTCTATGGCCCCGATCCAAAGGTTGATATCGGGATTTACCGGGTTTTTGATCATCACCGGCACGTTCACACCATTCAGTGCATTGGCCAGTTCCTGCAACGAAAAGGGATTTACTACAGTTCGGGCACCAATCCATAGAATATCGATGTTATATTTCAGCGCCAAATCAATGTGGGCCGGATATGCAACCTCCACCGCTACTTTTAATCCAGTTTCCTTTTGAACACGGTTCAGCCATTTCAGGCCTGCTTCGCCAACACCTTCAAACATACCTGGCCGTGTGCGGGGTTTCCAAATTCCGGCCCTGAAAATTTTAACCTGTGGAATCTCAGCCAGCAGCTTTGCTGTTGTAAGAACCTGTTCTTCCGTTTCGGCGCTACAGGGGCCGCTGATAACTGTCGGTCCGTGTTCGCTTTTCAGCCACTCGTTAACATGATATGTGGATGCTATACTTGCCATTTGGCCGCAAAATTACTTAAATAATGTAATACTATAATGCATAGTTGGAGCTTCATAAAATGCTTGCTTTACAATGATATAAGTCATGCTTAATAAAAACGTCGCATGCAATTAAAAAAAGTATCTAATTTTGTAAGATAAAATCATGTCCTTATCCTAATTTATAAATATTGAAAAGGACAATTAGCAAGACGAAACGAATTGTAGCAGATGAAAATCAAAGAGATTTTAAAATCGGATAAATACGGCGATCAGGTAGTCGTAAAGGGTTGGGTGCGAACCAAAAGAACCAGTAAGAATGTGGCTTTTATAGCCCTCAATGACGGATCAACCATTCACAATGTGCAGGTAGTAGTTGATTTAAATGAGATCAGTGAGGAGAGTATCGCAGAGGCCACCACAGGTGCTTCGGTAGCCATTGAGGGTATAATGATTGAATCGCCGGGCAGCGGCCAGAATGTGGAAATAAGTGCCAAAAAAGTGACGGTGCTGGGCCCGGCTGATCCCGAAGTTTACCCGCTTCAACCTAAAAAACACTCCCTTGAATTTTTACGTGAAAAGGCACATTTACGCTTTCGGACCAATACTTTTGGAGCCATTACCAGGGTGAGGCATGCGATGATCTATGCCATTCATAAGTTTTTTAATGATAAAGGCTTTTACAATATTCACACGCCTATTATCACCGGTTCGGATGCAGAAGGTGCAGGGGAGATGTTCCGAGTGACTACGCTGGAATTAAATAACCTGCCCAGGAAAGAGGATGGCAGCATTAACTTTGAAGAAGACTTTTTTGGAAAAGAAACCAACCTTACGGTTTCAGGGCAACTGGAAGCCGAACTTGCAGCGCTTGCCATGGGTGAGGTTTATACCTTCGGACCAACTTTTCGGGCCGAAAACTCGAACACCTCACGCCACCTTGCCGAGTTCTGGATGATTGAACCTGAAATGGCATTTTATGATATTCACGACGATATGGACCTGGCAGAAGAGATGCTCAAGTACCTCATACGCTACGCCCTTGAAAATTGTATGGACGACCTGCAATTCCTGAGTAAAAGGCTTCAGGAGGAGGAAAAGAATAAAAAGCAGGAAGACCGTGCACCCATGGAGCTGATCGAAAAGCTGAAATTTGTTTTGGAAAACGATTTTGAACGCATCACTTACACCGAGGCAATTGATATTTTGAGAGATTCAAAACCCAACAAAAAAGGGAAATTCCAGTTCCCGGTCGACAAGTGGGGTGTGGATATGCAATCGGAGCATGAGCGCTACCTGGTTGAAAAACACTTTCAGAAACCGGTGATCGTTACCGGTTATCCCAAGGAGATCAAAGCATTTTACATGAAAGTGAACGAGGATAACAATACGGTTCGGGCCATGGATGTGCTTTTCCCGGGTATAGGCGAGATTATTGGCGGGTCGCAGCGCGAAGAAAAATATGATGTGCTTTTGAAACGAATGGAAGAAATGAGCGTACCAGCAGAGGAAATGTGGTGGTACCTCGAAACACGTAAGTTTGGTACTGTTCCGCATGCAGGTTTTGGTTTAGGGTTTGAGCGCCTCATGTTATTTGTTACCGGAATGGGGAATATCAGAGACGTAATACCATTTCCAAGAACACCACAAAATGCAGAGTTTTAATTAAGATTGAATGTAAGCTTGTTAAGCAGAAAATAAATTCTGATATTTGTTTATATCAAAGAGAATTAAGTTAAAGGGCAAATAGATGTTAAATCAAAGACTACAGCAAAAACTACTTCAGAAGCTCTCGCCCCAGCAGATTTTGTTAATGAAACTGCTGCAAATTCCTACAGTAGCCCTCGAACAACGGATCAAACAGGAAATTGAAGAGAATCCTGCACTTGAAGATTCAGAAGAGCTGGACCAGCTGGAGGATTATGATGATAACATAGATGATGATCCTTCTTCGGACAATGATTCGGATGAAGATGCGGAGGAATATGATACAAAAGACAGCGACGACGAGTTTGATCTGAATGATTATATCGACGATGATGATATTCCTTCTTACAAACTGAATTCAAATAATCATAGCGCTGATGACGAACGCCGCGAAATTCCTTTTGTTTCGGGAGTAACTTTCCAGGAGCTATTGCAGTCGCAGCTTAGCCTTCGCGATCTTACCGAAGACCAGACGGCCATTGCCATTCACATCATAGGCAACCTGGATGATTCAGGTTATCTTAACCGGGAAATCAATGCCATGGTGGATGACCTCGCATTTACTCAAAATGTGCAAACCAGCAAAGAGGATATACTTGAAGTACTGCGTATGATCCAGGAATTTGATCCTCCGGGAGTTGGTGCCAGGAACCTGCAGGAATGTTTGTTAATTCAACTTAAAAAGATTGAAGAGCCAACACGTGCAGTTGAAATGGCTATTCTGATCCTGGAGCGCTATTTTAATGAGTTCACTAAAAAGCACTACGAGAAAATCCTTAAGAAAAGTCACATGACCGAGGATGACCTCAAAATGGCCATCGAAGAGATTTTAAAACTTAATCCGAAACCGGGTAACTCCCTTAGCGATACCACGAAAACAAACCATTATATCCTTCCTGATTTTATAATTTACAATAACAATGGCGACCTTGAACTTCAGCTTAATTCACGGAATACACCAGAGCTGAGGCTTAGCAGGACTTATGTAGATATGCTGGAAGCCTATTCAGGGAGTAAAAATAAAAGTCAGCACAAGGAAGCCTTGACTTTTGTAAAACAAAAGATCGACTCAGCCAAGTGGTTCATCGATGCTATCAGGCAAAGGCAAAACACCTTGCAGATCACCATGGAGGCGATTATGAACTATCAGCGCGAGTATTTTCTGACTGGTGACGAAACAAGGCTGCGTCCGATGATCCTGAAGGATATTGCCGAAATAGTGAATCTTGATATTTCAACCATTTCGCGGGTTGCCAATAGCAAATATGTGCAAACTCCGTTTGGAACCTTTCTGCTGAAAAGCTTTTTCAGCGAATCAATGCAAACCGAAAGCGGCGAAGAAGTTTCTACCCGGGAAATCAAAAAGATACTTTCTGATTGTATAGAAGCCGAAGAAAAAACCAAACCATTAACCGATGAACAATTAACAACAATACTGAAGGAAAAAGGATACAATATTGCCCGCAGAACCGTGGCCAAATACCGTGAGCAGCTTAATATTCCGGTAGCCCGACTAAGAAAAGAACTTTAAGGCTCTGCAATATGGAAACTAAAGTTGCCAAAATTGTTTCGGTTATTTTTCAACCTCTTTTAATACCCACTTACTCACTGCTGTTAATTTTCAGTCTTAATAATTATATCGCCTTGATCATTCCATCCGAATACCGGAAGATCATAGTAATTATAGTTGCAGTTACAACCTTCATATTGCCGGCCCTGTTTATTCTTATCATGTACCGGCGCAAAATGATCAACAGCCTTAATATGGACCGGCGCGAAGAAAGAATATTACCCTTGTTTATCACCGGAATATTTTATTTCCTGGCCTATAATCTTATGCGTCGTATCAATTTGGATGAAATCTACCTGAGATTATTTCTGGGATCGTTTCTATCAGTGATCACCGCATTGGTCATCAGTTTTTTCTGGAAAATAAGCATGCATATGATTGGCATGGGTGGATTTGTAGGTGCATTGATCGGAGTTACACAAATCATTCCTGTCGACCTGGCCCTTTGGGTTATGATCGGTGTATTTCTTTCGGGATTAACCGGTTTTGCACGCCTGAAATTAAATGCTCATACACCCCTGCAAGTTTATGCGGGGTTTTTAGGTGGTTTGCTGGTAATGCTCCTGATTTTCAGGTTTTAATCTTAAAATGGTATTACTGTAATACCAATGGATATTGGATACATCTGTGTCCCTTTGCCCTCAGTGAAAAGAGAACTTAACTGATAATAGCCCCACAAATTCAGCCATTTATAACCTATCCGGCCTGTAAATCCATACCGGTTTTTCTCCACATTATTAAATTTTCCATATTTAATAATAACGTTGCTGCTTGCATCTGAGAGATAATCTTCGCCTTTGTATTTGGTTTGAGCTTTCATTAAAAAACCAAACTTGAATCCAACGGCAAGACGGAACTCACCTTTCGACTTATACCTGACTTCAAGCGGAATATCGAGGTAGGTGGTGGTTAATTTGGATTTTTTAAAGTTAACTCCTTCGATGGGAATAAAATTGATGGTATCGGCAGATGCGTATAACCACGAATCGCTGTAAAGATTATGAACACTTAATCCTATTCCCGGCGAAAAACTAACATTGCTGTTACCGAACATGTAATTATACGATCCGAATAAGTTTACACCCGGGTTCAGGGTTTTGGGTTCCAACTCCTGGGGAGTGTCCTGCCAGATGTCAGTAAATACATCGAGTCCGAATGTAAATTTACGTTTGGTTTCTTCATTAACCACCTGCGACCAGGCATTTACAGCAATAACAGCAAATAATAGGATGAGTGCTCTTTTCATTCTTATTTTATTTATTGGTCAAAGATAATACATTCTGAAATATTGGACTACATCCACTTTTTACGTTTGAAGAGTCCGTACATGGCTAACACGATAACCAGCATGGCTCCTATTACGATCCAAAATGACCTTGGATCGTCCTGCAGGGGCAAATTCACATTCATCCCGTACAAACCGGTAAGGAAGGTAAGAGGAAGTAAAATGGATGATATGAGGGTGAGTATCTTAATGATCTCATTGGTACGATTTGCCTGCAATGAGTCGAAAGTTTGAGATAATCCTTCAATCAGTTCGGCGTAGTCCTCGGTCATGTCCCACATTTGTTTATAGTAGTCGAGGATATTGCCCCAGTAATCTTCCATGTTATCGGCATAACCTTCAATCTGCCCTGATTCAAATTTTCCGAACAGGGGTAATTGTGGCTTAAACATGGTATTCAACAGGATCATATTTTTCCGGATTACGGATATTTTTTCGATGGTTTTTTCAGCCCGGATATTAAAAAGTAATTGATTAATTGCTTCCACATCGTCGCCAATTCTTTTAATTACCATCTGCGTTGATTTCATCAATCGCTCCAAAATATGATATAATAGCTGGTCGCTGGTACCAACTTCAAACTCTTCACCACGTGTTTCCTGGTCTTTTCCCTGTTTGAACATTTCGGCAACTACCCAGTGTGATTTACCGATGGTGATTACATAATCCTCACCCCAGAATATTTTAACCTCTTTGATCTTCAGCAGTTTGTTTTGCCTGTCGAAGTTAGGAAAATGAAGGATCATGAAATAGTAATCGTCGTAAACGTCAACTTTGGGACGCTGGTTAAAAGCGCTTCGGCAGTCCTCAATATCCAAAGGGTGAAAGTGGAAATTATTGCTTAAAAATTCCAGATTTTCATCGGTAGGATTTAAGATGTGATGCCATCTGAGGGTTCCAATTTTCAGTGTTTCAATCATAGCGCCGATTTTAGTCGTTAATAATTCGAATTATTGTTCGGCCGTCGTCAGAGGCTGCCTGGTTGTGAGTGAAGATTCACCCAAACCGGCCACGAAAATATTAAAAATTTGCCAGTCGAGGTGCATCCCTGCAATTTTAATTATTTTAGAAGTAAATAAAAAGCCGGTTCATTTGAGCCGGCTTTTCATCTTACCTAAGATCGACTGTTATTCGATAATCATTTTTTTAGTTACGGCTTTATCGCCTGAACGAACGGTGTAAAAATACACTCCTGATTCAAGACCATTTGCACGAACTGTTAATTCAGCTTTACCGGCACTGTAATGCTGAACCGGTGTCTGGTAAACAATTTGTCCTATCAGGTTTGTAACTTCAAGGCTCAGGTCAGCAGGTTCATCCAGAACAACATATACATTTGATACACCACTAAAAGGATTGGGGTAGTTTTGTGAAACTGTTGAAGCTGAAATTAGATCATTGTGCTCACCAATGCTACTTAATAAGTCAGCTTTTGGAATAGTAACAAATCGTGTGAAATTTTCTTCGGCGCTTATCCCATTTTCACTTGCTCCCGGAGTATGATCTGCCTGGTAAGTGAAATAAATATTATCATCAGAGCGGTCGGCAGCAGAAGGAAATGCGCATTCATCAAATAGATTGATCAGATCATTGGTTAGATCATGGAATTCGCCCCACCATTCACCACCATTTACCGAAGATCTGGCCCAAATATGACGGTAGTTTGCTGTTCCATTATCGTAGCCTTCCGTAACTGACGCATAAACAATAAACACCTGGTTCATATCATCTACAATGATTTGTGGCTGACTTGACAAGCCAGTATTATAATAGCCCCATTCATCCAATATATCGAGTGACCCATTGTTATCTACATCCTGTGACCATCCAACTAAACTGTAATCTTCAACGAGTTCAGAGGCTGGATCTCCATAAGGATTTAAGGCATTGATATCATTTGAAAATGCAGGACGATCTTCATTCCAGTAAACTACACCATCAACACCGGGGAAGTAACTTTGTGATGTGCCATCATGCAGGCTTCTTGTTAAACTGAATACTACATGCACTTTCCCACTGTTATCAATGGCAATATCATGTGATCCGTCGGGGGAATAAAAGGTATCTGTTGCAGCAGACCCATTCAAAGGAAAGGGACATTCCCAAACTACTGATTTATCCCAGGTTTCTCCCTCATCCATTGATTTCATAATAACCATATCCATCCAGCCATCACCAACTAAAAAGGCCATGGTTCCGGCGTTTGGTTCTGCCCAATCATAAGTATCTGGCCCCACTTCAAGGGTATAATTAGTACCGAGTTCATCAAATACCTGATTTTCTATTTCCCACGAAGCACCGGCATCACTTGTTCTGGCATATAATAATGCTGCTTCCTGACCATTGTAAGCTACCCAGGTAGTTGACAGTATATGGATAAGGCTTTTATCAACACCAGTTGTAACAATCCTTGGAAAGGAGATATCAACAGCTCCTGCTGGCCCGCCCTGAATAACGAGGTTCCAGTCGCCTGTGCCTCTTTCATAGCGCGTACCTAATATGGTTCCTTCGTCATAATCATGTGCGGTATATGCTTCACCATTTTCTCCAAAAGTAGTATAGGATGGCCAGCCAGCTTTCGCAGCATTTTCAATTGCAGCAGTTGGAGCCGTTCCCCAATTATTTCCATCGTAAAAATTATACCCAGTTCCCCGATCGTTACCACTTGGATTGCCTTCGGGGCCCATGGTCCATACGGCACCTAATGTACCATCATCGTGAAGGTAAACACGGGTTTGCATACTTTGGTTGGTTTGGATATCATACCAGGTGCTTCCGATATCGGTTTCCGATAAAATGCTTTTATAGTTTTCACCAGGCATTTGGGTGGCTTCGGCAGTTTCTAATCCTTTAACAGGTTTCTGAACCTCAACTGCTTTATCCCTCATTGATTTTGAAAGTACTGCGCGTTGCTGTGCATAAGTGCTTACTGCAAAACCCAATACCAATAATACGAGTAAGATTTTTTTCATGATTGAAAATTTTAATGAATAGATATATTGTATTTTATTTTTTAAATTCAAGAGACGCAAAGTTACACAATTTATTAATTTTTAGGCTGATGTTATTGTTGAATTATATTTTATAACAGGATAAAAAAGTGGCTGCCTTGAAGGATTCCGGGGTAGAAAAGTTAATTACAATTGAAACCCGTTAAGACAGCCATAAATTATTGTTTTTACTCAACGACCATTTTTCGCGTAACCTCTTCTTTATTTGCTTTTAATGTATAAAAATATACGCCTTTTGAGAAGCCGGAACAATTGATTTCCAGGCTGTGAATACCATAATTATAGTATTGATCAGGCAGATCAAGTATTTTTCTTCCGGTGATATCCACCACTTCAACGCTAAGTATGGCAGACTTTTTCATTTCAAAAGCTATGATCGTAGAACCATTCACAGGGTTCGGGTAATTTTGCGAAACTTCAAAAAGCTGTTGATGATTTTTCTGATCGTAAATTCCCGTTATTTCATCCTTTGAAATTTCGGAAAAAACCCAGAAATTATCTCCGAAAGGATCCTCATCTCCGGCAACAGCCATGCCCGGTTCCGTATCCTGCTGGTAGATCATAAAAATGCTTTCAGGATCCATATTTTGAGCTACAGCCGGAAACACACTTTCGTCGAAAATATGTATCAATCCTTCGGACAGGTGGGTGAAATGACCCCATGATGTGCCTCCGGTTGTTGATACCCTCGACCACAGATGCCTGTAATTCTGCAATCCGTTGTCAAATGTTTCGGTAACCGATGAAAAGAAAACATACAATTCATTGGATGAACCCATGGTTAATTGAACCATGCTTGACAAACCCACATAATACCTCCCCAGGTTTTCAATGGATGATCCTACGAAGGTAATCTCACCATCACCATCCATATCCTGGCTCCAACCAATCAGGTTATAATCCTCAATCAATTCGGTGCCTTCTTCACCATATGGATTTAATGCATCAAATGTTCCTGAAAAAGCCGGCATGGTTTCGTTCCAGTAGCCAACTCCGTCGATAAAAGGAAACCAATACGTTCCTGATTCATCCGCATTTGCCCTGTTAATTCCAAAAACCACGTGTGCTAAACCCTGGTTGTCAAGTTTAACATCCCATGATCCGTCTACACAATAAAAAGTATCGGTTGGAGTACCGTTTGCCCACATTGGGTATGGATGTTCCCATATCACTGTTTTTGTCCAGTTTTCACCATTATCGGTTGATTTCATCAAAATAGCCTCATTGAACGGGCCTCCTGAAACAAAAGCAACTACCCCATCACGTTCGGTTATATCGTATTCGTCGCCATTAAAATGGGTGTAATATGCCGAAGAAAGTTCTTCGAGCAGCAGGCAGTCAATATCCCACGTTGCACCACCATCGGATGATCTGGAATAAAGCATAGCTCCATCCAGACCCTGGTAGGTTTGGCCATTATTTGCAACCGGCCGCGTTACAGAAATCATATGAACGGTGTTATGATCGATCCCGGAGGTAATGAAGCTTGGCCATAATAAAGCTTCGCCACCAGCCGGGCCTTCATACAGATATTCGTTCCAGTTGCCTGTACCTTTATCAGGGCGCCTGTTTACCAGCAAGCCGTCATCCGCTCCTCCTGAAATGTGTGAAATGATCATTTCCCCGTTTTCGCCAACGGGGCCGTAGCAAGGCCAGCCACTGCGCTGACTTTCGATGCGGGTATCAGGGAATTCGCCCCAGTTGTTACCATCATAATAGGTGTATGCCGAACCCCTGTCGCTAAATCCGGGATCATTAAAGCCGGTCATCCAGGTTGCTGCAAAGGTACCATCATCATAATGATACAAACGAACCTGTGTGGTGGAATTGGTTTGGCGGTCGTATCGCGAATCCCCGATTTGTGTTTCAACAGGGGTAAGCATCGCTTCCTTTAAGCCCGGATTTTCAAATTGATTGGAGGCTTGATAGCCATCAAATTTGTCCATCTTTACACCATAATTTCTAAGTTCCGTTGGAATAGAGGCGCGTTTTTGCCCCCAGGCCGACAATGCAATAATTGCAATGAAATACAATAGAAAATGTCGTTTCATGATTAAAATTTTTGGTTAGAAATTTATTTTACTGTTTAAATGTGGTTAACACCAAAGATAGGCATAGGCTGCGGGGATAGCAAGAATTAACCAGTCAGCGGTAAGGTCAAATCAGTTAACGGTAAATTGGTTTGGTTTTTTATGGCATAAAAAAACCGGGAGCAGATACCCCCGGCTCTTTTATTCAGAATTTTTACAATTTTAATTACCTCCAAACATAACTGCTATGTTGATTGATATAACACCATTTTTCATATCAACTTTTTCATCAGCTACATCTTCGGCAATTGACCCCAGGCCCATGTTGTAACGGGCACCTACAACCAATCCAAAACTACTCATTGGTATTTTGGCTCCAGCGCCTATAGCCAGGCCAATATCAGTTCCTTTGTAGCTTTCTTTAACTTTTTTAGTTTCATAGGTGATTTGGCCGGTGGTGATGTCAAATCCGGTTGCAACTTTATATTCACTTTCACCATCCCAGGAGGCACCCATTAACAATCCGATTGTTGGTCCTAATTCTCCATAAAATTTAATCTCGTCGCCAAACTGAGCCTGGGCTAAAATCGGAATATTGATGTAACTAAGTTTCAGTGGATAATCCTTTTTATCTCCATTTTCGTCTTCACCTTCGTATTTCGCTCCTTTTACATCAAACAGCAATTCGCCCTGTACTGAAATCATGTCGTTGATGCCATAGTTACAAACACCACCAACATTAAATCCAATTAACATGCTGTTATTTTCCACATCGTCGCCACTAACATTTGCCAGGTTCAAACCCAGCTTTGGGCCGTAAGTTAATTGTGCCATTGAACTAAAACTAAATACAATGGCAGCGACCATTAAAATAAATCTGATCTTTCTCATAAGGTAATAAATTAATTGTTGAAAAATTTGGTTATCACCAACAAATATAAATAAAATATATATATGCCCTTAGTTGGTTAATATTTATTCCAATGAAAAATTTATTGAATCCTAATAATTTGCTTTGCCTTTATGTTTTTACCTGAACGGGTTTTACCTGTAATATTGATTTCGTAATCGCCCGTTTGGTCGGAGGTGTAAAAAGTTTGTCCGGATAAATGTTTGGATATTGAAGGATTGAACTCAAGCAAAGTTTCAAACCAGGGCAGATTGTCGGGAAGAGTATTGACGAACAGACTGTCGGAAGAAATAAATGAAGCCGGTTCGGAGCGCATTTGATAATTGAGGAAAACTACGTCTTCAGGGAGTTTTAACCCACCAAAATTGTCTGTTTTGGTATGTATATAAACCAATCCTCTAATCGTAAAATCGCCAAGAATAAAAGTGCGGTTGATGACTTCAATCTTTTCTATCTGTGCAGGATACATATCAAGCAATATTCCTGCATCTACAATGGGAATGCCGTCAAGCAAAATCAGTGGATCTTCATAGGAAAGTTCGGATTGTTCGTCGAATACAACAATCTGATAATGTCCGTTTCGTTCTCTGAGTCGTGTGTAATGCACAATTTCATTAAACACTTCTCTAACCGAATTTAAAGCAATATAATCAGAAAGTAAGGTAGTTTCTACCCGATGCCCAAACCAGGTTTCTATGGAGGGTATCACTTCCGGTTTTGCAGATTCTTTGGCATTATAAACCATCGTTACCTGCTGATCAACAAGTAAACCGTTGATAAAATCCATATTAGTTTGATTCAAAGTTATCGGCTTTTCTACAAATTCTGCAAAATGGGTTGAAAAATCGTTGTTAAGCAATATTTCGGGGGTTATTGAGTCGGTTGTTTGTGCCCGAAGGAAAATTTCCTGATCACCGGTCAGGTGCGGGAAACTGAAGATAAAGCGGCCTCCCAGTTGGGTGGTAGTAGCGTGAAGCTGAAAAACATCATGCAGAACAGATGCATAAACCCGCACATTATCAATCGGTTGACTGGTTTTTGAATCCACCACCACACCGGTAATTGAAATGTCACGAATATCAGGTACGAACAACATTTCCACCTGTTTTTGTTTAATCCGTTTCTCAAATTCAGGACGGATCCCATTTGAATATATTACCAATGCAGCTTCCAGTTGTTCCAGCACTTCAGGGTCGGAAACATCCAAATATGCATCCTTCCATAAAACGGGATTATAAATCAGATTTGCAGGAACAGATGCCCCACTGTAGGTGGCTCCTTTTTTTACAACACTTGTTTGTAGTAGCATCAAATCCTCATTCAGCAGAGAATTGGTATCAATAGTAAAGCTGACCTTTTCTCTCCGTGCATAGTCTTTCTTATTGGTCGAAACCGGCAAATGAATCATTTCATCAGATTGGTAATAAACGGTTTTTAAGTCAATTAATTCATCGTTTTCATTGTAAGCGCATACGTAAATGAGGCCCACCGGAAGCATCGAAGATGGGGTTTCAAAGGATTGGCCGGAATTTTTATTTTCTGTTTCAAATGATGAAATTCGGGTTTTTGTTTGGGAATAAACTTCCAATTTAAGCTTTGTATCTTGTTTAGCAATAGTAATTTTCAATCCTTTATCAGTCAGGCTAACCATCATTCCTAAAGGTTGATCACATGCCCGAGGAAGTGGAATAAAACTGGTATCGGCTTCGGTGTTAATGATCCTGATGGAGTAGGTAGCCGTGTCGGATGGCTTAAAAGTAACAGTAGCAATTCCGTTGTCAAATTGCCGCAATGGCGACTGAAAAATCCCCAATGAATCCACAAGCGAAATACGGGTGTTTTCACTAAATGATGATTCATTCATCACGATACGGTTTTCAATTGCCGGGTACAGACAACCATGGCTCGTATAAACCTGAATGGAGTCATCAGGGATTACTGAAGGAGAAAACTCCGGATTAAAAATTTGGATTACCGAATGAAAATATGTTTCGGGCGGGTAATTTCGCATGAGTTGAGTATAGGCCCTGATAAAATATGCAGCAGATGGCAGTTCTTCCGGAATTGAGATTTTGCCGGTAATAAATCCATTGTTCAGTTTAAATTTTTTCTGAACAAATACCCGGTTTGAGGCATTGAATATTTCAATGTATAAAATCTGGCTGATCGTTGTATTTTCTGATGAGTCATTTAAATAGCATACGGCACTGAACCACAGCGATTCGCCAGAGATATACACCTGCCGGTCGCTCAAAAGTTCAACTCTTTCGGGGCACTCATCAGGTAAAAACATTTTTTGTGCAAGTACATTTGTCTGATTGATGAATACCATCATCATCAAAAATGTAAAACTTATATTTCGAAGGTTATTCATATTAATTATCTATCCAAAAATCGGGTTTGACAATGGTTCCACCCTTTTCCCTGCAATCAGTACATTGTCTGTCAGGTAGGGCACGTTGTCCGGAGCCATCTATGGTTACATATTCCGGCCAGTCGCGGGCATCAATATTATAAAACATCCATCCATAGGCTTCATAATCAGGTAGCGATAGCTCACAAATGGGATAATGCATAGGTATGATCGCAGGAGGCCGGTTAATAAAAATCCTTTTTACATCGATGCCAGCAACCTGGAAATAGCCCAATACCGGTTCATTTTCGTCATCAACCCTTTTGATATTTCCCTTAATCTGATAAGGAAGATGGGTATATAAATTTCCTGATGCAGTTGTTTGCTCTTTCACTGCATCCCAATATTCCCAGGCGGCTCTGGAAATGGTCAGTTGCTTAACCAAAAGGCTGTACCGTATTGAAAAATGCCTGGTATCGAAACCAATGTAATGAAGCGGATAATCAGTAATAACAGGTTTATCAAGACCAATGGCAGTGGTTGTAAAGATGGAATATACAGGTTCAGTGATCCAGCACGTTTGAAGTGAATCCGGATCAGGAAATACATGCAGTTTACCGTCGTAATATAAATAGATCTGGTAATCGGAAGCATATTGCCATGTATGTTGTAATTGCCATCTGAAACACAGGCTATCGTTATCCCCGTATTGTGTTGAAATATTAAACCTGTATCCCGGAATATCCTGATGATATACGTCGCTATAATGATATTCGAGGATGGGATAAATGGTGTCAATATCCACCGGGGCAGGCAATCTTTCAAATGCTGATTCGTAAACATTCCTTTCAGAATCCTTAATCTGGATTTTATAGGAGTTACCGGCAATCCCCTGAATACCATCTGTAGCCGTAGCATAAACGCCGGGTTCTGTTTCAGAAAGCATTTCCGAATGACCCTGGTTATCCATGATGATCACCTCACTATCCGTAACGGGGTTATATTCAGGATAAACTACCGTAGTGGCTCTTGATAAACGAACAACGTAGGGGCCCGGATCCGTTGAGATCAAACCTTCCACCACCAGCAGGTTGCTGTAATCCTGTCTGAGATCGGGAGTAAAGGGTTCTTCGCACGATACAAGTGAGTTGGTAAAGGGAAGTATAAATATCCACAAAAGGCCGGGCATCCCTTCCATAAGGCGGTAGCAATTCCTGATTCTTGTAACGATATTTTGCAAAATCTTTTCCATTTGATCAGTCAATCCAAAAGTCCGGTTTTTCAATTTTGCCTCCCTTTTCACGACAATCAGAACAAAATTTTTGGGGCACGGCTCTGTTTCCATAAAGGTCAACCACCACATATCGGGGCCATTCGCGCCAATCTTTTATTCTGAACATCTCACCATATTCTTTGTAATCGCCTTCGGTTAATTCACAGATAGGATAATACATCTGCTGCGGGGGAGCGGGCCGGTTTATAAATACCCTTAAACGGTCTTCGCCGGCAACCTCAAAATAGCCCAGCACAATCTCGTCGCCATCATTTACATTGTGAACATTTCCCTTTATCTGGTAAGGAAGACTGGTATAGAATTCACCTCCGGATGTATTTTGATCGGCAACATCTTTCCAATAGGTATAAGCATTTTCGGAGAGGGTAAGCTGTTTGATCAATAAACTATATCGAATAGATATTTCGCGTTGCTCAAAAGAAACATAATGCAGCGGATAATCAGCTATTATTGGGTTATTTAATCCGGCTGTGGAAGCTGTAAATATCTCATAAACAGGTTCGGTGAGCCAGCAGGTGTGTAATGAATCGGGATCAGAAAAATCATGTAACACTCCGTCGTAGTAAAAGTAAATTTTAAAGTCGGAAGTGTATTCATAGGTCTCCTCCAGTTGCCATCTGATGTAGGTGGTATCCTCGATACCGGTTTGCGTGTTGATAAAAAACCGGTAACCCGGAATATCAAAAGTATGATAATCGCTATTTGTGTATTCGATATCAGTATAAATGGTATCGATGGGCATTGGTTCCCTTAGTATTTCAAAATCAGAAATGTACGATTGATTATCCGGTCCATTTAGAAGCAGACGGTATGATCGCCCGGTTATTCCCCGGATACCATTAGGCGCTGTTTGATATACTCCGCTTTCGGTTTCTGATAAAGTTTCTGAGTTGCCTTCATCATCTTCAATGACCACTTCAAAACCTTCCAGTGGGAAATATTTGGGATAAAGCAAGGTGGTTGAATGCGAAAGCTTCACTGTATATGGACCAGGCTGGTTTGAAATCCTTCCTTCCACCACGAGTAAATTGTCATATTTTTCGCCCAACTCAGGCCAATAGGGATCTTCACATGCCGGAATAATCATCAGGAATAGGATGGATGAGATTAAAAATAAACATTGTAATCGCAAGCGAAAACAGGTTAACTGTTTCAACCGGCGATTAATATTATTTAAAGTTTTCAATCCCATTGTTTTTTCAATAGTTCGTCCAAAATACAGGTTCCTGAATGGTTCCCCCTTTGAGCCGGCAATCCAAACATTCCTGCAAAGGTAATGCTGCCGCTCCTTCCGGAGAGGTAGTTGCATATATAGGCCATGATTCGGGAGGAAATTCAGTGATTGCTGAGAAATTTTCAATATCAGCTTCTGACAGAATGCATTTTTCGTAATAATAATTTAAGGGTGCCCTGGGTACAAAAACCCGCATTGTATCTGTTCCAGCCACCGTAAATTGACCCAAAACAGCTTCATCAGGATCGTTAATGTTTTTAATATTGCCTACAATCCTATAGGGCTGGGTTTGATATAAACCTCCCTGCTCTTCGGATTGAATTTTTACCTGCTCCCAAAAATTCCAGGCCGACTCCGTGAGGGTGTATTGGTTTACCAGCAAACTGTACCTGATATAAAGTTTGCGGGTTTCGGTATCTACATAATGCAGCGGAAAATGCCTTATAACAGGTTGATTCAACCCATCAGTGCGGCCGGTAAACAATTGCGAAACCCGTTCTGTTTTCCAGCAGGTTTGCAGGGAGTCGGGTCGGGGGAATGGTTTTATTTCGCCATCGTAATAAATCTGGATTTTAAAATCCGATTTATATTTATAAGTCTCTAACAAACTCCACATCAGGAAACTGGAATCTTTTATTGCTTCCTTGCTGTCAATATAAAACTGATATCCCTCAATATCATGCAATAATTCATGTCCGGGCTTTAATTCCTCTTCCCAGGTTACCTGGCTGATTTTAATTGGTTCTTGCAGTAATTCAGTTTCCGACTCATAGCTTTCGCCGTTTGCAAGCTGAATATTCAATTGATATGATCTGCCTGCCATGGGCTGTGTTGTTGAATCCGAAAGGTAAATCCCGGGGTCTTTTTCCTGCAGCGTGATTTGATTTCCAATATTATCTGTGATGCTCAATGAAGCTTCTGTTTCAGGAATAAATACTGATTGATCAAGACTGGCCGATCGTGATAATTTAACAATGATAGCCCCCCTGGCATTGGTCATAATACCATCGACCACAAGCAGGTTATCGTACTTTTCAATTTCGGGCCAATACTCTTCAACACATGCGGTGAGCACAGTAAAAACAAGAAATAATATGAGTCTGAATTTGCTAGTCATCGTAATTCCCGAGTTTGAAATTGTAGGTGATTGAAAAAATGGGGGTTCCAAATATTGAAAGTTTGTAACCTTTCACCTGCCCGTCTTCGGAGCGAAAATAAACAGAATATGCATTTTTTCTTCCGGTTAGGTTGTAAACTGAAAAGTTCCAGGAGCCATGAGCAAATTTACGGGCCCGCAAATTGCCTTCAACATTTACGGAGAGATCTATTCTGAAATAATCGGGCAGCCGGTATTCGTTGCGCACCGAATAATGAATAAGCTTGATACCGTCCTGAAAGTAAATAGCCGTGGGATAGGTGATGGGTCGTCCTGTGGAATAAACCACATTTCCTGAAAAACTCACCCGTTTTGATACCCGGTAATTGGCTACCAGGTTAAAGGCATGGGGTTTATCATAGTTGGCCGGATATTGTAATCCCTGGTTGTTTTGTTCGCCGGTTTCCGGATTGTTTACCGTTACAAGCGCCCGCGACCAGGTATAATTGATCCATCCGTTCATGCGGCCGAGTGGCTTTTTGATCATCAACTCCAAACCGTAGGCTTCCAGGTCACCCTGAACGATATCGGTTTCCGGAATTTCATTGGCAATCATTTGAGCGCCATCCTTAAATTCCACCAGGTTCTGAACATCCTTGTAATATCCTTCCACTGAAACTTCCAATATTTCTGAGAGAATATTTGAATAAAGTCCCAGTGAATACTGATCGCCAATCATCGGTTTTATATTGTAGTCAGCTAGTTTCCAGGCATCGGTGGGGGATATGGCAATGGTATTAGAAAGCATAAAAATATACTGATGCAGCCTGTTGTAACTGCCTTTTACCGATAGTTTATCATTGATCACATACCGGGCTCCTATCCTGTAATCAAGTCCTGAATATGTTTTTATATTTTCATTTTTACCAAAGATCAGGGTATCCTTAATACTTTCTGAGCTCCGCGGAGCACCGGGGTAGTAGCTGTAAACTGTTTTAGGGCCAAGGTATGTGTAAAGATTATAGCGCAATCCGCCAGAGATTAATAGATCATCTGTTAGTTTCCATTCGTCATTGATAAAAATGCCATTTTCAATTGCCTGTTCCTTTTCAAATGTTCTTGGTATGATCGAAGAACTTTCGTTGAATGGTAAATAATCTCCGGGGATGGATTCATATAAAATGGAATTTACACCCACTGATACCCGGTGTGATTCGGAAGGATTCAGATGTAATCCGGCTTTAAGTTCGGTATGGTTGAGCTGGTAGCTGATTTTATATGCAAACTGCTCATATTCTTTGTTCCGGTCCTCATACTGATAGGTCCCTCTTGCAACAGAGAGGTCCAGGCTGTGCTTGTCCTTAATAAAATGGTTCCACTCCAGGGCGCCACCCTTATTCTGGTAGGTGTTTTCACTGAGGTTAGTAATATTTACATCATCGTAACTGTAATAAGAAAACAGCCGAATTTCGTTTTTCGGATTCAATTTGAAGGCAAAATTTGCAATGGCGTCACCAAAATATGCCTCACTTGATTTGAGGTCGGGGTTTTGAAGTGAACGCAATATCCAGTTTGAATACGTTGACCGCAATCCAATCATGTAACTGCTTTGGTCTTTCTTAAAAGGACCTTCGGCAACCACACGTGCTGTAACAGGGCTTATACCTCCGCTCGCTTTAAATTTCTCAAAATCGCCGGTTTTGGCGGTAATGTCAAAAATGGACGATAATCTTCCACCAAAATCCGCCGGAATATTACTTTTCAGCAAAGTGAAATTTCCAATAGCATCAGAATTAAATGCCGAGAAAAATCCAAATAAGTGCGATGAATTATAAACGGGTACTTTGTTAATGTAAAACTGGTTTTGATCGGCCGGGCTGCCACGAACATTAAATCCGGTGGCACCCTCGCCAACAGTTTGCACACCCGGCAGCATCAGCGCAACCTTTATAATATCTTTTTCACCCAAAACCACAGGAACTTCCTTAATACTTTTTACGGATATCTTTTCAAATCCCATTTGAGCGCCACGAACATTGTGCTCCTTTTCGCCACTTACGATAAACTCATCAAGGGTGTAAAGTTTGGGAATAAGATCAATATTTAAGATGCCATCCGATAAAACTTCAAGTTTATACTTTTCCGTTTCACTGTCGAGGCTGCTTACAACCAAGGTGTATATTCCTTTGCGAAGCGTGATTCGGTAGTTGCCATTTTCGTCAGTGGTGGTGCCTTTTTCAAGTTCTTCAATGTAAATGTTTCCACTGATAATGGGGGAGCCATCGCTCGCATTTCGAACGGTTCCGGTTAAAACAGGTTTGCTCGTTCGAATCCCGGCCTTTTTATTTCCTATCACAACCTTTCTGGCCACATATTCTTTGCGTGTTTGCAGCCATTTTTCATTTTCAACAACCTGGGCAGGCATGGTGTCAGCGCGAGGAAGCCCAACTGATGTTTCAATAAAAAAGTTGGCAGGAAGCTGTGTTTTAACCGCCAGGATATTACTAATGAATATATTGTTTTTTTCATCCATCGAAACTTTCCAACTGAAATCTTTTAAGCTTTCCTTAAGAATGGTGGTAAGCGATAAGCTGTCCTTGCTAACCCTTATTTGCACATCGAGCAGGCTGTCATTTTGATAATAAAATTTAACAGGATATTGATGTTCACAACGCAACGCAAATTCCTTAAAAGTCAACCCATCCCATGAATGATCAATTATGATTGGGCGATTTTGTGCCTGCGTTTCAACGGTGATCAGCATCAGGATAAAAACACCGATTACCTGAAATATTTTATACTTAAGATTGTTTGTCACACCAACTCATTATTTCGATCCATTGATCATTATTTGCTTTCCTAAATTTAAAGTGCAAATCGCGTAATTTCTTTTTCAGTTGTTTCTGAATGCCCGGAAATGCGTTTATAAGAGAACTTTTGTTATATATTCGGATTGCCTGATCGTTTTTGATTATAAAGTAATTTGTATTGAGTTTTGAATACAATCCATTGGGATTGGTTTTGTTGTATTGATTCATAAATGTTTTAGAATATTTACGAATAAAATGGAATTGACCGGCATATAAAATTTCTCCAAAACCCTGAATGTTTGCTTCTGACATAACATGGTTTAAATTGGTAAAAACCTGTCCGGCAAGCTGAAATTGATCAATTTGAGATGAGTTCAAAATGACAGGCTGTTTAACATAGGTGTCGGATTCACCTTTCTGGAGGATGACGGTTTCATCCACAATATTGTATTTAATGAATAGAATTTCATATTCATCTCCGATAAAAGTGATAGTTGCCTTATTCCAATCTGCATTTAAATAATAGGGATTACCGTTTGCTTTGGGATGATCAGGTATATAAACAAATCCTCTTTCAATAAAATCGTTGGAACCGTATAACAAATTTGACTCACTTAAAATACGCTGTGCATCACCGTCCTGTGCCAGTATATTACTAAAAGGAAGAAAAAATAAATAAACCAGGGATATGCTTTTTAAAATCAGCGTTTTCATCATTGTTTAAATCGGTAATTGCAGCAGATTTAGCCAAATACTGCCTTAGTAAAATTGTTTAAAGATACTTATTTACCTGACAAGAAGCAACCGGAAAAAGTATGCACAAACGTGATATTAAAGTTTGGGGAGTGAATAGGTAATGGTAGACCAGGGTTGAAATATTCGTTGAAATAGGTTCGGTTTAATTGGGTAAAAAAAAGACTGCCCGAAGGCAGCCTTTTTTTCGAAATTAGTTTTTATCCCAGAAGAGTTTGGTTGACATCAAGTCGCCACCAATGGCATCTCCAGCTGAGTAGTAATTGTCCTTATTTAAGGTTTGTTCGTTAACCGGATAGGTAAAACGTTTTGGAATTTGACCATCATCAGTTTCAGGAGCCGGTGGAAGGTTCAGAACAGGATAGTCTAACCTTCTCCAGTTGTTCCAGGCAACTAAACCACGAACATAAAATGCCAGCCATGATTGTTCGCCAATGGATTGTTTCCAGTTTGCACCGTCATAAGCTACTTCCGGTTTGGCAATATAAGCTGCAGCATCATCCGAAGTTAATCCCCAGAATTCGAAGGAACCGGTGATAGCAGCATTATAATATTCTGCAGCGGTCATACCCACACTATAGTTACGAGCAGCAGCTTCTGCCAGGTAGAAGTATGTTTCAACTCCATCAAGCAAAGTAATCGGGAAGGTAGCTTCCTGGATCGGGTCCGCTATGTGTGAGAAGTTTGACCAGTTATTGCTTTCACCGTAAATACCACCAACATATTCGCCTTCGTACATGGTGAAGTAAGAAGCTCTCCGGGGATCTTCCAGTGCATTCATCTTGTCAACGAGGGTATTTGCAGGAACAAAATCGTGACGACCACTTTGAACCAAATCAACATATAACGGATTGGAGTTTGAACCTCCGGGATATACCAGTTCGCAAATTTCGCCTGGTGCAAATCCTTTGTCATATGACCCTTCGATGATTGATTGTGCCGTGCCATTACTAAAATCAGCAATGGTAATAGCCATTTTGATTTTCAATGAATGTGCAAATTTAATCCACATAGAAACATCTCCGCCAAAATAGAGGTCGTTCGAACCAAAACTACCATAACCTGCATTGAGGTTCGCAATGGCATTGTCAATTTTATCAAACAATGATTGATAAATTGCATATGCATCATCATATGCTGGTGCAATGTTATCAATATCCAATGCTTCAGTGTAAGGAATGTTGCCAAAAATATCCACCATACGGTTATATGTATAGGCATTAACCAGGTCGATGATGAGCAACTTATTGGCTTTAGCACCGGCTGCCTCGTCACCGATAGCAGCTTCACCAGCAATAACAGTTCTGGCATCTTTCAGATCATTTAAAACATCCCTGTAGTATGTTCTGAAAATAATGTCAGGAATAGTTCTGGTTACGATGTCGTAGTTAGATTCGTCAGTATAAGTGGTTTCAGTCCAGTACTGAGCCACCAGCTTCCAAATATTCTGATTAACATTCGTACTGGCAACCTGATCGGCCAGCGCTTTTTGAGCATTAGCGAATACAAAATCTCCGGGAACTGCAACTGGATTTTTCTGATCGGTATTAAAATCCTCAAAATCCTTTGTACAAGATACCGAGATCCCGATTAAAACTATAAATATCCAATATATTCTTTTCATAACGTTACGATTTAAAATTGAAGATTAACAGTTAAACCAACATTGCGGGTGGTGGGCATAACACCTGACTGCCAACCCTGAACATTACCGGCTCCCTGACTGGCTTCCGGATCAGCATGTGGAAGATCTTTGGAGATGATCCAGAGATTGTTTCCAACAAGGCTAAAGGATACACCATTGAGGAAGGTGTTTTCAATCGTTGATTTCGGTAATGAATAAGTAATAACAGCTTCTCTCAGTTTGATGTAAGTTGCATCATAAATGAAGGCTGAATTAGGATTACGTGACCATCCCCATACACGATAATCATCACCGGCTACGCGAATGTCGTTAGGTGTTCCATCTTCTTTAACACCTTCCAGGATTAAACCTCCACCATTGTCGAGGGTATTCCTGACCGGATTACCAAGATCGTTATTTCCAAC
>ERZ795053.834-NODE-834-length-39227-cov-18.941744_pt1 | contig 39227 bp, 29 predicted proteins | sample MGYA00375137_ERZ795053 | MGnify/ENA primary metagenome ERZ795053 (study PRJEB30182, sample SAMN05720284) | activated sludge metagenome | isolation source: Anaerobic digester | place: Hong Kong | collected 2014-12-17 ... | reverse complement strand
ACGCCTGGTTTTGGGCGTTGCATTCCTTGCGAATGAAATCGTACAGTTCTTTGCGTTTCTTCTCCCCCAACATCACGGTGCGCACCGCCTGGCGCCCAGGCGGCATTTCGTCCAAGACCGCTACGTCCAGGTCGCCGTACACCGAAAGTGCCAGTGTTCGGGGGATGGGAGTGGCTGTCATTACCAGCATGTCCACGTCTTGCCCTTTTTGTACGAGGGTTTCCCTCTGGCGAACACCGAAACGGTGCTGTTCGTCGATGATGGCCAACCCCAGTCGGGAAAAATCCACTCCTTGCTGGATCAGCGCATGCGTTCCCACCACGACCGGGCATTCGCCGGAGGAGATTTTTTGCTTGCGGCTTTCCCGGTCTTTCGTAGGCAACCCGCTTACCAGCAAGCCCACTTCCACGCCCAGGGGATCGAAATGGCTTCGAATGGCATCGAAATGCTGCTTGGCCAGAATGGAGGTGGGAGCCATCAGTGCCACCTGGTACCCGGCTTCCACCGCGCTGAGCATAGCCATTTCCGCCACGATGGTTTTTCCCGACCCCACGTCCCCTTGCAGAAGCAGGTTCATGCGATAGGGCGAAGCCAATTGCTGGTTCAGCTGTGAAACCACGCGTTTTTGGGCACCGGTGAGGGAGAAAGGAAGGCTATTTTCCAAGCGGGTGGCCAGTTCCCCGGAGAAGGCCTTTCCAGACTTGGGAGTGGCGGCGTCCCTTTTTTTGCGCGAGAACAGCGCGGAGAGCTCGAAGAAGAAAAACTCGTCGTACACCAACCTTTGGCGGCAGCGCTCCAGGTGGAAAAAGCTTACCGGGAAGTGAATGCCCGCAATGGCCAAGGGGAGGGACACGAAAGCGTACTTTTCCAGCAGATCGGGGGGAAGTGGGTCGGCCAAGCAGTGTGCCAAGGGGAGGACGTTGCGGGTGATTGCACGCACGCGGGTGCGTTTCAAGCCCGTGGTCTCCCGGTACACGGGAACGATTTCCCCTTCGGGGGGGATGTCCGCATCGATTCTCTCGAATTCTTCGGGTACGATTTCCGTGCCGGTAAACCGGTTCGCCTTCACTGTGCCCGTGACCAGAAGGTGCATCCCCACCTTGATGACGTCTTTCAAGTACGCCTGGTTGAACCAGTTGATAAAGATGTCCCCGCTGGTATCCTGCAGATGCACTTGGAGCAAGAAACCTCCCCCGGAAGTGTGTCGGCTGTCGCACGTCGTGACTTCCCCAAACACCGTTGCCCTTTCCCCTGGAAGCAGGTCGGAAATGTAGGTGATCTTGCGCCGGTCCTCGTACGTCCGGGGAAAGTTCCAGAGAAGGTCTTCCGGGGTTTTGATCCCCAGGCGTTCCAAGAGTTCTTCACGCTTGGGCCCCACTCCTTTGAGGAATTTCAACTCGGATTTCAATTTCGTGCAGTCTGGCGTAGCGGGGGTGCCTTGTTCCAGCGGGGGGAGAAGGAAAGACTCCCGGAGCGTATGGAGCATCAACGGACCATTTTCCAAGCGCTTTTGCCGGCGGGAGGCTTCCAGTGCCTGGAAATCCGCGTAATGGCCCACGAGCAATCGCAGCTTTTGATGTAGCGCGCTGTTTTCGCGGGTTTTGGGGTCCAACTTTTTCCATTCGTTTACGAGAGCAGGGTACAATCCGGAAGGTGCCAGTTCTCCGGAAGCCGTCTGCTCGAACAGGTTTTCACAACGGTGCAAGAATTCTTCCAGTAGCAGCAAGTGTCATTTCCTCTTTCAACGATTTTTCATCCAGTGAAGAACCAGCGTTACCGTCCCTACGAGATCGTAGCGGGCTTCCCACTCCTCGCGGGGAATGAAAAGGGGGGGGCGCAGCGGGTTTTCGCACTGGAGCAACACACCCAGCTCGTCGAAGAAAACCCGACGTACCATCACCTCGCCTTCGCGCACTCGTACCACGCCGATCTGGCGGGGTTGGAAGTTGGCAACTTTCAGTACCAGTACCAGGCAACCACCCGGTACGATGGGTTCCATGCAATCCCCGTGTACACGGAAGTAAAAATCGCCTTCCACTCCGGGTAACACGGGAAAGGAACCCCGCATGTTCTGTTCCGAGAACAGGGGAAGACCGGGCTCGAAATGGTCCATCACGGGCAATTCCCGGCGTGGGTTTCCCGCTTTTTCCGGTTGCAGCAGCTCGTCAATACCCAGCCCAAAATGATGGGAAAGCGCTTTCAATGCCTTCACAGTGGGTTGTGCGCGGCCGTTTTCCAACTTGGATACCATCTGGGGGGTAACATGGAGCAACCGGGAAATATCGAGTTGACTCTCGTTTCGCCTTTCGCGAAGCGAGCGCAGCATCTTTCCGAAATTCTTATCGGCCATGGATCATCGGAAAAGAAGGCTACGAACCGTCCGAAGAACCAAGATCGCGTTGCAAGATCTCCGGTCCAAACAGCTTTTCCAGCACCTGGTGCAGCTTCTTCTGTGAAACGGGCTTGACAAGGTAGGCATCGCAGCGGTGGCGGTACGCCTTGGAAATATTGCGCATGTCCCCCATTGCGGTGATCATGGCAACGTACGTCTTTCGCTTCCCGCGTTCCGTGGCCTTTCGTTCGATTCGTCGCAGGCTCGCAAGCACTTCTTGCCCGTCTGCCTCGGGTAGGAGGATATCCAGGCAAACCAGCGAAAAGGGGTTGTCCTCCGCCCAAGCGGTTTCGTACGCGGCGATTGCACTTCGCCCGTCCGAAACAACCTTGCATTTCCCGAAAGGCGCAAGGTAGCGTAGTAGAAGTTTCTGCGTGACAAGGTCATCGTCCACAATCAAAATGTGCAGGTCTTCCAAGGTGTTCACCCACTTGTGTGAAAGGTTAAAAAATATTATAGCATGAAATGCGCGGCGAAAAAAGGGTGCGGGGCGATGCCTCGCCATGCAAATGGGGTATAATAGGCCGGTTACATCTAAGGGGGAGGGAAAATATGTTTCTGAGCGCGGATACGGGAGGGACCTTTACCGATTTTGTTGCCTTTCATGAGAACACCGTTCGGGTTCTCAAAGTTCTTTCCACGCCCCAGAATCCGGCACAAGCCGTTTTGGATGGCTTTTCGCATTTCGACTTCCCCCGGATTACGCTGGTGCATGGTTCAACGGTTGCCACGAATGCCATCTTGGAACGAAAAGGTGCCCGTACCGCCCTGGTGACAAACCGGGGTTTCGAAGACGTGATCGAAATTGCCCGGCAAACCCGGGACGAATTGTACGCGCTGGCTCCGCGGCGCTCCCCGCAGCTGGTTCCGCGCGAACGGCGCTTCGGAATCGCCGGGCGCATCGGCTGCGATGGCACGCAAGTGGAGCCACTCTGCGCGGAAGAAGTGCTCCGCCTTGCGCAACAGATCCGGCAAATCGGGGCGGAATCGGTGGCGGTGTGCCTTCTTTTTTCCTTCGCCAATCCATCCCACGAGCTTCGCGTGGAGAAACTCCTTCGCGAGGTGTTGGGCGCGACGTGGAGCATTTCCCTCTCGCACCAGGTCATGGCGGAGTTCCGGGAGTTCGAACGCACGAGCACCACCTTGGTCAACGCTTTCGTGCAGCCGGTGATGCAACGTTACCTCCAACAGATCGACCATGCACCCGCCAAGCAGCGGCTGGTGATCATGCAGTCCAACGGGGGACGCATCAGTGCTGCAACGGCGATGCGCGAACCCGTGCGCACAATTCTCTCCGGCCCTGCCGGAGGCGTGGTGGGTGCGTTTGACGTGGCAAGGAGAGCGGGATTTGACAAGATCATCACCTTCGACATGGGGGGGACATCCACGGATGTTTCCCTGATCAACGGGAGCTTGCCGTTGAGCGTGGAGTCCCGCGTGGCTGGGCACCCTCTGAAAGTGCCGATGATTGAAATCCACACCGTGGGTGCAGGAGGAGGGTCCATCGCGCGTTTCGACGAGGGTGGAGCGCTTGTCGTGGGCCCGGAAAGTGCTGGGGCTGATCCCGGTCCCATTTGTTACGGGAAAGGGGAACAGATCACCGTGACCGATGCGAACCTTTTCCTGGGGAGATTGGTGCACGATTTTTTCCTGGGGGGAGAAATGCAGTTGCACCGGGAGCGGATTACCCCCTTTTTCCAGGGGTTGGCACGAAAAGCCGGGCTGGCTCCCCTGCCATTGGCCCAGGGAATTTGCCAGGTCGCCAACGCCACCATGGAGCGTGCGTTGCGCGTGATATCGGTGGAGAGGGGATTTGATCCAGGAGAGTTTTCGCTGGTTTCTTTTGGCGGCGCGGGGGGCATGCACGCCCTGTTCCTTGCCAGCTTGCTGGGCATCCCCCGTGTCATCGTTCCCCGAAACCCCGGGTTGCTGTCCGCGCTGGGAATGTTGGTAGCGGACGTGATCCGCGATTATTCCCAGACGGTGATGGCCACGGCCCCCGTTTTCCCGGAATGGCTGGAGGGTCTTTTCCAACCCCTGGAGGAGCGCGCCAGGCAGGATGTGCAAGACGAAGGCATTCCCCCCGACCAAGTTCGCTTGGAACGCTTCCTCGACATGCGGTACAAGGGGCAATCTTTCGAACTCATCGTGCCACTGCAGAAAGATGTCGAACACGCTTTCCACGAAATGCACCACCAGAGGTACGGATACCAGAATCCGGGCAGGTCCGTGGAAATCGTGAACGTGCGCCTGCGGGCCACCGGTACGCCGGAAAAGCCCGTCCTTTGCCCGGCTCCTTCCCTTGCCCGCACTTCGTGGCAAGATGCACGCATGGGTTCGCGGCCGGTGTGCTTTTCGGAGAGCTTCCAGCCAACCCCCTTGCTTCGAAGGGATTTGCTGCACCCCGGGCATGCATTCGAGGGACCCGCCATCGTTGTGGAATACTCCTCCACCCTTGTGATCCCCCCTGGCTGGAAAGTCCTCGTGGACCCTTGGGAAAACTTGCTGCTCTCACGGGAAGAGGAAAGGGAAGGAGCGTGGGGAGCTTGAGCATCAACCCCATCCAGCTGGAACTGTTCAAGAACCGTTTCATTTCGGTGGCGGAGGAAATGGGCGTGACGTTGCAGCGCACCGCTTTCTCGCCGAACATCAAGGAGAGGCGGGACTATTCCTGCGCCCTTTTCAGCGAAAGCGGCGAGCTCATCGCCCAGGCGGCGCATATTCCGGTGCACTTGGGCTCGATGCCCATGTCGGTGCGCTCGGCCATTGCGTTCGTGGGCGAGAAAGGTTGGCATCCGGGGGACATGGTGATGCTCAACGACCCCTTTCGCGGGGGGACCCATCTTCCGGATATCACCCTGGTCGCTCCCGTTTTCGTGGGTGGGCAGGGGCCGTTGTTCTTCCTGGCAAACCGGGCACACCACGCCGACGTGGGGGGCATGACACCTGGATCCATGCCCCTTTCCCGCAGCCTATACCAGGAAGGAATCATCATCCCCCCGGTTTTTTTCGTGAAGCGTGGTGAACTGGACGAAGAAATCCAAAAGCTGCTGCTGGCAAACGTGCGTACCCCGGAGGAACGCACCGGAGATTTCGCGGCGCAACTCATGGCGAATCGCACCGGTGTGTCGCGCATGCAAGGGTTGATTGGGAGTTTCGGCTTGCAAAAGGTCCAGCAGGCTGCCCTGGCTCTGGTGGACTACGCGGAAACACTCACGCGGCAGGCGATCGGTCGAATTCCAGATGGAACCTACTCCTTTTGTGACGAGATGGAAGACGATGGATTTGGCAACAAGGAGTTGTGTATCCGGGTGCGCGTGGACATCCATGGCGATGGGGCCACGGTGGATTTCTCCGGCACGGCGGGGCAGACCACCGGGAGTATCAACGCGGTGGAAGCGATCACCCACTCCGCCGTGCTGTACGTTTTCCGCTGCCTGGTGGAGCGGCAAATCCCCGCGAACGCCGGTTGCATGCGGCCCGTGCGCGTGATTTGCCCCCTTGGCACGTTGGTGAACGCTCGTTTTCCCGCCGCGGTTGCCGGAGGGAACGTGGAAACTTCCCAGCGCATCGTGGACGTTTTGTTCGGCGCCCTCTCCCAGGCACTGCCGGAAAAGATTCCCGCCGCCTCGCAGGGTACGATGAACAACCTCACCATTGGGGGAATCGATCCCCGTAATGGCCAACCCTACGCGTACTACGAAACCCTGGGTGGAGGGTGCGGTGGAGGCCCGGGTTTCGCCGGAGAGAGTGCCATCCACTCGCACATGACCAACACCATGAACACCCCGGTGGAAGCTTTGGAATACGCCTACCCCTTTCGCGCGATCCGCTACGCGATTCGCGCGCAAAGCGGGGGAGCGGGCGAATTCCCGGGCGGGGATGGGTTGGTACGGGAGTTGGAAGTGCTCGGCGATGCCCAGGTTACCATGCTCTCCGAACGGCGGGTGAAGGGTGCTTACGGCCTGTTCGGAGGGGATGCGGGGAAACCGGGGGAGAACCTGGTTTTGCAGCAAGGCAGCTGGACACTCATGCCATCCAAGTTCCATGCATCCGTTTCCTCCGGAAGCCGTGTACGGGTGGAAACCCCCGGGGGCGGTGGATTTGGAACGAAACAAACCCAAGAAGGAAAGGGGTAGACCATGCGAATTGCTTTTTTGAACCCACAGGGGAATTTTGATCCCAAGGATAGTTACTGGACGGAACACCCGGATTTCGGGGGGCAGCTTGTGTACGTGAAGGAACTCGCACGTGCCCTTGCCGCGAAGGGGCACCAGGTGGACATTTTTACCCGGCTGATCGATGACCCCCAGTGGCCCGAGTTTTCCGGAAAAAGGGATGGGTACCCCGATATTCCACGGGTGCGCATCTTGCGCATGCGCTGTGGCGGCAGGGGTTTTCTTCCCAAGGAAGAACTCTGGCCCTACCTGAACCATTGGGTGAACGGCATTCACCAACACTTCAAGAGCGAAGGCGTGGTTCCGGATTTCCTCACGGGCCACTACGGGGACGGGGGAATCAGCGCGGCAATGTTGGCTCGGAGGCTACGTGTGCCTTTCTCATTCACCGGGCATAGCCTGGGGGCACAGAAGCTGGACAAGTTCCTGGCCACTTCTTCCTCTTTCGAAGAGCTCAACGCGCGCTTTCACTTCAACCGGAGAATCCTCGCGGAGGGTGTTTCCATGAAGTTTTCTGCGGTGAATTTCGTGAGTTCCACGCAGGAACGGTTCGAGCAATACAGCCACCAGCTGTACCAGGATTTCATCGACGTGAACGACGCATCGCGCTTCTCGGTGGTACCTCCTGGCGTGAACCTGCAGGTTTTTTCACCATCCCCGGTTGCCGGAGAGGATGGGAAATTGCACGCCAAGATGCAAGCCATCCTGCAACACCCCCGGTACCACGAACGGGAACAGTTGCCATTCGTGGTTCTTTCCGCGCGTATCGATCCCAAGAAGAACCACATGGCAGTGCTGCAGGCCTTCGCGCAAAGCGAGCTACTTCGCAACAAGGCAAACCTGCTCATCGTGGTGCGCAATGTTCCCGATCCGTACGCGGATCTCTCGGGGCTCAAACCCGACGAACGCAAGATCGTACACGGTTGGATCGAGCACATCGAACGGCACCGGCTGCAACCTTACGTGGTATTTGCCAGCGTGGAAAGCCAGGCAGAGCTGGGTGCGCTCTACCGCTTCGCGGCGCAGCGGAGTTCTTTCTTCTGCCTGCCCGCGTTGTACGAACCGTTTGGGCTTGCTGTGATCGAATCCATGTCTTGCGGGTTGCCGGTTGTGGCCACGCGACACGGTGGACCCGCGGAGATCGTGGACTCCCCGGAGGGCGAAGCGGGAATACTGGTTTCGCCGGAGAACCTCGAAGACCTCCGTGCAGGTCTGGAACAAGCCCTGCAAATGCCCACGCGGGACTACCAATTGCTGGCTGCTCGGGGAATTCGGCGCGTGCAGCAGCGCTACACCTGGGAGGCCACCGCAGAGGGGTACCTGGAGACCATCGGGCAACGGATCCCCAATGCCCGTCCCTGGGAAATCGTGATTCCACAGTTCTTCCTTTCCGGTGAACCCGAACCGGTTCTGGAATGGGAAAAAACTCGAAAGGAGCGTTGAAACGTGCAAAACGCAAGCGCGAAGCACCAAAGATGGGAGGCATTCCAAGATTTTTCGCGGCGCTACTTGGATTTGCAAAGGGCAACCGGGCTCTTGGAGTGGGACCAGCAAGTGTTCATGCCCAACGAGGGAATCGAAGGGCGTTCCCGCCAGGTGACCATCCTGGCCGTGATGGCCCACGAGATGCTGACTTCCCCCCAGACGGGGGAAATGCTGGAAGGACTCAAGGAACGGGAATTCTTCGATAACCTCGACGAGGTACAAAAGGACATCGTTGCGGTTTTCGAAAGGAAATACCGCATGGAAAAGGCATTTCCCACGGAGTTGTACCAGAAATTCGTGCAAGCAACCACGCTGGGGCAACATCGCTGGGAACAGGCGAAGAAGGAATCGGATTTCGCGATTTTCCTTCCCTCGCTGGAGAAGATCGTGGACATTGTGAAACAAATGGGGCAATGCCTGCAGGAGTCGGTTTTTACCGATGCGGCAACTCCGTACGACGCGGGAATCCAAGTTTTTGAACCGGGGATGACCGCGGAAAAATTCGCGCACATCGTGGAAAACCTCAAGAACCCCCTTGTGGCTTTCGCGGAAGAAATTTGGCAACATCCCCAAGTGGAGGAAACCCCCATCGCGTTTGACTTCCCCCTGTCCAAGCAGCTACAGATGAACCGTCTGGTTTTGGAAAAGATGGGGTTCTCCTTTGAGCGGGGCAGGATGGACCAATCTACCCATCCCTTCACCCTGGGCATGGGAATCCACGACGTTCGTCTCACGGTACGCCTGGATGCGGGGCATTTCCTGACGGGTTTGCTGGCGGCCATGCACGAGGGCGGACATGCTCTCTACGAGCAGGGAATCCACCCTTCGCTGGACCAGACCCTTGCCTGTGACGGTGCTTCCTTTGGCATCCACGAGTCGCAATCGCTGTTCTGGGAAAACCAACTGGGGCGAAGCGTGGAATTTTGGCATTTCCTGGCCCCTCGGCTGAAGGAGTGGACCGGCAGAACGATAGACCCCCTCGTTGCTTTCCGGGCGGCAAACGTTGTGCGGCCCTCCTTGATTCGCATCGACGCCGACGAGGTGACCTACCCGCTGCACATCATCCTGCGATTCGAGCTGGAAAAGGCACTCTTCTCCGGGGACCTGCGGGTCAAAGAGCTCCCCGCTGCCTGGAACGAGAAGATGCACTCCTTGCTGGGTATCACACCCCCGGATGATGCCAGCGGGGTATTGCAAGACGTACACTGGTCCACCGGAAGTTTCGGCTACTTCCCCTCGTACTTGCTGGGGAGCCTGTACGCCGCGCAAATCACGCACACACTCAAGAAGAGTTCTCCCGGGTTGTGGGAAGGTGTTGGGCGTGGAGACTGGCTTCCGGTTCGCGAGTGGCTGCGGCAGAACATCCACCAGTACGGAATGCGAAAACTTCCCGATGCGCTCATCCGCCAGGTTACGGGGGAATCCTTGAACCCGCAGTACCTCTTGGAATACTTCCGCGAGAAGTTTGCCGACGTGTATCCCCTGTAGAAGAACCATTTACGAGCACGGCCCCTGGCCGTAGAAAAAGGAGGTTCCTCAGGCGTGAAAAAGAATGAGACACTGCCCAAGCGATTGGTCGCATTGCTTCTGTTTTCCCTGCTTTCGCTGTCGATGCTGGGTATGTTTTCCCTGGATGCAACCCAAACGCTGCATGCCATGGTGTACACCTGCGAAAGCAAGTTTGCTTCTACCTTGGACACGTTGCGCATCCTTGCCCAAACCGATCAGGCTCGGCGCATGAACGTGGATGCATTTACCCCCTTGCTCGACCGCCTTCAGCTTACCGATGCCGGTACGCTGTACTGGATGGCTTACCCGGATGGAACGTATTTCACCTCACCCCAGGGCAAAAGCCCCTACAACCTTTCGGAGCGAAGCTACTTCCCCGACCTCACAAGAGGTTACGAGGTGGTGGGTTCATTGGTTGTGGGGTACGTAAGCGGACGCAAAAGCGCCGTGGTTGCCGTCCCCGTATGGAGGAACGGGCAAGTGGTGGGTGCGCTGGGAGCCTCGCTGTTCCTTGAAGAGCTCAGTCGAGAAGTATCGGGGGTCTTCGGATTTGGGGAAAATACCCTCTTCTTCGCCCTTGCCCCGGACGGTCAAACAACGTTGAACTGGAAAGCAGAGCGCATTTTCCGCGATCCCCGCGAACAAAACGACCCTTCCATGGCACAAGCGATGGACGTGCTGCTTTCCTTGCCCCGGGGGCAAGTGGAGTACACGTTTGGCGGGAAAACGCGAACCGTTTTTTTCCAAAAGGGAGAGTACACTGGCTGGAGTTACGGGTTGGGGCAATGGGAATCCGGAGAATGAAAATCAAAGGTATGGCGAAAAAGCATTTCCAAGTCACCCGGTTGCGCGGAAAAGCAACCGGAAACGGTGCCAGAACGTAGTACCACGATTTGCCGCGCGAAAAAGTGCAGGGAGTACCAGTGTGGGGAGATCCACAGCACGCTTCCCCCTTCACCAAGGAATTCTTCCAAGGAAGGGGCCAAGATTTGCCAGGTTTGCTGCTGGAACCAGGGTTCGAACACCACAAGAAGGCGGGTTCTTTGGGCGAACCACTTGCCCGCCGAAAAACCCGCTCCCTGGAACTGGGAGAGTTCTTGCAACATCGTAGGGAGGTCCTGGATGCGGGTCACGAGGAATTTGCCGCTCAGCACCTCCTTTTTTTGCGGGGTGATTTCCAGCAACGCCAGGCTTGGCGGTGGAACCGAAGGATCGGGCAGATGGCGAAACCATTGCCCCCTTTCTCGTTTGAGGTGAATCGGCTGTTCCGCACGAAAGAGGATGTGGTTTCCCTTTTTCCGGGGATGCACCAGCATGTTCCACAGTGCAAGAGGGCCTTCCCCGAGAAAACCCGTCACTCCCAGAACGTTTCCCGGGGGCACCTCCCAGGGGGGAGAAGTGCTCTGGTGGGGTACGGGTTGGAGCTGCCAGCAAGGACCGGTATTCTCCGGGGGAAGTTCGGGATAGGTGAAAGCGGGAGGTTCGACGGCACGTGCCACTATCTCCGTGGCAGCGCGCGCGCAGAATGGCTGTGCAGCAAGTTCTTCTGGGGGGTAAGGACCCTGCAGTTGCTTTTCCAACAGCCACCACCAGCTTCCCGCTTTCCCGGGGTCACTTTCCAAGCAACGCCGCACCAAGCCCAGTTGCGATGCGGAAAGGAAAAGCCCTACACCCCGTTGCCGAATGCGCGCGACAAGCTGCAAAAAGAAAGGGTGCAGTTGCGCGTTTTGCAACACCTCAAGGTTATCTACCAGCAGCAGCCGGGGCGCTGAGAGCAACGCGCGGCTGGTGGCCACAAGGAGTTTCTGCCGCAGGTTTAGTTCTTTCAAGGGTGCTTTCCAAGGCAAAGACAGAGTGGGGTCCAACCCCTGCAATAGCTCTTCGCCAACGCGTTGCATCTTCTTTCGGTTGACGAAGCCCAGCGTGGAGGGCTCTTCCCCCAGGAAAAGGTTTTCCACCACGGAAAGGCCCTCCACCAGGTTGAGTTGTGGGCCCAGAAGAGATATCCCCGCTTGCGCGGCGCTCTTTCGGTTCCAGTGGGTTACGTCTTTTCCGTTCACCCGTATGTGCCCGGTGGTCGGCCCGGCCAAACCCGCGAGAAGTTGGAGCAAAGAGGGATTACCTTGCCCCGGCAGGGCGACCAGGGCGTTGCAACCGTTGCCCTCCACGTGCAGGTTAACGTCGGAAAAAATGCACCTTCCGTCCCTTTCCAGCGTGATTCCCTGGCATTCCAACCACGTGTTTTCCATTGTGCTATGCCTCGCTCTCTGCTTGCGGGATCCTGGGATCCAACGGGATACGCATCACGAAAGTTGTCCCTTGGTTTGGGGTAGAGTGGATGTCCATATCCCCGCCCAAGCGCGTCACTTCGGAGAACACCGCGTTGAGCCCCACCCCGCGGCCCGAGTACTCCGTGGCTTTCTCTCGGGTTGAAAAGCCGCGTTGCAGAAGGATCCGAGCAAGTAGAAGCTCGGAGGAAGAAGAATCCACTGCCGTTTGCCCGGCATCCGAGAAAAAGCCCTTCTTGCGTGCTTCTTGGTGAATCTGGGCCCAGTCGATTCCCTTGCCATCGTCTTGCACGACCACCTGTAACGAGGAATCGTTTTGGAACACCTCCACACGGATCCTTCCCTTTTCGGGTTTTCCCTTTTCCACGCGCTCTTGCGGATCCTCGATGCCATGGTCCAGGCAATTCCGAAACAGGTGCACGAGCGAACGGGCGAAAGGTTGGAAGATGCTCGGGTCGACGAGCACGGGTTGCGCCGCGATTTCCAAGGGAAGCACCGCCTTTTCCAAGCGCTGCGCGATGCTTTCCACGAGTTGTGGGGAAGTTTTCAGCAGTTCGTGGAAAGGAACGTAGCGGATGGCACGGAGTTTCTGGAAAAGCGCAACCGCCTTCTCCCGGGGCAGCAATTGAAGCACCTTGTCTTCCACCAAGCGAATCTGCTCGGAAACTGCGGTGCGCCAGTTCAGGGTATTCAAGCGCTGCACGGCATCCGGGCCAATTTCCTGCTGCAGGATCTTGGTGTCCTGTTCCAAGCAATCCAGCAAGGGCTCCGGGTCAACCCATTTGGCCCAAAAGGTGGGAGCCGTTTGCAACATCTTTTCCCGCTCGGAGGAGAGGAGGCTTTCGCGTTCGTGTAGCTGGTCCACGAGGTGGCGGAGTCCAAAGATGGAAAAGTTGCCCTTGAAATTGTGGATCTTGCGGAACAATTCGAAGTAGGTGGATTCGCGGTTGGAGTCCTGCTCGAGAAGCGCCGGGAACTCCTTGCTCCAAAAAAGGCGGAAGGAGGAGACCAGGTCTTCGAAATCGGGGAAATGGCTCAGGATTTGCACGATCATTTTCAGGTGGTTCCGTTCGCGCTCCACTTGGCTTTCCAGCTGCTTGCGCTGCGTGATGTCTTTGAGGATCACCATGATACGGGGATTGAGGGGGTCGAGGGGATCCTGGATCCAACGGTAGGTGGCCTGTACACTCCAAGGACCCGCGGAAAATTCCTCGGGCAACAGCGAAAGGAAGATGTCACGCCGTGCGGCATCTTTTTCGCGGAAGATGGATTGCAAGATTCTCTCCATTTGGGAAGCCATTTCCGGGTCACGCGGGAAAAAGAGACTGTGGGGTTGGCATCCCGCAATGTCTTTCCCGAAGAAACGGACACACTCCGAGCTGAACTCGGGGTCAACGGCCAGCGTGGCATCGAATTTCAAGAAACCTTCCTCGGCGTTATCCAGCAGCATGCGCACCGAATGGGCTTGCACTTGCAGGTCCCGGGTGCGTTGGTGCACTTTCGTTTCCAGTGTCTTGTTGAGTTGGTCAAGCTCGTGGTAGGAAGATTCGAGCTCTTCGTTCATGGCGGTGAGTTCCTCGTGAGAGGCGGAGAGTTCCATCATGGTTTCTTGGAGTCGCAGGTGACTTGTTTTGAACTGGCGGATCAGGAAAGCGGCAAAGCAGATCCAAAGGACCACGAACGAAAGAGCGTTGAGACGAGCCCCATTCATGCCCAGGGGTTCGCCCAGCGAAGAAGAAAATTCCGCGAGGATCCGGAAAAAAACGCCGAAGGCAAGAAGGGGATAGGCCATGCGGAACGCAAGAACGAGAAAGAAAAAAAAGTTCACCGCGGACAACCACGAACCCACCAGCCAGAAATCGAAGGCCATGCCCACGAAGAACCCCAGGTTCACGAGAAGGAAAAACTTGGAGAACACCCACCTCCGGGAAAGGAACCATTCGATGCCGAGGAAGATGAGGAACGTGGCCACGAAAGCGCCCACGTAAAAAAGCTGGTCCAGTATGGGGGGGTAGGGGATGTGCCGCACTTGGGCGAAGAAGGAGAACAGGAATTCCGCGGCGTAGTACATCGAAGCGATGGACATGCAGACGTAGGTAAGGCGGATTTCGCGGTTCAGGGGTGCGACCACGAAAAGGATCAGAGCGATCAAGAAGCTCATTCCCACGACCGTGAGGAACAGGTCGGAGTTCAAGAAATTCAGCCAGGTCGTGCGCACGTAGAGGCGGGAATGCTGGCCAAGCACAGGATTTGACACGAGGTGCAAACCCCCTCCGGTGCTCGACTCCAAGCGAAGCGTGTGGGGACTACCATTTGCCGCGGATGTGTCCGGAAGCACCAGGAAGGTGTGGGTGGGCCAGAAGACCAAGTTGCCGTGTTCGCTGGGAAAGATGTGCAACAGCTGATCATCCCAGTACACCGACAGCTGCCGTGCATGGAAGGGGGGCAACAGCAACGCGTCGTTTCTCCCCGGCTCTACCGAGACTTCCATGCGAAACGGTCCGGTATACGCAAGGGGAACACTGGGGGTTGCAAGCTGCTGTGAATCTCCCCCCGGAAGATGGAGTGTCCAGGGACCCGAAACCACGACCTCCTCCACCCCTGGTCGGGTGATGAGCCCGTTCACCAACAGAAGAAGCAGGAAAAGCCCCAGGGCGTACCACATCCCGCGGTTCTTCGAAACGAAGTGCCAAAGCCATTTTCCCAACTTTCCGATGGCTGCCATTAGCCTTCCAAGCTTTTTTTATGGGAACGTGCCATTTTGCAGTACATTTGGGCGTGGTGCTGCAGCTGCCGCGGGGAGTCGTCCCCAAGTTCTTTCTTGGGTGTGGCGGGGACGCCCGCGTACAACTGGCTTTCTCCCAGTTGTTGTCCCTCGCGCACAACGCTTCCCGCTCCCACGACGCACCCGGTTCCAACCCGGCACCCGTTGAGAAGGATGGCCCCAATTCCCACGAGCGCGTTATCTTCCACGATGCAACCGTGTACAACCGCGTTATGCCCCACGGTCACGTTCTTTCCGATGAGCGTGGGATGGGAAGAATCGGTATGCACCGTGGCGTTGTCCTGGATGTTGCTGTTTTCTCCCACCACGATGGGTGCCATGTCTCCGCGCAGAACCGCACCGTACCAGATGCTGGCACCGTCCTTCACTTCCACGTCGCCGACAAGAATAGCCCCCGGCGCGATGAATACGTCTTTCCCGATCCGCGGCGTTTTGCCATTGTAGGGGTATTGCATTTTTCCACACTCCTTTTTTGGCTTCCAGATTATAACATGCCCACTTCCAGGGTGTGCTATAATAAACCAAATTTTCGCCAACCAAAGGGGGGAGACCATGAACCATCATGTTTCCGATGCAAAGAACCGGATGAAGAAGACAGTGCAGGCGATGGACGATGAACTGAAACACATCCGTACTGGCCGTCCCAGCCCGGCCATCCTGGACGAAATCCAAGTGGAGTATTACGGAACCAATTCACCACTCTCGCAGATTGCTTCCATCAACGTGGAAGAACGATCGCTCAGCATCAAACCGTGGGATTTGGGTATCATGAAAGTGATCGAAAAGGCGATTCTTGCTTCCTCCCTGGGGTTAACCCCCATTAACGATGGCAAGGTCATTCGCCTGAATTTCCCCCCCCCTACCGGCGAGCAGAAGAAACAGCTGGTGAAAATGGTCAAGGACAAGATCGAGCAAGGGAAGGTTTCCATCCGCAACATCCGGCGTGACGCGCTCAAAGAAATCAAGGAAGAGCAGAAGAAGGGGGATATCCCCGAGGATGATGCGAAGCGCCTCGAGGAGGACGTGCAGAAACTTACCGACGAACACGTGAAAGAAATGGACGAGTTGTTCAAGAACAAAGAAGAGGAGATCATGACGGTGTGAATCAGCTGCCGGGTCATATCGCCTTTATCATGGACGGAAATGGGCGATGGGCGCGGGAGAAGGGACTGGCGCGCACAGAAGGGCATGCCCGGGGAGCGGAAGTTGCGGAGCGGGTCGTGCGTCGTTGCGCCGACCTTTGCCTGAGCCACGTTACCCTTTTTGCCTTTTCCACGGAAAACTGGAAACGTCCCACGTCCGAAATCCATTTTTTGTTTGAAACCCTGGTGTACTACTTGCAAAGCCGTGGACCGGAAATGATGGAACGCGGTGTACGCATCCGCTTCTGCGGGTGTCTGGATTCCTTGCCGGAGAAGGCACGCTTGGCTGCACACCAAGTGGAAGAAGACTCGAAGCATTGCGAGCAGATCCAGATGATCCTGGCCATCAACTACGGCGGACGGCAAGAATTGGCCCACGCCGCGTTGGAGCTTGCAAAGCAGTACCACCTTTCGCCGGAACTCCGGGAGCAAATCGAAGAGCACCCCGAAACGTACCTCGAAAAGAAGCTGTACCTTCCGGATGTACCCTTTCCGGACCTCGTGGTACGTACTTCCGGGGAGCAGAGGATCAGTAACTTCTACCTCTGGCAGTCCGCCTACTCCGAGTGGTATTTTTCCCCGGTGTATTGGCCGGATTTCGGGGAAGAAGAGCTGCAAAGGGCGTTGCACGATTTCGCGCAACGAAAGCGACGCTTTGGTGGCCTAAGCGATGACTGAACCCGTGAAAAAAGATCGTTTCAACCAGAAGTCCCGCTGGATTTCCGGAATCTTGGTAGGAACCGCGGTGGTGCTTTGTTTTTTCCACTGGGTTTCGTTCCTGGCGCTGGCGATTTCGGTGGCTTTCCTGGCTGGTTTTGAATACGTGCGGATGGTGCTTCCCCAGAAAGCGGGGCGATGGGAAGCCGGGATTTTGATTGCCCTTTACCCACTGATGACGTTCTGGGGTGCGTTGCTTCTGGGTGACCCCCAGGCAGCTTCTCCCCAATGGGAATGGATCTTGGTTGGCTTCGGGGTGCTGATTCCGCTGGTCGGCTCGGTGGGGTTGTGGTTGTACAAGGATCCCGCGGTGGTGAAGGAGAACCTCATCGATATCCTCTTCGGACTATTTTACATTTCCTTCACCCTGTTTTTGGGTGTCATCGTATACTGGCGCTACAGTTGGGCGCACGCGCTGATGGTGGTAACCTGCCCCTGGATCTTCGACACGGGGGCTTTTTACTTCGGCATCAAGTTTGGCAAGCGCAAGCTCATGCCGTCCATCAGCCCGAAGAAAACCGTGGAAGGCTTCCTGGGGGGTACGCTGGTTTCGCTGGTGGGTGTGTGGTTGTACGCCCAGGGGCTTTCGTTGCTCACGCCGGAACCCGTGTTGCGCCTGGGGGAATCGATCAGCATCAGCTTGGTACTTGCGCTGTCCGCCACTTTCGGGGACCTTTTTGAATCCGCACTCAAAAGGTACCATTCCCGCAAAGACATGGGGGGGATCCTTCCCGGGCACGGGGGATTCTTGGACCGCATGGATTCCATGTTGTTCTTCATCCCCATGTTCCTTTTGGTGATGATGCTCTTCCGCTAAACGAGTTTTCCATGAATTTTGCCATTGTTGGGGGTTTTAGCATGAAACGAATGACCGGAAACCAAATTCGACAAGCTTTCTTGGATTTCTACCGCGCGAAAGGCCACGAGGTGTTGCCCAGCGCATCGCTGGTGCCAAACGACCCGCAGTTGCTGTTCACGGTGGCGGGAATGGTTCCCTTCAAACCCATTTTTTGGGGAAAGGTTTCCCCCACCTACCCACGTGTGGCCACGTGCCAGAAATGCGTGCGCACCAACGACATCGAACAGGTAGGGCGTACACCGCGCCACCACACCTTCTTCGAGATGCTGGGGAATTTCTCCTTCGGTGACTACTTCAAGAAGGAAACCATACTCTGGGCCTGGGAGTTCATCACGCAGGTGCTAGAAATGCCCGTGGAAAAACTGTGGGTGTCGATTTTCCACGAGGACGAGGAAGCCTACCAAATCTGGACCCAAGAGGTAGGGCTTGATGCGAAGCGTATCGTGCGCATGGGGAAGGAAGACAATTTCTGGGGACCAGCTGGACCCACGGGTCCCTGTGGGCCCGACTCGGAGATTTTCTTCGACATGGGACCAAACGAAAACTGCCCCGACGTGGAAAACTGTTCTCCCGCCTGTGACTGTGGGCGTTTCCTGGAATTCTACAACCTGGTGTTCACGGAGTTCAACCAGGACGAGGAAGGCAATCTCACCCCGCTTTCGCGCAAAAATATCGACACCGGCCTTGGCTTGGACCGCCTGGCTGCGATCTTGCAGGGTGTTTCTTCCAATTTCGAAACCGACCTGTTCGTTCCCATCATCCGCGCGGCGGAACACGTTACCGGGTTGGTGGATTCCAAGAAGGAAGACCGCGTGGGATTGCGGGTAATCGCCGACCACGTCCGCTCCTCCGTCTTCATGGTCGCCGATGGTGTGCTTCCCTCGAACGATGGGCGGGGGTACGTGCTCAAGCGCATTCTACGCCGGGCGCTTCGCTTCGGATGGCTGCATGGGGTTCGCGAACCCTTCCTGTACACGCTGGTTCCGGTCGTCGTGGCCGTGATGGGCGCGGCGTACCCCGAGCTGCGGGAAAAGCAATCGTTCCTCTCGGAGATCATCCGTTCCGAGGAGGAAAAGTTCCTCAAGACCCTGGTGCAGGGCTTGGAACTCGTGGATCGCTTGCTGGAGGAACGTGGGAAGCTGCTGGGGGAAGACGTGTTCGCGTTGTACGATACCTTCGGTTTCCCGCTGGAGGTCACGGAAGAAATCGCGCGCGAACGGAATATTTTCATTGACAAGGAAGGTTTTTCCCGTTTGATGAAACAGCAACGGGAACGGGCGCGAAACGCCCGGGGTGACCGCACCTTCCTGGAGAACTTCGAGGTGTACGAAGCCATCGGCAAGCAGCTGCCTGCCACGGTGTTTACCGGGTACGAAAGGTTACAGGATCGGGCCAAGGCCCTGATGCTCGTACGACACGGCGAATTGGTGGATACATTGCGCGAAGGTCAAAGCGGAGAACTCATCAGCGACCAAACGCCGTTCTACGCGGAAAAGGGTGGACAGGTTGCGGATACCGGTGTGATTCACTGGGATGGCGGGCAAGCCAAGGTAACCGATGTTTTCAACCCCTTCAACGAGTTGGTAGTGCACGAGGTAGAAGTGCTTGAGGGTACGCTGCCAAAAGAAGCCGTGCTTCACATGGAGGTAGATGCGGCCCGGCGCCAGGCCATTGCCCGGAACCACAGCGCGACGCACTTGCTGCACGAAGCACTCAAACGCGTGCTGGGTAACCACGTGAAACAGGCTGGCTCCATGGTGGATGATACCCGATTGCGCTTCGACTTTACCCATTTCCAGTCCCTGACCCCCGACCAGTTGCAACAGGTGCAACGATTGGTGAACGAGCAGGTCCTGGAATCGTTGCCCGTGCAAACGCAACTCATGGCATTGGAAGATGCGCGCAAGCAAGGGGTAGTGGCCCTGTTCGACGAGAAATACGGCGAGAGCGTACGGGTAGTGCAAATGAATGACTTTAGTTCCGAGCTGTGCGGAGGAACACACGTGCGCACCACGGGTCAAATTGGACCTTTCCGTATTCTCGCCGAATCGGGAATTTCCTCCGGGGTGCGGCGCATCGAGGCCGTGACCGGATGGAATACCTTGCAGCTTGCGGATCGGTTGCAGCGGCGCATGTTGCAGGTGGCGGACCTTCTCAAAACCGACCCCGAGCAGATGATTTCGGTGATGGAAAAGGTAATGGATTCCAACCAGCTCATGGTGAAACGGGTGCTGCAACTTGAGGAAAGGCTGGCGAACCAGAAACTGGAACGCCAGTTGGACGAGGTGAAGCACGTGGACGGGATCCGATACCTGGCCCTTGTGCAGGACAACCTCGACGGCGAGGTGGCCCGAAACGTCACCACGCGCGGCGTGGAGAAATTGGGCTCCGGGTTCGTGGTGCTGTTCAACCGGTTGGGCCAAAGTGTTACCATCGTGGTCAAGGTTTCCGACGACCTTGCGGGAAAACGCGTACATGCCGGTAAGATCTCCGGGGGACTCTCCCGGGTCTTGGGAGGAGGAGGGGGAGGAAAACCCGACTTCGCCCAAGGAGGGGGAAAAGACCCCTCGGCGATCAACCGGGCCATCGAGCAGATCCCGCAGCTTGTGCAACAAGGGGTTTCCAAGGGTTGAGATGGCTATTCACCGGTCCGCGGGGTGTGGGCAAATCCACGCTGGTTTCCGCTCTGAAAGACACCTACGCTGTCGAATGGTGTGGATTTTTGAGCACGTTCCGTCCCGGTAGCCCGGGGATCCGCGTGCTGGAGGCCCACTGCCTGCCTTCCAGACACACCTTTCGCCTGGCCCAACAACTTGAACCGCGCAGGAGGTTGGTGCCCGATTTCGATGGAATGGCAGCATTGGCAAGGGAACTGGAGCATATGGGGCACATTTGGGAAGCGGACCGGGGCTTTTTCTTCGACGAGGTGGGTTTCTTGGAAACGCTACACGCCGGGCTGCAGGATGCCATTTGGAACGCGCTGAACCGTTTCGAAGTGGTGCTGGGAACCGTTCGCCAAATGGACACCCCTTTTTTGCGGCGCATCCAGGATCGAAATGATTTGCAGCTGTTTGCACTCACCCGCGAAAACCGGGATAGCGTGTTCCAGCAATGCCACCAATGGGTGCAAAACGGGGGGAAGGAGATGGGGCGTTGCAAAAAGTCGTATTAGTGACCACGGGGGGCACGATAGCCATGAGCAAGGACAGCGAGGGAGTGGTTCCCACGGTGGATGGAAACCGTCATGTGGCGCGCCTCGAAGGGCTGGAAAGGCTGGCACTCGTGGAATCCTTGGAGTTTTCCAACATTCCCAGTCCCTACATGACGCCCCAAACCATGTGGGGACTTTCCCGGGTGATCCAACGCCTCGTGGACCAGGTAGACGTGGGCGGGGTTGTGGTGACCCATGGAACCGATACCCTGGAGGAGACGGCGTATTTCTTGGATTTGACCGTGCGCACCTCCAAGCCCATCGTGTTGACCGCGGCCATGCGCAATATCAACGAACTGGGCACGGATGGTCCCCGGAACGTGTTCTCCTCGGTTCGCGTGGCGATTTGCCCACAGGCCGTGGATGCAGGTGCCGTGGTATGCCTAAACGATGAAATCCACGCGGCACGGGAGGTTACCAAGACCTATACCAGCAACGTGGCCACCTTCGAATCTCCAGGTTTTGGGCCGTTGGGAATCGTGGACGAGGATGGGGTTTTCTTCTTCCGAAAATCCCTCACCCGCTCCACGCTGCACGTGGAACGGATCGAGCCTGCTGTGGCCCTTCTCAAAACGTTCACCGGGGATGATGGGACGTTCCTGGACCATGCGCTACAGGTGGGTTTCAAGGGAATCGTCTTGGAAGGCTTTGGAAGGGGGAACGTTCCCAGTTCGTTGGTGGAAAGCATCTCGAGGTGCATTGCCAAGGGAGTTCCACTGGTACTGGTTTCCCGTTGCTACAAGGGACGGGTTTTGGACATCTACGGTTACGAAGGCGGGGGCGCCTCGTTGAAACAAATGGGGGTGATCATCGCCCACGAACAAACCGGGCAGAAGGCACGGATCAAGCTGATGGCGCTAATGGGGATGACTACGGAGCTCGAGGTGATCCGTTCTTGCTTCGAGAGTTCCGAGCAAAGCCCCATGAGGAGGGAAATATGACCAAAAGCATTCTTGCTGCGTGTTGCGTACTTTTGGTTTGCTGCACCGCATCGCTTTTTTCCTACACGCTGTTGGATGCGCTGCAAGGTGTGGAACGCCTCGCGTTTGCCGAGTACGGTGTGCCGTATTTCCAGTGGGTCAACGAGCTTTCCGTTTCCGCGGGCGGGGGATACGACTTGCGGGATAGCCAGGCAGTCGTTTCCGGTAGCCTGGAAGCGCGCCTCTTCGAGGATCTGCGTTTCCGCGGGCAAGTGTACGTGGAAACCGATTTCGCTTCGGCCACGGACTTCTTGCTGGACCTGGGAGTGGAATACACGTTTGCGGGAGGACAGCAGAAATCCAAGGAGCTATTCTTTTCTGCTACCCACAAGGCGTTGCTTCGGAAAATCCAAGTCGTGCACGAGTACTTCGACTTCCTTTCGGAAAAAGCCCTGCTCGAACTGGGACCCGTGGAAGCGGGCAGCAAGGCGGGTACGCTCCAAGAGCTGGAACACCGGCTGGGAGAAGTGGACCTGGCGTATCGCCTGGTTCTGTTGGAAACCCTTTCCGGCATTTCCCAGGGAGACCCGCAGCTTTTGGTTTTGGACCAACTTTTGGTGCAGCAGATCCCTTCGGAGCTCGTGGATCTCGCGGTGCTGAACGTACTGAACGTGAAAAGGGCAGCCGAAAACCACGAAACGCCTTCCAAGTGGGTGGGGCTTTTTCGGTCGGGAATTGGCCCCCAGGGAAACACCTTCTTTGGTGGTGTTGGGGGCTGGTTCGACTTCGAACCCATGGTTTCGCGAAACGTGGAGGAGAGCCTGGAGGAGGTGGACATCCGCCGGCTCAAGTTGCGCCACGGAGTTCTTGGGGAATACCTTCCACCGTTGATGGAAGAATTGCAAGCCCTACTGCAACAAAAAAACCGCATGACGCTGGAAATCGTGCAAGGAAAGGCGGATGCCATGGACGTGGAACGGGTCAACGAATCCATCCGCGAACTCCAGGCAGCTCGTATCCGGTACACCTACGAGGCGGTGAAAATCCAGGTGTTGTTCGAGGTGATGGCGGGTACTTTCACGGGTTTGCACTTCGGAGTGGCGCCTTGATCCACTTTTTCACGGGGGACGACACCTTCTCCAAGCAAAAAGAGGCACGCAGATTGGCCCAGCGCGCAGCGGCAAGTTTCCAGGCCATCGATGTGCGTTCCAAGAATGAGCGCGCGGTTTTCCACGAGTTGATCACCGCCGCTCCCCTGTTTGCCCAAAGCAGGGTGTTTTACGTGGCGAACGTGGAGCAGCTTCCCAAGGCGGAAAAGAAAGTGTTGCTGGAGAAAGCGTCGGTCGTGCAGCAAGATCCGCAGTTGCAGGTGGTTTTCGACGTCTCCCGCGCTCCGACCAAAATGCAAGCCAACAAGAGAGATTTCGCGCTTCCCAAGCCCTGGAAGACGTCGGAGTGGATTTCCCGCTTGGGCTCCATGGCCCGTGAGCGGGGATTGAAATGCACCCCCGAGCAACTGGCCGAAATTTTTGCCAACACCGGTAGCGATCCGGGGCGCATGGACAACGAGCTGGCCAAGTTCCAGGCTGTGGCGGATCCTTCGGGGAATATCCCGCAATCGTCGTTCCAGCCATTGCTCTTCCGTTTCGTGGAAGAGGATGTCGGGGAGAGCGTGCTGGCCATTCTGCGGGGAGAACGCCACAAGTCCGTGCCCGACTTGTTTGGCATACTGGAAAAGCGCACCCTTCCCGTGATCCTCTACGCTTTCGCGCAGCAGTTGTTGCTTTTGTACCGTTTGAAGTTGGCCTTTGCGGGCACGAGGCGCTGGGACTACGACCGTCTCCAAGAGGCGGCCAAGCAGTTTGGTTGTCCCATCCCGCGCGTGGCTTCCCTCGTGGGATACCGTTTCCAGAAAAGCGATCCGGAGGTTCCGAACCTGTTGTTCCAGTTTTCGGTGGCATCCTTGCAGCGCTTGTTGCAAAGAAGCTGGGAGGGAGAGTACGCGTTCAAAATGGGTGAGAAAAGCAGCCGGACAGTTTTGGCGGACCTGGTGCAGGGCGTGCTGCAAGAGCAGGAAGTAAAAGGGGAATTCTCCCTGTGAAGCCTTCTTTTCGGGAACAACTCCTGGGGCGATTCCTTCCCGCGATTTCGTTTTGCGTGCTGCTCTTTCCCGTGCTCGCCTGGGACCTGTATTTCGACGATTGGTTTTCCTTCTTCCCTGGTTTGGTGGTCTTGGGAATTGCGTGGATGGGTCCCCGGATTCCCGCTTTTACCATTGGCTGGCTGGCTACGGCCGCCTTTTTTTGGACGTTCTTGAATTGGTTTCCGGCCTGGCTTGCCCCGATTTGGTTTGGGATCTGCTACGTGCTCTTTCTTTTCCTATGCTTTTTCCCGCTTCGTTGGCTGGTTTTCCCGCTGTTCCTGGGAGGGGTGCAGCTTGGAACAAGCCTTTTCTTACAGCAACGATGGGCATGGAGCCAAGTGGCTCCAGTGGTACTGGTGAGCCTGATTTTTTGGGGAGGGATATGGATTGGAAAAGAACGAACAGATTGAAGTGGAACCGGGTTTTGCCCGGGATAGCTTCCTCGAGTTTGGTCCCCGTAGCCTGAATGGCACCCCCGAAGAAGTGCGGGCAGCGTGCAAAAGGGGTTTTCGAAAGGCATTCGAGCACCTTGTTTCAGAGCAACCCGAAGGACTTCGCGCGGCATTGCGATGGAAATGGATGGAAAGGGTGGAATCTTTTTCTCCCTTCGTCCCCCGTGCACAACGTTCTGAGGTACCCTTCCAACGGTTGTGGGTCCCCTCGCTGGTGGGTTCCTTGCTGTTCGGATTGCTGTTCCTCCAATTTCTTGGTCCCCTGTTTCTCGAGGATTTCTACGCCTTTGTGGTGGGAGCTCCTATTGGAGGGGCCTTCTTCGTGTGGCTCTTTGCCAAGATGTCGCGGCACCCCCGCTTCGCGAAAGCAGTCCGCTGGTCCATAGGAATTGGAGTGGGTGCGTTGAGCATTTCGTTGCTTTTCTCCAAGATTCGCGGATGGTGGCCTTTCCAGAAAAATCCTTCCTGGTTGCAATGGATCGGTGTGCTCGTGCTCAGCTTGTTGACGATTTGGATGCTATACATCTTCCGCCCCAAGCAATTCGTGGACGAGAAGGAACGCGAACGAGCCCTGGAATTCCAGTGGGATGTAGCCATGCAGGCACTTTTGGACGATATGCGGAAGAATCCAGGCGCAGCCACCACCCCGGCAGCTCTCCCTTCCCCGCAAGCCCCACAACCGGGGTCGTTGGATTTGTCGGCCTCGGGGGTGCGTCAAGCACTGGAGCAGTTGCTCCAGGCAACCCAGCGATCGGAAGGCACCGGGCAAAGCGATGCTTCCCAGCAATTGCTCTGGGCGTTGAAAAGCCAAGGGATCCAACCGTTGCAGCTGGATCCCGTTTTCACGTTTTCTTCGCAACACCTCGACTTCTTCGAACCCTTTGGGGTGGTTTCCGAGGGAGACCAGGTGGAAGTGCTTCAAAACGCCTGGGTGGACGCGCAGGGACGCCCGTTGGTGAAGGGGCGCATCCGCAAGAAACGGTGAGCTCACACCCTTTTCCGAAGCTTGTACAGGGCCCCCAAAGCGGCAAGAACCAATCCCGTGAACACGAGGGCCAGGAAAAGGAAAGCTCCCTCGAAACGGAAAAGTTGGGCGATCCATCCGAAAAGGGGGAAGATACCCACCATTACCAGGCTGAATAGCATGTTTCCCATGGAAAGAATGGTGGCCCGCTGGTGGGATGGGATGGCCCGATTCAAGAAATCGTTAAACGCCACGAACAGGCCCGAATCCACAAGCGCCATTCCCAGGAAGAACACCCATTTTTTCTCGAAAAGCGCAATGCACCAAGTTCCCCCCAGCGCCATCAGCGAGAAAAGCGCGAAGGTGAGCTTTTCCCCCAACAACTTGCGAATGCGCTGGATTTGGGTGGCCAGTGCCGCGCCCGCGATGGATCCCAGCGCAAGGTAAAAGCCGATTTGGAACTCCCCGATCCCAATGCCCTTCCAGTAGTTCTGCAGGTAAAAAAACAGTGTGGTGCAAAAAGCAAGGAGCACTTGCGTGTAGATCGTTAGGAAGGCCACTGCCTTGTTCTTGCACAGCGTCTGGAAGCTCTGCAACGTGTGGCGGAAAAAACCCCGAAAGCTGGGAGACTCCCTTTTCTCCACGAAAACCGGCGGTTCGGAAAAAGTGAAGGAGTACAAGAAAACCACCGCACACAACACGATGGTGAGGGAATAGCCCAGAACGTAACTCTGCTGCGCAATCCACCCACCCAAAAGCAGCGAAACCACGGTTCCCAACTGGTACAGCGCTTCCTGGTAACCGATCACCTTGATGTAATGGGTTTCGCGTTTCAGCGCCTTGAGCGAGTCGTACACCAGTGCTTCTCCCGCCCCGGATTCCAGGTTGTACGACAGCGCGGAAAAAAAGAGCGACAGAGCGTACCACCAAAACCCGGTGCCCGTGAGCATCAGCACCGGGCTGATGATGGCGCATAAGCGCGCCAACGTGCGGCTGATTTTGCGTCCCAAAAGGTCGGCGATGGCCCCGGTGGGTACCTCCATGGCCAACGAAGTCACGTGGAACAATCCCTCCAGGATGCCGATCTGCGCCAGCGACATCCCCCGTGCGGCGAGAAAGATCATCCAAAACCCCTGGGTGAGTTGTACACTTCCCAGGAAAACGAAGAAGTAATTGCGGGAAATATTCTTGGTCCATTTTTCTTGTTGCGTTGGTTGAGCAAGCATTGTTTCCATCCTCCTGTTTCCACGAAAAAGGCCGTGACATCGATGCCAATGTCACGGCCTTGCACATACGCTTGGATTGGGATGCGATTAAGCTACAACAACCGCTCCCATTGCCCGACAGGTTGGCATTCACCCATGACAACAGTTGCGGGTATTCCCGCCAGCGCACACTGGTACACGCGGAACAACTTGGCCATGGCTTTTGCCCTCCTTCGAAACAGGTTGGATGCAGCGAATCAAGCGAAAACAGCCCATTGTACCACAGCAACCGGGGGCTGTCAACCTTCCCTCGGGCTTGTGCTATACTTAGGGGAGACGGATCCTTTCCAAAGAAGGGGTGAAGGAAAATGGCGAAAGACTTTCGAGGACTGGTTTTTCTCTTGTTGCTTTGCTTGTTTCTCGGCGTGGTGGGATGCAAGACCATCCCCGCTGTGATCGTGCCCCAGGATCCCGATCCCGGAGATCCGGATCCCGGAGAGAACACCTTCTACGTTTCCACCACCGGAAACGATGCCAATCCCGGTTCGCTCCAAGCTCCATGGAGAAACCCGGGTTATGCTTCCCGGCAGCTTGCCCCCGGGGATACGCTGGTGATCCTGGGGGGAACGTACTTCCTTTCCCGGTTCGACGACGATATCTTGATCCCGCCTTCCGGGGAAGAAGGCAAGTGGATTACCATCCGGGGTGAAGAGGGGAACCGCCCCATACTGGCGGGGAGAGACAACCTGTTCTGTGCCATCATGCTCACGGGGGTTTCGTACCTGCGGTTGCAGAACCTGGAAATCACCGCGGACACCCCATCGTTCTTCCGCGATGCCATCACCGGTGTGGAAGGCCCAAACGCCCACTTGGAGTTCGAAGACCTGTACATCCACCACATCGACCAGTTCGGCATCAACCTCAAGGACGTTTCGTACCTGGACATCCGCGATTGCATCCTGGAATACTGCGGTTTCGGGTGCATTGGTGGCCCCGAGGGGGATGCGGGGGGATGGCAGAACGTGACGATCCAGGACTGCGAGCTGAGCTTCTCCGGGCATTACTACCAAGGTCAAATGGATAACCCCGCGCTGCCCTACGATCGTCCCGATGGCATCGGGTTGGAACCCTCGGAAGGTCCCATCGAAATCGCACGGTGCGTCGCGCAACACAACCGTGGTGATGGCCTGGATACCAAGAACGACAACACCTGGATCCACGAGTGCTTGGTCGCCAACAACTACGCGGACGGCGTGAAGCTATGGGGGGATGGAACCACGGTGGAAAACACCCTCATCGTGGGAACCGGTGATGGGGACGCCAACTCACCCTGGTCCCCGCTGGTGATCGGAAACGATCGCACACCCGGTGCACGGTTCACGCTCACCAACGTCACAATCCACGGAAACCCCGATCGCCGCAGTTACTCCATGTATGCCCAGTACGACTCGAACAACCCCGTAACCGTGGAACTCACCAACTGCATTTTCTCCCATTGCTACGGCATGGCCTTTTTCGGGGACAGCGTGACACTCGTGGCCAAAAACAACGATTTCTACCGTCCCAACCACGATGACCAGGTGTATGCCAATGGCCGGGAATACACCGCTGCCCAGATCAACGCGGGGCAATTGGGGGAAGGAAACATGTCGCACGACCCGCTTTTCGTGGCACCAGCTTGGGGAAGCGATGTTTTCGATTTTCACCTCACGCCCAACAGTCCCTGCCTTGACCAGGGAAGTGCGCAGGACGCACCGGACATTGACCTGGAGGGAAACGATCGCCCGCAGGGAGAAGGGTACGATATCGGGGCGTACGAACAATAGGAATTAAGCGGAATGCAGCGCAAGAGCGCGTAGCACTTCTTTGAAGTCGTCGAAGAGTGGGGCATAGAAGTCCATCCATTTCCCCGTGCGGGGATGGGTGATGCCCAGGTGGAAGGAGTGCAGCATTTGCCGGTTCAGTGCAACGTGGATTTTCTCGGCCAACTGCATGTCCGGCTGCGAATTTCCGTAAATGGGGTCTCCCAGAACGGGGTGCCCAATGTTCTTGCAGTGCACACGGATCTGGTGGGTCCTGCCGGTTTTGATGGTCAGCCGCACCAGGGTTGCCCCTGCAGAAAAGCGGCGCAACACCTCGAAAAAGGTGAGTGCTTCCTTCCCGGAGTAATCCACCATCATTTTCAACCGGTGGTGGGGGTTTCTTCCCAGCGGATAGTCAATTTTGCCCTGGTCCTTTTCGAGTGCACCGCTCAAAAGGGCCAGGTATTGTTTCTGGTTCAGGCGGTCGTGGAACTGCTTCGAAAGGTGTTGGTGGGCGGCATCGTTTTTCGAGACAACCAGCACGCCCGAGGTGTCCTTGTCCAGGCGGTGCACGATGCCCGGGCGCTCTTCCCCACCCACACGCGCCAACCCCTTGCAATGGAACAGCAAAGCATTTACCAGCGTACCCTCCACCTGGTGGGGCACGGGGTGCACGAGCATCCCCGGTGGCTTGTTGACGACAAGGATATCGCCATCTTCGTACAACACGTGCAGCAAGATGTTTTGGGGCAGGATTTGCGTCACGCGGGGTGCTGGTACTTCGAGTGCCACTACCTGGCCGGATCGCACGAGGAAGGATGGTTTCTTGCCCGAGCCGTCCACCCACACGTGCCCTTCGCGGATTGCCTTTTGCACCAGCGAACGCGAAACCCAGTCGGGGGTGTGCGCGTTCACGAAGCGATCGAGTCGAATGCCGCTTTCCTCCGCTCCCACGCGGTATTCCAGGATTTCCTCAAACGGCATACTGTTCCAGTTCCACGGACATCACCATCGAGATCCCCATGGACTGGGTGATGCCGTACAGGATGTCGGCGGCTTCCATCACCAGCTTGTTGTGCGTGATCATGATGAACTGTGCCATTTGCTTGTAGCGAACCACGAGGTTTTTGAGGCGCTCGGCATTGAAGTCGTCCAGCGCAGCGTCCACTTCGTCCAGGATGTAGAACGGGCTGGGGCTGATGCGCAGCATGGAGAACACCAGTGCGATTCCCACCAGGGACTTCTCCCCGCCCGACAGCAGGTACATCTTTTGGAATTTTTTCCCGGGGCGCTTCACCGAGATCTCGATACCGGATTCCAACAGGTCCGTTCCCGGCAGGATACGGAGTTCCCCGGTGCCTCCGCCAAAAAGGGTCTGGATCATCTCGTTGAAGTTGGTGTTGATCTCGTCGAAGGTCTTGCGGAAAATTTCTTTGGCTTCGGAATCGGTTTTTTCCAAGATTTCCACCAGCGATGCGCGCGTGCTTTCCAGGTCTTTGCGCTGTTCGTCCATCTCGTTGAAGCGATCGTCGATCTGGCGGTACTCGTCGATGGCCCCCAGGTCCACGTTGCCCAGGTACTTGATTTTCTGTTCCAGTCCCTGCACGTTTTGCGCGTACTGCTTTTCTTCCGCTTCCGATAGGCGGGATTCGACCAGGTCCGCGTTGGAAAGACCCGCGAAGGTCATTTTTTCGAACAGGGCTTGCTGCTGGAAATCCACTTCCTGCTGTTGCATTTCCAGCTGGTGCTCCTTCTCGCGAAGGCTTTCGCGTTCTCCCTTGAGTTCCTCCATCCGCTTTTCCAGGTCTTCCATCTGCTGCATCTTTTTCTGGCGATCTTCCTGCTGGAACTTCAAATCCTCGAAAAGCGAGGCCATTTCGCGTTTCAAGCTGTCGATTTCCTGGTCCAACTCGGTGAGCTTTGCGGAGTTTTCTTCCATCTGCTTTTCCAGTTCCGCCATGTTCTTGCGGTACACGGTGACGTTTTCCTCTTCTTGCTGCAGGTTGCGGGAGATGTCGCCCAGCTCGTCGGAATACTGGCGCTCGCGTTCCTTGAGCGTGTTTTGCTCCAACTTGAGCGTGTTGATGCTTTCCTGCAACGACTGGATCTGGTTCTTCTTCTCGCGCAGCACGTCGCTCACGTTTTCCAGCTTGGATTTTTTCTGGTCGCGTTGGGCCAGCAGCTGGGTTGTTTCCCCGAAGGCTTTTTCCTTGCGTGCTTGTGCACCTGCGATACGCGCGGAGTAATCAATCTTGAGCTTTTGCAGCTCGTGCACTTCCTTGCTGTACTCGTCGATGGAGGTGGTGAGTTGCTGCAGGGTACGGCGAATGGAGGCATTCTTGAGCATGATATCGTTGAGCTCGGATTCGAGGCTGTTCTTGAAGGCCGCGCCCTTTTCCTTTTCGGAAAGCAACTTCTTTTCGGCCTTCTGCATGCGGGACAGTTCCTTCTGGGCTGCTTGCAGCTCTTGGTCCACCTCGTGCAACCGGCGGTTCCGTGCCAGGAAAGAGCTTCGTACGTCTACCTGCAAACTTCCCCCGGTGATGGCACCACTGGACGAAATGAATTGCCCGTCCAGCGAAACCACCTGGTTGCGCACCTGGAACTTGCGCTTGATGTCCAGCCCATCATCCAGTGTGTGTACCACGATGGTATCGCGGAACAGGTACAATGGAATCTTGGCAAACTCGGGATCCACGCGCACCAGCTCCGAGGCATAGCCCACGAAGCCTGGATGGCTTGCCAATTGGGGGTTTTGCACGATGGGGCGTGTTTCCAGCTCGTCGATGGGCAAGAAGGTGCATCGCCCCAGGTTGTTGGTTTTGAGGACTTCCACCGCGTAGCGCGCGGTTTGCGTGTCGGTGGTGACCACGTTCTGCGAGCGATTTCCCAGCAACACCTCGAAGGCTTTCTCGAAGTCGTTGTCCACTTCCAGAAGGTTGGCCACCACGTCGATCATGTTGCGCAGCTGCAAGTCGTCTTCCTTGCGCTGGAAAAGGGCTTTCACCGGACGCGAGAAGCCCGCGAAATCGCGGATCTGACGTTCCAGAACGGCTTTTTCTGCTTCCAGGTGCTTGGATTGTTGCAGTGCATCGTACTTGGTGGTCTCCACTTGCTTGATTTGGCTTTCCAGCGCGCCAAGTTGTTCTTTCACACCGTTGAGATCGCCCAGCAGTTCTTTTTCCTTCTCGGAGGTCTGCGCACCACTTTCGCGCAGTTCCGCCAATTCGGTTTCCATGCCTTCCAAGCGCTCCTGCTTGTTTTCCAACTGGCTGGAAATCACCTTGATGCGCTTCTCGTGATCTTCTATGGATTCCTCCAGGCGAATCGACTCGTTTTCGAGTTTTGCAAGGGCCTTCTCCGCGTCGGCGACTTCTTGCTGCAGCGCCAAGATGGTTTTTTCCTCGTCGGAGTACTCCCCGGAAAACTTCTGCTTCTTTTGCAGGAGCTGCTCCAGGTTGGCTTCCACGGCTTCCAGGTCTTGCTTGAGTGTCTTGTAGATGCGATCGATTTCCAGCTTGCGTTCGGTGTAGCGGTGTATGGCTTCGTTTGCGTTATCCAATCGCGTAGAAAAACCCACGAACTGGTTTTCCTGTTCCGAGCGTTTCTTGGAAAAGATGTTTCGAAGGTCACCCAGCTGGTTTTGGCGCTCCTTGTACGTTTCCAGCACCGAGGTGAAACCTTCCATTTCCCGGTCGGTTTCGCCGAATTCCTCGCGAAGCTCACGCCAGCGCGATTCCACCTGCATCAATTCTTTCTGGATATTTTTCAGCTGTTCGCGGTTTTGCTGGCCTTGCTCGGTAATGGAGTCGGATCGCTTGCGCCACTTTTGGTCCAGGTGGGAAAAGAACTGCACCTGCACTTGCCGTAACTCTTCGCTGTACTGCTGGAACTTTTCGGCGCGCTTGGCCTTGAGGTACAACGACTTGCGTTGCTTGTCAAGTTCGGCCAAGATATCGGCCACGCGGGAAAGGTTGTCGTCGGTGGATTCGATGCGCGAAAGTGTCTCGCGCTTTTTCTTCTTGTACATGGCGATACCCGCCGCTTCCTCGATGAGCAGGCGAATTTCCTCCGGGGAGCTGTTCAAAATCTTGTCCACGCGTCCCTGGCTCACGATGGAATACAGTTCCTTTCCTGCGCCGGTTCCGGCGAAAAGCTCCAGGATATCCTTGCGCCGGCACTTTTCCCCATCCATCATGTAGTCGTTTTTGCCGTCTCTTCCCAGGCTGCGCGAAACCTCGAACGTCTGCCCGTCTTTCTTGGCGAAAACCAGTGCCACGGAGGCGTGGCTTGCGGGGGCAGAGTTATCCGACCCGGAAAAGATGATGTCCGTCTTCTCGCTGGCACGGATGGTTTTGAGGGATTGCTCCCCGAACACCCACAGGATGGCATCCACGATATTCGATTTTCCACTTCCATTGGGTCCAACAACGGAGGTGATTCCTTCGGCAAGGTTGATTTGCACGGGTCGTGCGAAAGATTTAAACCCGGAAAGTCGGATCTGTTGTAAACGCATCCATCATGCCCCCCATGTTTCACAAGAAAGAAACAGCATATCCCCTCAATGTTTATGTAGAACCAGGTCGATTATACCACGCATCCCGCTTCAGAACAAAATGAAACCACTTTCCGTCGCTCCGGCAAATCCCGGGATTCCTTTCAGGTGGAAGGGGCAAAACGGCGCGAAAATGCGAAGATTCCCTTCGGATTTGTTATAATACCATAACTGCCGCTATTTGGGGAGGCGAAAACGAATACCAGTGGCCCAAGAGAAGATTGTGCGTGCATATGGCATTGATTTCGGCACCACGAACACGCATATCAGCAACGTGAGTGTGGGGGAGAAGCACCCCATGGTGGAAGATTTTCGCATCTTTTCTGACCGCGGGATTCCCTCCGTGGTGTTGTACGACACCCAAGCCCAATCGCTGGTGGCTTTTGGCAAAACCGCCCTGGAAGAATGGTATTCGTTATCCGCCAGTGAACGAAAGCATTTTTCCCTGCACTCTGGCTTCAAGCAAAGCCTGGGGATTGATGACTTGTCCCGGCGGGAAACCGAAGATTTTTTCCGGGCGCTGTTTTCCTACTTGCAGCAGCAACATTTTTTCCCCCAACCCATGCCCGACCCGCAGGCGGAGTGGATCGTCGGTGTGCCCTGTTGGGCGTTCGACAACCATCGCCAACGCTTGGAGGCCATTTTGCTCTCGCTCACGGGGAAAAGCCCCCGGTTTGAACAGGAACCGGAAGGAGCGCTGTACTACCACCTGGTGCACCGCGATATCACTCGGGAAGAAGCCGGGCGGGGGGTTTTGGTGATCGATTTCGGTGGGGGCACACTGGATCTGGCGTACATGAAAGACATGAAAACCTTGCAGGTTTGGGGTGCACCGGTTCTGGGGGGGTACCTGTTCGATGACCTCTTCTACGGGATGTTCCTTGCGCAAAACCCCGATGCCCGCGCCAGTATCCGGGCCGAAAACCTGGAAGGCTTCCTGCGCAGCGTGTTCTTCAAGAATCTCAAGGAGAAGTACTCCTCCGCCCTGGCGGGTGGACGTTTCAAGCCCTACCGGGAAACCGTTGCTTTTGGTCCGCACGTTTTGGGCAACTTCCTTTTGCCGGAAGCTGCCGAATTTTGCGAAAGGGCTCGACACTACGTTCCCACGTCCTCGTTGCAAAGGGAGTTGCAGCAACGAGACTTTTCCGCGGGCAGTGCGCAGCGGGCGGTGGAACCCGATGCACTTCGAAACGCCACCGAAACGCAACCCGCGGACCTGTTGCACATGATCGAACGCACCTTGGTTTTCGGGAAGGAAGAATTGGGGCTGACCTCCGATTCCATCTCGCTGATCCTTCTCACGGGAGGGAGCAGTCGATGGCCGTTTTTCCAGGACATGGTGGGGAAGAATTTTCCCGCAACGCGTATCTTCTCTTCCCCAGACCCCGAATCCACCGTGGGGCGGGGGTTGGGAATGATCTACTCTGCGCGGCAATTCGAGCGAAAGGTAAAAAAGGAACTCAAGGCCACTCGGGGTCAACTGGTGAAGGAGTTACTCTCCACCTACCAGGAGCTTTTCCGGGAACACCTCGAACAATGGGTTTCCCGTGTATCGCCCATTTTGGAAACCGAAATCGTGGCCCAAATTTGTGCTTTCTCGCAACAAGGGGGGAAGCTGCGCCGGCTCAAGGAAGAGCTGGAACGAACGCTAAAGAGGTTGCAACATGAGTTGGAACCCTACCAGCAGGCTTTCGAGCAGGCGTACGCGCAGTCGGTGGAGCAAGTTACCCGCATGCGGTTGCAGCGCTGGTTCGACGAAAATCGTGTCCATATCCGCCCCCAGGCAGGATTGGATTCTTCGGGATTTCCCCGGGACATGGCATTGGGTTTTTCGCCGGGAAACACGCTCTACCAGAGGTTTTCGGCGTTGATCAGCCTGGTAACAGCCACCGTGTCCGGAACGCTTCTGGGTGGAGGAGGAATTGCCTTGCTGCTTTCCGGGCCGCTTGGTTGGGGGGTGGGTTTCCTGCTGGGGTTGTTGGCCACCCTGGGAATGCTGATGGGAGGCAAGAAAAAGCTGACGCCCCTGTTGGATTCCATCTCTTTTGCCCCTTGGTTCCTGAAAGTGGCGGGAATTTCGCCGCGTTCCATCCAAAAAATGGTGCACAAGCAATTGGCTTCCTCCTTCTTGGAATTCCAGGGCGAACGCCTGGCGGACATGGAGAAGAAACTTCCGGAGTTGGCGGAGAAGTTGCAGCAGCTCCTCGACGAACAATTGGAGTTCATCCAGTTTTCGGATCTCGTGGATCACCGGTGGAAGAGGGAAGGAGAACAAAGATGAGAATACGCGTCACGGCCCTTTTTTCGGTGTTGCTATTGCTTTCCCTTATCGCCTTTTCTTTTTCGGTGGGAATCTTCGACGGGTATCCCTTGGTGTACCTGCAAGATGGCAAGCCCGCGGGGATCTACGTGGAACTGCTCAACGATTTCTCCAAAAAGGCGGACATTCCCGTGGAATTCGAGTTTGGCCTGTGGGAAGACCTTCTCTCCAAGTTGCGTTCCGGCGAGTTAGATGCCGTGGCCGCCGCCGCCTACTCCGAGGAACGGGAAAAAATGTACGCGTACAACGACCAGGCGATCATTTCCAGTTGGGGAAACGTGTTTTCACAACGGGGTGTGAAACTGGAGAGCTTTTTCGACCTTCAAGGGAAGAGGGTGGCCGTGGCCCAAAATGCAATCTCCTACGTGGGACCGCAGGGGATACGCTTTTTGGCCGAGCGCCTGGGGATTTCGTGCACCTTCGTGGAAGAACCTTCCTACCCCGCGGTTTTCCAGGCGGTTGTGGAAGGCAGAGCGGATGTAGCCGTCGTGGAACGCCTCTTCGGTGAGGTGGAAGGACCCGCTTACAAGTTATACCCCTCTTCGCTCATCTTCAATCCCAGCGAAATCCGGATGCTTTTTCGCCTGGAGGGGGACCAAAACGCCAGCTTCATACCTTCCTGGGACGAGTACCTGCGCAGCCAAAAAGCACAGGACAACTCGCTGTACCATCGCCTGATCAACCAGTACCTGGGTGTCGGGGTAGAGGTTTTTCCGCGCTGGGTAGGGCAAGTGCTGCTCATTGCGGGTGCACTCGTGGTTCTCTTGGTGGGAAATGCTTTGTGGTTGAATCATCGGGTCAAGACGAAAACCCGCGACCTGTTGGAATCCAACGACAAACTGAAACGTTCCAACGAAACCATGCGGCAGCTCAACGAAAAACTGCAACAGGGCGAGAGCCAAATGGTGCAAAAAAACCGGGAACTGGCGGATCTCAACGAGGAAGTTTCCAGTATGAACGAGGAGCTGGAAAGCGCGTACTTCGAAATCCAGCAATCCATGGGCCGCTTGGACGAACTCATCGAGTTAACGTCGCAGCTAAGCATTCGCGAGGCGGACGAAGAATCTTTCCTCCAGCAGTTCCTGGTGACGGCGCAGAGCTTGATTCCCGAGGCAGACTACGGTACCGTTTCCCTGGTGGAAGGTGATCGCTGGCGGTTCGTGGCAGCGATAGGGTACCAGCTGGAAACTTTGCGCAAGCTCCCCATGCATTCGGCAGATATCAACCGGGTGCATTCGGTGCAGGTCATCGACAACCTGTACGATCGCTACGACCAGGAAATCCAGTCCGACGTTCGTGAAAAACTGCGAAAAGCCGTGAAGCCCTTCAAGCAGTCGTTGATTGCTCCCTTTTCCCTGGGAGACCATTTCCTCGGAAACATTTCCCTGGATATCAGCAAGAATTCGCCGGTGCTTTTTTCCGAGAGTTCGCGCCGCATTATGGATGCTTTGAGTACCGTAGGTACCGCGTTTCTGCTTTTGAAGCGCCACGCCAAGTTCCAAGACGACTTCCAAAAGAAGATCATCCTCTCGCTGGTGAAGGCGCTGGAGTACTACGACCTGTACACGCGAGGACACTCTGAGCGGGTTTCCCGTTACGCTGTGCTCATCGCGGAAGAAGTGGGCCTTCCCCGGGAGCAAGTTCGGAAGATTTACTGGGCCAGCTTGGTGCACGACGTGGGGAAGATTTTCATCCCGCAAGCCATTCTCAACAAGGTTTCTCCCCTCACCCCCGATGAATTCCGGGAGATCAAGAAGCACCCCGAGAAGAGCGCGGATGTACTTCGCGAAGACGAGACCATGCGCGAATTGGCATCGATGGTGAAAAGTCACCACGAGCGCTGGGACGGTTTTGGGTATCCCGAAGGGTTGAAAGGCGAAGGCATCCCCTTCGAATCACGCATCATTACGCTGGCGGATGCGTACGACGCCATGACCAGCGACCGCCCCTACCGCAAAAAAATGACGCTACTACAAGCCATAGAGGAAATCAAAAGCCAATCGGGCAAGCAATTTGATCCCGTTCTTAGCCGGGTTTTCTTGAACGTGTTGCAAAGGGAAAGAAGTGGGGTTGAGGTAGGAGAAAAGAGGAGGGAGATGCAAAGATGAACAACAAGCGATTGTACGTTTCCACCATCCTGGGCGGAATCCTGGGGGTTTTCTGCATCATCGGTGCGCAGGCGCGCGTTTCCGGGGGGCTTTTGCTTCTGGCTCTGTGGTACAACCGCCTGCTCATGGGCTTGATCGTGGGGCTTGCGGCAGAGTGGAAGATCATCCCGGGCAAGCTCAATCCGTACTTGCGGGGGTTGGTGATTGGGGGTGGGGTGAGCCTGGCCTTTTTCCTCACCAGTGGTTTCGCAGATTGGCTATCCTTTTTGGTGGGATTCGGCTACGGTGTGATCCTGGAGTTCGTGGCCAGTTTCTTTCACAAGAAGAAAGAACCTACTCCCAAGCCCAAGGCAAAGTAAAAAAAAGCCCCGGTAACGGGGCTTTTTTTAGGAATGACAACCAGAACACCCTCCGCAACCGGAGGAGTGATCCGAGTGGTCGCAACCCCCACCCTCGCAATGTCCCCCACAGCAATCCTGGGTGGAAGGCGATGTCCGGAGGGAAATTTTCCGCAACACCTGCTTACTCCACTGGTCCAGGTGGTCGGTATTGGGGCGGCGACTTCCCGTTGCGCGGCAAAAAAGGCGCACGGCACGGTCTGGGGGTACGTTCCATTTCTTCTGGATCTCCGAGATGGTCATCTGTTTGGACAAAATATCCTTCGAGTAGCTATCCACGCGCTTTCCTCCCCGTGTTCTTCTGGGAAACCAATCCCAACGGAAATTGTACCACAGTTTGCTTCGCTTGAAGCACCTCTATTCCAACGTCGGATCTACCACGTGCCCCAGGAAAAGAATACTCCCGGTGGAATTTTCCCGGATCAGGAAAAGGAAGGGGTGATCCGCGCGGAATTCCACGGGGGAAGAGGTGGGCCCGAAGGCCGTGGAACGGGACATAATGACTGCGGTGGCGGCTCCCGCCTCGGTTCCTCTCTCTTCCACGTCGATGAAGGCCTGGTGGATCACCTGGCTGATGTACAGCCAGCCTACCCTTCCATCCATGCCCGAGAAATCTGCCCGGGAGGCATCGAAGGCGTCTTGCATCCCCATGGAAGCCAACACCTCGTTGAGACCCAACTTGGAATCTCCATGGAACTTGGGGAGGTAGACATCCACTTTCTGCGATGACAACTGGCCTTCCCACTTCCGCAGTTCCTCCAAGCTGAGCAATCTTTGCAGACCAGTTAGCCCCATTTGCTGGTTGGGAAGCACCACGAGCATCGAGAGAGAATTTCCACGGTAGGGCAGTTCCAGTACCTGAACCCCCTCACTCGCTGCGTAGCGGAACGTGTTTTGCTGGTACATCATTTCGGCGGAAACGGCCTGGCCTGGTGAAACGAAGAAAGGCTGTTCCTTGGTCTTTTCGTTGGAAAAGGGGAAACGCCAGTCTGCATGTACAAAAATGGTGTTCACCAGTACCAGACGGGTAAGCGGGTCGAGCATTCCCCGGGCAATGAGCTCGGGAATCCGCCCGTTCAACCGCTGGTTCACCCATTCGTTGATGATGTTCCGGGCGGTTTCTGCATCCCCCGTGTAATCAAGTGGAGTGACCCAAACCCCGTAGTCTTTTTCCAGGAGGCGGATATAGTCGCCCAAAAACGGGTACCCTGTCTGGGGCCAGAGAGAATTTGCCACCTTGAGTTCCACATCACCCCCGGATACGAGTTGCTCGCGTTCCTGTTGCAATTGCTGGAAGGCTTCATGCAACCGGTCTTGGGGAAGGGTGAAATGGAGGGTTTGCGCCATTTGCGTTTCCGTATCGCCTCGAGCCCCCGCATATACCATCCCCAGGGCTGTGGAAATGCTGTACGGGGAGAAAACCAAGTTTCCCTCCATGCTGTTCGTGAGGCTGTGGTAGAGTTCGAGGGCAAAGGTAGAATTGCCATCCACAAGCTTTTGCATGTCCGATGGTCCCGTTGCGAAAGTCGAAGTACCCGTGAGGCAAAGCAACCCCAGCAGTAACATCGTTCCAACGTTCTTCAAGAGGATTCACTCCTTCCTTTTTTGGGCTGTAAAAATCGCACCCACATTACATGACGAAAAAAGGGCAAAAGGCTGTTCTCGTGTGCCGTTCGCGCTGGCACTCCCCCGAGGAAAAAGTGGTACAATAACGCGTGGGGGACCCCTCTGTTTGGCCAAAAGTGCTGGTACAGTTTCCAAGGAATCGCGGAGGTTGCGATGAAAAAAATCCTC
>ERZ795053.833-NODE-833-length-39228-cov-8.648151_pt1 | contig 39228 bp, 18 predicted proteins | sample MGYA00375137_ERZ795053 | MGnify/ENA primary metagenome ERZ795053 (study PRJEB30182, sample SAMN05720284) | activated sludge metagenome | isolation source: Anaerobic digester | place: Hong Kong | collected 2014-12-17 ... | reverse complement strand
AGTTCGCCAGGAAGGCGCGAAGGACGCTAAGATGTTTAAGTTAGAAAATCCCTTTACGAACCTGGTGAAAACCCTTTGCGCCCATTGCGGTTAAAAAACCCATAATCCAAATAAAACATTGTTCCATAAAAAATCCCTAACTTTAGCCTTCAAAATCTAACCGTATGAAAAAACTAATACTCCTGATCACAATCTCCGCTATTACAAGTCTGACCTTTGCACAGAGTCGGAAGTTACTCCCTGCAGCTCAGCGAAACAAAGCCATTAAATCAAATCATTTTGAACGTTATAATAATGATCCTGAAAACTTGACAGCACCTTTCAAAGTTGCTCCGTCTTCTGTGGCTTTTGTTGAACAGCAGATTGGCGACACCCGATATGACAATCAAAGCAATGCCAGTATCCCCAAAAAGATCGTCTTGTTTGAAGACGGTACCATTGGTGCCACCTGGACCCGCAGTATGGATGAAGGTTCCTTTTTTGCCGATCGCGGAACCGGTTATAATTATTTCAATGGCGCTGAATGGGGCGACTGGCCCGAAGAGCGCATAGAAGACATCAAAGTACACCGGCCCACTTATGCACAGTGGGGTGAAAATGGTGAAATGGTGGTTTCGCATACCAGCGGAACAGGATTATACATTGCAACAAGGCCCGAAAAAGGAACCGGCGACTGGGACTTCAATGAATTCTCAGGCCCTCCGGGTGAGGATTACCTGGTATGGAACCGCCTGGTAACCAGCGGACCGGATAACACCCATGTTCATTTGCTGGCGCTTACCCTACCTGAATCGCATGGCGGCCAGCCCTACCAGGGATTGGACGGTGCATTGCTCTATTCCTATTCGGATGATGGTGGTGATAGCTGGATTCATGACAATATCATCCTGGATGGTATGGCATCGGATGAATATGTTGGTTTTGCGGGAGATACCTATGCTTTTGCCGAGCCCAAAGACAATATCGTGGCTTTTGTTGTTGGTGATCCATGGACGGGACTCTTCCTGATGAAATCAACCGATGGCGGTGAAAACTTTACAAAAACGGTTATTTGGGAACATCCATATCCCATGTGGACTTTCGGGACGGTGACCGATACCTTTTATTGTGCTGATGGCGCCCAGAGTGCGGTGATTGATAATTCAGGCAAAGTGCATGTGGCTTTTGGAATTAACAGGGTGGCTTCGGATGCCAGTTCAACTTACTGGTTCCCCTGGGTAGATGGAATCGCCTATTGGAACGAAGATATGCCTGCATTTTCCAATAACCTCAATGCTTTAAATCCTTACGATCACCCCGACTCAGAATTGGAGGAAAATTATAACCTCATTGGTTGGTCGCAGGATATTGATAATAACGGAACCCTTGATTTTACCGATGAGATAGGACTTTACTGGCTGGGTCTATCCAGTATGCCGCAATTGGTTGTAAATGATTGGGGACAGTTATACCTTGTTTATTCTTCCGTTACGGAAGGTTATGACAATGGTTTGAAAAACTTCAGGCACCTCTGGATTCGTGCCGGTATGGTGGAAGGCCAATGGTGGGGAACATTTATAGATTTAACCAACGATCTGGTACATATTTTTGATGAATGTGTTTATCCTGCCTGTGCTTCAAATTCCGATGAATTTATCCATCTCATATATCAATATGATATCGAACCCGGTACTGCCGTTTGGGGAGCTCAGCATGATTATCTGGATAATTCAATAGGGCATATGGAGATTAGCTTATATACCGATATTTTCGAAAACCAACGCCATAACTTTGAGGTGAGCCAGAACTTTCCCAACCCGGTTTCGGGGATTACCCATTTTACAGTTGAATTGCAGCAAAATACTGAGTTACTGGTGGAGGTTAGTGATCTGTCGGGACGCATTGTATATACCATTCCTGAAAAGAGGCTCAACGCCGGTAAGCACCTCTTTGAGCTTGATGCCACCGGATTTACCAAAGGGGTATATTTTTATACGGTGAAAGCCGGAGCTGAAAAGGTGACGAAAAAGATGGTGGTGGATTGATCTGGTAACTTATTGTTTAATGATCTTCCCCCGTTCAAAAAAACCATTGTCATTGTTTATCGTGTAGGTGTACATTCCGGCAGGCAACAAAGAAATGTCAAAGGTAGCTTTTTTATCAAATTGACCGGTAAAAACTTGTTGTCCCTGACTTGAGTAAATAGCAATTTGCAAATTGCTATAATAGCCAAATGCAAAATGAACATAATCAGAAGCGGGGTTTGGATAAACCAGAATTTGGTTTTCTTTCGTTTGCTCCGGTAATCCGGTTGTCAAACCCTGGTACCAGCCGGTGCTATCCACCTTTAAGATGTGAACATCGCGCTGGTATGGAACAGGATCGTTCCAGTCGTATTTATTGGAAACGATCAATAAACCTCCATCGTTTGTTGGTAATAATTTATACGGCATATAATTTACTTCTCCCTTATAAAACCGCTGCCAGTCGAGCGCACCATCCGGGTACAGGCACATAAGCCAGATCCAACGTTGCTCGGGGATAATGGTAAATGGAGGATTACTGGTATAGTTATAGGTCAATGCGAAGTAAATACGGTTTTCTGTTCTCACAAAACAATCAGACACAAAATAAGAACTCGTATCATTTTGAAGGTCATAAATTTGATAGTTCAGTATATTCCCATTCTGACTAATTTCAAAATACGAAGGAATGAACCTGACATCAGGATTTGACAGGTCAGATTCACGCCCAGCAACAAAATAAGTGCTATTATTAAAGCTTGAAATTGCTTTACGTGGTTGAAAATTAAATGGGTAATAATTAAAAGTTGTATTTATTGAAAAATCAGTTTTATTAATTTCATATATTGTCTTATAAACATCAAATAAATATAGATGAAAGGCATTTTTATCAGGTAAATCTGCTATGATCATCGGCCATTGATTTATCAGGCCACCTGTATCAATAATAGAATGGTAGTTTAAAATATTATTATCTAGCTCGTATTCATAAAGAAATACTTCATTTGTCACCGTTTCAGTGGCTGTTACAATTAATTTATAATCAATTGTAAAAAGGTCGTAAAATAAATATAACTCTGGTATTTCATAGCCAACGATTGTATCAAGCAGAACGTTAAATTCCATATCAAATTTGATTATGTTTAGAAACGAATTTGATTGTTCATCAGCGCACACACGAAATCCTGCAATAATCGAATCGTTATAATTATGTAATTGACTCAACCCGTAATAATTAAAATTTTCAGATCCAGAATATATTATTGAATCTGCTATGTTGCCCTCAGGATCGATAATTAAAAGGTTAAAATCTCCAAACTGTGTGAAAAAATCACCTCGATTAATTACAATCACATAGTTTCCATTTGATAATTGAATTGCGTCACTTGAATGATCATCTAAACTTGTATGATAATATTTTTCAAATGTTTGGGAAAAAATTGTTATAGATATTAACAACAAGAAGCACGTAGTAACTATGACTTTTTTCATAAGATCAAAAACTGGTAAATAACTTTTCAAATATAGAGATTATTCAAAATTGTGTCATTATGAAAAATCTTGAAATATTTAACAAAAAACCCCCGATCCAAAAACCGGGGGCTTCAAATTTATGTTGGATTAATTTTACTGTTTAATGATCTTCCCCCGTTCAAAAAAACCATTGTCATTGTTTATCGTGTAGGTGTACATTCCGGCAGGCAACAAAGAAATGTCAAAGGTAGCTTTTTTATCAAATTGACCGGTAAAAACTTGTTGTCCCTGACTTGAGTAAATAGCAATTTGCAAATTGCTATAATAGCCAAATGCAAAATGAACATAATCAGAAGCGGGGTTTGGATAAACCAGAATTTGGTTTTCTTTCGTTTGCTCCGGTAATCCGGTTGTCAAACCCTGGTACCAGCCGGTGCTATCCACCTTTAAGATGTGAACATCGCGCTGGTATGGAACAGGATCGTTCCAGTCGTATTTATTGGAAACGATCAATAAACCTCCATCGTTTGTTGGTAATAATTTATACGGCATATAATTTACTTCTCCCTTATAAAACCGCTGCCAGTCGAGCGTACCATCCGGGTACAGGCACATAAGCCAGATCCAGCGTTGTTCGGGGATAATGGTAAATGGAGGAATATTTGTGTAATTATAAGTTTCAGCAATATATATTCGATCACTGGATGTTACAAAGCATTTTCCAGTCAAATAAGTACTAGTATCATTCTGCAGATCAATTTCATTATAGCTTAATAAATTACCTTGAAAATCAATTTCAAAAAAAGCTGGTATGAATCTGACATCACCAGATGAATAATCAGTAAGCTGGCCTGCAACCAAATAGGTGCTATCATTAAATCCATTTACTGAAGTTTTTGGTAAAAAATTATCTGGAAAGTATGAATAAGTTTCTTCTATTGTGTAGTTAATCCTGTTAACTCCAAAAATAGTTTTATAAGCATCAAACATATAAACCTGATATCTATTAATATCAGGTATATCGTGAGTTATTACTGGCCATTGATAAATTAAACCACCAGTATCAATAATTGGATGATAACTTAAGGAATCAATAAATAAATCATATTCATATAAATAGAATGAGTTATTGACTGTTTCTGATACATTTATGACTATCTTATTATCGAAGGTTAACAAGTAATAAAATATGTATTGATCGGCAATAGGGCTTCCAACGATAGTATCAAGAATTGTATTAAAATTATTATCAAATTTTATTATATTGAAGTAATGAAACTCATTTTCATCTTCGCAAACTCTGGTGCAGATATAAACGGAATCATTAATCGAATAAAGAATTGCTACGCCAAAATAATTATAGTTATCACTACTATTGTACACAAGTGAATCTATAAATTGACCAGTTGAGTCAACATTAAGTAGTAAAAAATCTCCGAACTGTGTAAAATAATCTCCTCGATTTATTACAATTAAATAACTACCGTTGTTAAGCTCAATCGCGTCGCTTGATCGATCATCTAAACTTGTATGATAATATTTTTCAAATGTTTGGCAATGAGTTGTAAGGGTGGAAAAAAGAAATAGAACACAGTAAAATATCAGGTTTATATTTTTCATGGATTGTAGCTTTTTGTTGAATGTGTAAATGTAATAATTTATAATAGATGCAAAAGGCCTTATTATAAAGTTTATTATTTCGCTTAGGCTGGGAGTCGTTTCCATTTAACTGTTTTCTTTTCCTATTTTTGCACCTTTTACCGGAAATTCAAATGATCTCGATCAATAACTTATCCATCCATTTTACGGGCACCGACCTGTTCAGCAACGTATCCTTCCAGGTGAACGACCGCGACCGCGTGGGTTTGGTGGGTAAAAACGGATCGGGAAAAAGTACCCTGCTCAATATCATTTCCGGTTTGCTCACTCCCCAACAGGGTGATGTTGTATTACCAAGCGGAGCCACGCTCGGATACCTGCGGCAGGAGATGGAAACGGGCAGTCACAAAACCATAATTGAAGAAGCCCTCACTGCTTTTGACGAGACCCGCAAGCTGGAAAAGCACATCCAAAAACTCAATACCGAAATTGGCAACCGCACTGATTACGAATCGAAAGATTACCATCGTTTGATCCAGCAACTCACCGAAGCCAACGACCGGTTTCAGTTGATCGGCGGTCAGACTATGGAAGGCACTACCGAAAAAGTGCTGATGGGGCTGGGTTTCAAAAGGAGTGATTTTACCCGGCAGGTAAAAGAATTCAGCAGCGGCTGGCAAATGCGGGTCGAACTCGCGAAAATCCTGTTGCAAAAGCCTGATATCATTCTCCTTGATGAGCCCACCAATCACCTCGACATTGAATCGATCCAATGGCTCGAAGAATTTTTATCGGATTATTTCGGCTCGGTGCTGCTGGTGAGTCACGACCGCGCTTTTCTTGATGCTGTCACCAACCGCACCATCGAAATCGAATTTGCTAAGATCTACGATTACAAAGCCAGCTATTCCGATTATGTGACCATGCGTGAAGAGCGGGTTGCCAGGCAGGCAGCAGCATACAGCAATCAGCAAAAACAAATCCGGCAAATAGAGCGCTTTATCGAACGTTTCCGGTATAAAAACACCAAAGCAAAACAGGTGCAGTCAAGGGTGAAGATGCTGGAAAGGATGGATGAGATTGAGATTGAAGACAAAGACCAGTCATCGATCCGTTTCAGTTTTCCGCCGGCACCCCGGGCTGGAAAGGTGGTGCTTGAAGGCCTCGGCCTGAGTAAAAGTTATGGCGGCCCGGATGTTTTGCACAACATTGATTTTGCCATCATCAACAGCGACAAGGTGGCTTTTGTGGGTAAAAACGGCGAAGGAAAAACTACGCTTTCACGGGTGATCATCGGAGAATTGGAACACACAGGCACGCTTAAATACGGCCACAATGTGCAGATCGGCTACTTTGCCCAAAACCAGGGAGATTATCTTGATCCTGAAAAAACGGTTTTTGAAACTATCGACGACATTGCCACCGGAGATATTCGCAAGCAGGTGAGGAGCATCCTCGGTTCATTCCTTTTCAGTGGCGATACCATCGATAAAAAGGTGAAGGTGTTATCGGGCGGGGAGAAATCGCGGCTGTCGCTGGCTAAACTGCTTTTAACTCCTTCAAACCTGCTCGTGCTCGACGAGCCCACCAACCACCTCGATATGCAGTCGAAGGACATTCTGAAAAACGCGCTGTTGCAATTTGATGGTACGCTGATCATCGTTTCCCACGACCGTGATTTTCTGCAAGGGTTGACCAACAAAGTATTTGAATTCAAGGACCGGAAAATCAGGGAGCACCTGGGCGATATTTACGATTTCCTGGAATATCGCAAAATGAAAACCCTCAAAGAGCTGGAACAGGCCAAACAGGTTGCAGGTGGTTCGGCTTCAAATGTTTCGGAAAACAAGCTCAACTATGAACGCAGGAAGCAGTTGGAGAGGGATATCCGAAAAACCTCCAACCAGGTGGGTAAACATGAGGAGGCCATCGAGAAACTGGAACAGGAGATTGAAGCAAAACAGAAAATATTAAGCGACCCCGCAGGAAAGGATATCGATTTCAACCAGATTTCCAAAGAGATAAATGCGCTTAATAAAAAGCTGGAAGCAGAAATGTTAGCGTGGGAAGAGGCGCATCAAAAGCTGGAGTATTTGCAGGCGGAGCTATCCGAAAATTAAAACTTCAGGTTAAAACTCTCTCCGCTTCAATTGATTTGCGAAGCGCAATAATTCTGTTTTGCGATCTTCAGCCACTTTCAAACTTTCCAGTGAATCCAGCGCCAGGCGGTAGTATTTTTCAATCTCGTTTTCGGTGTGTTTTTGAATTTCGTAGCTGTTGAATATGGCTTTGACCCTGCTCACTTTATCTTTCGGATCAACATTCACATTTTGATAAAGATGCAGCAATGTATGCCGGTCTTCAAAATTGGCCAATTCCAGGGTTTTCAGGAACAGAAAGGTCTTTTTATTCTCCAGGATATCGCCACCGGTTGTTTTGCCAAATTTTTCCACATCACTGTAGGCATCCAGCAGGTCGTCCTTAAGTTGAAAAGCGATGCCGATCTGTTCCCCGAATTTGTAAAGGATTTCAGCTGAATTTTTATCAGCTCCGCCAATCAGGGCTCCAATTTGAAGACTACCGGCCAGCAAAACCGCCGTTTTCAACCGGATCATTTCAATATAAGCTTCCAGGGTAACCTGCTCCTGTGTTTCAAAATCCATGTCGTACTGTTGCCCTTCGCATACTTCGATGGCCGTTTGGTTAAAAATTTTGAACACCTCGTATCGCACATTTTCAGGTGCCCGCATCACAAACTCGTAGGAGAGGGCCATCATGGTATCGCCCGAAAGAATGGCAACATTGGAGTTCCACTTTTTATAAACGGTCTCTTTCCCGCGTCGAATGGGAGCTTCGTCCATGATGTCGTCGTGGAGCAGGGTAAAGTTGTGGAAAATCTCAATGCCAATGGCTGTTTCCAGCGCTTTATCATTCGAATCGGAAAACATATCACAAGCCAGCAGACAGAGCGCAGGCCGCAAGCGCTTACCACCCAAATTAAGGGTATAATCAATGGGTTTATAAAGATTCTCAGGTTGACGTGAATATTCAAGCCCGGCAATTCGTTCCCTGATCTTCTTTTGCAGCGCTTCGAGTTTTTCCATCTATTATCTTTGTTCCAGCACTGAGAGCAGGTATTGCCCGTAACCGCTTTTCAGCAGGGGTTCGGCCAGCACCCTGAGCTGGGTTTTATCAATGAATTTTTTACGATAAGCAATTTCTTCAATACAGCCCACTTTGAGTCCCTGTCGTTTTTCAATCACCTGAACAAAAAGGCTTGCTTCCAGCAATGATTCAAAAGTGCCGGTATCGAGCCAGGCAGTACCTCTTTCTAACACACCAACTTTCAATTTGTTATTCCGGAGGTAATATTTATTTACATCGGTAATTTCGTATTCACCGCGGGCGCTGGGCTGAAGATTTTTAGCCACTTCCACAACAGTATTATCGTAAAAATACAATCCCGGGACTGCGAAATTAGATTTTGGTTTTAAGGGTTTCTCCTCGATAGAAATGGCTTTTTGATCATCATCAAATTCAACCACACCATATCGTTGCGGATCAGAAACATGATATGCAAACACTATTCCTCCTTCGGGGTCATTGCTTTCCATGAGTAATTGTTCCAGTCCGCGACCGTAGAAAATATTGTCCCCAAGGATGAGGGCAACCTTATCATCACCGATAAATTCCTCGCCAAGCACAAAAGCCTGTGCCAGTCCGTTAGGTACCTCCTGCACCTTATAATTGAAGCTACAGCCAAGCTCGTGGCCATTGCCAAGCAGTTTTTCAAAATTAGGAAGATCGTGCGGTGTGGAAATGATCAGAATATCTTTAATACCTGCCATCATCAGGATCGAAAGCGGATAATAGATCATCGGTTTGTCGTAAATGGGCATGATCTGTTTACTGATTCCTAAAGTGATGGGGTGAAGACGGGTGCCGGCACCTCCGGCCAGAATGATACCTTTCATAATTTCTTATTTTTTCAAATTACAGATTAATTGGGTTATTTCATCCATCATACAAAGTTAGCCGGAAATTGTTTCACGCCGAACCACGAGTGTCAATTTGTTCAATCTCAAGGTCACCAAGTTCGATATCCTCTTCTTCATCAAAGATTTCAAGCAACGGTTCTTTAAAGGTTTTGGTCGTGATCCACTTATCGAGTGAAAGGATAAGAGAGGGCAGGATGAACAGATTTGAAAGCAGGGCCACCACCAGCGTAAAAGCGATCAGGTACCCCAATGATTCCGTTCCGCCAAAGGATGACAATACAAAAATGATAAACCCGAAAAACAATACCACCGATGAATAGATCATACTGAAACCCGTTTCTTTCAATGCCGAAATTGCCGATTCCCGGATTTTCCAGTCATTGATTTTCAATTGCAAACGATACCTCGACAGGAAGTGGATGGCATTGTCAACCGATATACCGAGTGCAATGCTAAATATCAGCACCGTGGAAGGTTTGATAGGAATTCCGATATAACCCATCATGGCTGCCGTCATCAAAAGCGGGATGATATTGGGGATCAATGAAATGATGATCATCCTGATGGAAGTGAACAGCAGCGCCATTAAAATGGTGATGATGACCAGGGCCAGCAATAAACTGGTAAAAAGGTTTTTGACCAGGTATTGCGACCCTTTCAGGAAAACCACACTGGTGCCCGTCATGGCAACGTCAAATTTATCCGTTGGGAAGATGGAATCGATCTGCGGCCTCAACTCGTTTTGAATACGCTCAATATCATAGGTGCCGATGTTTGCCATTTGGGTACTAATCCTGGCATATCGCAAACTTGTATCGATAAACGAGTTAAGAATTGTTCTTTGTCCTGAGCCCCCCTGCGGCATATATCTTAAAATAAAGTTCTTCTCATTGTTGTTCGGAAGGCTGTACATCTTTTCGTTTCCATTGTAAAATGCCTGCTTGGCAAATTTCAGAACTTCGGCGATGGAAAGAGAAGAAGATAATTCAGGGTAGGTGGCCAGCACATTTTCAAAATCATCTATTTTTTGAATGGTGCTCAGTTTTTGAATGCCTTTTGGTTTTTTTGAATCAATGCTGAATTCAAGTGGCATCACCCCTTTAAAATGCTTTTCAATAAATAGCAGATCCTTATAAAGTTCATCCTTTCGTGGAATATCATCCACAATTTTTCCGGTGGTTTGCAGGCGGGTCATTCCAAAAAATGCAATTACCAAAATAACTACCGTTATGGAATAAACATAAGTTCTTTTGGTGGTAACAGTTCGAACAACAACAGGAATGATCCTGGCAACAACACTTTTCTCGAGGTGTTTAACATGCCTTTCGCGCGGTGACGGAAGGAAGCTGTAAAAAATTGGGATGAGGAAAAGGGATAAAATGTAGGCAACCATAATATTAATGGATGCTATTACTCCAAACTCAACCAATAACTTATTACCGGTAATCAAAAAAGCTGCAAAACCGGCTGCAGTGGTGGCGTTGGTAAGCAGGTTGGCATTTCCTATCCTTTGCACCACGCGTGACAAAGAGCGTATCTTGTTCCCATGGCTCCGGTATTCATTGTAATATTTATTAAGCAGAAATATACAGTTCTCAACTACAATTACGATAAGCAAAGGCGGAAATACAGCGGTTAGCATGGTTACCTTAAAATCGAGTAACGACATGGTCCCAAACACCCAAACAAGGCTGATAACTACAATGAGCATTGGAAATAAGACCGCCATAAATGATCTGAAGAAAATAAAAAGAATTATGGAGGCGATCACCATGGCAAGCACTACAAAAAACTTGGATTCATCCTCCAGTTTCTTTGAAGTAATCGTACGGATATAAGGCAACCCGGAATAATGAACTTCGATGTTATAATCTTCGGAAAATTGATCAACCCGATCTTTAATACTGCTCACCAGGTCAATCCTTTTTTTGGTATTTAGTTTTTTATCATCCAGTGTAAGCGCCAGTAAACTTACATTGGTTTTGGAGTTAAACATTCGGCCCTCATAAAAAGGGAGGGAATAAACGATATTTTTTATACTGTCGACTTCCTCCTGCGATTCCGGCCGTTTGCTTAAAACCGGGCTGAACTCAAATTTTTTCAGCGAATCATTTTTGGTAAGGTTAAATATTCTTGCCAGCGACAGGCATTCTTCCACGCCGTCAATTTTTTTAAGGTCGTAGGAAAGATCATAAAGCCCGTCAAACTTATTCAGTGAAAATATCTGATCATCTTTGATCCCGATAAACAGCACGGAACCGTCCTTACCAAATCGCTCTTTAAAATTTTCATAAGCGATGTAAGCGGTATCTGAGGCAGGCAACAGGCTGGAAAACTCATACGACATCTGAACTTTTAAGGCATGGTACCCCATAAAGCCTGTCAATACGATGATGACAATCAAGTTAATGAGCCGGTAACGTAAAATATGACGTACAAGGTAAATCCACATAGTTTTATAGGGTCCTGATACCTGAAACAGGAATTTTTAAAAGGCAACGAAAATAATACTTTCGGCAGAGAAAGAAAAGCAAAACAGGTGAAATATGCTTAAAATCAAATCATCTGTAATTTGCATTAATATAATTTCGGTTGACCTCTGGAAAACACAAATCCAGGATTAATCCCAATTCAGTATTTTCAGGAAATCATAATCTTCCGGATTTTCAAGATATTGTTTTGCAGCTTCGTAATCATTTTCATGAATGAAATGCAGGTTGTTTCTGAAAACCAATTGTGTTTTCTGGCTTTGGATATTTACCAGCCTTGGTTTTACCTTTCCATTTTCATCTTCCACATCTTTGAGGTAAAGCGGAATGATATCACCCCCCGGATTACTGGTTACCATGCAGCCGGTTTTGCCTTCATTGAACAAAGTATGAACTCCTATTCCGAGCAAAGAACAATAAAGCAGATCAAAAGCCGAAGGTGTAACGCATCTTAATTCGTAACCGATTTCAACCGGCCGGCTTTTAACACTAACCTTTAATTCTTTCAGTTTCTTTTGCAAAAGCATGTTAAAAATATGTGCTTTGCTCACGTTGCCCAATTCGGGGTGGCCATGATCATCGTAGGTGAAGTTAATTTCAGTAGCTTCAATTTCGGTATTGGTCAAAAAATGAAAAACACCTTCACTGATAATAACAGCACCATAATCTATTCCGAGGATTTTCCTTTTGATAATGGAGGAGATCATCAATTTTATGATCTTCTCAATGGAGATGCGTGTTTCGTTAAACATTTCCGGGATAATGATCATGGGGTAATGGCAGGATGCTCCAATCCCGAAAGCAAGGTGACCGGCTTCGCGGCCCATGGCTGAAACCACAAACCAGTTTCCGGAGGTACGGGCATCTTCATACACAGTTGCAGCAATGCTTGCTCCCGTTTCCTTGGCAGTTTGGTATCCAAAAGTGGGTGTTCCTTCGGGCAATGGAAGATCATTGTCGATGGTTTTGGGAACATGAATGTTTTGTATACTTACGTGATTTTCGGCAAGGAATTTTGAAATCCGATTAGCAGTGGATGCGGTATCATCACCACCAATGGTAACCAGCAATTTCACATTATTATTCACAAAAAAATCAGTTTTGAATTCCTCATTTTTTGGTTTATGACGGCTCATTTGCAAAGCTGATCCTCCTACGTTCATGATTTTATCACAAAATGCAAAGTCAAACTCAATGGTATCCGGTTTGTGCGAAAATAAACCTTTATAACCCTGATGCATTCCAATTACTCTGAATCCTTCTTTTAAAAAAACTTTGGCCACTGAGGCAATTACTGTATTTATTCCGGGAGCCGGGCCACCACCGGCGAGTATGGTGATTGATTTTTTCATTTTCTACTAATTATTTGAATTGATTTATAGCTATAAATTCAATTTGAACAGCCTTAAATTAATAAGCGGCAAAGATATAGAATTGCAAACAATGCCATTTAAATTTTACCTTAATTCAAGTATCTAATAATGATTTCATTGTGATTTGCTGACCTTTTAATGTGCAAAAATCAACGTAAAATTATGGTCCTTAATCCAAACTTAATTCATCGTGCAGGCGTATAATCCCCTAACCCAACAAAGAATCAACAGATCGAATTTTTTTTTTGACCAAACCAAATCCGAATTTTAATAAAAATGCCACCAGCATTGGTTTCGTAAGAGCTTCTCCTGAACCAGCATAACCCGGCAACTCAGCAAAAGCACTTTCGAACAAACTTAAAGAATCGAATATGAAACAACGAATAGTGCAACTCGTGTTGGCTGTGCTTATCGGTACGCCAATTTTTGCTCAAAATCTATCCTTCACCACCGGTACTGTCAGTCCGGAAGAAGCAACGACCCTCCCTACCCGCAAAACAGTGGATAATTCAATTCAATCATTTGAAGTTTCTTGGACATTTCAATCTGCCATTATCAATACCCAAAAAGTAAATAATGAAATTTACCAGTTTTTGAATATTGAAGGGTTTTCGAGTTTTCAAATCCCCGGATCGCCTGCCATCCCCATTCATTACGATTTGATAGCCATGCCGGCGGGGTCGGTCCCTGAAGTGATAATCAGTGAAGTTGAATATTTTGAATATTCAGGTTATAATATTCATCCGGCGCTTGAACCGGCAAGAGACACAGAAGGTGCTCCCGAACCCGAATTTTTTAGAGATGAGGAGGTTTACAGCAAAAATGCCTTTTTCCCGGATGTTCCGGTTTTATTATCCGAAACTTTTTTACTCAGAGGCGTTCCGGTGGTGAAAATGCAAATTGCACCGGTTCAGTTTAACCCTGTAACAGGAACTATTAGGGTTTATACTAAACTAAGATACAAGCTTATTTACAATTCTAATGCGGCAACCTTCAGTGAAATTGCTGAGAAAAATACACATGTTTTTACCCGACAACTTCAAAGATTGGTTTTGAATGGTAAAAATATTCCGGATGGTATGCCGGCTATGAATGCAAACAGAGGAAACGGAGCTTGCAATTACATTATAATTACCCACGATGAATTTTTTGCCGAGGCCGAACAACTTGCTGAATGGAAACGACAACTGGGTTATACTGTGGAAATCGTGAGCAAGTCAAGCTGGACTTCTGCCGAAGTGAAAAGTGAAATTCAAACGCGGTATAACATGTGGGATCCTCATCCCGACTTTTTCCTCATCATCGGTGATCATACCGGTGCTTATGCTGTTCCCGGAAACATAAAACAAGATCCTTTTTATGGGGATAATTACGCCAGTGACCTTGATTATGCCTGCATGGATGGAAATGATGACTGGCATCCGGATATCGCACATGGTCGTATTTCTGTTTCTTCGGCTTTAGAAGCTGAAATAATTATTGATAAAATTGTAAATTATGAACAAGAGCCACCTGACGACCCTTCGTTTTATGCAAATGTATTAACCTGTGCCCAATACCAGGATGACGATAACAATGGCTATGCTGACCGCAGGTTTACTCATACTAGTGAAGATATAAACAGTTATTTATCTGCGGTGCAGGGGTATACAGCCGAAAGAATTTATTACACAAGTACAGCAGCAAACAAAACGAACCTGCATTATAATGCCGGTTATTATTCAATGGGTGAATTATTACCTGCGGAAATAAGGACAGCCGGTTTTAACTGGTCAGGAGGTTCATATGATATTACTTCCTCTATCAATGATGGAAAATTAATTGTATTTCACCGTGATCACGGTTATGTTGGTGGATCGGGCTGGGCACATCCGTTTTATACGACGGGTTCGATGGAGAATTTGGCCAATGGCATTTTGTTACCTGTAGTATTCAGTATAAACTGCCATACCGGCGAGTTTCAACTGAGCAACTGTTTTGCTGAGAAGCTATTGAGGATGGAAAACAAGGGGGCAGTTGGGGTTGTGGCAGCAGCCTACTACAGTTTCAGTGGGTACAACGACGCATTTTCGATTGGAATGATTGATGCCATTTGGCCAAATCCCGGCCTGTATGCTAATTTCGGATCAGGGGGTACAGGTAACACTTATACCCTTGGAACAACGGATCATTTTTTAACCATGGGTGAGGTACTCAATCAGGGCCTTTATGCCATGGAAACCAACTGGAGCGGAAGTTCAACTTCCAATAAATATACCTTCAACCTTTTCCATTGGTTTGGTGATCCTTCCATGAAACTTTGGACTTCTAATCCAAATGATCAACCCATTGAAGCCACACATAATGCTGAAATTTATTGTGATCAAAACGTATTTACAATACAAAATTCAGAACCGGGGGCCCTGGCAACCCTGCTTATGGATCAAACTTTACTTGCCGTCCAGGAACTTGATGAATCTGGCAATGGATTGCTTGGGTATGACATTACAATTCCGGGAGAGGATGTAATCCTCACGATTTCGAAACATAATCACCTTACCTATGAGGCCAATTTACAGATTTCAGGAACCTGTGACTATCCTCCTGGGGTAACTACAGGTCTTGTAATAAACCAATCAGCAGGATCAGCCACCATAGGTGGAAGCATCGATAATGATTTTGGTTCAACCGTAACCATGAGTGGAACCCTTTACAGCACAAGTACAAACCTTGAATATGGTCAACCCGGGGTATTTACTTCACTCACCGATCCATTGGTTACAACAGGTGCCTTTCAAACCGAAATTAGTTCATTGGACCCGGATCAGATTTATTTTTATTGTGCTTTTGCAGCGAATGGTTTCGGAATAGGTTATGGCGATATATCCTATTTTACATCCTTTCCACCCATCATCACAATACCCTATGAGCAGGATTTTGAAGAAGGAGGTGCCTGGCCTTCCGGTTGGGAAACAAATAATTCTTCAGTTTGGGATATGCGAACCAATTGGCATGGTGCCAGTGATCCCGGTGGATATCATGTATATTCCGATTATTCGCCATCGGAAACAGGTACGGTTTTTTCACCTGTTTTTGACGGAACAGATCAAACAAATTTGCAAGTGAGCTTTTACCATTACTGGCAGGCCGATTACCCCGGATACACACAGGATGCCTATTTTTATGGAAGTGTGGATGGTGGAAATTCCTGGCCATACCTGATAGATGAATGGCATCATGATGATCCTTCCTGGGAAGAAGCAGAAAAAAATTATGATATTTCAACCTGGGCTGACGGACATGAAGGAATAGCTTTTAAATGGGTGGTAACGCATAATAACGACTGGTACTGGGAGTTTGATGATTTTAAATTGGAGTCGGCAGTGGAAGCAGGCACGTGGCTTGGTATAAATTCCAATGACTGGAATGATCCGGGCAACTGGAGCGGAAATACCCTTCCTGATGAAATGATCAATGTGACAATTCCTGCTAATCCCGAAGGAAACTTTTATCCTGAAACCAATTCAAATCTTTTTGCCGCCTGCAATAATCTCAATATTTCATTGGGGGCGCATTTATATATACCCGCTGATGCTGCCTTAACTGTTTCAGGAAATTTGAATAATTATGCCGGTAGCCAGGGATTGGTATTGCAAGCAAATCAATCAGGGAGCACCGGATCGTTAAAGCATTTTAACAGGGGAGTGGAAGCGTCAGTAGAGCGGTATCTTTCGCAAATGCAATGGCACTTTATAGGAAGTCCTGTTGAGAATGCCGAAAGTGGAGTGTTTGATATACCCGGTGGTTCTTCCATTTATTTAAATGCATTTATTGTTGGTGAAAATAATTGGGGACCATGGATTGCCAGTACTACTGAACCATTGCTGCTTGGTAAAGGATATGAGTGTTTTGTTGATGATGATGTAAACAGGGATGAAACCGTGGTTTTCGGGGGTTTGCTTAATAGTGGAGATTTTACCACAGGGACTGATAATTTTGTACGGCTGGAATATGAAAATGGTAATGGATTGAATTTAATTTCCAATCCATATCCTTGTGCTATAACGGCTGATATTGATACATGGGCAAGAAAAAATGTTGCTGCTACGGTTTGGACCTGGGATGAGGAATATGGAAATTATCTTTATTGGAACGGAGATAATGGATTTAATACAGAAGGCTGGGGAACCCTCGAAGGTGGTATTTTGCCTGCCATGCAGGGATTTTTTGTTCAGTCTACCGGTGACAACCCGATTATGACCATCCCGCAAACTGCAAGGGTTCATTCGGAGCAGGTCTTTTATAAATCGGAAAATCAAATCCCAAATGCGATAAAGATTACCGCAGAAGCCAATGCTTACCAGGATGAAATTATTGTGGCTTTTAACGAACAGGCTTCTGAAAGTTTTGAACCTGAAAGAGACGTGAAAAAACTGTTCGGGCTGGAAAGTGCTCCGCAATTATATTCAATTAGTGGCTCCGAAAAATTATCCATCAATGTATTGGACTTGAAAATTGAAGGTACAATGGTGCCGCTTGGATTCCAAATAAATAATTCAACGACGTACACTTTAAATTTTCACGGAAAAGATCAATTTGATCCCTCCATTAATATTTACCTGGTTGATCATAAAACACGCCATGTATATGATTTGCAAAAATCATCAGCCATTAATTTCGTTTACGATCTGGGAGATGAATTTACAAGATTCAGTTTGTGTTTTGGAGAAAAAGCCATTCCTGATTTAACAAAAGAAAAAGCCATTAAAATCTTTGCTTTTGACAATAAATTATCTGTTTTTTCTCCGGCTGGTGAATATAATGAACTGGTGGTTTATGATTTATTGGGTAAGCCGGTATATGAGTGGAATTACATCAGCGAAGGGATTTTTAAAATCAACCTCTCGGTTCAGCCAGGAAATTACCTGGTAAAGCTTTTAACAGATTCAGAAAGCTTTGTTAAAAAGATCCATATACATTAATCATTAACGATCAAAAACAATCAAGCCATCTTTTTTCTGAGGATGGCTTTTTTAATGTTATTTTGTATATTTGCATGTGTTGTTAGTTTAACCTGAAATTACCCACCAAAAAATAGTTATCATGACAAAAACGAGGCTTTTTTTCCATTTACCCGTAGTTTTTTTATTTTTTTTCATTTTGCGGGTTAGTGCCCAGGAAACAACTATTCTCCATCCCACCGAAGTTAAATTCCAGGATGCTTACACTACCACAATTCCTTTGCGCGATATGGAATTAATTCCATCCAAAGGGAAATCCAACTTTAAAAATGGGATAGTCCCCAATGGAGGCCTGCCTGAACATTTGAAAACGCTTTTGCAAAATAAAGTTTACACGGAAGATCCTGTTATTCAAAAAGCTTACAACCTGGAACCCTCCGTTCCCGAGGCCCTGGTTCAAAATTTTGAAGGAATTTCGAATACCTATTATGTGGCACCTCCGGATACACATGGTGATGTTGGTTTAAACCATTATATTCAGATGGTAAATAACGGTTTTCAGATTTTTGATAAATCTGGCAATGCAATAACCTCAGCCACCAGCTTAAGTACATTGTGGAATAATTTGCCTGGTCCGTGGAATGGTACAAACGACGGTGATCCGGTGGTATTATATGATGAAACTGAAAATCGATGGATTATGACTCAGTTTTCATTGCCGAATTATCCTTATGCTACTTTCTATGAATTAATTGCGGTTTCGGCCACCAGTGATCCGCTTGGCTCCTGGCATTTGTATGCATTTTCATTCAGTGATATGCCTGATTATCCAAAATTTGGAGTTTGGCCTGATGGGTTATACATGTCAATTAACCGGTTTGCTTCGGGGACCGGCAATTATGCTGGCACAGGTGCAGTTGCTTTCGAGAAATTACAGATGTTACAGGGAATGCCGGCTCAAATGATATATTTTACCTTTGGTCCTACCACTGATCCTTGGAGTTTTCTTCCATCCGACCTTGATGGTCCGGCACCGGCAATTTCGCTCCCCAATTATTTTACCTACGTGGATTACTGGAGCGGCACCGACCGGTTGAGGATGTATCAGTTTTCTGCGAACTGGATAACACCTGCCTCCTCCACATTTAGTGGTCCTACCAATATCAATGTTGCTTCTATTAATAATAGTTTTTCAACGGATATTGTACAACCAGGCACATCTCAAACCCTTGATCCGCTTGAAGATCGGTTGATGTATCGTTTGCAGTTCCGAGATTTTGGAACGTACAAGGTGATGCTTACCAACCATACTGTAAATGTTGGGTCGAACCGGGCTGGAATCAGATGGTATGAATTGCGCAATTATGGCGGAGGATGGACCCTTTTCCAGCAAGGCACTTATGCTCCCAGTGATAGCCACAGTAGATGGCTGGCAAGTATAGCCATGAATCGGAATGGTGATATTGCCCTCGGATATTCTGTTTCGAGTAGTTCATTATCTCCATCTATTCGCTACACCGGCCGATTGTCGGGGGATACCCCGGGCTCAATGGGACAACCCGAAACCACTATTGTAACCGGGTCAGGTAATCAAACCGGAACTTACCGATGGGGCGATTACAGCATGATGTCAGTTGATCCGGAAGATGATTACACTTTTTGGTACACACAGGAATATGTTAACCCTGGTGGAAGTTACGCCTGGAAAACAAGAATAGCCAGTTTGCAATTTGGGACTGCCCCAGTTGCTGATGTGTGGACCGGAACCGGGTCAACTATATGGCTTGATCCCAATAACTGGAGCGACGGTTCAGTACCCTACCGAAGCGACGACGTTATAATTAACAGCTCCCCAACACCTTCAAACTGGCCAGTTGTGATTGGAGATTTAATTACCGGATTAACTGTTAATAATCTCACGGTTAATGGTAATGCTATGCTCACCGTAACAGGTGATGTTGAAGTTTCTGAAGGTACCGCCCTTAATTCTACCGGAGCCAGTAATATCTATGTGGGTGGAGATTGGACTGTTGACGGACAATTTTCACCGGGAACAGGTACAGTGGTAATGAATGGGAATTCTGCCGGTATGATTTCATCTGCTCCACTCACAGCTTGGGAGAGAGCAACTTTTTTTGAAGCAAATAATAGTTCATTTGCTAACTATTTTGATCTTGTTACATCTTCACAGGATGTTACAATTAATGCTTTTGATATTAATTGTAATTCAACCTCCTTGCTAAATGTTGAAATTTGGTACAGAACAGATACCTATGTTGGTCATACCGGTTCAATTTCAGGATGGAATAAACTGGGAAGCACAAAATTTGTAATTGGCAATGGATTGAACTTAGCAACCAATGTTGTTCCTGATTTTCCTTTAATTATACCTGCTGGTTCTACATACGGAATATTTATTTCATGTTATTCGGGAAGCAATGGATATATTGCTTATACAAACGGTTCAAATTCATTTTTTGATCCAAACATCACAATTAATACAGGAGATGCTTCAAACGGAACGCAACCAGGTTCAGGTAGCATTTTTACTCCAAGATCATGGAATGGAACAGTTTATTATGTAATTGGTGTAAATCCAATTTTATCATTTTATAATTTGCAGATTGATAAAACCGATGCCGAAGTTATAACAGATTGTGATGTTGCAGTTTCTAATGATCTCACAGTTAATTCACATTCATTTCTAACTAACGGAACTGGAAAAACCCTAAATATTGGGAATGATCTTACGCTTTCCACTTCCTCCGGCCGAACGGGATCTTTTATTGATAACGGCGCACTCAGTGTTTCAGGCACCACAACGGTGGAGAATAATTACATCGACAACAGATGGCACTTTATTTCATCGCCTGTTGCTTCGGAAGTCTCAGCGCTTTTCACAGGTATTTATCTAAAATACTGGAAAGAATCAACCTATTCCTGGGAATATATTATAGCCCTTGATTCATTGATGCGCGTAGGTACAGGCTATGAAATGTGGTCCACACTTGGAAATCCTACGATTGGCTACTCGCTCGGTGGCCTTAATACAGGAGCGGTAACCCCTGCCTTATACGCCACCGACCCGGGAGCCGACGGGTTAGGAGCTACAGAGGGATGGAATATGGTTGGAAATCCATTTGCATCTGCTATTGATTTGGGAGCCCCCGGAAATGTACTTCCTGGCTACACATGGACTAATCTTGATTACACCGTTTACACATGGAATGGTGTAGGCTATGCAACTTATAATCCGGTTACGGGAATCGCCAATAATGGATCAAGGTATGTTCCGGCTATGCAGGGATTTTTTATTAAAGCCAATGCCCTGAATCCTGTGCTTCAATTTCCTGTAAGTGCCCGAACACATTCCACGCTTGGTAATTATAAAAATAAATCCGACATTCCATTAATCAAGCTCAACGCCCACATTAATAATTTTAATGATGGGTTTATCTTTGGACAGATCGAAAATGCATTGCCCGGTTATGATGGACAATTTGATGCATATCAACTGGATGGTATTGAAGAAGCACCTCAAATTTTTCAATTGACGGAGGATGAAAAATTAAGCATAAATCTTATTTCACAGATAACTTCAGAAACTCAAATTGAGCTGGGATATAAGGCCGGAACAGCTGGAATTCACGCTTTGAGTTTATCGGAGGTCCAGGGGTTAGATGATATTGCTTATATTATTCTGGAAGATTTAATTACAGGAACGGCTTCAAATTTACTGGAAAATAATACCTATCAGTTTTCGGCCAGTCCGGGAGATATTGAACATCGGTTTAATTTATATTTTGATGAGATTACAACCAGCATTGATGTTGCTGATGACCTTGTTTACAGTGTGTATGCCGGTAGTCAGCAAATTCACATTGAATTTAATAAACCCGTTTCAGGGGTTGTTTCGGTTTATAACATGCTGGGGCAACCTGTTACTGACAGGCAAATGGAGAATCAGCAAAAACTGACCATTATTCATAACCTTCCTGCAGGTGTTTATATTCTTAAAGGATTATTTGGCGATAAGCAATTGGAGAAAAAACTGATCATAAAATAATAAGCAGATACAATATTATTAGAGCCTTTTGAATCAATTTCAAAAGGCTTTTTTTTCACTTCAAATGGTTGAAAAGTTCCTATTTAGTCTAAGTTTAAACATTTTCAAACAACTAATTTCGAAATCAATTTTTTAAAAAGGAAACATTGCACTCTTATGTGCGTATCCATGAATCATTTTAAAGGTTTAGGGAATAACCTTTCAAATTCAGGTCATTATAAATTACAACTAATTAGGGAATATTATGAAAAGAGTATTTTTACCCTTGATAATTTTCGGGTTATTATCGATTTTTAGCTTACAAACATTTTCTCAAACAACCATTTGGTCAGAAGATTTCACCTATGCTGACGGTACAACCGTTGGACCGGGTTCACCTGCAAAATGGACTTTGGCAATTCCTCCCAGTCCTGACTGGTTTGAAGTAAGATCCAACAGAATGGAAGGAAAAGAAGTGGATAGCGAAGCAGTATGGACTTCCGAATCGATTAACATCAGTGGTTACGTAAACGTAACAATTACCGTTGATCTATCTGAAGCAGGAAGCATGGAGAACTCGGATTACATTCAAACCACCTACCAGGTGGATGGGGGTTCGGAAACTGACTTTGCAACCAATGGATACCTGACTAACGATTTTACGAGTGCTACAGCCTCGCAATCAGGATTAGCGGGAACATACCTGGTACTCAGGGTTCGCCTGAATAACAATTCAAACAGTGAATACCACCGGTTTGACAATGTTGTGGTCCAGGGAACCATTATTTCGAGTCCACCTGTTGCTGAATTTAGCGCTGATAATACCAATCCGTTTATTGGCGATGCTGTAAATTTTACAGATCTTTCATCCAATTATCCTGATTCATGGAACTGGTCATTCAGCCCTCCTTCGGTCACTTATCTTAGTGGAACCGATCAAAATTCGCAAAATCCACAAGTGCAGTTCGATGCCAGCGGATTATATACTGTTACCTTATCAGCCACCAACAGCATCGGTGAGGATTCAGAAGTTAAAGTTGATTATATTGATGTTTTACCCCCTGATATTATCATTTCAAATGGAAGCATAACCGCGTGCGAAGGAACCTTTTATGATTCCGGTGGATCGGGAAGCAACTATTCAAACGGTGAAAATTATACTTATACCATTTATGCTTCAGGCTCAGGTTACCAGGTTCAGGCGGCGTTTAGCTCTTTTGTAGTACAAAATCTTTTTAATGGTAATTTGACCGACTACTTAGAGATATATGATGGGGAAAATACTTCAGCAACCTTGATCGGCCAATACTATGGTTCAAATTCACCCGGGACGGTAAATTCCACAAATTCTGCGGGTGCACTTACTTTTTATTTCCATTCGAACAATTGGAATAACCAGGCCGGCTGGGAGGCAACTATTTCATGTATACCACCGGTGGCACCGGTTGCTGACTTTACAGCAGATTTAACCAGCGCAGGAGTTAATCAAACAGTATCATTCACTGATCTTTCAACAAATATTCCAACCGCCTGGAACTGGTCAATCAGTCCGGCAACGGTAACCTATACCGGTGGGACAAATTCATCTTCACAAAATCCACAGGTGCAATTTACGGCAACAGGTCTGTACACGGTTACACTTACTGCGTCTAATTCCGGAGGCGCGGATGACGAAATCAAAACAGATTACATTGAGGTTATAGATTGTACCGTTTCTACGCTTCCCTGGAATGAAGATTTCAATACCGGAGGTGTAATACCATCGTGCTGGCAAAATATCGACAACATGGGAAATGGTGAAGTTTGGGAATTTGATAATCCTGGTTTAAGAAGTATCGGAACTTCTTCAGCAGCCAATGGGTTTGCCATATTTGACAGTGATAATTATACCAATAACGGAATGGCGGAAGATGCTGACCTGATCACTCCTTTGTTTGATTTTTCGGCTGAATCAACCGTATATATTCAGTTTGAGCATTATTTCCTGAGTGGTTTTGGTGGCGCTGCTGAATTTTCTTTAAGTACCAATGGCGGTGGCTCATGGACAACGATCGACAACTGGACGGCAACTACTGCCAATGCACAAATTGAAACCTATGATGTATCCGCCTATGTTGCTGGTCAATCACAGGTATATTTTCGTTGGACCTGGACCGGTGACTGGTCATGGTTTTGGGCAATTGACGATATAGTAATTACTAATGCTGCAATTGCAACCGGTTCATGGACAGGAATTGTTGATTCGGACTGGGATAATACAGGAAACTGGAGTGATGGACTCGTTCCCGGAATTGCAACTTCTGTAGTGATACCTGCGGGAGCGCCTAATTATCCTGTAATTGATGGATTTGCAACCTGTAAATCATTATCTATAGAAGATGGTGGTGCAATAACAGTGGATGCAACCGGTGACCTCAACGTCCTTGGGTTTATGGAGAATGGACAGGGAGCAAGTGGCTCATTTACACTCAATGGTGGTAATTGTAATCTATCAGGTGATTATTATTCTGAAATAGGTTCTTTAACCGATATCAATAGCGGTACCTGGACTTTTTATAACTGGTACCGAAATTCATCAACGGTTTGGTCAAAAGGAACGATCCAGTTGTCCGGAGGAACCATTAATGCCAATGGCTCAATTATTTGGTCGAATTTTGACATTGTTGGAATCATGGATGGTCCGGTTGAAATTAATATCGGAGATACTTATCGCAATAGCAGCGATGACTGGACAATGACAGATGGCACTATCAATATGCTCGGAACAGATGGAACCGGTCCTTTTTATATCATGGCTTCGACATGGGGTGCAGGGAATTATGCATCAGCTTATAACCTTTCAATAAACGGACCTGATGATGCTGAATTCCGGACAAATCCTGAAGGAGATGTTACAGGCTTAATAGTGAGTAATGATTTAAATGTTAATACCGGCTTGTTCACAACTGAATCAGCAGGTTCACAAAGCGATGATGTATCTGTTGGCGGAGATTTTAATATTGGTGTACGCGGAAAAGCTACTGCATATGTAACTTCTTCCTTTACCGTTTCAGGAAATACCTTATTTGAAGCTGATCATAATAATGCAGGTTCTTTCCTCGATAATGGAAATACCTCTGTTAGTGGCTCATCAAGTGTTGAACAATATATCGAAAGTGAAATGTGGCACCTCGTTAGCCCTCCTGTGGATGGTGCCACGATCAATACCTTTTTGAGTGTGTATTTAAAAGAATATAATGAACCTACGGATACCTGGACTTACCTCATCGAACCCTTAACAACACCGATGATTGCAAACCAGGGTTATGCTGCATGGGCTTCCGATGCTTTAACAGGACCCAAAACAGTTACCTATACCGGGGCATTAAATACCGGCGACTTCAATTTATCCTCATTCAGCTATACCCCGGCAAGTCCGAAAGTTGGCTGGAACCTGGTAGGAAATCCTTATCCATCAATGCTTGTATGGAACAACAGTTGGAGCAAAACAGACATGTTTGAATGGGCTTGTGTTCACCAGGATGGAAATGATGGATGCTTTAATGCAGCAACAAGCGAAGTATGGCCTACTGAAGGAAGTCCGTTAACCAATGGAAATATTCCTGTTGGTCAGGGATTTTGGGTGCGGGCATCCACCGGATCTGCTTCACTCACCATTCCTCAGGCCGAAAGGGTACATGATAATCAAACCATCTATAAATCAACGCAAACAATCATTCACCAGGCTGTTCGACTAAAAGTGGAAGGCAACAATGATAAGGATTATGTTTGGATTGACTTTACACCCGAGGCAACAGAAGGACTTGATCCAAAATTTGATCTCCAAAAACGCTGGGGATATGCTGAAAGTCCGCAAATATATGCATATGGTCAGGATGGCGACCTGTATTCAGTGTCAACATTACCCATGGTTAAAAATGGATTGGTTGTGCCATTAGGCCTTCAAGTTGGTGCCGAAGGAGCATATTCCATTTCAACAAGCGAATTCAGAGGTATGACTGATTATGGAGTTACAGTGATCCTTGAAGATTTGGCAACCGGTACTTTTACAGAACTGGATGATGAAACAACCTATGAATTTATTGCATCTCCTGAAGATGATGCACATCGGTTTAATCTACATTTCCAGGATATGATGACCGGATTTGAACCTAATGAGTTGGCCAGTCAATCTATCTATTCATGGAAGGACTATGTTTACGTTCTTACCGAAAAGAGCATAATCCGACAGGTTGTAATTTATGATATTCTCGGACACGAGGTTTACAGCAAGGAAAATATCAACCAATCTCAAACCAGGATCCAGTTAAGTACGGAACCAGGCTACTATGTAGTAAAAGCACAATTTGATGACTTGATAATTACACAAAAGGTGTTTGTTGAATAGAAAAGAATATTTATTACTTAATTCCGTAAAGCCTTTCATATTTGGAAGGCTTTTTTATTATTCGATTTTTGGACTACGACAATATTTTTATTGCCTTATGAGCATAGGTTTTTTTATAAATAAAATCTTATTACCTTAGCGCCCGCATTTGTTCTGACTACAAATCAACCATTACACGCTTATTTTTATTTACCCTCATATGTGCTGCTGAAGAGTACTTAGAAAATTGTTATGTAAATTTTTTCAGGTTGTTCAAAAAAAAATTATCATGAAAAACGTTTTTTACCTTTTACTGGCATTTGCTGCAGTATTTGCCACCACAACTAATAATGCCCAAAACTTAAATGGCGAACAGAAAGCCACCTTGATTTTAGAATCCCAATCCATGTATGAAGTTCCTTCAATTGCTTCGCAAATAAGCAATGGTACATTCCTGGAGGCTGAGGAAAAGCCATTTGAGGTGAATCCCAAAAAATGGGGAAAAAATATTGCTGTGCCCGGAAAAGGCTTTCCCAAAGGAAATGATCCATTATGGGAGCAACAAATGGCAGTTAATAAAACACCCGGTAAAGCACCCAGTTTGGTTTTTGAAGCTGCCAGTGCTTCCGTAACTCCCACGGACCCCACAGGAGCTGTAGGTCCGAATCATTTTTTAAATGCCTGGAATAGTTCATTCAGAATTTGGGATAAGGCAGGAAATGCATTAACGCCTTCTGCTTCCCTGGGAACAGTTTTAAATGGAACTTTAGGAGATCCAATTGTAATGTACGACCGCTATGCAGATCGCTTTTTTATCAGTGAGTTTTATAGTAATGGGTTTACTGTTGCTGTAACTCAAGGTCCCGATCCTGTAAACGATGGATGGTATGTATATCAATGGGCAACATCCAGTTTTCCTGATTATCCTAAATATTCAATTTGGTCAGATGGATATTATATTACCTCAAACAAAGATCAGGGTTCAGCCGGGTCAAGCGAGGTAGTATTCGCTCTTGAGAGAGATGCTATGCTTTCAGGTGCTTCATCTGCTCAGATGGTAGGCTTCCCATTAACAAACATAGTTACAAGTGGATTTTACAGTCCGCTGGGTTTCAATTGTAATGGCCCTACTTTACCCCCTACAGGTAATGCACCGATTGTTTATATGCAGGATGATGTGTGGAGTGGTGTTTCAACAGATCATCTAAAAATATGGAATATTAACGTTAATTGGACCAGTCCCGGAAGCTCAACTATTTCAACTCCCCAGCAAATCAATGTAACCGCATTTGATGGATTATTTGATGGTGGTTCTTTTTCAAACCTGCCGCAACCTTCAGGAAGTGATATTGATGCTTTGCAGGCAACAATCATGTATATGGCGCAATATCGCCGGTTCAGTGGTCATAATTCTGTGGTATTTAACTTTGTTGTAGATCTGGATGGTGGTGATGATTATTCCGGTATTCGCTGGTACGAATTGCGTCAAACTAATGACGGTGATCCCTGGACAATTTACCAGGAAGGAACTTATTCACAGCCAGGTGGGCATAGTGCTTTTGGTGGAAATATGTGTATGGATGCCAATGGAAATATTGCATTGGCTTACACTTCTGTAAGTACAAGTTTGTATCCTGCACTCAGGTATACCGGACGTTTTGCTTCTGATCCACTTGGGGTTATGACCATTGGAGAGGAAGTTATAGCAAATGGAACTTCCAGTGACCCGTCATCTCGTTATGGTGATTATTCTCAAATGACCATTGACCCGGCAGATGATGTTACATTTTGGTCGATTGGAGAAGTGTTTTTTGGTGGTAGAAAAAATTATGTAGGTGTTTTCCAGTTCTCACCTCCGGCATTAACAGCTGAATTTTCAGCCAGCCCTACAGAGGTTTGCACCGGAGGATCAGTTACATTTACTGATCAGTCATTGGGTTCTCCTACTTCCTGGACCTGGAGTTTTCCTGGTGGAAGTCCTTCATCTTATGTGGGTCAAAATCCACCAGCCATAAGCTATAGCTCTGCCGGAAGTTACAATGTTACATTAACAGTTGGTGACGGTATAGATACGGATTCACAAACCAAAACAGGTTATATTACTGTAAACAATGTGATCGCCGACTTTATAGGCATTCCAACGACAGTAGTAGTAGGCAACAGTGTGAGCTTCACCGATCAGTCCTCCTGCGATCCAACCGGCTGGAGCTGGAGTTTTCCGGGCGGAACGCCATCAAGTTATGTAGGTCAAACACCACCGGCTATCCAGTATGATACCGAAGGCAGTTATGATGTAACCCTAACCGTTACAAAGGGCGGAAGCAACGATATAGAAACCAAAACAGGATATATCACCGTAGTACCCCCAGAGTTTAATATCACCAACGGTACAGTAACCACATGTATGGGAAACTTTTATGATTCAGGCGGCCCCACAGGTAGCTACAGCAACAATGAAACATTTGTAGAAACCTTTTACCCGAGCACCAGCGGTAGCATGATGCGGTTTAACTTCAGTTCCTTCAGCATAGAATCAGGATGGGATTATTTATACATCTATAACGGTGAGAACACCTCCTCACCACTGATGGGCACCTACACCGGCAGCAGTAGCCCGGGAACAGTAACAGCGTCTAATACAAGCGGAGCGCTCACCTTCCGGTTCACCTCCGATGGGAGTGTAACCTCCAGCGGATGGATAGCGAGCATAGAATGTTACAATACGAATGTACCACCGGTAGCTGATTTTAGCGCTTCCACAACCACACCAGTAATCAATACGGATGTAGTCTTCACCGACCAGTCGAGCAACATACCCACAAGCTGGACCTGGAGTTTTAGCCCCAACACTGTGATATATATCAATAGTACCAATTCCAGCAGCCAGAACCCAGAAGTACAGTTCACCGATTTTGGATTATACAGCGTAACGCTTGAAGTAAGCAACGCCTATGGCACCGATACGGAAGTAAAAACCGATTATATCAATGTAGGCAGCTGTACCCATTGCAGCTCATCAGGCTCAACAGGGGATGAAGAATGGATAAGCAACGTAACCTTCAATACGATCAATAATTCCTCGGTAGTTGGAACAGGTTATACAGATTATACATCGATCAGCACAGATGTAACACCCGGATCATTATATAATGCCTCAGTCACATGTGGGTCAATCGGCACCTGGACAGAAAACATCTGGATATTTGTAGACTGGAACCAGGACTGTGATTTTGATGATGCCGGTGAGAGCTATGATTTAGGCAGCACGACCGGTCCAGGAAGCTTAAACACAGATATCACCATACCAAACGAAGCCATAGCAGGTCCAACGCTGATGCGGGTATCCTTAAAATTCTCGAGTGATCCAACCGCCTGCGAATCCTTTTCCTTTGGCGAAGTAGAAGATTATACAGTAAATGTACAAGGGACAGCCCTTGAGATAGCTCTGACAGCATTCCTGGAAGGAGCCTACGATGCCCTAGCTGATCAAATGGGTACAGATCTGAATACGGCAGGGCATGTACCGGTAACCCAGCCCTATAATCCAAGCCTTCCTTATTACGGCAACAACAACCCGGTATGGATGTATGCAGGTAGCGAAAGTGTTGGCACAATCCCTACCGGAGCAGTAGACTGGGTGGTGGTTCAATTGCGTGATGCCACCACAGCCTCCAATGCCACTTCGGGCACGATCATCGGCACCCAGGCAGGATTCCTGATGAACGACGGAAGCATCAGAGGCACCGACGGATTGAGCAACCTGTTATATGAGGTAACAGTAACCAATAACCTGTATGCCGTGATCTACCACCGGAACCACCTAGGAATCATGAGCGCCAATGGCTTAACCGAGTCAGGTGGTGTATACAGTTATGATTTTACGAGCTCCTCCACCCAAACCTATGGAGGCGTAAATGCAGTAAAAGAGCTGGAACCTGGCGTATGGGGCATGGTAGCAGCTGATGGGGATGCCAATGGACTGATCCAGAACACGGATGAGACTAGTGTATGGCAAACGGACTTAGGCTCCTCCGGTTACAAGGGGGGCGATTATGATATGAACGGATTAACACAGAACACCGACGAGACAGGCCTGTGGCAACCCAACCTTGGAGGCGGAGGCCAGATACCTGCCAAAGGTGCTGCGGTGATGTTTAAATCATGGATACCGAATTAAATTGAAGGGAAATATTAACTAGAAAATAAAAATTGTAAATGAAAAAGTTTGTTCTTTTTGCATTAAGTATGCTATTAGTAGTAGCTTCTTTTGCACAAAAAATGTCAAAAAAGGAAGAGGCTGGGAAAATGCCTGTGGTAGATACCCGTATTGACAACATGGAATACTGGATGGAAATGGCTGAAAAAGGTGCTGTTCAGTATAATCCACCCGTTCCGATTCCTGCGGCAGAGTTTAAGGGACCTGAAATTATAGTTGATGGAATATTAATAGATGATTCTCCCGACGTTCCGGTTTCAAGTGCTACTAATATTACTGAAAGTGAAAACTCCATATTTGTTGATCCAAATGACAACCAGTATGTTTTAAATTCTAATAATTCTACCTCCTGGTCAGGCGGGTCTGTTGGTAGTTTATATGGTGCAAATTATTTCCAATCAGCTGACGGTGGTACTACCTGGGGTGGTTCAGCTTCCGGGGCTGGCGGAGATAATTCAGGAGACCCTACAACAGCAATCGGTTTAAATGGAAGGCAATACGTAAACTACATTGATGATCCGGGTGGGCAGGGTATTGCCTATTCTGATAATGGCACTTCGTGGTTTACATCTACTGTTGCACCTAACCCAGGATCGCTGGCAGATAAAAATCACATGTGGATTGACAATAGCCCATCAAGCGCATACGAAGGGAATTTATATGTAGCCTGGACAGCATTTGGTGGAACAAATGATAGTGAAATTGTAATTTCAAGATCAACAGACGATGGCGTTACATGGTCTTCTCCAATAAACCTTAGCTCGGCTGTAGCAGCTGGTAGTCATAACCAGGGTGTTAATGTTCAAACTGGCCCTAACGGGGAAGTGTATGTAACCTGGACTATTTATGATAGCTGGCCATCAGATGAAACTGCTATTGGTTTTGCAAAATCTACAAATGGTGGGGTTTCGTATACTACCGGAACAAGGATTATTTCAAATATCAAAGGAATTCGGACCACCGAAACATCTAAAAATCATCGGGTGAATTCATTTCCTTCAATGGCCGTTGATATCAGCGGAGGTGCAAATGATGGAAGTATATACATAGTTTGGTCAAATATTGGCGTTCCTGGAACCAATACAGGAACAAACATCAGTGTTTATATGATCAGATCTGTTAATGGCGGAACATCATGGTCAACACCAATCAGGGTTAACCAGGGACCAAATGTTGCAGGTAAAGAATCCTATTTCCCATGGATAACCTGTGATCCGGAAACCGGGAATCTTGGTGTAATCTTTTATGACGACAGAAATACTACAAGCACATCTTGTGAAACCTGGGTAGCTTATTCAGTGGATGGTGGTTCCAACTGGCTTGATTTCAGAGTAAGTGACGTAACTTTTACACCAACACCAATTACCGGATTGGCAAGCTCATACATGGGAGATTATTTAGCTATTACTGCCAGAGGAAACAAATTTTATCCCTGCTGGACTGATACTCGAAATGGTCTTTTTATGACATATGTCTCGCCATTTGAACTTGGTTTGAATGCTTCATTTAATGCCGATAATACTTCTGTTTGTTCAGGAAATACTGTAACTTTCACTGATCTATCTTCAGGAAATCCAATCTCCTGGACCTGGTCATTTCCGGGAGGGACTCCGTCAAGTTATTCAGGGCAAAACCCTCCGGCTATTACCTACAATACACCCGGAACTTATAATGTATCTTTAACAGTTGGAGATGGGGTAGATACAGATACAGAAACTAAAACTGGTTACATTACAGTTGCTAATGTTTTCGCCGACTTTATAGGCATTCCAACGACAGTAGTAGTAGGCAACAGTGTGAGCTTCACCGATCAGTCCTCCTGCGATCCAACCGGCTGGAGCTGGAGTTTTCCGGGCGGAACGCCATCAAGTTATGTAGGTCAAACACCACCGGCTATCCAGTATGATACCGAAGGCAGTTATGATGTAACCCTAACCGTTACAAAGGGCGGAAGCAACGATATAGAAACCAAAACAGGATATATCACCGTAGTACCCCCAGAGTTTAATATCACCAACGGTACAGTAACCACATGTATGGGAAACTTTTATGATTCAGGCGGCCCCACAGGTAGCTACAGCAACAATGAAACATTTGTAGAAACCTTTTACCCGAGCACCAGCGGTAGCATGATGCGGTTTAACTTCAGTTCCTTCAGCATAGAATCAGGATGGGATTATTTATACATCTATAACGGTGAGAACACCTCCTCACCACTGATGGGCACCTACACCGGCAGCAGTAGCCCGGGAACAGTAACAGCGTCTAATACAAGCGGAGCGCTCACCTTCCGGTTCACCTCCGATGGGAGTGTAACCTCCAGCGGATGGATAGCGAGCATAGAATGTTACAATACGAATGTACCACCGGTAGCTGATTTTAGCGCTTCCACAACCACACCAGTAATCAATACGGATGTAGTCTTCACCGACCAGTCGAGCAACATACCCACAAGCTGGACCTGGAGTTTTAGCCCCAACACTGTGATATATATCAATAGTACCAATTCCAGCAGCCAGAACCCAGAAGTACAGTTCACCGATTTTGGATTATACAGCGTAACGCTTGAAGTAAGCAACGCCTATGGCACCGATACGGAAGTAAAAACCGATTATATCAATGTAGGCAGCTGTACCCATTGCAGCTCATCAGGCTCAACAGGGGATGAAGAATGGATAAGCAACGTAACCTTCAATACGATCAATAATTCCTCGGTAGTTGGAACAGGTTATACAGATTATACATCGATCAGCACAGATGTAACACCCGGATCATTATATAATGCCTCAGTCACATGTGGGTCAATCGGCACCTGGACAGAAAACATCTGGATATTTGTAGACTGGAACCAGGACTGTGATTTTGATGATGCCGGTGAGAGCTATGATTTAGGCAGCACGACCGGTCCAGGAAGCTTAAACACAGATATCACCATACCAAACGAAGCCATAGCAGGTCCAACGCTGATGCGGGTATCCTTAAAATTCTCGAGTGATCCAACCGCCTGCGAATCCTTTTCCTTTGGCGAAGTAGAAGATTATACAGTAAATGTACAAGGGACAGCCCTTGAGATAGCTCTGACAGCATTCCTGGAAGGAGCCTACGATGCCCTAGCTGATCAAATGGGTACAGATCTGAATACGGCAGGGCATGTACCGGTAACCCAGCCCTATAATCCAAGCCTTCCTTATTACGGCAACAACAACCCGGTATGGATGTATGCAGGTAGCGAAAGTGTTGGCACAATCCCTACCGGAGCAGTAGACTGGGTGGTGGTTCAATTGCGTGATGCCACCACAGCCTCCAATGCCACTTCGGGCACGATCATCGGCACCCAGGCAGGATTCCTGATGAACGACGGAAGCATCAGAGGCACCGACGGATTGAGCAACCTGTTATATGAGGTAACAGTAACCAATAACCTGTATGCCGTGATCTACCACCGGAACCACCTAGGAATCATGAGCGCCAATGGCTTAACCGAGTCAGGTGGTGTATACAGTTATGATTTTACGAGCTCCTCCACCCAAACCTATGGAGGCGTAAATGCAGTAAAAGAGCTGGAACCTGGCGTATGGGGCATGGTAGCAGCTGATGGGGATGCCAATGGACTGATCCAGAACACGGATGAGACTAGTGTATGGCAAACGGACTTAGGCTCCTCCGGTTACAAGGGGGGCGATTATGATATGAACGGATTAACACAGAACACCGACGAGACAGGCCTGTGGCAACCCAACCTTGGAGGCGGAGGCCAGATACCTGCCAAAGGTGCTGCGGTGATGTTTAAATCATACATTCCTGAATAAACAGAACTTTTATAGATAATTGAAAAGCCGGCTATGTGCCGGCTTTTTTTTAACAGCTAGTTAACATAACTTCATAGTTATTTTCCTAATTTTGTTAACCAACCATTTAGAACCTTCCTGAATACGTAAATAAATTTCATTCAATATGATTTTAACCTTTAAAGACTATTAATATGAAAAAATCTATTCTCTTCTTTTTTACAATCTTTTTAGGGAGTTCAATTCTTTCTAATGCACAAGATCAAATAGTTCAATTTAAACCTACAGAAATAAAACAAGCTGAGGCTTTTATGACAACTATTCCCCTTTCCGAAATGGATGTGATTCCACCAACCGGAGAGTCTGACTGGAAAGATGGGGTAGTCCCAAACAAGGATTACATGCCACCGAACCGTGGGAAAAGTTCGCTTGAACAACAAGCAAAACTTCCTGATTATGCATTACAGACTGAATATGCTGAACCAGCAAAAGGACCATTGGGCCTGAGTCAGAGTTTTGACGGAATTCCAAATACATATGGCGTAGCTCCACCGGATACTGATGGTGATGTAGGCCTAAGTCATTACGTTCAAATGGTGAATAATGGCTTTCAAATATTTGATAAATCAGGTACCTCGCTTTATGGCCCTGCCAGCCTCGCATCAATCTGGACAAATTTACCAGGCCCCTGGGTAGGCAATTATGGCGACCCTATAGTTTTATATGATGAGCTTGCTGACAGATGGTTGCTGAGCCAGTTTTCACTTCCAAACTATCCCAACGGACCATGGTATATGTTGATTGCCATTTCTCAAACAAGCAATCCTCTGGGCTCATATTATCTTTATGTTTATTCTTTTACTGATTTTCCTGATTACCCAAAATTTGGTGTTTGGCCCGACGGTTATTACCTGTCAATAAACAGGTTCACTTCCGGTTCACTCAGTTGGGGTGGAACAGGTGCCGCTGTATTTGAAAGGTCAGAAATGTTAAATGGAAATCCGGCCACAATGGTATATTTCACTACTCCTTCTACAGGTGATCCGGCCAGCTTTTTACCTTCTGATGTTGACGGAGCAGCTCCTCCAGCCAATACCCCCAATTATTTTACCTATATTGATGGGTGGAGTGGTACTGACAGACTTAGAATATATGAATTTGATGTGGATTGGGTAACAACTTCTAATTCAACATTTACGGGGCCTTATGATGTGCTTGTAACACCATTTAGTTATCCCAATAGTGTTCCTCAGTTAGGGACCTCCCAAACCTTGGATAACCTTTCAAGTCGGTTGATGTTCAGACTTCAATATAGAAACTTTGGGACCTATCAAACCCTGGTAACAAATCATTCTGTTAATGCTGATGGCACGGGCAGAGCCGGAGTAAGATGGTATGAACTCAGGAATACAGGAAGCGGTTGGTCCATGTATCAGCAAGGGACTTATGCTCCTGCAGATGGACTGAACCGTTGGATGGGAAGTGCTGCATTAAATGGAAATGGTGATCTTGCCATAGGATATTCAGTTTCAAGTTCAACCATGTATCCATCCATTGCTTATGCCGGAAGGTATGCCTCCGATCCATTGAATACCATGACCATTCCGGAAGTAACAATCCATTCGGGAGCAGCAAGTCAAACAGGTGTTTCACGTTGGGGAGATTATAGTTGCATGTCAGTTGATCCCTCTGATGATGAAACTTTTTGGTACACCCAGGAATACTCAAGTGGTGGTTGGAACTGGAGAACAAGAATTGCATCGTTTTTCTTTGATCCGGCAGTTCTTGCGGCCAATTTTGTAGGATCGCCAACTACACTTGTTGCTGGTGGATCAGTCACCTTTACTGATATGTCAACACTTTCACCAACATTATGGAACTGGGAATTTCCGGGGGGTATACCTTCTACTTATACAGGGCAAACACCTCCTTCCATTACTTATAATTATCCAGGATCTTATGATGTTACTTTAACCGTTTCTGATGGGTCGGATACTGATGTTGAAACAAAAACTAGTTATATTACTGTTACCGATTGTAATTATTGTACTGCTACTTCATCAAATTCAAGCGAAGAGTGGATAAGCAATGTTACCTTTAATACAATAAATAATTCGGCAAATTCAGTAATCGGTTATGAGGACTTTACTTCTATCTCAACGGAAGTGTTAGTTGGTACAAGTCAGGGTTTGTCAGTTTCATGTGGTCAATTTTCAACCTCTTATACCGAATATATTACAGCATACTTTGATTGGAATCAGGATTGTGATTTTGATGATTCTGGTGAAAGTTTTCCGATGGGAAGTATTTCAGGTGCTGGCACATTGAACACAACCGTTAATATTCCTTCCGGTGCCAGTCTGGGCGCTACAAGAATGCGGGTTGTATTAAGATACAGTGCCGCCCCGGGTCCCTGCGATGTATATACTTATGGTCAGGTTGAAGATTACACTGTTATTGTAAAAGGTCCCATTGATTTGAATCTGACAGCATTTTTGGAAGGTCCATATAATTCTCTTACAAATACAATGGCAACAACCCTAAATACAATGGGATATCTCCCGTTAAATCAACCATTCAATCCCGCTACGCCATATTATGATAATGCCAGCCCTGTTTGGCAGTATGCCGGTTCAGAATATGCTCCCGGTTCTTTCCCCGGAGATGTTGTTGATTGGGTTCAGATTCAGTGTCGTGATGCCTCTTCGCCAGCAAATGCAACTTCAGCAACTACAGTAGCTACTGCTGCCGGATTGCTGCTGGATGACGGTTCTATCGTTGCAGCGGACGGAAGCAGCATGTTAAATTTTAATTTTACCCTCTCCAATAACTTATATGTTGTTGTATTTCAGCGAAACCATCTTGGAATCATATCTAATAATGCAGTTACCCAAATTGGTGGTGTATATACCTATAATTTTAGTACCGGTGAAAATCAGGTTTATGGTGGTGCAAATGCTCATAAACAGCTCGAACCCGGAGTATGGGGAATGGTAGCTTCAGATGGAAATGCCAATGGAATTATTCAAAATACTGACGAAACTGCCGCCTGGAAAGGTGATCTCGGTTCATCAGGTTACCTTGGTGGCGACTTTGACTTAAACGGCATAACCCAAAATACCGACGAAACCAATCTCTGGAAACCCAACCTGGGTGGCGGAGGTCAGGTGCCCGGAAAAACGGCTGAGCCTATGTATAAATCATGGGTTCCCAATTAATGTCATAAACTTATAAGTTCAAAACCCTGGCAGAATCGTCAGGGTTTTTTTATACCCGTTTTTTCGATTTTATATTTATAAATTTGTATCAAAATCATGTAATTATGCGGGTTGTAATTCAGCGTGTTTCAAAAGCTTCGGTAAAAATTGAGGATAATATCAAAAGTAAAATTGGCAAAGGAATGTTAATATTACTGGGTATTGAGGCGGCAGATACACATGATGACATTGATTGGCTCTGTGGTAAAATTTCCCGGTTACGTATTTTTGATGATGAAAACGGGATTATGAATTTAGCAATAACTGATATCAAAGGAGAGATCATCATTGTAAGCCAGTTTACCCTGCATGCCAGTACTAAAAAGGGAAACCGGCCATCATACATCAGGGCTGCAGCCCCTGATATAGCTATTCCGCTGTATGAGGATTTTATAAAAACGTTGAAAGATCAATCTTCAGTTGAGATTAAAACCGGTGAGTTTGGAGCTATGATGGACGTGGAACTGGTGAACAACGGACCGGTGACGATAATGATCGATTCCAAAAACCGGGAATAAGACCTGTTACAATTTATCAAGAAACTCCTTTTCGTTCACAATAACCCTGGTATGGGTTCCTATTCCGATTAACCCCTTTTGATCCCAGGCATGAAGCTCAAAAATCAACTTTACACCTTGCATGCTTCTGAGGTAGGATTCGGCGGTGATAATAGATGCCGGGGATGATGCCTTCAGATGTTTGATGTTTATTTCAGTACCCACCGTCGTAAAACCTTCAGGTAAAAATTCAAGCACACTTTCTTTAGCGGTCTGTTCAAGTAAGGCAATCATTGCCGGCGTGGCAAAAACAGGAACATCTCCGGAGCCAAATGCAGTGGCGAGATCATTTTCAGTAACCTTTTTTTCTTTAAGAAACTTTATGCCGGCAGGAATTTTTAAATCCATTTAAAAGATCAGTGTTATATCTTTTTTCAAATCGGGGTGTAAGCTTAAAAAAACAGGACAGGTGAAGGCGGCTTTTTCGATGATCTTTTTCGCTTTATCACTATAATTGTTTTTTGGGAAAGTCAACTCAATTTTAATTTCGCCAACTCTTCGGGGATCGGAGGCCATGATTTTCCAGATTTTAGCTGTGGTTCCGTCGATATCAAATCCATGCTCACGTGCCGCAATACCCATAATGGTGATCATACAACTTCCAAGTGAGGTGGCCAGCAGATCCGTTGGTGAAAATGCTTCGCCCCTGCCTTTATTATCAGGTGGAGCATCGGTAATAATTTCATCACCCGACCTTAAATGCCTGGCTTTCGTTCTGAGTTCACCCAGGTAAACAGTTTGTGTAGTTTCTTGCATAGCTGTATTTTAGATTTGCAAAAATAATGCTTTGAAAATTGTCATTGGCAATTAAATTGCAAATGCACTTTCTTTTAAAACCATTTTTTAAAATATTTTTTGATCCCATAGGTATCATATGGTTGCCTAATTTGGTAAGTTAAGGGTGTTGTTGGAAAATGGATTAAGATATTTTTGTGGTACTGAATAAACCTGGGCGCAAATAACAATCTATCCCGATGGACTAACGTCATCGGGATTGTTCGACTTAGAACATCTTACAATTCAGTTCTAAAAAAGAAATTGGTGGTGATAATCGATCCCGATGGACTGGCGTCATCGGGATTGTTCGACTTAGAACATCTTACAATTCAGTTCTAAAAAAGAAA
>ERZ795053.832-NODE-832-length-39281-cov-7.955744_pt1 | contig 39281 bp, 27 predicted proteins | sample MGYA00375137_ERZ795053 | MGnify/ENA primary metagenome ERZ795053 (study PRJEB30182, sample SAMN05720284) | activated sludge metagenome | isolation source: Anaerobic digester | place: Hong Kong | collected 2014-12-17 ... | reverse complement strand
GAACCCTCGACACCCGGCTTGGGAAGCCGGTGCTCTGCCACTGAGCTACTCCCGCTTGAATAATTACTATATGTCAAGTTGACAAGTTTTTTTAAATGGCGAAGCCGATGGGATTTGAACCCACGCTCTCCGGCTTGACAGGCCGGCATGTTAACCGCTACACCACGGCTCCGCATGCAGAAACATGGTATCATAATCAGATTGTTTTCGCAAGGTATAAGTTTGATCACGAAACGCCCGGGAGAATTGCGAAAATAAAATTCACTATGATGAAGCAAGCGCGGGACAAATGTTATAGGTCTGCGGAGTCCGGCGGTTATATTCCCGTCCGGGTTATGAAATAAATCAATACGCCCTGCAGCAATAACAGCAAGGGGAAGCCGAACGTAAATTTGCCATGACGGGTTTTGTGCCGGAACAGATACATCCCCAGCCAGCCTCCTGCTGCCCCTCCGATGACTGCCCACAGAAAGAGCGTACGTTCCGGTATCCTGTATCGGCCGGCCCGGGCGCGTCGCTTGTCAATAAAGAAAAGCAGCAGACAGACGGTGTTGACAGCCAGCAAATAAATGAACCACATTTCATGATGAGTAATCCCAAACAACAAAGACGCCTTCTTTCTATCGATTGGTAATGCCAGGTAACGTTTATAAAATATGCTCCAGAGAGCTTGTTAAATTTTGCACAAGCTGATATTATTAGAATAAATAATATTACTATTATGTTAAGGTAATCGCTTAACGCGTTCGGAAATCAAACTCTTCGTATAGATATCAATACAATAACAGAATGTACTACTAAAAGGAGCGTGAAACCATGTCCGATATTATTAAATGGCAATACGAACAGAAAAAGATTACCGCTGAACAGGCCGCCGCCATGGTCAAATCCGGCGATCAGGTCGCTTATGGCGAGTTTACCATGTTTCCGCTGGCATTGGATGAAGCTTTGTCCAAACGTGTCAATGAACTGCAGGATGTCCGAGTCACCGGGGTATGTTATACCTCCCCGCCCCAGGTGGTGTTGGCTGATCCTAAAAGAGAACATTTTATCCTGACGGATCTCCATTTTGGGATCGTATCCCGTAAATTGCATGACCACAATCTGTGCAATTATATCCCCAATACGTATCACCAGGGGTCCCGGATCATTAAAAAGTATTACAACATCGACGTGGGTTTTTTCAGCGTCAGCAGCATGGATGCGCGCGGCTATTTCAATCTGGGTCCGTCCAACTCAATTACTCCGGCGATCATGGAAAAAACCAAGATCAAAATCGTGGAAGTAAACAACACTGTACCGGTGTGTCTGGGGGGCAACCAGGAATCAATCCATATTTCCCAAGTCGACTATGTGGTGGAAGGCAACAATATTCCGTTGCGCCAACTGACGCCAGCCATGCCTACGGAAAATGAACAAACCATCGCCAATTTGCTGATCAAGGAGATTGAAGACGGTGCCTGCCTGCAGCTGGGCATCGGCGGGCTGCCTAATGCTGTTGGGGCCCTGATCGCTGACAGTGATCTCAAAGACTTGGGCATTCATAGTGAAATGATGATGGACGCCTGCGTTGATCTCTATGACAAAGGGTTGATCACCGGTGCCAAAAAGACCATCGACAGGAACAAAATGGTCTACACCTTTGCCCTGGGCACCCAGAAGCTGTATGACTTTTTGGATAACAATCCGGTATGCGCCATTTATCCAGTCAACTATACCAATGATCCCCGGGTCATCGCGCTGAATGATAAGGTTGTCGCCATTAACAACGCCCTTGCCATAGACTTGTTTACCCAGGTGGCTTCAGAAAGCGTTCAAACCCGACAGGTATCCGGTACCGGCGGACAGCTTGATTTCATCATGGGCGCCTTTAATTCCCACGGCGGAAAGGGAATTATCTGTATAGACTCAACTTATACAGACAAGGAAGGCAACCTGCATTCCCGGATCATGCCGACTCTGGCCCCGGGAACCATCGTAACCCTGCCCCGCTCCCTGGTGCAGTATGTAGCCACGGAGTACGGAATCGAGCAGTTTAAAGGCAAATCCACCTACGAAAGGGCGGAAGGGTTGATTCGCCTGGCCCATCCCCAGTTCCGGGATGAACTGATCAAGGCCGCCGATGAAATGAAAATCTGGCGCAGAACCAACAAAATTGAATAACTTAAATTCCCCTCTAAAAGCAAGAACGTCCCCGCGGGGGCGTTCTTTTTTGCTCCTCCTGCAATAAAAGAATAATCAATGCATCGGCCGTTTGACCTGGATGTAAACATAGACCAGCACGGCCAGCATTCCTCCGATACATGCGAGCACCGTGTTGATGATAGCCGGATATTGCCCGGAAAATCCGGCCAAAGAAGTATGTTTGATATAGATGCCGATATATGCCCAAACGATTACCAGACCGTAGGCGATATCGCGGTTTATAATGGTGGTGGCCGCCCCAATCAACAAACCAACGATGATGATGATAATGGCCCAAACCGGTTCAGCAATCCCCCAACCGTTCCATTGCCAGCTAACCAACAGGGTGGTGGCATTGGCGATGGTGGCTACGGTGATCCAGCCAAAATAGACACTGAAAGGAAGTTTGATCAGGAACTTCTCCCGCCGGGTAAGCGTTTCCTGGCGAATCGTCTGCAGGATGGTTATCAAACACAGCAAAATGACGATCATCCATAACATGGAAAAAGCGATCATGTAATTGTGCCAGGAAAAAATCCAAGCCACATTGGCCAGGGAAGAGATACTGAAAATCAGTCCGGTCCTGGCCAGCAAAGCTTGATTGCGGGGGGCTTGCGGATCCCGGAACAGACCCATCTGATACAGACAATACAAGGCCAGTAAAAGATAAATCAGTCCCCAGATGGCAAAGGTACTCCCGGCCGGAGCGAATAGATTGGGATAGGAATCGGAAACCTGCCCGGTCGTGACGCCGTTGATGGGCAGGATATTGGCCAGGGCATTGACGATGATCATTGCCAGATACGTAACTAAAACCAGCATTTTTATGGATGTGACTTCTTTTTGATTGACCATTAAGCTTCCCTCCCTGAATAAACTTTCATCTTCTTTCAATATCTCTTGAAATCACTATATCCCATTTTATTTCCTAAAGAATAAAATACATGCTGTCCAACAAATAACGGCGCTGATACTTGTCCGCCATTTTTTTCAAAAAGGATTTTGTTTTCGGCAACCCTGTTTTACCCTGCTGATAATCATTGAGGATTTGAAAAAAGCTGGCCTTTTCTTTTTCACTGGCCACATCTTTGAAATATCCCCAGACATGCTGGGCAGCATTAATGGCGTGACCGGTCTCCAGCGGACTTTGCAGAGCATCTTCCAAAAGGGAATAAAACGCTGCGGCCGGATAATTGTTTTTATCGCGCAGCAACTGCCGGATCTGGGCGTAAGCCGATGGTGACCGTTCCAAAACAGTATATTTGTACGTGCTCCACTCTTGTTCCAGCTGCTTGATCTTTTTCTCCGCCAAGGTACAGTTTATGCACTTCAGGGCAGAAAGATTCTTGTCCTTCACCTCCAGCATGATATCCAGATCATTTCTGTTCAGGGTGTGATAAAAGCGCAGAAATTCATTGATATGAATGGTATCCGAGTGGGAACCGGGCTTCTTCCCCGGATTCTGCTGGGAATAATGGATTTTTTGCTGTCCGTCCCGGGGATGCCATGTAGGCCGGCATTGCTCAAGCCAATAGAACTGGTCTTTTTCACCGGCAGGAGGATGGATGGCATGATGAAGATTGTCAAAAATAACAGGTGCCCCCAGTTTCGTGCCGATTTCCAACACTTCCTCAATATTGTAGGAGCGCTCATCATTCTCCAGTACCAATCTACGTGTAATCGCCGAATCCAATTGACGGTAATGGGCAATAAATCGCTTGATCGCCTGTTTCTTGTCGTTGTACACGCCGCCAATGTGCAGGACAATTTTATGTTCCGAACCGGTTCCCAAACTTTCGAGCACTTGCGCGTGATAGGCCAGATCCTCTATTGCCCGGGCAACTACGCCTGCATCGGGCGAATTCAATACCGTATACTGCCCCGGGTGCATGGAAACCCGCATGCCGCTGTCATTAATTTTGGCTCCAATGGTTTGCAGCCGGGCTGTAAATATCTCTGGCCAGACCAGTGTATTGGCTGGGCTGGAGCCGAACGGTATCAGATCAGAGCTGATTCTGAAAAGCCTGATGCGGTTGGCCAGGTTATAATCGATGATTCTTTCCAGAGACTGCAGATTATGGCTGATTAGTTCAGCGAGCCTGCTCTCATTGACGTTTTTCAGCATACAAGTTTTCAGATCAGTATTCTGCACCCCAATGGTCAGACAAGCGTACCCTATGCTCACTCGTTACCTCCTTAAGTTTACGCAATCGGCGAACGCATCTATTGTTGCATAACATTTCTTATCAATCTGGCCAGCATGGTGGCTACTTCAGCGCGGGAAGCGGTACTTTGCGGATCAATACGCTGATCGTCGCGGCCGTTTATGATCCCGGCCTGATGCATTGATTCTATGGCATCCCGGGCATAATCGCTGATCTTTTCATCATCCACAAACGGCTTCTTGTCTATCGGATTTTTCAGGCCAAGCTGGGAAAAAGCAACGTAATTGGCCAGCATGACCGCCAACTGTTCCCGCGTTATCGCCTCATCCGGGGCAAACCGGTTATCACCGGTGCCCTTCACGATGCCTGTCTGTTGTGCCCAATCAATATAAGGAGCATAATAGCTATCCGGACTTACATCCTGGAAAGCAGACCCTTTGTACCTTTCGGAAGGTACATTACCAAGCCGTCCCAGAACCGTTACCAGCATGCCTCTGGTCATGGTCATGTCCGGACCAAATTTGTCATGATCGATGCCGGCAAACAGTTTTCTGGCCCCCACAAAGAGGATATCATCCCTGCCCCAGTGATGTTGAATGTCATTAAAGGAGGGCTTATTTTCCTGCAATTTTATAGTCATCGGTTCGCTGGCAGAAATGATCATCTGTCCGTTGCCAAGCAAGGCCATCGGGATAATCTCCTCGCGTCCGTCGGGATAAACCCTGATCGCTACCGTTTCCGGGCTGGCGTTTTCAGCCGGCACCACAACGTTGACTCTTCCGCCCGCGGCAGACAACACTTGATTGTCAGTTTTGATACTAAATAAGCGAACTCCTTGTTTTACTTCCGAAGTGATACTGATGCCTTTGGCATCCGTAGCTGTACCCGATCCGGAATGAGAACCGCTCTCCTGGGGGGGTGTCTGCAGACTGTTGCTGATCGTTACCGTATAGTTATCGGTGACTGTACCATCAGCTGAAGTTACAGTTATGGTAATCGTATTGATACCGTGATGCAGATCGACCACCGCGCTGCCTAAATCAGTCGGCCGCCCATTGACTTTGATGACAGCATCCGGATCTTGCGCTGCGATATTGATGAAAGTGGCGGTCAGATTTTCCGTTTCATAATAATACTCCTTCTGCCCCTCCACCAACTGCAGTGGTATCCCTTGCATGAAATGAGATGCCAGGCCGGTATTTTCCTCTTCCTCTTTGTTCACATCGGCGTAGGTAACCATTACCGCTGCTCCCTCACGGTCAAAGGTAAAGACTGACTGGGAGGATTCTTCTCCGGCCAGATTGAGGAGACCGGCTCCCAACAGAAAACGGTTATAGCTGCGTTTAGTGTCAATGATGCGGCCGTTTTTATCCAACAGGCTGACGATCAGATTGCCGCTATGACGGCTGGCCAGGGCATTGTTCTTTAAATCGACCAGCACCGTGGAAGACCCCTCTTCACAGTGCAGTTGGGTAGACAAGGTCACCGGCTGATAATCATTGCGAACCAGCAGACTTTCAAAAAGTACTGTAGAAATATTATTATGGCGATAGTATTCGATCAGTTCCAGATTAGCCGCTGTGTCACCGGTAAGAAGCGTTTCTTCCGCCCAGGCCTTGACAAAGATCTGCACGCCGTTTTCCGGAATCTCATTGCCCAGCATCACATGTCCGGCAATATCAAAGATAAATTGTCGGGTATAAGCGCCGGCATCAATCAGGGCAAAATCATCCGGATCTACGCTGAAGGGAACTCCCTCTTCCTGACCGTTTACCATCTGCAGCAGATGGGTACATTCCGGGTCGCTGAACAGTCCTATTTTGACATTGCGCGAGCTTCCTGCCAAGGCTGCTCCATTGTTGTACAGCGTCACCTGGACAACCCTCTGGCCGTTTGCTTCCCCGACAATTTTTGTGTTGGCTATGCCTACATCCGGTACATCCAGATACAAGGTGTCGGCAATCGTATATTGCTTGCCCAAGGTCGGCATCATGCTGCTGAAATGGGCCGTGATGTTGTAGTCCGGATTGATGACCTGAGCGGTCGGAATATCATAAGTGGCGGTTAGTGTAATGCTTTCATTGGGCAACAAAAACAGTCCCTGATTAAACTCGGTGATATTATTCCCGATTTGGATGGTTATATTATCAATTGGCTGTACGCCCGCATTGAACAGGGTAAACTGAACCGGTATCCGTAAGCCCGGTTGGATGGTACGATAGTCTACCGCTACCTGATTGACCGACATTTTATTTTCATAGACTGCAGTAGCCGTATACAGATCAGAGCGGGCCACCGGAAGATAAATGATCTGCTCGGTTCTCTCTCCGTTTACTTCTATAGGGATTTTATGTTCCCGGTAACCATTATCGTAATTGGTGCCCAGAATTACTGCCTTGACCGTATCCTGATCCACACACCGGGCATCAAAATGATCGATCAAGGTAAAATCGCTCATCGTTGCTACATCCAAGGCCGAGGTGATAAATATTTTTCCGTTTTCTTTAATGAACTTGACCGCCTTCAGCGAATCTTTGTCTGCTTTGACAGTATCTCCTTCGGTGGTTGCAGTATTCGCCGGCTCTTTCCATAAAATAGACAGTTGATCAATTGTTGGGGCATTCTTGCTGAATTTAAAACGGGAACTGATATTCACATTGGAATGGTTGTTAACGCTGCTGATACTGTCAATAAAATCCGGATAAATCGAGCCATAGCGGTCAAAGGCACACAGGCGGATATCGTTGCGGCTGACTCCATCAGCATCATGAATGCTGTACCAGCCAAGTACGAAGCGCTCGATATCATCATCAAAAGTGACGGCGGTCAGCTGGGGGTTTTCATCCAAAAAGGCATCGTTGGTCACGCGTACGTTTTTCCCCAATGCTCCTTCCGGTTCAATGACTGCATAGATGATTTCCATGCCGCTGCTAACTTTTTTGCCATCATCGGAAACAGTGAGCAGATGGTCACTTCCTGCCGTATCTGCAGACGTATCCAAGGAATAGGTCAGCGCTGCCGTACTGTCCTCCAGCATGGCAGCTTCAAGGGCTTTCACCGCGCCGCTGCTGCCGTTGTACAGCGTCTTGGTCTCACTCCACGTCTTTTTTTCCCGATCATACATCCGGTAAAGGATATTATCGGCACCGTTGAATTCCAAAGGATGGTCGGCATCTGCCGCATACACGCTGCGCCAGGCAACCAGCACCCGGCTGTCATTTACCGCTACTGTTGGCGCCATATCCGGGGTACTGTTCTGGCTGAGCCGGGTCGTCACCCATTGACGGTTTTCGTAAACTGACGCCACTACTTCGGTGCCGTTGCTCAACAAAGCGATGTCGGCGTTGCTGATTTCCTGCCCTGCTTCCCGGGGAATGGTTTCGCTCTGGGTGACCCACGTCGCAGCCGCAAAATCGTCATCGCCCGCCAGTTGCAGCTGGGAGTCGCCGAAGCTGGTCATCTCCGCCGCAAGCGGAACTCCTTGCGGATATTGGCCATCTTGGAGGCTGCTCCAGTATACCCGGGTGTTTTCGATCTCTTGACTGTCCCCGTCGTAAACGTAGACCAGTATCTGACCGTCATCAGAGAACAGCGGATTGGCAAAGGGATACGTATTGGTCTGCAAACTATCCACGCCGTTTTCCTCATCCAGTGATTGCTGTACAAATTCCTGTGAAGACGCCCAGGAACGCTGGAATTGCTGCAAATAATCTCGATCTTCCAGGGTTGATTGAGCGGAGATGGGATACAGGCTCAAATCCTCCGGCATCATAGCATTGGGAATCGCCAGCCGATCGAGATTGTCATTGGAGCCCTTGCCGATCTTTTCCCAGGTAGTCTGGATTTTTTCCCAATCGTTATAGGTTGCTCCGGCAATTTTAAAGTTTCTGGAGGTCAATATATAGGTTTCCGATACAAACAGGAATTTGGCATCCGCCTCGATGCCAATCTGTCCGTTGACGGTCAGACTTTGTCCGTTTTTCTTGGTTTTGGCATAGGGCTGGTTCAGCCAGGCAAATTGCGCATCCAGGGAAATTCGGCCAAACAAGCCTATTTTCAAGGCTACTACCGAGTAATCAAAGCCGACTCCGGCAAATGCCTTGAAATATGCATAGATACGCAGCGTCGTCAGGTAGTCATTGACGGCATCCTGGTCATAGGTTTTCTTGATGATTTCTCCTCGCTGTACGGCCGCTTTGAAAATCACTTCCGCACTGGCCCCGACCCCAAGTTGAGCCGTTACCGGAATGGGCCCCACCATGGTATTGTAATTCCAGGTGTAGTCGAGGCCCGCACCGGCGTTGAAACCTCCATTAAGAACAAGTACTTCCCATTTTCCGTGGTCAAAATTATAAAACACCTCGGCTTCCATATACCCACCAAAGACGAAAGAAAAATCTTTCTCGGAAAAGCTTTTTCCGGAACGATTCTTGTCCAGGGTTGCCTTTTGTTCGGTGATATATTTCTTTTTCATGATATCCATGGCGTCGGTAAAACCAGGGGTATATTCCAGTTCACTGCCGGTTTGGGGGTCTTCCGTGGCCAGCCCCCCCAAATTGAGGGCGATCAGAGCAACATAAACAGTCGGATCGGCAGTAGGCGCGATGACCATCTGGAAAAATTCCCCCAGACTTCCTGTTCCCTGCTGGCTGAGATGTGATAATCCGGCCCCGATCATTTCATCCGCCAAACTCAAGCTGCCGGCCTCGGCCTTGGCATTGGCTGACATGGCCTGCAGAGTGATGACCAGGCTGTCACTGTCAATGGCTTTGGGTACATCCAGCATGTTGGCCGCCCGAAAAGTCATTTCTTGATTGATGTAACGGGTCGAGCCGGAATGACTGTAAATCAAATGCAGGTCCTGGACCGGCTCGCTCCATTCTGTAACCGTAGCCCGGTCAAGCGTAAATGTATTGGTTGAACTGACCATGTCGGTAAATGGATATTCATCCGTTGTATGGGTCTGATTGTTGAATGCCATTCCATACCTGTCTTGAAAATACAACTGGCGATCCTCAGACGGGTCATCTTTGCTGTCTCCCCACCACAACACCGTTGTATTCAATATGACCTTGTCATGGGTGTCACTGGGACCGATTTTTCCTTTGAATTTGCGTACATCAATGCGGCGATCTCTTTCCGTTTCATATGTAATCGTCTGAGCAGCGATAAATGGTTTGTATTTCTCCCCTTCGCCCACCATTTCCAGAGAAACAATGCCTGCACCAGACATCACTACTTCTTCACTGCTCATATTGCCGTCCAGATTGATGATCTGCGGATAATACTCATCGTTCGGAAAATGCAACAAATAAATAAAATTGAGTTTATCCGCTCCGGTTAATACCTCGTCGCTGGATTCATGCCAAAATTGACTGGTGTTCATGCGCACGATGATCTTGCCGTCCTGGTCTGTCGTGATGGTTTGGGATTGATCTCCCGGCAATTTGTTCAACAGCGCAGTCGGACAATAACGGTCATTTTTGTAAACTCCGCCATTCAAGAATACTTCTCCGTGATAGGGGGTTCCATCCGGTTTTCTTACATACAGCTCTACCGTTGCACATTCCCGCAGTTTAAATAGATTCAGCGGATACATTGCCATTTGGGTTGAGTCCTTTTCGGAAGAAAGCAGTCCTTTGTACAAGGTCCCCATATAGATCCGTTCTTCGACAGCAGACTCCAGATAAATTTCACCGGCGATACCGCTTGCTTCATACAGCGCCAGTTCTCCTCTGGCATTGGTCGTAACGACGCGTTGTTCTCCGTTGCCGTTGACGTATGTCAAAGTAGTTTCGGCCTGCGGCAGGATTTGGAACAAATAAAGCTTGTCCTGCAGCGTTTCCACCGCCACATCCAAGGTTCTTTGCAAACCGGTGGCAACGTGGGTTACCGTTAGCCGTGTATTGCCGTCATGCAGCCCGGACAGGGCAAATTTTGTTTCCGGCCGGTATGAAGAATAAATCAATTCTTCAATGTTCCGATAATAGCCACCCTGTTGGTAATTCAGGCTGCCGATGCGGCTATCGCTGGAATGCCACTGGATCTGGTCGCTGATCTGCCCCCAACCATGGTCACCGAAGTTTATGGAAGCCTCGTTGCGCAGCTTTATATCGCGTTTGAGCGCCAGGATTTCCTCGCTGCTCATGGCACTTATGGCGGGAAGGTTGCTCATGGTAAAAGTGGTTCCCGGAGCTGCCCCGTCAATCCATATATGCAATGCATCCTGGCTGTACACATGCAACACAAAAGAATCATACGACCAGGCTGAATCCCCTTTATTCCTGACTTTTACAGCTACCGTATAAAGATCTTTAAATCCGCCGTCTACCGTTTGGATCGCCAGATCATACGAGCCTCCGCTGGAGTCTGTGCCGGTCTGGGTGTAGAACGGTGTCTTTCCGTCATTTTTGCTTATTTCCAGGACAAATTCCGCTGCATTGACCTCGTCGAAGTTTTCCAGCGTCCAACTGATGGGAACGCTGGGGGTGCGGTCGCTAATAAAGTATTTGTCCAGTTTTCCCAGTCGGACCACGGCAGGTTTGGCCGCCACTGACAGGTAAGCAGCTGCCGTTAAGGTCTGGGCAGCATCATAGGGATGGGGTGCGGTGATCGTGATGATATAACTGTATCTGCCCATCGCGGAAATATTGCCAACATAGGCAGCTGGAATCGTACATCCGGAAACGGGGTTTTCCTGGGTGGAAGTAACGGTGCTGCGGTAGACGGAATCGCCTTTTCGCAACGATCCTCCACGATAATCAGCCATACTGACGTCCACATCAAAAACCGTACTTCCGCCTGCCTCAGCATTTTTGCCGGTCAGGTTGGATGTCCAGCGCACCTGGACATCTTCTCCCTGCTTGATGGTTATGGCATTCATCTGCTCAGGAATCACCAGGAAAGGGGTCAGACCTGCTTTGACGATAACCGTGCGACTGTTCAGCGAGACCTGTTTGCCAGCTGCCTGTCCGTTTAAAGCGGTAAGGGTAAAGGTTACGCTGCCCGGAGTACCGGTCAGCGTAATCCTGCCGTCATTTGTAATTCCGGCAATGGCTTCATCACTGCTGGACCAGACGAAATCATCTGCCCCCTGATAAGTAGCCGCTGTATTGGCAACGCTGTAGTTTAAATTCCAGACGTTTGCCTGATCTGCAAAAAGATTTCCATCGGCCGGAAAGTTGTCGCTGATGGTCAAATCATCATCGGTCAGAAAAACAACCGGCTCTACGGTATAGACAGCATAGGTGCCGACCAGCAGCTGATGGTTGGTACTGCTGTGGATGACCGGATCAAGATAGAATTCGACCACGCCGGACCGGGTCACGGCACTGTCATTGAACGCTGGCACAAAACTGCCCACCAGTTTGGTGGGGGTTATATCATTGTCGGCATAAAGGTCAATTTTTGTGGCCCCTCCGTCGAGGGAGGCGTAAATGCTGGGAACCCGGTATTTATTAACGGTTTCATCGTAATTGACACCGGCCTCGCTGACCAGCCAGTTGGTCACATCCTGGTTATCATTTAAATCAATTTCTACCTGACAAACTGAAACTCCGTTTTCTGCAGTCACCAGGCTGGCCGATGCTTTTTTAAACGTATCCAGCTTGTACTGAGGCTGAATGATGTTCTTGAAGGTAACACTTTCCATCACACTGTCAGACGAAGGTACTTGCAGGTTTCCGGCCAAATCTTTGGCACCCCGGGGTTCGGAAATGCGCAGATCAGGATCATCAATCTGTTTGACCGGGTAAAGGAAGGTTGCACTTGTCACTCCATGGCTGCCAGCTTCAATCGGCGTAAGGGTCATCCCGTTGGCTTGCAGGGTAGCTTCGGACACATCAACCGGCTCGGAATAAGTCACGCAAATCGGGATCGATTGTCCGTAAGCAAAGGTCTTGCCTACATCCCACGGCTTGCTGTCGATCCGGAAAAAATCCTTGACGCAGGGATTCTTTGTATCGATAAACCGAAGCGATAATCCCACTTTGGCGGTTACATTGCAATGATCCCAGGGATTGGTATGATTGTGCCCGAAGTAAACATCTAGCTGGTTATCGTTGTCGTAAATCAATTCATCATAGACATCATCATCCAGCGCAATGGTTCCGAAATGATCAATTATGCTGTTGACTGATTTGATGGTTAGCACGTCGCCAAAATATTTTCCAAAAATGGCGGGCCGGAATTCATAAGCGGAGGTATTGCCGGGTGAACCGACAAATGGCGTCCCCCCGGACAGTTGAACCTCGATTTCATTAAACACTTTTTGGGTGAACAATTCGTTTTTGAGGACATTGCGGTCGTAGGCAAAGGATACCGTGGAGCCGTAATCCAAAGCAAGGTAGCCGGGTAGACTGTCATTTAGAAAAGGGTCATTGATGGGCAAAAAGGTATAATTGCTGTTAATTTTTATGACCTTCTCGATCAATCGCTTGCCTTCCTGAAAGGTAACGTTGTGCGGGTTGTAAAATTGCACCAGAAAGCTGCGCTGGCCTTCAAAGGGAAGGTGGCGCCAGGCGATGGAATCGTTAATTCGCAAAGTTATTTTTTGGGTGATTGCTGTGCTCTTGGCGGGAAATGTAACGGTTCCGGTGCGGTTGCCAGTGAATTCATAGGCAAATTCGGCGCTGCCTTGCAGCAGTCGATAATCAAAGCTGATGTCATAATCAGGCACCTGCGTCAATGCATTTCCCTGACGATCCTTGAGTCTTGCTGTGATGGTCTGCTCACCGCTGTTATTGTCATAGATCAGGGGGCTGGCATCGACTTCGACATAGATGCCCTGGTCAATGCCGGAGGGAAAAACCAGGGAAGAGGATTCTGTTGCCATCGGCACAATCCCCTGTGGATAAATTTTAATTCCCTCCGTCGCAATCTGCTGATGCAAGGAAGACAGGGTTTGCTGATGCTCTTTATCCAGATTTACATCATTAAAATAGGTATTTTTGATGCGTTGAATTTCATATTCAATGGCAATCATGGTTTTGAGATCACGCAAGGTGATTGAAGTCCCATCTACCGTGGCGGCTTCATCAAGATTTACCTCCGGGCTGTTGATCAGTTTCCAGATCTCGTCCAAGGTCATTGCCTGACCACGCCAATTTATCACTGTCGCTAGATCTTGTTGGCTGTCACTGTCGTCCCATAAATCCAACTCTTCCAGCACCTGTCGGGCAGCCTCAGGCGTTGTTGCCTCTCCTTGAACTGTCTGCAGCGATTGAAGAATATTTTGATTAGAATTCAGAGAATTTTCTTTGGTTGTATTAATATCTGCCCAGGCAGTCAAAGAACAGGTATTGATCAGCAACATTATCATAACCAGCCAAGCAGCCAACTTCATGCCGGCTCGACAACTTTTGCCAAAATATGTAATCAACACTTTTTTTCCCCTTTCCTCAGCCCCTATACAATATTTACTTAGTGTTTTCTCGATTTTCAGCTGTTTTCCTTCTTTTGCGTAACTTGACGGAAAGCGTTCATTGTAATAAACATGACATTTTATCTAAATTTCTTATAAGTTTGGTGTATAATTTACGTAACGTAATATTTTTTTGGAGGAGGCATATTATGGATTACATGGAACAACCCTCTTACCGATGGTACATGTCCCAACAGACCTTCCCTGAATTGCTCAACCGCAATGTGACCCAATTCGCAGCGAAAACGGCGCAAATGTGGAAAAACCAGAAAGGTGAAGTTGAATCGTTGCGCTACGCCCAGCTTGGCCAAGTGGTGAAAGAAGTTACCTGCGGCTTGATGGCCTTGGGCGTCGAGCCCGGCGACCGGGTAGCCATCATGAGCAATACCCGCCCGGAGTGGGTCTGGTGTGATTACGGCATCCTCTGCGCAGCTGGGATCACCGTCTGTATCTATCCCACCCTCAGTGCCAACGAGATGACCTACATCATGAACGATTCCGGTTCCAAAATCCTTTTTATTGAAAAGCAGGCCGATCTGGAAAAATGCCTGGCGGCCTCTGCGAATATCCCCTCCCTGGAAAAGCTTATAATCATGGACCGTGACGCCGACTTTATCAGCGATCAGGCCATGAGTCTGAATAAATTACGAGAGATGGGCAATGTTCTGTTGCTGCAGGATCGTTTTGCTTTTGAAAAAAGATGGCGCACCGTCAAACTGCATGATCGCATGACCATCGTCTATACCTCGGGTACCACCGGCAATCCCAAAGGTGCCGTCCATACCCATTTCAGCATCAATGCTGCGGTTTTGCGTGATCTGACCTTCTCTCCCTTTATCGAAGATGATTACTTACTGCTCTCTTTCCTGCCCATCTCTCATACTTATGAACGGGAATGCGGGCATGCGCTGGCGATGCAGACGGCCATCGCCGTAGCCTACTCCTCACCCCAGACACTAGTGGCCGATTTTGCTACTTTCCGACCGCATGTGTTCATGTCCGTTCCCCGCATCTACGAAAGAATCTATATGGCCCTGCGGGCTTCCACCTCCCAGTCAGCAGTTAAAAAGACCATCTTTAACAAGGCCATTGATACCGGCCTGCAAGTGGTGCAAACCATCACCGATGAAAACGGCTTTATCGATGTCTACCCCCATATGGACATCACCCGCAACGCCAGCTTCTTTCTTAAATTAAAATATCGTTTATACAACAAGCTGGTGTTCAATAAAGTAAAAGAAATGATGGGGGGCCGGTTTGTCTTCGCTTGTTCGGCTGCCGGCAGCCTGTCGGCTGACTTATGCAAGCTGTTCCTGGCCATGGGCCTGCCCATCTATGAAGGCTACGGTTCCACCGAAACCTGCAACACCATCAACATGAACCGGGTGCATCGTGTACTGCCAGGTTCGGTCGGCGCACTCTGCCCGGGTGTAGAGGGTTATATGGCCGAAGACGGCGAATGGTGCGTCCGCGGCAACAATATTTTCCTGGAGTATTGGAACAACCCCGAAGCCACCCGCAATGCGTTTACCGAGGACGGGTATTACATGACCGGCGATATTGTGGAGATGTTGCCGGAAGGCTTTATTAAAATCGTGGATCGCAAAAAAGGCTTGATTGTGCTGGATACCGGTAAGAATATCGCCTCCTCCAAGGTAGAACAGGCCTTTTCCACCAGTACGTATGTTGATCTGGCTTTTGCGGTGGGTGACAGCCAGAAATATATTGGGGCCTTGATTGTTCCCAATTTTGAAGAATTCATGGCTTTATTTGAGAAAAACGGGGTGTCCTATGATCAAAACGCGATTAAATACATCGATGTCAGTGGCGTCAAGACGGTGTCCAGTGTCGGCGATGATTTCATCAATCAGCCATTGCTGAAGGAAACGGTTGAAAAAGAAGTCCAACGCATCAACAATGAACTGGAATCGTATGAAAAGATTAAAAAGTATGCTATTCTTCCCCGCAGAATGACGGAAGAATCAGGTGAAATCACCCCCACTCTCAAAGTAAAACGCAATCTCGTCATTCAGAACTTTGATACGGAAATCAAATCCCTGTTCAATTGATATGTAACGCATCCGGGTGGTTGCAGCCGTCCGGATGCGTGATCTTTTCTTTTCTACTCACCATTATCATAGCCGGCCGCAATCCTATCTCCTCTTTACCATAATATGCATTTTCATCCTGCGGTGTCTCGGCGTGTCCAGACAATAAAACAGCGGAACGAAAAACGTCCCGCTGACACCCTCCTTTGGCTATAATATAATTACCGTTTTGTTGGCATCATCCCATTCCGCTTGGTAGCCAAGTGCCTCCGCCAGAGTCCGCGCCGGTGCGTAAGAAGTTCCGCCCAACAGCAAGCCCTCTATAACAACGGCGCCGGTAACCACAAAAACTTTGTCCGCCTGCGCTGTTGGCACAGCCACCGTAACCGGGGGAATCAGGACAGCGTTGCGAAGCGCATCCCATTCCACCGTTCTGCCCAGTTGGTTGGCCAGCGCCCGGACCGGTGCATAGGATACCCCGTTGATCACAAATCCCATCAGCTTTTTGGGGCTGGTTACGATCGGTACGGAAGTGGTTCCGAGGGTTAGATCTTGCATAAGACGTTCCCAGGGAAAATTCCTTCCCGGACAGTTAGAACGGTTGACGCTGTCGAGCTGGTAATGCCCGATGATGTGCGTGCGATCCGCCACAATAGAATGATTGCTGATCAACTGGCGATGCAATTCAAGCGTAGCGTGGTATTGCCTTTCAGTAAGATTTCCGTCTCCTCCCACTGCAGGATAGCATTCATGTTCAATTCCAAGGGTATAGCGATTGGGATTGGTACCGTCATATAACATCCAGGAAGGCTGGTCGACAGCCCCGGCCTGCCAGGCCGTGTCCTGAAGCCTAACCAATTGATAAACTGTTCCATCCCGGAAAATTAAATAGTGAGCAGATACTTTGGATGCCGGGTTGCTCAGCCAGCTCAATGCTCCTGGTCCCTGTCCTCCGGTCTGATGATTGACGATGGCAATAATTTTTCTCCCGCCCCGTCCAGCAGTATAGTTCGGGCTTGGTTTCCAGTTTATATTTACAGTCATTTAAAACACCCCTTTCCTGCCTCGGCCTGAATCTCTAACATAGTTTCCATTACCATAATATGCAAGGCAGGTTTTTTGTGTCTCCGCATGAACACTCCACTAACAATTGAAAAAACAGCGGAACAATGCCACCGTTTCCAAAAATGCAACAAACGATGCATTTTTGTATCAATCTGGCAGACATTTGTTTTTTTTTTGTGCTTTCCAATTAAACCAGATTGAAGCAGATAAATAATTTTATATTTATCCAATCGATACAATATTGCATCAAAAGACCCCGATTTGTTCTGAAAATTGCTTCATTTAGCGTGCTTCTTGATGCCCCAATGGTGATATAACTTCCTTCCTATGGCGATTTATTACGGCATGGCATTATTATTGCATAGTCATTGGAGTAGGTTCCCAAACCATTGTCCAAATCCTGATGTTGTTTATTAAGCCGTTAGTGATCTCCTGTTTTCAGGTTTTGAACGAAAGTTTTGCTGGAGGAAGTATACAGTCTGGCTGATACCTAGATTCAAAATCCGTAGCCGAAAGAGGTATCTCTGCGGCAACAAAGTATCAGCACTATTTTTAAGGAGGGGTTTGTAATGTCAGAAAAGCCATGGTTAAAAGCGTTTGAAGAGGAAGTTGCCAAATGGCGACCCGTGTGGCACGCCAACTACGATGACAAAATTGAAGCGCATCCGGAGTACCCCACCGAACCGCCCAAGTGGTGGTTTAATAAATGGGCAGAGGAACAGCCGGACAAACCTTACGTCATGCAAGGAGATGTCGTAATAACCTATGGACTCGCCAATGATTTGAGCCGCCGCCTGGCCAATGCGCTGACCAACCTGGGGGTGAAAAAAGGAGATCGTGTGGCGATCATGTCACCCAATCTGCCCCAGTATGTTTTATCGATTCAGGCGCTCCTAAAGATCGGAGCCATTGAAGTCCCATCCAACCCGCTCTATACAGTCCCGGAGCTTTCCTACCAGTTCAGGGACAGCGGTGCGGAAACCGTTATCGTGATGGCGATGTTCGCCAACAAGGCCATCGAAATCATGAAGGAACCCAATTCCCCGGTGAAACGGGTCATCGTCTTCCAGGTGCCCACCATGCCGGTGGAGATCGAAAAGGCTGACAATATCTATGACTATAATGAAATCATCGGCGCGGCCAGCAATGCAGAACCGGATGTGGAAATCACCATGGACGACATTGTCCGTCTGCAATACACCGGCGGAACCACCGGTGTCCCCAAGGGCTGCGTCCTGACCAATTTCAATGTGATGTCCAAGGCAGTGCGCGTCGGGCAGTGGGTCACCAATAATTACACCACCATGCCCGGGGGCGATTTACGTGCGCTGGCCTGCATCCCCATGAATCATATCTTCGGCTTTATGGCTAATGTTGGTTTTAACTTCTTCTGCGGCGGCAGTCTGGTCACTGTGCCGGTACCCAATCCGGATACATTACTGGATGCGATTGAAAAATATCAGCCCGCCACTTTCCCCACCGTACCGGCGATGATCATCGCCATGCTCAACCATCCCCGCTTTAAAGAAGCTGATATTTCCTGCTTCAAAGGGGGCGTATTCAGTGGGGGCTCCCCTCTGCCGGTGGAAGTGATGAAGAGCTTTGAAGAACAAGCCCATTGCCGTATCGTAGAAGGCTTCGGCATGTCGGAGAGCTGTCAGCAGGTGTGCGCCAATTCCGGCCATCATACCCGCAAGGTAGGCAGTGTGGGCGTACCGTATCCCGATACCGATGTTCTGATCGTGGATGACAAAGACGGCACCACCATCATGCCGGTGGGCGAACCGGGTGAGCTCATCTGGCGTGGGCCTCAGATGATGCGGGAATACTGGAACAACCCCGAAGAAACTGCCCTGACGATTCGCGACGGATGGCTTTATACCGGAGACATCGCCCGCATGGATGAAGACGGCTTCTTTTTCATTGTTGACCGCAAGAAAGATATGATCATCTGCAGCGGTTTTAACGTCTTTCCCCGTGATATCGACGAAGTCTGTTATGCCATGCCTGAGGTCCTGGATGCCTGCACGGTAGGGATTCCGGATCCCAAACGCGGAGAAACCCCCAAGGTATTCATTGTCCTCAAAGAAGGGGCGACGCTGACCGCTGAAGAAGTGATTGCGCGTTGCCGTGAAAACCTGGCCCCTTATAAAGTTCCCTCCGAAGTGGAATTCCTGCAAGACTTGCCGCGCACCCTGGCCGGCAAAGCCGACCGCAAAGCCATGAAAGCCATGGCACTAAAGAAATAAGTCCAACAAAAAATAGCGGGACCTTCAAAGTCCCGCTATTACTGTATTCATATGGTGGGCGCGGAGGGTTTCGAACCCACGACTTCCACCGTGTGAAGGTGGCACTCTCCCGCTGAGTTACGCGCCCGTTTTTTCAGGTTGTTTTTATTTTAACACCCTGACCATAAGGATTCAAATCTTAAAATAGCTGATGGCTGACGATGGTCTGGCTTCTTTTTGGTCCTACGGCCACAATCGCCTGTCTAACCCCGCTCAGTTCCTCGATTTTGGCGATATAGTCACGTGCCGCTGAAGGCAAGTCTTCATACTGTTCAATCTTGGTTATATCCTCCTGCCAGCCGGGCATTTCGATATACTCGGGAACGCATTCTTCCAGGATGCTGAGGTTATCTGGAAACTCGTAGAGCAGTTCTCCTTGGTACCGATAGGCCACACAAATCTTTATGGTTGCAAAGCTGTCCAGCACATCCAGTTTGGTAATGGCCAAATCGGTCAAGCCGTTGATTCTGGTTGCATAACGCAAAATCACTGCATCCAGCCAGCCGCATCTGCGAGGTCTCCCGGTAGTAGTGCCAAACTCGGCTCCCCGGGTGCGCAGAATCTCTCCGTTGTCATCGTTCAGCTCGGTGGGAAAGGGTCCTTCGCCGACTCTGGTGGTATATGCCTTGACTACGCCAATGACCCGATTGATATGGGTCGGTCCGACGCCCGCCCCGATGCAGGCTCCTCCGGAAGTTGGATAGGAGGAGGTTACATAGGGATAGGTGCCGTGGTCGATGTCGAGTAACGTCCCCTGGGCTCCTTCAAACAAAACTTTTTTCCCGTCCTTGATGACTTGATTGACCAACAGGGAGGTATCAGCGACATACTTTTTAAGCTGTGCCGCCTGCTCCATCAACTCGGCATAGATGGTCTCAACGGCAAAGCCGGGCGCATCGTATATTTTTTGCAGGAGGAGGTTTTTGCGCTCCATTTCCTGGATAAATCTTTCTTTAAAGCCGGGATCATACAAATCGCAGATGCGAAATCCGGTCCGGCTGATCTTGTCTTCATAAGCAGGTCCGATGCCGCGTTTGGTCGTGCCGATCTTTTTGCAGCGGTCTTCAATGGCATCGATTTCCTTGTGGTACGGCATGACCACTTGGGCACGACTGCTGATGCGCAGATTGTTGGTGTCAATTCCGCGCTCCTGCAGTCCTTGCAGTTCTTTCAGTACTTCACCCATGTCAACCACTACGCCGTTGCCGATGATACAGGCGGTTTTGGGGTATAGAATCCCGGAAGGGATCAGGTGCAACATGAATTTCTCGCTGTCCACTTCGACGGTATGTCCAGCGTTGCTGCCGCCCTGGTAACGGACTACACAATCTGCCTTCTCGGCCAGATAATCGGTTATCTTTCCTTTTCCTTCGTCGCCCCACTGGGAACCTACTAATACTACCGCTGACATAGGTCCACCCCCCTGGTTTATCTCGTTGGTCAGCAACCATTTTATCCATACTGGTTGCTTTTTCCTTCGTCAACCTATTCATCTTAGCAAATGGCCTATCTGGTGTCAACCAAATGGGCAACCGCAAGGCCTGCTGCCTTTCTTGAAGCCTGGTCAGTAGACCTGGGCTTGCGATTCGGCAGCAAATACATGTTCATACGCTTCTTCAATCATTCGAATCGGGATAATGGCAATATCCTTTACCCCAGCCGGGATATCGGCAATGTTTTCTGCCGGTATCAACACTTTTCTGACTCCCGCCTGGCGAGCGCTGAGAATTTTCTGGCAGATGCCGCCCACCGGCTTGACCCGGCCTTGTATGGATATTTCGCCGCTAATGGCCACATCCTGACAAACAGGGCAGTTGAGCACCGCACTGCTGATAGCCAGATATATGGCCGCTCCCGCCGAGGGGCCATCCACCTGTCCGCCACCGACTACATTGATATGCACATCATAATCCTTAAGCTGGGCATGATGTATTTTCCGGAAAACCGAGGCTGCATTCGCCACCGAGTCTTTGGTCATGCTGCCGGCAGTATCATTGAATCGTATGCTGCCATTGCCTTTTTCTGCGGCAAACGCAATCGCCTCCAGCTCGATCAGAGTACCCCGGTACCCGCTGATACCCAGTCCATATATTTTGCCTACTTCTGCTCCTGCATACGCTTTGCTGGCAATGGCGGGTGTGATTCGGCTGTTTTGAATAGCTTCGTATACATGCCTTGTCCTCAGTTCAATCCCGCCCGTTGTTTCAGGATCGTCTTCATAGCGGGCCAGGGCATAGGCATCTACCAGAATTTTGTTGGCGGTGCGTCCGTCACTGCTGTAATCACAAATAATCTGGCTGACTTCATGCTCCATTCGTATTCCCAGTTTGACTGCGGAATGGTGCACAATCTGGTCGATCTGCCCTGCCGAAAGAGGTTCGAAAAATATTTCCATGCAGCGGGAACGAAAAGCCGGAATAATCTCTTCCCGACTGCGGGTGGTAGCACCGATCAGTAAAAAATCTGCCGGTACGCCTTCGTCGAACATTTTCCTGATATATTGCGGGATCCTTTCATCCTGCGGATCGTAGTAGGATGATTCAAAATAAACCCGTTTATCTTCCATGACTTTGAGGAGTTTATTCTGCAGATAATGATCCATCTCGCCAATTTCATCAATGAAAAGGATGCCGCCATGCGCTTCGGCAACCAGCCCCAGTTTGGGTTCGGGGATGCCGTCTTCGGCCAGTTCCCGCCGGGCGCCTTGATAAATGGGATCGTGGACGGAGCCCAGCAAAGGATTGGTCGATTCACGCGGGTCCCAGCGCAAAGTGCTGCCATCCACTTCAATAAAGGGGGCATTGGCTTTGAATACGCTTCGAGGGTTGCTCCTGGCCATCTCCAGAGCCAGCCGTGCGCAACTGGTTTTTCCCACCCCGGGGGGTCCGTAAAGCAGAATATGCTGCGGCCAGGGCGAATTCAATTTGGACACCAATGCCTTGACGGCCTGTTCCTGTCCCACCATTTCATCCATGGAGCCCGGCCGGAGAAAATTTAATGCCGAGTCATTCAGACCGTTTTGCTCCATAACCTCCAGTTGCCCCAGCTTCTTTAGCGTACGGGCATTTTCCCGGCTTTTGTTGGCTTCCTTGAGGACTCTTTTGCGGATTTCCTGCACGTATTCATTGTAGTTTTGTTCCATCAGTTCCTGCACGCGCTGCTCCATCTGCCGGGCCACCATTTGTCGGGCGGATTGCTCTGCGATCAGCTCTTCCAGTTCCTGCAATAATTGCGCCCCGGTTTTTTCAGCCGGCAGTGCGGTAAGGGTCGGATCTTCATGCAGTATTTTATGTAGTCCTAAAATCTGGTCTTCTTCCCGTTCTGCCTGAAGCAATTCTACGGCATTGAGTTTACTGGCGCGGATAATGAATTCCTGACTGCCAAATAGTTTTTCCGTTTGACTGATCAGGATGGCAATTTTGGAGTTCAGACTGGCGGTTGGTTCGGGCTGTAATCGTTTGCGTTTAAAAAGCTTGAACATTGGCTGCTTCAATGGGGGTTCCTCCTGGATTTATTCGGCGGTGACGATAAGTTTCAGTTCTGCCTGGACAGCCGGATAAATTTTTATTTTAAAGCTGTATTCGCCCAGATGTTTGATGGGCTCCGCCTGTTCGATTTTCTTTTTGTCGATCTTGACCCCGAATTTTTGTTTCAAAGCATCAGCAATCTCCTGACTGGTAATGGCACCAAAGAGTTTGTCATTGCTGCCGGTTTTGGCTTTCAATTCAATCGTCTGTCCGTCTATTTTGGCTTTGATCTGCTCGGCCTGGGCTTTTTCCTTGTCCTTTTGTTTGGCATCATGTACTTTTTTCTCTTCGATTTCTTTTAACCTGGTTTTGCTGGCTTCTTCGGCCAGGCCCTGGGGAATGAGATAATTGCGGGCATAACCGTCTGATACTTCGATGATTTGCCCTTTGACACCCTGTTTCTTTACATCCTGGGTCAGAATGACTTTCATTGGATCCCCTCCTTTTTTCTGCGAACTTTTCTATAGTCTAATAATGAATCAAACAGGCCCGTTAGGCCAATGAAAATAATGGTTGGTACGGAAAAGAACAGGCCCAGTAAAACGACCAGGGTCACGACCCATGTTTTTCTTTTGGCTGGCAGGTGTTGCAGCCAATAAACAATCACTGCACAACCAAAAAAGAAGGTGATCGGAAACATGATGGCCAGAATGTTGGTTCCCGTGTAATAGAGCCAGTTCATCTGCTCACGCCCCAGGAGCCAGCAGGCCAGACCGGCAATCACCACCCAGGTTAACTGCCAGGGCATGATTTCTTCGTGAAACGGCTTTCGCTCCAACCCGGACAACCGTTTTTTACGATACATTCGCGAACTGCTATACAGGATCAGGAAGGTCGCCAACAAAGCCTGTATGCATAACAAAGCCGGTGTAAAAACCAGCAACAGGTGCGCCAGTTCGGTATAGGCCTGTTTTATCTCTTCGCGGCTGATACCCCGTTGCTCATAACGTTCCATAAATCCTGACTGATCCGCCCAGGCAAGACTGTTCTCCGCCGCCAAATCTATCCCGGATTTGATTTGGCTGATTCCCTCCGTACCCAGATACGCATAGCTTATACCCATATAGATGAGCACACTCATCACTGCCGCCAGCAGTGCTTTTCCCAGTATGGTGTAATAGGTTTTTTGCTTTTTTAACAGGATTGCCGCTACCAGGGCCGGGATGGCATAGAATACCAACAGGTCAAGAGTCAGGGCACTGTCTCCCAGCAGCAGCAGGAATAAAAAATTGCTGCCCGCCAGTGCCAGCAACTGAATCATCCCCATATATGCTCCAGCCAGCAGTATGGCTGTACCCCAGATCACTGCCCAGAAAAACAGGCCCGCAGGCCACAGATGAATAGCCAGACAGGCTGCAAATGTGATGAAAAATGGTTTCAATACGGCCGGCAACGAATCACCTCGTTCTGCTCTCCTTGCGATCCAAATACTTCTTTAGTTCAGTTAAATCTCCGTACATTTGTTCAATCTCGGATGCTTCATTGACCGTAGTGTTTATCTTGTGCATAATGTTCATATCAATGGACTGGTAATTGATCCCCACTCTCCTGCCCAACACATAACATATAATGACAATCGTGGACAAGGCATCGGCGGTCGCTTCACCGCCTGACCTTAGCAATGATTTGAACAATACGCTGGTCGATTCGATCAGTTCTGCCTTAAGCCATTCGATAATCCTGAGATTTGATTCGCCGTTCATCGCTTTGATTTTACTGCGCAAAAAAAGACACCTCCATGGGTATCATTTCTGCAAATGGGGTTTGAAATCCTGCTTGAAAAAACCGTTGCTTTTTCTGGTTTTTATAGTAAAAAAGCCCTCCTGCATGCAGGAGGGCGGCCTGTCTTTTATTCCTGGGTATAAGGCATCAAAGCCATAATCCGTGCTCTTTTGATGGACACGGTCAGCTGACGCTGATGCACCGCACAGTTTCCGGTAATTCTGCGGGGCAGGATCTTGCCTCTTTCTGTCACATAACGGCGCAGTTTAACCAAATCCTTGTAATCTATGCATTCTACTTTATCAGCGCAAAAATTGCACTGGCGTCTCTTTTTCCTTTTATCTTTTTTCAAGCTGCAAACCTCCTTCTGCTAAGCTGCTAAAAGGGGATGTCATCTTCCTCGGGTTTATCAATTATATCGATATCCTCCAGGCGAACTTCACGACCCAGATCGTCCCAGCCATCGGCATCTTTTTTTCCGGTTGAAGCAGGACGACTGCCCTGGCTTGTCCCTTGTTTATCCAGGAACTTCAGATCGTCGGAGACCACTTCAGTGACCTTTCTTTTTTGCCCGTCCTGCGCTTCATAGGTGCGCACCTGCAGTCTGCCTTCCACCATCATCAGGCGGCCCTTGCTACCATAGTTGGCACAGTATTCAGCTTGCTGACGCCAGGCAACCACATCAATAAAATCGGTTTCCTCCCGATTGAATCTGCGGTTGATGGCCAGGGAAAACGAAGCTACGGCTGTCCCGTTGGTTGTATATCGCAATTCAGGATCACGCGTCAAACGGCCTACCAGAATAACCCGATTGTAATTCATCAGAGACTCCCCCTATCAAAAAACCGAGCGCACATCATCTATTTTTCATCTTTGCGAATGATTATGTGACGCAACAGGCTGTCGGATATCTTAATAACCCGGTCCAGTTCAGTGACTGTTTCAGGCTTGCCTTTGAAATTCCACAAGACATAGATACCCTCTGAATAGTCTTCTATCCTGTACGCCATGCGCTTTTTTCCCCAACCTGGAACTTCGTTTTCAAATTCACCGCCAAAATCTTCGATAATCTTGTGCAGTTTTTCCTTGATTTCAGCAACCGCTTCGTCAGCAAGGTCAGGCTTGATGATATACATCATTTCGTAATCGCGCATTTTTACACCTCCTCCCTCTGGACTAAACTCGTCAACACGAGTAATGGCCCCGAAATGAAATCCGGGGCAGGGACTTCCATAGATTATAGCAGGATTAAAGTTGAGATGCAATAAGTTTGGCAAAAATTTAACATTTTTTTACATCGATGTGGGTAAATGCATCCCGGTTGGAAGAAAAAGGTCGTGTTTACTGAGGAGCGCTTTCCTGCATAACCGTTGGGCACTTACAGCTTTCCCTTAATCAGCAGCGTTTGTAATTCTGTGACCGGCTTTTCAATGATGCAGGTCTCATTAAAGAGGGCTTTCAGAATGGCCATGGGCTGATGATCCTCATCATATTTAAAGCCTATGATACAGAAATGTTCTCCCTTGCGGGAATTCTTGATGGTAACCAGATCGCCAGCGGAAAAATGTTTATCAAGCATTTTCAGCCGCATATTCACACCCCCTGGGGCATCATTGTGCTACAGTATATGCACGCCTGCGCCGGCGGGTGCAAGGGCCCAGCTGCTTTATGCCTGATCTTCCGGCGGGATGGGTTTGCTCTCAACCACCTTGGTCAATTTTCGTTCAAATTCGCTGCGGGGCAACATGACAATCCGGCCGCAACCCTGACACTTTATTTTAATGTCAGCGCCCATGCGAGTCACTTCCCAATGGTAGCTGCCACAGGGATGCTGTTTTTTCATGCGCACAATGTCGCCCAGATTAAATGCTTTCCTCTCCATCTCATTCCCCCAAAACCCTGCATCCTTTATATTTGAGCCTCTTCACGACGCTGGTCGCTGCCGTATGCGAATCGGTGCAAACTCCTCTGCCAATACATGCCCAACCAGATAAACCTTGACTTGCTTTTGTTCCATGCGTTGTAAAAATTCCTGCTCCGTCTCGGCCGCTACTGCCATCAGCAACCCTCCAGCGGTCTCCGGCGAGAACAATAATTCCCGGCAGTCCGGTTCAATTTCGTCTTCATAGAGGACTTTGTCTGCCAGATAAGCGCGGTTGTTATAGGCGCCGGCCGGGATCAGACCCAATCCTGCATAGCTGAGTGCGCCTCCCATAAACGGAATCATTTGTACATACACTTCTACCTCAACATTGCTGGCCGCAGCCATTTCATAAAGGTGACCCAGGAATCCAAAGCCTGTAATATCAGTAGCTGCTTTGACCCCGCATTGCTGCATGACCTCCCCGCCTGCCTGGTTGAGGGTGGTCATCCAGTGTATGGCTTCGGCAACATCCCCAGCTTCCGCCATCTCCGCTTTAATTGCAGTGGTAATCACTCCATTGCCGAGTGGTTTGCTTAAATAAAGCCGATCACCGGGACGAGCCGCACTGTTGCAGATGATTTTTTTAGGATGAATCAGTCCGGTGACGGACAAACCATATTTGGGTTCGTTGTCATCCACCGTATGTCCGCCCACCAGCAGCGCTCCGGCTTCTTTGACTTTGCTCAGCCCGCCTTGCAGGATCTCGGCCAGCAGGGACATTTCCTCACATTCCGGAAAGCAAACCACATTCATCGCCAGAAGTGGTTTGGCGCCCATGGCATAGACATCGTTGATGGCATTGGTGGCAGCAATCTGTCCGAAAAGGTAGGGATCATCCACCATGGGCGTAAAAAAATCCAGGGTCTGTACAAGGGCTGTTTCTTCATTTAATTTATATACCCCGGCATCATCATGGGTATGCAAACCCACCAGCAACGCCGGATCCTGTGGCAAAACCAACCCTTTTAATGCTTCTTCCAGGGCCCCCGGCCCGATTTTGGCACCTCAGCCGGCTGCCCGCACCATTTCCGTAAGTCTTTTTCCCTCACCCATTGTTTGTCACCTCCCCCTGCGCCAGAATGATTATGGTAGATATTTCTGCAAAAACGCCTGATACCCTTTATAGGACATATAAACATCAGCTTTGCTGGCCACTTCAAAAGGTGAATGCATGCCCAGCAGGGCTACGCCGCAGTCCACCACTTCCATTCCATAGCGGGCAATATACTGGGCTACAGTGCCGCCTCCGCCGATATCCACTTTGCCCAGTTCACCAACCTGCCAAACAACACCGGCATCATCAAAAATCTTGCGAATCTGCGCCATGAATTCCGGGTTGGCATCGTTGGAATCATATTTCCCGCGTGAACCGGTGTATTTTGTCAATACAACGCCCCGTGAAAGAAAGCTGCAATTCATTTTCTCAAATACTTCCGGATAGTTGGGATCCACTGCCGCATTTACATCTGCCGAAATGGCTGCCGAATTGGCCAGGGCCTTGCGCAGGCTAAAATAGTCATTTTGCCCGGTCTTGTGCATCAATTCCGCAAAAACATTTTCGATCAGCAAGGATTGCAGGCCGGTATTGCCGGAACTGCCTATCTCTTCCTTGTCTGCAAACAGGCACAGTACAGTCCTTTCCGGTTTTTCCATAGCCAGGATTGCCTGCAGCGAAGCATAGGCGCTAACCCGGTCGTCCTGACCGTAGGCTGCGATCATGCTCCGGTCCAGTCCCAGTTCCCGAGCCGGAAAGGCAGGTACGAACTGCAGTTCGGCACTCGTAAAATCATCTTCTTCAATCTCATATTGATCCTTTAGTATGTTCAGCACCCGGGTTTTGATCGCCTCATCCTCCTGGTCATGCAGGGGCCGGCTGCCTAGTATTGCATTGAGGTCTTCACCCTTGACCGCATCCGCCATTTTTCTCTCCATCTGATCCTTGGCCAGATGGGGCAGCAGATCGGCGATGGTAAATACCGGATCATCTGCTTTTTCGCCGATGCTGACTTCGATGATGCGCCCGTCTTTTTTCACCACGACTCCGTGCAACGCCAGCGGTATGGCCAGCCATTGGTATTTTTTAATTCCCCCGTAATAGTGCGTCTTGAACAAAGCCATTCCATCCGCTTCATAGGCCGGATGAGGCTTTAGATCCAGTCGCGGGGAATCAATGTGCGAAGCGATCAGATTTACGCCTTTTTCCAGCGGTTGATTGCCGATTACAACCAAGGCTGCAACTTTGGACTTTAATTGAATGATTAATTTATCCCCGGGCTTAATCTTTTTGACCTGCTCTATTTCTTTAAATCCCTTGCGGAAAGCCTCCGTACTGATATAGGCAACCGCCTCACGTTCCGTCTTTACCTGACTGAGGAAATCGATATAGCCCGCGTTAAACTGCTCGCAGGCTTTTATTTCACTGGCATTCATCCGACTCCAGCTATCCTCATGTTTCTTTGGTTTTTTTTCCGCCATTGCCAGACTCCTTTCAACCTTCTATATAATATTATTCCTAATTTCTCAATCCGACCGGCAAACTATACACCGATTCCAACAAGCTTTTCCAGTCCGGCAAAAAAAACTTGCAGCCAAGCCGCGCAATAGGATTGTTCCAGTGCCGTCTCTGCTTTCATCAGGCCTTCCAGTCCCATAGCTGCTCCGTTATGAATAATCGGGGAAGCGATTCCCAGCAAGATCGTCATAACCAGTAATTCCTTGCCAACCATGACCACCGTTCCGGCCAGACGGTTTAACCCGCCCAACGCTCCCTTGCGCAGAGGCATATCCAGTAACTTTACAAGCAACAGTATTCCTTTGCTGACCGCCAGATACAACAATAAAAAAGCACCTACGATCAAAATCATCTGGGCCAGGTCCGTCAGCATGTTTTGAATGACCGGCAATGACTGCAGCGGGGGCAGAATTGTGTCCAGGGGAATGTCTCCCAACGCAGGCTGGGGTAGTTTTTCGGCGATGGTCTGCACCAACATGGTACGGCAACCGAATTCCCTTTCCAGGTACAGTGCCATATCATCCCGATAAATAATCGCAGCAGCCAATCCAAGCAGCGTTCCGGCTAATCCTCCGATGACTTTGACCAGGCCTTTTTTACAACCAATGATCATGCCGGCTGCCAGCCAGCCTAACAGCAAATAATCCAGCAGGTTCATCATCTCTCCTCAGTAACCGTCAATTTTCAGCTGATGGAATACACACCTCTTATAGCGTATCATATTTTTCTCACCAGCGGTTGACTTGAATGCAGAAGAAACGCAGCCTGTGCAGGCAGTCCTTTGCGGTGAACCAAGTAGGTTCCCGGGACCCGCAAGCAATCTATTGATTGCGCTAGCGGGTGGGGTTCTTATTGCGCAGCAAAAAGGTTCCCGGGACCCGCAAGCAATCTATTGATTGCGCTAGCGGGTGGGGTTCTTATCGGCGCCAGAAGGCGGGCACAAACAAGACCAGCAAGGGATAGATCTCCAGACGACCGATCAGCATTTCCAGGATCAAAACATACTTGCCGACAGCCGGAAGAAAGCTGAAGTTCTGGGTAGGGCCAACCTGTCCAAAACCGGGTCCGATATTGCCCAGACAAGCTGCCGAAGCCGTCAGGCTGCTGACAAAATCCAGTCCCAACGCACTGATGATCATCATTCCCGCCACCAGGCTTAGTATATATAGGAAAAAAAACTGCTGTACATTCATCACCATATCTTCATTCAGCACTTTGCCGCCAAATCGCAGCGGCATGACTGCTTTGGGATGAACCATTTTCCTGAGCTCGATCAGGGAACGGCGCAAGATGATCAAATATCTGCCCGGTTTAATGCATCCACCGGTAGACCCGGCACATCCGCCGACAAACATCATCAGAAAAAGAACCGCGCCCGCCAAAGGGGTCCACAAAGTATAATCAAACGTAGCAAATCCTGTAGTGGTAAGTATGGAAACCACCTGGAAGCAGGCCACTCTGCATTTCTCTTCCCACGCTGCCAGCGATCCGTTCAGACCATGATTCAAATCCATGGCAATCAACAGTGACGCCACAAAAATGATGGCCAAATAAAACTTGAATTCGGCGTTCTTTAGATAACCATCAACATTACGTCTTTTCAGTGCCAGAAAATGCAGGGCAAAGTTGCTACCGGCCACAATCATGAAAAACGTAACTGCCCATTGCAGCCAGGGACTGCTGTAAAAGCCGATACTGGCATTTTTGGTCGAAAATCCTCCGGTGGCCATGGTCGCAAAAGCATGGCAAATCGCATCAAAGAAATTCATCCCCAGCGCATAAAAGGTCAAAATACAAAGCAAGCTGATGACAACATAGGTCTTCCAGAGACTGCGGGCCGTCTCACGGACTCGTGGGCTGATCTTGTCAGAAATCGGTCCTGGTACCTCAGCTTTAAACAATTGGTTGGCCCGTACCCCGATATTGGAGATGAGCGCTACAAAAAGAGCAATGATCCCCATTCCACCCAGCCACTGGGTCAAGCTGCGCCAAAACAGCACCGCCCGGGGACATACTTCCACATCCTTGAATACCGAAGCTCCGGTAGTTGTAAAACCTGACATCGATTCAAACCAGGCATTGGCAAATGAATCCAGCACTCCGGTGGTTAAAAAAGGCAATGCCCCAAACAGGGACGCCACCAGCCAGCCCAGGGTCACTACCGCAAAACTCTCTTTGAAATTAATAGTTGCGTTGGTACGGAAAAAAATTGTCAGAACCAATCCGGTAAAAATGGTCACGACCGCGGCCAGAACAAAACCTTTGATAACCGTTTCCCCGTCCTGGCTTGCCCAGAGCAGACAAGTCAACATGGCCACCCCCACGAACAAGCTGATTTTGCCCAGAGCATTCAGGATCACGTGTCCCCGAATCATTTATTTGCGCCCCCCGTTGCGAAACAATTTCTCTACTTTGTGAATGTTCCTGGGCAGGGCAAATACCATCAGCCTATCATGGGGATTGATGATAAAATTGCCGTCAGGAATAATCACCCGGTCTTGGCGCATAACCGCACCAATGAGCGCGCCATTGGGCATATCGAGGCTCTTCAACGTCTTGTTGACAGCCACCGCTCCAGGCTGCGCCAATAGCTCCAGCATCTCTGCCCGTTCTTCGCCAAACAGGGTCACCGAGATGATATCACCGCTGCGGATATATTTTAAAATCGCCCCCGCAGTAATAATCCGCGGGCTGACAACGGCATCAATCCCAATTTGTTCGACCAGCGGCATAACGTCAGTTCGTTTTATTTGGCAGATGGTCTTTTTTACCCCCAGATTCTGGGCGATCAGGCAACAAAGCAGGTTCACTTTGTCGTCATCAGTAACGGCAACAAACATATCGGAATGACCAATGTTTTCCTCCTCCAGCATTTCGTAGTCACCCCCGTCTCCGTGAATGACCATGGTGTTTTTTAATTTCTGTGCAATCTGCCGGGCCCGGGATAAATCCCTTTCAATAATTTTAATATTGATCCCGGCGCGGCTGGCTTCCAGCATCTGAGCCAGATAGCATCCGGTCCGTCCGCCGCCCAGGATGGTCACGTGCTCGATCTTGCGGGAATGAAAGCCCATGACTTTTTCTACCTCCGGCATATCCGCTGTGCGGGCCATAATATTAATCCGGTCTTCCTCTTGCAAAACGTCGTCCCCGCTGGGCATCAGCATTTTGCGATCTCGTACAATGGCTACAATATTATAAGGGATGGTACTGTTCAGTTCCTTCAATTTTTTACCTTTAAGGTGCGACGCCTCATCAATTTCCAATTCGTTCAACTGCACCTTGCCGTCGGCATAATACTCCACACTGAGCGCCTCGGGGTTTTTAACAATTTTATAAATCTCCTTGGCTGTAACCCTTTCCGGATTAATGAACAGATCAATCCCCAACGTCTCATTGAGGGAAAACCCTTTCACTTCGAGGTATTCAGGATTGCGAACCCGGGCTACGGTTGTTTTGATCCCATATTTTTTGGCCAGCAGGCAGGCAATCATATTCAGTTCATCATATTCTGTAACGGCAATCAGCATATCCGCACTGCGAACGCCGGCAGCCTCCAAGACCGAAGTAGACGAACCGCTGCCATAGATAACCTGTACATCCAGGGCTTCTTCCAACAGCTGCTGCCGCTCCGGGGATTGCTCAATGATCACCACATCATTGCCCTCATCTGACAACAATTGCGCCATACTAAAGCCGACTTTACCAGCACCGATAATGATCACCTTCATCGCTAACCACCCTCATGAATGATGATAGGCCGAATGACTTTGCACCGGCCTTTTTTAAATAATTTTCCTGTAACATACTGATTATATCCATTGGATATATATTTTTAAATACTTTGTGAATAATGTTACATGGTCGTTTTCCGGAGATTTGCAATACCCGGCCAAGAATATGATAATAAAGATATAACAGCTGACGAGCATAAAATTTTGCGGCTGTGGCAAATATAAACGGGAGGTATGAAAATGATCGTTATTGTAGCTACTTTCAAGGCCAAAGCAGGCATGGAAAAAGAACTGGAAGAAGGTTTGGTCAGCGTTGTTCCCGATGTCCAGCAGGAAGAGGGAACCTTGATGTACACCGTGCATAAATCCAAAGCTGATCCCGGAGTGTTTATGTTCTACGAAATGTACCAGGATAAAGCGGCGCTTGAATATCACAGTTCAACTCCGCATTTCAAAGCTCTGTTTGGCAAAATCGCTCCTTATCTGGAGGATCAGCCGGATATAAAAATCTTCAAGGATATTGCTTCCATTAACAGAAAATAATCAAACCAAAGCCCGAATATAGAGGTTTTTGCATTTGCCAGTGTTTTCATGTAATGCTAATTTTGTTTATAAAAGTACTATACAGATTGGAAAGAACCGGCTATCATTAACGTAAAGGCTCCGATAATAATCGGAAAAGCTAATTACTGAAGGAGGATGTAAGAATGGATTACGAAACCCTAATCGTTACGAAAGAGGACTGGCTAGCCACCATCATGTTCAATCGCCCCAAAGCCATGAATGCTTCCAATCAGCAGTCCATTGCGGACCTGACGGCGGCCGTTGCGGACATTGAAGCAGACGACAATATCCTGGCTGTTATTATGACTGGCGGCGATAAAGTTTTCGCAGCAGGCGGCGACATCAAGTATTTCTCGGAAGCCGGGCATCTGGAAATGGAAGCTTTTATCGCGAAATGCCATGCAGTGCATGACACCATGGTTGCTTCAGCCAAACCTTACATCGCAGCAATCGGCGGACTGGCATTGGGTGGCGGCTGTGAAATGGCCTTGGCCTGTGACATCAGAATCGCTGCTGAGAATGCGATTTTCGGACTGCCGGAAATCAACATCGGCATCATCCCCGGCGCTGGCGGAACCCAGCGTTTACCGCGTGTAGTTGGCTCCGGCTGGGCCAGACACCTCATCCTCACCGGCGACATGATTGACGCCAAAACCGCTTTTAAAATTGGCCTGGTAACCAAAGTTGTTCCCGCTGAAGAACTGATGGAAACCGCCAAGAAAGTCGCTAAAAGTTTGGCCAGAAAGAGCCCCATGGGCATCCGCAGTGCCAAGAAATGTATTGCCATGAGCGAAACTGCTGATATGCCTTCTGCATTGGCGTACGAACAGAAAGCCTGGGCATTCCTTTTCTCCGGATCTGACAGAGCAGAAGGAATGAAAGCTTTCCTCGAAAAGAGAAAACCCACTTACATCAACAGATAATTTTAGCCAAGTAAATCAAGGCGATCGCCCAAAAATGGTGCGATCGCCTTTTTGCTTTTAACGGTGGCTATTTTTCCCGCAGTGGAATGTTATATTTGGCCGCCTTGCGCACAATGGTGGGTTGGCTTACCCCCAGTTCCATGGCTGCCTTGCGGGTCGATCCCAGCGTCTCCAAGGCATTTTTGATCATCTGCCGTTCTAATTGTTCCATGGCTGTCTGCAGTTTGAATCCAGTAAACGTTTCATAATTAACTCCGTTATTAATCGTGGTTTCAATATCCTGCAGATTGATATGCCGGATGACTTCGCCGGGATAGGTGACAACCAGACGTTCAATCAGGTTTTCCAACTCCCTGATATTGCCCGGCCAATCATAATTCATCATGGCCTTGATTTCCCGCTCGTCGATGCGTTTATGCAGACGATACTTGGCATTGAATTTTTGGATAAAATGATCGACGAGAAATGGTATTTCCACCTTTCTCTCCCGCAACGGCGGCACCACAACGGGAATGACATTCAATCGGAAATACAGATCGCTGCGAAATTCCTTGTTCTGTACCATCTCCTGCAGATTGCGGTTGGTGGCAGCAATGATGCGAACATCAACATTAATGGGAATGGTTCCCCCCACCCGGGTGATCACTTTTTCCTGGATCGCCCGTAACAGCTTGGCCTGGGTATTGAGCGGAGTCTCCCCGATTTCATCCAAAAACAAGGTGCCTCCATCAGCCGCTTCAAACAAACCCCGTTTCCCCTGTTTGCTGGCCCCTGTAAATGCGCCCGGCTCATAACCGAACAATTCCGATTCAAACAGGCTTTCCGGAATGGCGGCACAGTTGACGGTAACCATCGGTTTGTGGCGGCGGTTGCTGTTGGAATGGATCAACTGGGCAGCAAATTCCTTACCCACTCCAGACTCCCCTTTAATCAGCACCGTAGCATCGACCTGTCCCAGCCGTACACACAGATCGGCCAGATCCCTGGATTCTTTGGAACGAATTACAAAATGATCCGCCAGATTGTATTTACTTAGCTTTTCCTGGTAATGCTGACTCAAGGTTTGGGCTTGCTCGAGCTGTTGACGCAGCAAATTCAACTCGGAAATATCGCGAACATTGATAACGATTCTAAACAACACGCCCCGTTCGTCAAAAACCGGGTTGGCGGTAATCATGACTATATTGCCCGGCTTTGACTTCTGCGAAATGGTAACGGATTCGCGGCGCATTACCACCATGGCGGCGATATCCTGGGAATAAACCCCTTCGTCAATTAATTCCTGCATGCTCTTGCCTTCCAGGTCCCCGTTCTTCCAGCCGGTAATACGGCAAAAGGCACGATTGGCCCGCAGGGTTATGCCATTATTGTCGGTAACGTGAATCCCGTCAAAGGAAGATTCGATCAGCGCAATCAATTCTTCCTTGATTTCCTTGGTATAACTCAGTTCCTCAGAAATCATTTCCAATTCAGAGATGTCCTGAAATACCCCCACGGTTCCTATAAACTGCCCGTTGCCGTGCACCGGGGTGATGTTGCAGATATATCCCTTTTTACCAAGGGTAAATTTTTGCCCGAAACTGACTTCTCCATTGATCAACGCCTCGGTCAATCGGTTTTGCGGCAGAATTTCACCAACCTTGCGTCCCACGACATCCTCCCGCTTGATACGCAGAGCGATTTCTGCCGCCCGATTGAGGAGAATAATTTCTCTTTCCGCGTTGACGGTCAGAATTCCATTATGAGTGCTGTCAAGGACCGTATTCAATTCGGCATGCAGGGTAATCAAAGAGCTGAAATAGGCGCGGATGGTATCTGACAAGGTAACCATGCCCAGCAGTTGACGGTTTTTTACCACCGGAAGATTACCCACGTTAATCGATATCAGTTTGGTCACATCTTCATCTGGTCCGATAGAGGCTACCTTTTCGATCATAATATCGCTGACCGGTCGGACAAGGTCCATGCCTTGCAAGGTTTTGCGCAGCACCAGGGTCTTGGTGATCAAACCCACCAGATTATTGGCTTCATCCACAATCGGTACAGCATCAATACTGTCCTTGACCATGATTCTCATAGCCGACTCTATGCTGGCCGACATGCTCAGCATATTCAGCTCATCACGCATGAAATCCTTGACTTTCAAAGACGTTTTGATATTGAGCCTTGTGCCCAGATGGGCAAGATCCTCACCCAGCTTTACCCAGTCTTCCTTCTGTGTTTGCAGCAATGTCAGCAACCCCCTTTTTATCTGACCAAGGTTTCGCTCTTCCCTTGCGGGGAGTTAACTGTTCCCGGGCGGAGACAAATGAAACAATAATGTATCACCAACAAAATCGCCCCGGCAAATCCTTGAAAAACCGTATCTGTTCCCGGCTTGGCAAGGGTTTGTGGCTGATTATATCCCGGTTACAAGAGGAATGCTGTCATATTGATACAGCATTGCATCGATTGCAGTTGTTCCGCCAATACGCATATTAACGAACTATTATCGCGAATACTGCTTTGATTGAACTGGCGAGCAGCCTTTTGATACACTATTGTATCAAATATAGCACATTGTTTTGCCAAAAGGGAACGCAAAATTTGTAAATATTATTGATACTCGAACAAAAAGGCCCCTTATCTGGGGATTTTCATCCGATGGCATGATTTTTGCGAAGTTCATCTAAATAGAAACAATGGCAGCGCTATATTTCAACCTGATTCAAGCAGAACCCGCATAACAGCTAATTTAAAAGCAACTAATTTGTTAAGGAGGATGAACATGATCACCAAAAACATTTGCGTAATCGGCGCTGGACTAATGGGTCAGCAGATCGTCTTACAGGCTGCAGTTTGTGGATTTGAAGCCAGTTGTGTGGAAATTAATCCGGAGGCCCTGAAAAAGGCGCAAGCTTTTGCGGAAAAATGGTTGCAGGGACGCATTGATAAAAATGCGATGACCCCCGAAGCTGCGCAACAAGTCAAAGATCGGCTCTTATACACCACCCAGCTGGAAGAAGCTGCGGTCAAGGCTGATCTGGTAATTGAAGCGGCGGTTGAAGATCTGGGCGTGAAACGCAGTTTGTTTGCCCAACTGGACAAGTTCTGTCCCGAACATACTATTCTCAGCACAAACAGTTCCTATATCGTCAGTTCAAAAATTGCTGATGCCACCAAGCGACCGGACAAGGTCCTTAATCTGCACTTTTTCAATCCGGCTCTGGTTATGAAACTGGCGGAAGTTGTCAAAGGCCCCCATACCTCGGATGAAACCGTGGAGGAAGTTTTGGCAGTCAGCCGGGCCCTGAACAAGGTTCCCACCCTGGTTAAAAAAGAAATCTATGGTTTTGTTTGCAACCGCATTTTTAGTGCCATAACCCATGAAGCGCTCTATATGCTGGATCAGGAGGTGGCTTCGATCGAAGACATCGACAATGCCATTCGCAACGGTCTCGGCCATCCCATGGGACCCTTGCAATTGCTGGATATGACCGGGATCGATCTGGAATACAAAGTATCCATGGACCGTTATCGGGAAACCGGTGATCCGGCCGACAAACCCAGCCCGGCGATTGCCGAAAGATTTGCTCTGGGGCATTATGGGCGCAAATCCGGTAAAGGTTTTTACCAGTATTAAGGGCACGAAAAAACTTGGGGGTAAAAATCATGGATTACAAAAATTTTATACTTGATATTGAGGATAGCATTGCGGTCGTTCAGATTAACCGACCGGAAGCCTTGAACGCTTTAAGCAGAGATATGGTCCTGGAACTGGAACAAGTATTTATCACCTTGGAAGCAGACGATGCGGTGCGAGTGGTGATCCTCACCGGCGGCAAACATTTTGCTGCCGGTGCTGACATTAAAGGAATGCTGGATTCCAATCCGGAACAGGCGCGGGCATTTTCTTTCCGGCACGTTTTCAACCGCATCGAAGCTTTTCCCAAACCGCTGATCGGTGTTGTTTCCGGTTTCGCCTTGGGCGGCGGCATGGAATTGGCACTGGTGTGTGATTTGCGAATCGCCGACAATACTGCCAAATTCGGTCTGCCGGAAATCAATCTGGGCATTTTCCCCGGCGCCGGAGGTACCATTCGTTTGCCAAGATTAATCGGTGTCGGTCGTGCCAAGGAAATGATTTTCAGCGGTATGCCCATAAATGCAGAGCAAGCCCTGCAATACGGACTAATCAACAAAATCGTTGACAATCCTTTGGAAGAAGCCAAAAATACCGCTCGCATGCTGGCCAGCAAACCACCGGTTGCCTTAAAGCACGCCAAACAGTGTATCAACATGGCCTTTGATACTGACGCGCAGAAGGCGATTGAATTTGAATCGATCGCGTTTTCCGTCTGTTTTGCCACCAGTGATCAATACGAAGGCATGAAAGCATTTACCGAAAAACGCAAACCAAATTTTATGGGTAAATAGCCCATTGAAAGGAGCCTGTAATATGCATGATGTAGTCATTGTTGCTGCCGCCAGAACCGCCGTTGGAGATTTCCAAGGTTCGCTCACAGGTCTGAAAGGCCATGAGCTCGGGGTTGTCGCCCTTAAAGGAACGATGGAGAAATTCGGCATTGATCCCAACACCATTGAAGAAGTAATTGCCGGTCAGTGCAATCAATATGGATCTCCCGGCAATTCAGGCCGCTGGGTGACGTTAAAGTCAGGTCTGCCCATAGAGTGTGTTTCCACAACGGTCCATCAGCAGTGCCCCTCTTCCATGCGGGCGGCTGATATTCTTTCCCAGGAAATCATGCTGGGACGGGTCAACGTCGCTGCCGCCGTCGGCTATGAAAGCATGTCCAATGCCCCTTATCTGCTCATGGATGCCAGAAAGGGCTATCGCCTGAATGACGGTGAACGCGTACAGGACAGTTTGATGTTGGGCGGTCTGATTTGTCCATTCGAAGGTTACCATATGGGCATCACCGCCGAAAATATTGCCGAAATGTACGGCATTACCCGGGAGCAGCAGGATGAATATGCACTGCTCAGTCATCAGCGAGCTTGTAAGGCGATCACTGACGGATTGTTCAAAGATGAAATCATCCCGGTCGAAGTGAAGATCAAGAAAGGCATCCAAATCTTTGATACCGATGAGCATCCCAATGCCAATACCAGTTTGGAAGCACTGGCCAAGTTAAAGCCGGCTTTCAAGAAAGACGGGGGAACTGTTACTGCCGGCAATGCATCCGGACTAAATGATGGTGGCG
>ERZ795053.831-NODE-831-length-39303-cov-16.426060_pt1 | contig 39303 bp, 32 predicted proteins | sample MGYA00375137_ERZ795053 | MGnify/ENA primary metagenome ERZ795053 (study PRJEB30182, sample SAMN05720284) | activated sludge metagenome | isolation source: Anaerobic digester | place: Hong Kong | collected 2014-12-17 ... | reverse complement strand
AGGGGCTGATCTTACGGCTACAAGCGAAAGGTAACAAATACCACCTGTCATCGGGTCTTTCAGAAAGAGTTATCCGGGCAAATATATTGAATTATTTGCCGGTTTTCCGAAGAATTAATCAACAGATCGGGCCTGATTGTTGAAAACTTTTCCTGTTTTTACGTTGAATTGTCATTCTGAATCAAGCGCGCGCGGGATTGTGAAGTGAAAAATGATGCCGCCCGGAAGGGCGGGGAGCTCGCCGAAGGTAATCTCATAACTCCTTCCGGTTGATTGCCGGACAATAATGATTGAGCATATGATTTAATCTCGCTTTTGCCGGGTCACCTGAAAGATTTCTTTGTATTTTCGGGCATTAAAGAACAAGATTGTCAACAGGTAGCCGATATGAGCAGATATATCCAATGGTTGAGCGATCACCATGACATCATTGGGAAAATCATGTTGTTTGCTGTGGTTATTACAGCGCTGGTCATGATTTTTCCGCGTGAAGGGAAATTCAGGTATGAATATCAACGCGGGAAGCCATGGCAGCATGATGATTTGATTGCTTCCGTTGATTTCGGTATTCTTAAGCCTGATGCGGAACTGCAGTCAGAAATCAATGCAGCGCTAAGCGATGCGCGCCCTTACTTTCAGCGCAGGAGCGACATCGCCGACAGGCAGATAAACGGATTGATCAACGATTTTAATAATGCATGGGAGTCGCGGTTCGGGCGGAATACAGGAGGCGACGGGGAGCAGGCAAAGCACCTTGAAGTGGCGCTGAGGATTATCGACTCACTTTTTAACCAGGGGATCATAGCCCTTTCCAATGAAATTGAAAACAAGCCTGGTGATTACGAGATTTTTATCATTGATGGCAATATTGCTTCAAGGGTCAGGCTTTCATCGGTGTTCACCATCAAATCGGCAGGGCTGTATATCGATATGGCCCTGAGCAGGGCCGGACTGACTGAACCGGAATTGGTTAAAGGAGCACTGATGAATGCCCTCAGTCAGAATATCGTGTTCGATGCTGCCAATACCAAACGAGCAAGGGAAGCGCTGATGAGTGAGGTGGCCACCACCCGGGGAATGATTCAGACGGGTGAAAAAATCATTTCGAGGGGGGAACTGGTAAATGCCGAAAAATTTCAGATACTCGAATCCCTGCGCATGGATTACGAAAGCCGGCTCGATGAATCGTTCGAGTACAACAACATCCTTCTCGGGCAATCCGTGTTGATCAGCCTGACCATTATCGCTTTTATACTTTTTATGATTTCATTCCGCAAAGAAGTGTTCAGGGAAAATAAAAACCTGCTGATGATTTTGTTGCTGATCCTGGTGATGGTTGCTTTGGCAGCCCGGACCATAAAAACGGAATATCAGTTGCTTAACCTGCTTCCTTTTTGTTTGGTGCCTGTGATTATCAGGGTGTTTTTTGACACGCGCCTGGCGTTCTTCATTCATGTGGTTACCCTGATCCTTACCGGCTTTATGGTTCCTAACGGTTTCGAATTTATTTTTCAGCAGCTGATTGCCGGACTGATTGCCATCATTAGCGTGGCTGAACTCAGGCGAAGGTCTCAGTTTTTTATAACCGCCCTGGCTGTTTTTATCACTTATGTTGTGGTATATACCGGTATGCTGCTGATACAGGATGGTAGTCTGCGAAACCTGGATGAAACCATGTTTTTGCTTTATGGCGGAAGCGCCATGCTTACCCTTTTTGCCTATCCGGTAATTTTTATTTTCGAGAAGCTTTTCGGGCATGTTACCGATGTAACCCTGATGGAACTTTCAGATACCAACAGTCCTTTACTGCGTCAGCTTTCACTGCTTGCCCCGGGCACTTTCCAGCATTCGATGCAGGTGGCTAATATCGCGGAATCCGCCGCTTATGAGATAGGGGGTAATGCCCTGCTGGTAAGGGCCGGAGCTCTCTATCATGATATCGGTAAAATGGATATGCCTGCCTATTTTATTGAAAACCAGACTTCAGGCATTAATCCTCATGACGAACTCAGTTATGAGGAAAGTGCCAGGATTATTGTCAGCCATGTGATTAAAGGGGTTGACAAGGCAAAGAAGTATAAGCTTCCCGAAATTCTGGTTGACTTTATCCGCACCCACCATGGTACCCGGATGGCTGAGTACTTTTATAACCGGCAGCGGATTGATTTTCCGGAGAAGGAAACAAGGGATGCCGATTTTCGCTATCCCGGGCCGGTGCCTTTCTCAAAGGAAACATCCATTCTGATGATGGCTGATTCAGTGGAAGCCGCTTCACGAAGCATGGCCAAACCTGACGCTGATTCCATTACCCGGCTGGTTGATTCAATCATCGACAAACAGATCGAAATGCAGCAATTTGTAAATTCAGAACTTACCCTGAAGGACATTGCCAGGATAAAGAAAATACTCAGAAAAAAATTGATGAGCATTTACCATATAAGAATTGAATACCCCGCTTTGTAGATTTACCGGATATGGATGCTGCATGAAGGATAGGCCAATGTAAGGCAGGGTGGCGGAACTTACGGGAAATTGCGATTGATTGCCTTTGCCCCTGACAGAAATAAAGAGAGAATCGTTTATTCCGGCCCCGGGTCAGATTCCGGGCCGGTGCTTCTTAAGATAATCTGCGCTTTCAGGCCCCAGGTTAAAGATAAGGTCGATTATGCTGAGATTTGAAATGAAGGCTTGTTTTTCTGAGAAAACCTGAATATACGGTTCAAATCCTGAAATACTCCACTGGTGAGGACCGGGGCGCTTGGGCATAATGTTCAGCCGCATATCAATCATATCTTCCGGTTCATGAATATAGTTTTCAGTCAGTTTAAAGGTGCAGGGAATCCTGATAAGGCTGATGCAGGTCTCCAGCAGGCGGAGATTGAAATCTGTAAGCAGGGCCGGAGGATGCATGAAAAGCGTTTCAAAATGGTCGCGGTAGTATAAAAAATAGGGTGATTTATTGTAAGCCGATTCCAACGCTCTCCAATGAATGATATTCCAGTTGCTTTTTCTGTCAATTCGAACCGCTGCAGTGGGGGTGTGGTTTCCCAGGGGTTTGTTTACCGGAACCGATAAGATCTGAGGGCCGTTTGAGGTAGCTATTCTGTACCGGTTGCGGCAGGTCTGTTTTGGAAAGGTCTCATGGATTTCAATAGTTACTGCGGAGGCATGGGCCAGCCAGCAGAAATACTCCGTATCGGGCAGGCATGCGGCGGGCAGAAGCACAGGAGGAAGCGCTGTCATTGTAATCGGATCATTTTGGCAAAGTTAAGATAAACCCGTTTTATTCAGCATGAATCCCGGCATGGATGAACTTTTGGTTTTATAAGGGTAATCACCGTTAAGTGGCTGTCCGGCGCAGTTCTTATTCTGCTTATTACAAACGCATCAACGTTTAAGCATTGCCAAATGCTTAAAACGGCAAAAAAAACAGGTCCGGAAAACCGGACCTGATCAGGATAACGCTAATCAACAACAATTTTTTAGTTTGCCGTGCTTTTGAGCAGCACGTCGTCGATGGCTTGCTTCAGTGCATGCTTGGGCAATGCACCCTGCGCCATCTGGGGCTGTCCGTCGGCAGGGCAGAATAACATACTGGGGATGCTGCGGATGCCGAAAATCTGTGAGAGTTCCTGCTCTGCTTCTGTGTCAACCTTATATATGTTGATTTTGCCTTCATACTCTTTCGACAGTTCATCAAGGATGGGGGCTACCATTTTGCAGGGACCGCACCAATCAGCATAAAAGTCAATGATACAGGGAAGTTTCCCTTCGAATTTCCAATCCTGATTCTGATCGAAGTTAAAAACCTTTTCTTTGAAGGTTTCAAAAGTTAAATGTTCCATTATTGAGGTAAAATTGATTCGTGATGATGAGAATTATTTTTGTGATGTAGGTTGGGCCTTGGGAGCCAAAAGGACTTCCTTGATCATTTTTTCAAATTCAGCCTTAGGAAGTGCCCCCATGGTCATTTGTGGCTGTCCTTCGGCCGGGATGAACAGAATGCTGGGAATGCTGCGGATCTGAAATAACTGGGCCAGTTCGCGCTCTTTGTCGGTGTCAACCTTGTAGATTACAATCTGATCTTTATACTCTTCGGCCAGCTGAGCCATGATCGGGGCTATTTTCTTGCAGGGGCCGCACCAGTCGGCATAAAAATCTATGATGGCGGGTTTGTTGCCTTCGTAAACCCAGGTGTCAGGGTTTTTCTCGTAGTTAAACACCCTTTCAAGAAACATAGCCTTATTCATCTGAACAACTTTTCCTTCCTCTGAATTGGCTGAAGCAGTTGCTGATTTAACCGGTTCCCCGGAAGTAGTCTGTCCGTTGCCTGTTGACTGGTTGCATCCGAACATGGCCAGACTTGCAACCACTGCTATTGTTAAAATTCGTTTGTTCATTTTTGTTGTCGGATTAGGAGTGGATTAATTTCCGCTGCAAAGATAAATCTTTTTTATTTTAAATCGCATAAGTATCACTAAAATTTTTATTTTTGCAGCGCTGAAATCATAAACAAATCATGTTGTGATTTGGTTCTGTTTAATTATCAATAATTTACATTTTGGCTGCGACAAATTTGTCACATTTATTCAAAAGTCTTGACCTTGCGGAATTTAATCAGCGGTTTTCAACGGCTGAGCAGTGTCTGAAGGTGATCGCTGACGAAAAGTGGCGTGAAGGCTATGTATGCAGGAATTGCGGCCACACCAATTATTGCGAAGGGAAATCACCCTTTTCGAGGCGGTGTACCAGATGTAAGCACGATGAATCGGCAACGGCCCACACCATTTTTCACCGTTGCCGCATCCCCATTACCGATGCTTTTGAAATTGCCTGGATGGTTTGCGGTTCGCCGGGTATTTCAAGTTATGAATTGTCGCGCAGGCTCGAAACCCGGCAGATGACCTGCTGGAAATTCAAAAAGCGCATTATGGATTGTATGGCAGAGGGCTCGGGACTCCATCTGTTCGAGTTGTCAGGTAAAGGCTAACCGGTTTCAAGGTTGAACCATGAATTGATCTGGCATTTTTGAATGATGCCTGGTTCTGATATCAGCCTTTTTTTGCACAGCATTATGATGTTACCGGGCGCTTTACCAAAGTATTACAGCTTGATGAATTTCTGCCAAAGGCATTCTTCGCCGGTTTCTAGCTTAAGGAGATAGAATCCGGGTGCCAGCCGGGAAATATCCATTTTGATTTCCCCTGAGCCGGCGGGAGACAACATCCTTTCAAACAGTAACCTGCCTTCCATATTATATACACATGCCGGCCCTTTGAGCGGCTTTTCAACGCCTCTGAGGATCAGGTAATCACCGGCAGGGTTTGGATGGATCGTAAACTCCTTCCTGGTTTCGCTGAAAATCCCCACACTCCCTTCCGGATTCCACCTGATTGTCCAGCCGGAAGCTGTTCCTGATCCGTCGGTGTTAAAAACAAGATAGAATTTTCCGCTGTTCAATGTGATTGGTTCCGGGAGGGTGTCGCCCGATAATGAAGCTATAAGGCTTTGATTGCCAAGATCATAAATTTTCAGGATGTCCTTGCCCTCTTCCGTATCAAATGCATCGAATGTAAGGGTGAGCGGCACGGGATTCTGCGGGACGATCCGCCATTTGCACAGGCTGTTATTTACATAGTTTTTATCCCCGCTTCCGTCATCAAACATTCCCGAGGACTGATTGAAATTGGTTGTTCCCGAACAATATACCGGCAGTACACTTTTGTAGGAAGCAAGGAATCCGCCGGCATTGCCTTCGGGTGCATCGAAAACAACGGTTGCTGACGATGCATTTATTTCGATGGTTCCGGGCGTTTCATCTCCGGTAAGTTCGGCGATGGGCGGGGTAGTGGTGTCGTTTCCGCTGAAAATCAGTAAACGGTCATTCTGTGCCAGTTCGAAGCCGGGGAAACTGAGATGAATTCCACTGATGGAATCATAGTCAGGTTCGTCGGGTTTTATCAGCCATTGGCAGGCAGATCCGCCCGGATAAGCGATCATATTGCTACCGTCGGAAAATGTCCCTGAGATATAATTCAGGGTGTCGGCTCCCGCGCAAAACGGCGGATAGATGTATTGAGTAGTGTCAGGGTAAATGTCTTTGATGACTTCCTGTGCGAAATTGAAGTTGCTGCCTCCCGGTGTCAGCGCCGAAAGCAGGAAATAGCCATCATAGGAACCGCTCCATCCCCAGTTGAAATGGTAGAAATTATCGGGTGCGTAACCATCGCAGACGAAAGCGTGTCCGTTTTGTGACCCGACGCCCTCCCATCCGGCGTAGTAGAGGGGCTTACGCGCGTCGAGGTTTGCAACCAGGATGCTGTCCCAGTTCATGGTGGTGGTATCCCGGAAAATATATTGAGTCTGTGGCCCGTATTTAAAATATGTCCTCATCGAATTGGCCGCGCTGTGGTTCCACATGCCGGAGCCGTCCGGTCCATAATCCATGTCAAAGGAAATGCCCAGATGGTAGAGCAACAGGGCGATATGGGGATTCGGTCCGCTCAGGGATGTCTCCATCCCGTTCCATGCGTAGGTGGTTGAGCCGAAATTGGCGTATTGTAACCCGTAATCGGGATGTGTATAGCTGTATTCTCCGGTTCCCTGTTCAGGCCAGCGGTGGTAAAACATCAGTTGCCCGACAGCCGTGGCAACACAACCGGCATAACAGCGTCCCCCGGGTCCGTCAGGATCCGGCGGGCACATCCCGTTGTAATAATTCCCCTGGTCCCACACGGTGCGCAGCAAAGGCTCGACAACCCGGCCTGAAACGCCCGTCATTTCTGCCATGCTCGAAGTGTAACGACTCCTGATAAGCTGAACTTCTTCAGCCATATAGGGTTGATCTGCAACTGCCCCGGTTTGTCTGCCGTAATATCTGATCCATGCCTGCAGGGCATCCGGAAGGTGTGTTCCGGTATATGTGCCCTCCAGACTGTAGCCCAGAACCGGAAAAGTGTTTTCTGAAGCAGAAACCAGCACAAAACCACCGCCTGAAAAATTAAAAGCATAGGCAATTGTGCGGCCTTCAGGCGAAACCTGAATATAATTCTTAATCTCAGCAGCACTTCTGCCTTTATGCTGGTGCAAAGCCAGCCTTTCATTAAAGAAATTCAGGGCTGTCTGACGGTATATATCCGCGCTTTGTGCTCCGGTCAGTTTGAATGAAATGAGTAAAATAATCAGGAGTTGCAGGTTCTTTTTCATGGTATAGCCGGGTTCTTGCCTGATTCAAAAATAATCATAATTCCTTCCCGTAAGAGATCAATTTGTAAAAGAATATGTCATGAATCAGGACACTGTCATGAAACAGGACAATGTGCCTGCTCAGAAAGATGACACTTGTTAATGAAATAACAGTTGCGTGAAACAATTAACAGTTGTAAGTTATTGAAATATAGTGTGATATAATTTGTGGCACGACGATTGGTATAGGTGGAGTGACCTAAGTTTAATTAAGATAAAAAAAGTCATGGCACGATTCACGCTCCCCCGCGATCTCTACTTCGGAGAAAACGCACTTGAAGAACTCAGAAACCTCAAAGGTACCCGCGCCATCATTGTTGTTGGCGGCGGATCGATGAAGAAATTCGGATTCCTGAACAAGGTGGAAACCTATCTTCAGGAAGCCGGAATGGAAACGCTTGTTTTTGAAGGGGTGGAACCGGATCCATCCGTGGAAACGGTGATGCGGGGAGCGGAAGCCATGAAGCGGTTCAATCCGGACTGGATTGTGTCGATCGGTGGCGGATCGCCCATTGATGCGGCCAAGGCCATGTGGGTTTTTTATGAGCACCCTGAGGCTACTTTTGAAGAAATTGCGAAGCCATTCAATATTCCGGTTTTGCGCAACAAGGCCCGTTTTGTTGCCATCCCCTCAACCAGTGGAACCGCTACGGAAGTAACGGCATTTTCAGTGATTACAGATTACAGGACCCAGATAAAGTATCCCCTGGCCGATTTTGAGATTACCCCGGATGTTGCGATCGTCGATCCGGCCCTGGCTTATACCATGCCAAAGGAACTGACTGCCCACACCGGAATGGATGCACTGGCCCATGCCACGGAGGCTTATGTTGCCGTTAACCGCTCCGATTTCTCCGATCCGCTTGCCCTGAAAGCCATTCGCATGATCAGCGATAATCTTGTAAAATCATATCATGGTGATAAAGAAGCCCGGAATAAGATGCATATCGCACAGTGCCTTGCCGGGATGGCTTTTTCGAATGCACTGCTTGGGATTGTTCACAGCATGGCCCACAAATCCGGCGCAGTTTTTCATATCCCGCACGGATGTCTGAACGCGATATACCTGCCGGTAGTAATTGACTACAACCGCAAGGTTTGTGCTGACCGTTACGCTGAAATCGCCCGTTCGATTGATCTGCCTGGTGCAACGGCAGAGGAACTGACAGATGCCTTCCGCGATTTCTGCACCGGTCTGAATGATCAGCTGAACATCCCCCAAAGTCTGAGTGAGTATGGGATTGCAGAAGAAATGTTTTTAGGCAATGTTGACCGGATTTCGGCCAATGCGGTATTGGATGCCTGCACCGGATGCAATCCCCGCGAAACCGGAGTGAAAGAATTCAAAACCCTTTACACGGCTGCTTTCTACGGAAAGAAAGTAAGCCTCTGATAAAAATACAGCTTTAATTTCTCTTTTGTGTGTTTACAGCCGGCAGGTGGCCCTGCCACCTGCCGGCTTTTTGTCTAAAACCAGGGAAACCATGTTCACCGTTATCAGCAGAAAAACCCCCGCCAGAGATATTTCCCAGATTGAAGTTTTTGCGCCGCGCATTGCTTCGGCTCTGCTGCCGGGCCAGTATGTTAATGTAAAACCAACCACCGGAAGCCGTTATGTTTCACTGCCCGTGATGAAAGTCAATCATCAGGCTGGAACCATTGGTCTGCTCGTGCAGGCTGTTGACGAGGCTACTTCTTTGATGGTATACAACCCTGAGATTTTTATTTTCGAAGATATGACCGGACCCCATGGCAGGCCATCGTTGCTGACTGAGTGTAACGACAGTGAGCTGGTAAAGGCAAAATTCCTTTTCATTGCCGGTGGTCTGGGTGTTGCCTCTGCTTTGATGCAGATAGAATGGTTGAATAAAATCGGGGGGAGCGCGGATGTTTTGCTGGTGGCTCCTTCCAAATCCCTCCTGTTATTCAGGGATCAGTTTGAAAAGATATGCCGGAATGTCTTTCTGGCTACTGACGACGGTAGTGTCGGATTTCATGGTTCGGTAACTCAATTACTCGGATTACTTCCCCGGGACCAGGTGAAAGGGTATGACCTGATTACCACATTTGGCCCGTTGAAAATGATGAAGCAGGTGGCAGACTTTGCCCTGAATCATGGAATTCCGGCGACTGCCGGCTTTGTTGAACTACTATCGGTATCAGGCCTCAGCGGGTTCAGGCTGGATGTTGGCAGCGAGTCGTTGGATGCAGCAACTCAGGGCCCTGAATTTGATGCCCGCCAGGTTGATTTTCAACATGCGATCAGCCGGTCAAGCATCAGCGTTACCTCCGGGAAGGATGCTGAGGATGCCGTGAAAGTCAGGGATATCTCGGGCAAAAGCCTGGGAGAGCCCTTATCGAAACAGGCATAAAAATCAGAAGTTATGGAATACAAAAGTTCAGATTCAGGAAATTATGCCCTGCATAAATCGGAATTTGTTTCTACGGCATCATTTCCGGGCAACCTAACAGACGAAGCCGCTGAAAGACTTTATCCTGTATCCGGGAGTCTTGAAATTTCGGAATTCAGGAGGTTTGGGCTTTATTTATCATTTCTGAGGCTGATGCGGTTAAGAGGCAGAACGGATCTGTCAGTAGATTCAATAGCTGCGGAAACCGGAATACGGGGTAATCAGGTGGAGGAGGATCTGATGGGTCACGGACTCATACTTGCAGGTCAGAAGGCTGTGCATATCTCCTCGCTCATGGCGGTTTTAGAGCAAATGCTTGGCTATTGCAACGAAACGGAATCATTCCTTGCCGGTGCCGGAAAACTCGGGACTTCATTATTGCTGAAGGAGAACCTGGGGCAAACCAGCCTGAAGATCGTGGCTGCTTTTGATACGGACTACCGGAAAATCGGCAGCCTGATCGGTTCTATCAGGGTAATGTCGCCCGACAAGATTATCCCGCTGGCAGCACGTATGCATGTCAGTCTGGGAATTATTGCCACTCCGGCCGGCGAGGCTTCCCATGTAGCCGATCTGCTGGCCGGTGCCGGCATGAAAGCCATTTGGAACTTTACCGCCGAAAACATTGATCCCGGACCCGGGATTATCGTTGAGCAAACCCGCCCCGGTCAGGACATCGCTGCCGCCTATGAGCGCATTATTCATCGGCTGAGAAGCCAGGCGGTTCACTGAGTCATTACCCTAAATCATCCTGATATGAATCCGAAAATACAAATCACCATCTGCATGGGAAGCTCCTGCTATTCAAGAGGAAACAGGGTGAGTCTTGAACTGATCAAAGCGTGGCTGAATGAGCGGAAACTTGAAGCTGAAGTCAACTTCAAGGGACAGCTATGTTCCGGTTTGTGCAGCAAAGGTCCCGTCCTGATTATCAACGACCATGTCTATCAGGATGTACATCCGGCCAATGTGATCAATATTCTGAAAAGCGCCATCAGCGGGGTTCATGCCTGAAAAATGATACTGAAATGGACAGGATGCAACCGGTGTATACCGAAACCAACAATTGTCAGGATTGCTACAAGTGCATCAGGGAATGTCCCGTAAAGGCAATCAGAATAGAGTCCGACAGGGCTTCAATTGTGCGCGATCTCTGCATTTTTTGTGGCCGTTGCACCCTGATCTGTCCCTCCGGCGCCAAAAAGGTGCGCGATGATGTGTCGCGGGTCAAACGTATGCTCAGGCGCGATAAACCGGTATTTGTTTCCCTGGCGCCTTCTTTTGTGGCTGAGTTTGCCGCCTACCCTGTAAATGAATTAATAGCCGGGTTGGGGATGCTTGGTTTTACAGGCGTTTCGGAAACAGCCCTGGGTGCCGAACGTGTTACCGCTGAAACATCCTGTTTGCTGCAACAGTCGGCATCCGGAATATTTATCAGTTCCGCTTGTCCCTCGGCTGTGGATTACATCCGCAAGTACAGACCGGAACTTACCTCATGCATTGTGGGGCTGCATTCTCCGCTTATGGCTCATGCAGCGATGCTCCGTCAATGGTTTGGAGATGATATCCGGGTGGTTTTTATCGGACCCTGTGTGGCAAAAAAGAATGAATCCGACGATTTCAACTCCCTGATCGATGCCGCGCTGACATTTAAAGATCTGAGGGCATGGTTTGAAGAGGAGGGGATCCTGCCTGGCCTCGTCAGGATGAACGGGCCGTCAAAGTTTGTTCCCTATAGTGCAGCCGACGGTGCCTTATATCCGCTTGACGGAGGGATGACAACAACCCTACGGAATGCGGTCAGTTCACCGGATGTCAGTTATATGCATATCTCCGGAATGGAGAATATTAAAGCAGCCCTTGACGGGGTTTCAGCACTTCAGTGTAATGTCAAAATTTTTCTTGAACTGCTGGTATGTGACGGAGGATGCATCAATGGCCCCGGGATTACTTCACAGAAGGGAACTATCGTCAAGAATCTGCAGATAGAACAGTATCGCAAAGCGCGGGCATCGGGAATTCACAAAACCGGTTTTTCCATTGATTTTCCGGGGATCCGCTCGGCTTTCTGTACCGTCAGTCAGCCGGTGCGAAGCCCCGATTACAGTGAATCCGACATTCAGGAAGCGTTGCGCACAGTTGGTAAAACCTCCAAAGCCGACGAACTTAATTGCGGAGGTTGCGGATACAACAGTTGCCGTGATTTTGCCATCGCCATGATCAGTGGTATGGCAGAGCGGCAGATGTGTGTTTCCTATATGCGGAGGGTAGCGGCCGATAAGGCCAGTGTGTTGCTGCAACGCATGCCTTACGGGGTGGTGTTGGTTGACGACAGTCTGCACGTGATCGAAAGCAACAAAGTTTTCGCAGAGCTGGCCGGTAACGACCTGCCTGCCCTCTGGGAAGTCAGGCCGGGCCTGAAGGGTGCCGACCTCAGGAAAATGATCTGCAACCATAAGGTTTTCCTCAATGTGCTTTCATCAGGCAATGATTTGATTGACAAAAATATAGATGAAAAGGGGAGGCTGATGAACCTTTCCGTTTTCACCATTCAGCGGCACCGGATTGTATGCGGTATCATACAGGACCTGCACCAGCCGGAAGTGATGCAGGAGCAGGTAGTCCGCCGTATAAGACAGGTGGTGCGCGAAAATATGGGCACTGTGCAGAAAGTGGCTTTTCTGCTTGGTGAAAATGCGGCGCGCACCGAAGCCATGTTGAATGCCCTGGTTACAGAACAGGAAAAGGTCTGAACGATGAACGGCAGTGAATTTTACATAGAAATTGCTTCGAGGCAGCTCTGCAAAAAGGGTGAAGCCATTTGCGGGGATGTGTTTCTGTCGCGTAAGATTCAGGAAGAGAACCGCATCATTACCGTGCTGAGTGATGGGCTGGGCAGCGGCGTGCGGGCAAATGTGCTGGCAACGCTTACTGCCACCATGGGGCTCAACTTTACCATGGAAAGATATCCGCCGGAGCGAACGGCCCGCACCATCCTTGACACCCTTCCGGTTGACAAAGACAGGAAAATAAGTTATGCGACCTTTACCATAGTTGACAGCGATGCCGATGGTGAAACCCGCATTGTTAATTTCGATAATCCTGCCCCATTGGTAATCAGAGACCGTAAAATTTTGAAAACCAATGTATCGACGCTCATGATAAACCGCAGGGCAAGCCGGATGCGCGAACTTGCCTGCAGCACTTTTCATGCGAGGCGCGAGGACAGGGTAATTTTGCTGAGCGATGGCGTAAGCCAGTCGGGAATAGGGACTTCCATGTATCCCTTTGGATGGGATGTGGCAGCAATAGGGGAATGGGTTTGCCATGTGCTGCAGCAGGAGCCGGGAATTTCTGCTTCCGATCTGTCAGGCAGGATGGTGGAGCGGGCACATGCCAACGACATATACTCCGCCAATGATGATACTTCCTGTGTGGTCATCTATTTCAGGAGGCCTCGCCGACTGCTGCTTTGCTCGGGGCCGCCATACCACAACACCGATGATCACCGGCTTGCAAAGATTGTGGAGTCGTTTTCAGGGCAAAAGGTGCTTTGCGGGGGTACTACTGCTGAGATTGTCGCCCGTGAAACCAGCCGAGGGATAGAGGTAAGTCTTGAAACCATGTCTGACGGTATTCCTCCCGTATCACGCATGAAAGGCGTAGATCTGGTGACGGAGGGCGTGCTTACCCTTGGCCGCGTTTCAGCCCGGTTGGAGGAGGGTGTTTCCCTGCCGGTGAAAGGCAGGGATGCCGCTTCTGCGCTGCTGAGGCTGCTGCTTAACAACGATCAGATTTACCTGCTGGCCGGCACCCGCATCAACGAAGCTCACCAGGATCCCAGCCTGCCTGTTGAGCTGGAAATCAGAAGGAATGTGGTGAAAAAAATCAAGCGGTTGCTTGAAGATAAGTATCTGAAAGAGGTACATCTGGACTTTATCTGAAAACAAACATGGACAGGATGGTGGATATAAAAATTTGCTTTGGAACCCTTTGTTTTATCATGGGGGGATCGGCTTTCGAAATGCTGGGAGAGCATCTTCCCGAAGAGTTCAGAAACAAGGTCAGGGTGCAGGGGATGAACTGCCCGGGATACTGTCAAAAGGCAGGGTTTGGCAAACCTCCGTTTGTTATGGTCAATCAGGCGCTGATAGAGGAGGCAAATATTCAGAAAGTAATCGCTAAAGTCAGGGAGGAACTGTCGCATGGCGCAAACCAATAATGCCACCCTGATCCGCAGGGAGATCATCACCCGGCTTTGCAGGCTTTACACCCAGGGGCGGCTTGACGAAATTGACCGGATACCCCTCGATATGGCGCCGCGCAATGCCGCCGCCCACAACTCCAGATGCTGCATTCACAAGGCAAGGGCCATTATCCGCTACAGGATTATGGCTTTGCTTGGTTTCAATGTAGCTGATGAAACCGATGAGCTGGAATCCCTCTATAGTTATGCCCTGCGATCACTGGCAGGCACCGACCATGGAAGCGGGGTGCTGACGGTAGTGGATGAAGCCTGCACTTCCTGTGTAAAAAGCAATTATACTGTTTCCAACCTATGCCGTGGCTGTCTGGCTTCCCATTGCATGGTTACCTGCCCCAAACAGGCCATTTCCATGGAAAACGGGCAGGCAAAAATCGATCCTTCGAAATGTGTTGGTTGCGGTCTTTGCCAGGATGCCTGTCCGTATCATGCCATTATCTATGTGCCTATACCCTGCGAAGAATCCTGTCCCGTAAAGGCTATCTACCGCAACGAAAAAGGAATTGAAGAAATTGACTATGAAAAGTGTATTCATTGTGGTAAATGCATGGTAGCTTGTCCTTTTGGTGCCATTATGTACCGGTCGCAGCTGATTCATGTGCTGCATCGCATTGCCAGGGCCGATAAACCGGTGGTTGCCATGCTCGCGCCTGCTGTTTGCGGACAGTTCAGGGTCAACTACCAGGCTGTGGAGCAGGCCGTGCTGAAGCTTGGCTTCACCGATGTGTTTGAAGTTGCTGCAGGTGCGGCGATAACTGCGCGGCATGAAGCGGAAGAGCTTGCCGAAACCCTGGAGTCGGGGAGGCCCTTCATGACCACCTCCTGCTGCCCCGCCTGGGTGGAAATGACGGAGAAGCACCTGCCGCAAATGAAACCTTCGGTTTCGGGAACGTGGTCGCCGATGCGCTATACGGCAACGCTGGTCAGAGAGAAGTACCCCCATGCCACTGTGGTTTTTATAGGACCCTGCGTGGCCAAGCAGGCTGAAGCCCGAAAATATGAAGGGGTAGATTTTGTAATGACCTTCGAAGAACTGGGTTCGCTGATGATTGCCATGAATGTGGATTTTCAGGATTTTGAGCAGGAAGAACAGGGAGAGGTAATCCCTGAAAGGATATTTGCTGCCAGTTCGGGCGTGATGCGTTCCGTAGCGGCTCATTATCACGGTGTGCCATTGAAGCCCCTGGTTGTCAATGGCCTGAATAAAAAGAATATTGCCGGACTACGGAGGTTGGTAGCCGGAAAGCATGATTACAATATGATTGAGGTGATGGCCTGCGAAGGCGGTTGCCTCTCAGGGCCTGCAGGCATCAGTTCACCGGAAGTAGCCCGTAAGCTCTTCAATACGCGGGCCGGTGTGCCGGTGGATCCAATGGCTGAAAGTAAATAGGTTTCATTAATAAAATCAACATATACATGAAGGTTTCAGAAAAGCTGGCCCTGTTAAAGGCCAAAAGGGAGAAAGCCGCTGCAATGGGAGGCCGGGAAAGGGTCGGAAAGCAGCATGAAAAAGGAAAACTTACCGCGCGGGAACGCATAGAGCTGCTGTTCGACGAAGGGACATTCAGGGAACTCGATACATTCGTTTCGCACCGTTCTGTAAATTTCGGGATGGAAAAGGTAGAAATCGTTTCCGACGGGGTGATTACCGGTCACGGACTGATCAATGGCCGGCCGGTATTTGCGTTTTCGCAGGATTTTACCTCCAGCGGTGGCTCGCTGGGTGAGATGCATGCTGCAAAGATCTGCAAGGTGATGGACCTGGCGCTAAAATCGGGGGTGCCGGTGGTCGGACTGAACGATTCGGGCGGCGCCCGTGTTGAAGAAGGGGTGGATGCCCTGAAGGGATACGGTGAGATTTTTTTCAGAAACTCCCGTGCATCCGGTGTTATTCCGCAGATTTCAGCCATCATGGGCCCCTGTGCCGGTGGCGCTGTGTATTCTCCGGCCATGACCGACTTCGTTTTCATGGTCAAGAAAACCAGTCACATGTTTATTACCAGTCCTTATGTGATTAAAACCGTTACCGGAGAAGAGACTACTTTCGAGGAACTGGGCGGTGCCATGGTGCACAATTCGAAAAGCGGGAACGCTCATTTTGCCTGCGAAAACGATGAAGATACCATAGAACGCATCCGCGAACTACTTGATTATTTGCCGGATAACAATATGAGCCAGGCGCCACGCATCGAAATGGAGGATGATCCTGCCCGGCTTTGTCCTGAACTGGATGCCATTATTCCTGATGATCCCAGGGTGCCTTACGATATGAAGGTCATCATTCACGAGGTGGTGGATGCAGGGGAGTTTTATGAAGTGCACGAGCACTTCGCCGAAAATTGTATCGTGGGATTTGCCCGCCTCAACAACCGTTCGGTGGGCATTATTGCCAATCAACCCATGGTGTCGGCAGGGTGTCTCGATATAGATGCTTCTGATAAAATCAGCCGTTTTATCCGGACCTGCGATGCTTTCAATATTCCCATCGTCACGTTTGTGGATGTTCCGGGTTACCTTCCCGGGGTGCATCAGGAGTGGGGAGGCATCATCAGGCATGGGGCCAAGTTGCTGTGGAGTTATTCCGAAGCAACCGTTCCCAAGTTTACAGTGGTAATCCGTAAGGATTATGGCGGCGCTTATCTGGCGATGAGTGCCCGCCAGCTTGGCGCGGATATGGTTTTTGCATGGCCTACGGCCGAAATTGCCGTGATGGGTGCCAAAGGCGCGGTGGAAGTCTTGTCGGGATACCGCAAAGAGATCAGGGAAGCCGAAGATAAGGAAGCAAAGACCCGCGAAAAGATTGCGGAATACGAAGAGCGTTTCAATGTTCCTTACATCGCGGCCCAACGCGGGTATATCGATGAAGTAATCCTGCCTTCGGAAACCCGCCGGCGGCTGATTGACGGTCTGGAAATTATGGCAACAAAGACAGAGGCCCTTCCGCCGAAAAAACATGGTAATATACCTCAATAATCCTGAAAATGACAAGGAAAGAACTGAAAATGAAAGCGGCTGCAGTGGCAGTTGGCTTTTACCTGAAACAGCAGGAAAAGGAGAGTGTGCAGGTAAGCGTGAACGAATGGGCGCGCATGGGCCTTAAAATGGCCATGAACGGCAGGGAACTCCTTCAGCTGAAAGGCAGAATTTCGAGAATGAAATAAGAACTTAAAATGAGAAAATCATGAGAACTTTTGATAAACACGGGGTTTTAGAGATGACCCCCATGAATTATGACGCGAACCGCCCGGCTGTATCAAATCCTGTGAAGATTCAGGATGTCAGCCTCAGGGACGGGCACCAGTCATTGTTTGCGACCCGCGGCCGCACCGAAGATATGATTCCCGTTGCCGAAATGATGGATGAAGTCGGCTTTCATGCCATTGAAACCTGGGGAGGAGCCACATTCGACACCATGCACCGCTACCTCAATGAAGATCCCTGGGAACGACTCCGGGTGCTGAAAAAATACATGCCCAAAACACCTTTCTTTATGTTGCTCCGCGGTCAGAATGTGGTGGGCTACCGGAATTATGCCGATGATGTGGTGGAAACGTTTGTACAGCGTGCCTGCGACAACGGTATGGATATCTTCCGCTGCTTTGACGCCCTGAATGATTACAGAAACTTCGAAACCGCCGCAAAGGTGGTGAAGCGCAACAACAGGCACTTTCAGGGAACCATCTGCTACACTTTAACGGAGCCGAGACTCGGTGGTGAAATCTACAACATCGATTACTACATCAATAAGGCCAGGGAACTGATGGATTTCGGCGTAGATTCCATCTGCATCAAAGATATGGCGGGACTGGTTGCGCCTTACGATATCTATAACCTGGTGAGGGAGCTCAAAAAGATCACGGATCTGCCCATTAACCTGCATACCCACTTTACCTCCGGCATGGGCGACCTGGCGATTTTCAAAGCCATAGAGGCCGGGGTGGATATCGTGGATACCTGTATGTCGCCTTACGCCTACCGGACATCTCATGCAGCCATTGAGCCGCTGGTAATTTCGCTGCTGGGCACCAGCCGCGACACGGGTTTGGATATCAGAAAGTTGTCTGAAATCAGCGCGAAAATGGAGGAGTTTATTCCCAAATACAGGCACCTTGACAACAACCCTAAATATTCTGTTATTGACACTGATGTGATTATACACCAGACGCCCGGCGGTATGCTGTCAAATCTGGTGAACCAGCTCAAGCAGATGAATGCGCTGGATAAACTGGAGGATGTTTTCAGGCTGCTGCCTAAAGTACGCAAAGACCTGGGGCAGATTCCCCTGGTTACTCCAACCAGTCAGATTGTGGGCGTGCAGACGGTTAATAATGTGCTCTTTGATTCCTATGAAGGTGAATATGCAAGGATTACCGAACAGGTGAAGGATCTGTGCTACGGACTTTACGGTGCCACCACCCGTCCGATCAGCGATGAGTTGCGTGCCCGGGCGCTCAAAGATTATCCCCGCGGAGAGCAGCACATCGACTGCAGGCCCGGCAGTGTGCTTGAGCCTGAAATGCCGGGCGTAGCTAAAGAAGCGGAAGGCCTTGCCAGGGATATTGATGATGAACTGATCGTGGCCCTTTACCCTGTAACCGGCAAGCGGTTCCTGAAATGGAAATATGGCCTGGAAACAGCGCCGGACGATGTTAAGCCCAAAACCCTCGAAGACGTGAAGCGTGAACAGGAACTGGTTTCTGCCGCCCTGCGCGGAGAGCTTTCACAGAAAAAGGATGCCGGAAACCTGAATGAACTCGAGGTGTACGTTGACGGTGAGCGGTTTACCGTTGCCATACCTGAGTTTAAAACCACTACCCGTCAGGTGCGCAAACCAAAAAGGGAAAAGGAAAAGCAGACTACGGTCAGCACCGGCGCACTGGTAGCCCCTATTCCCGGCATGCTGGTGGAGTTTAAAAAGAAAAACGGCGAACAGGTTAAATCAGGAGAAACCGTTGCGGTAATTGAGGCTATGAAAATGATGAACAACATCAAGGCCACGGCCGACGGAATTATTTCGGGAATAAAATTCAATCCCGGTGATACTGTAGCCAAGAACGATGTGCTCTTTGTGGTGGAACCCGTGGCCTGACAGATATTAAGAGGCAGTTTGAAATTTATCATCCTGGTTTGAGTATTATTTACGGGAGAAAGACCTGGCGGGCAAATTGCCTGTCAGGCCTTTTACTTTTTTCTCTCATTGGTTAATTTCTTAGCGGTAATCCGGGTTATTTCCGGAAGCATAAAATCATCACAAGTCTTACCTTTGCCGGAAAATTTTTACGCCGATGAAAATTGATTTGCGGAGCGATACCGTTTCCCGTCCCACACCGGGTATGCTTGAAGCCATGTTTTCAGCCCCGGTCGGGGATGATGTTTTCGGGGAAGATCCTACGGTAGCTGCCCTTGAAGCAAAAACTGCCGCCCTCTTCGGAATGGAAGCCGGACTATTTTGTCCATCGGGCACCATGACCAACCAGATTGCGGCCAGGGTGCATGCCCGTCCGGGCGAAGAGGTGATTCTGCACAAGCTTTCGCACGTGTATTATTATGAAGCCGGCGGGTTGATGTCGAACTCGGGGCTTTCGGTATGTCTGCTGGAGGGTGACCGTGGGATGATCATCGCAAAGGATGTGGCCGATCACATCAATCCCGACGACCTGCACCGTCCGCGAACCGCTATGGTGGAGGTTGAAAATACCATGAATAAGGGAGGAGGCGCCGTTTACAGCAATCAGGAACTTGCCGCGATAGGGGAGGTTTGCCGTAACAACGGACTCAAATATCACCTTGATGGTGCCCGGATTTTTAACGCCCTGGCTGTTACCGGGCAATCAACGCGGGAATGCGGCGCTTTGTTTGACAGTATCTCCATTTGCCTTTCCAAGGGCCTGGGTGCTCCTGTAGGTTCGGTTTTGCTGGGTGATCATGAATTTATCCGCAGGGCCAGGAGGGTAAGAAAGGTGTTCGGAGGTGGCATGCGACAGGCGGGATATCTTGCCGCTGCCGGAATATATGCACTTGATCATCACGTTGAGCGGCTGAAAGAGGATCACCGGCGGGCCCGCCAACTGGGAGAAGCCCTTCAGCAACTTCAATGGGTGAGTGAAGTGCTGCCTGTGGATACTAATATTGTGATTTTCAAAGTTAAAGAGCCGCTCACCGCTTTAATGGTTACAGGCAAACTGGCAGAAGAGGGCGTTCTGGCCATCGGTTTCGACAGGCAATCGGTAAGGCTGGTCACGCACCTTGATTTTACTGAAAATATGCTTGACCAAACCATAGATATCATCAGGCAACTGAGATTTTAACCGTTTCACCTGTTAACCCTTTAATTCCGGTAGATTGCCGGGATGCTTTAAACAATGGGAATGCCTTATTGTTATTTCAGTATGGAAAACATGCTGAAAAATGACAGTTCCGTTTAAATACCTGATTTTTCTGGTGATAATTACTTTGCAGGTCCTTCCTTCCGCGGGCAGGGCCCAGGTACATCCGTTACTTCAGGATTTCTCGGGTTACCAGCAGGGCAATAAGGTCTTCCTTCGCTGGACTTTCCGGAGCGGTAGCCTGTGCGAAGGAACACGTATCGAAAGATCTGCGGATGGGCTGTTTTATGATGAGATCGGAGAGATTCCCGGTATCTGCGGTAACCCTGAAACTTCTGTCACCTTCACTTTTACCGACAGCCTGCCTGTTCCGAACACCCGGAACTACTATCGCCTTGAACTTGGAAATACGGGTTTTACTACCGCTCTGGAGGTTGAATTCATACCTTCAGGTGATCGGGGTTATACCATCCTTTATTCAGATCAGGGTGCAGAATTATCCGTTGAAAACCCGCCGGCGCGCAAAGGCGAAGTGTCAATCCTGGATATTTCCGGCAAAAGCATTGATACCTATATATTTGATCAAAGACGTATCACGCTCACCCGTATGCCGGTTATCAAAGGAATATACCTTTTCGTGCTCCGTTATGAGAACGGCGCCGGATTATCCGGAAAATTCATAATACCTTAAGGTTGCCGCGAGCTGACTGAAATATTCCGTCATTACAACCAGGCATCATGATGCTGAAAATGCCTTCTCAAACTCCAGGTCGAATCTTCTGTTCACCGCATCACACCCATGTCTGAAAAGAGGGTTGTAGTTGTCCTCTTCCGTTATCCTGAACCGGAGTTTACTGCTGGTACAATACTTTGGCAGCAAAGAGGCAACTTCGAAAATGATGTCGTCGACCGTTTCGAAAGTGCCGAGACCCAGCCGCGAAAGCAGCTTATCGGTTTGTTTCCATCCTTCATATTGAATCGCAGGTTCCAATGCCTTGTCGATTTTCTGGATCACTTTCTGACTGTTGGTAAAGGTGCCTCCGGTCTCCCAGGGTAGTGAAGCAGGTAATACAAGGTCAGCCATTTTTGCCGTTTCGGTCATGAAATAATCCTGCACCATTACGAAACCGGCTTTGGAAAACCAATTCCTGACTTCCTCCTGGTTTACGGCGCATCCCACAGGGTCTTCACCGAAAATAAACAGGTTCCTGTATGTGCCGCTTTGCATGTCGTGCAGGGTGCAACCGTTTCCTGACGGCAGTTCCCCGCAGTTCCAGCTGTGCTCGAACGATTGTCTGAGGATGGGGTCTTCCCAGTCGCAGGCCCCCGGGCCCAGGTTTGACATTACGCCCATGTCGTGCAGGCCATGGCTGTTGTTTTTTTCTTTCAGCAACATCAGCCCGCTGCCGGTTTTCCCGTGTTTGCCGGTGATGCAGGCAAGGTTGAAGATTTCGGAACAGGTGCGTCCCGACAATTCCTTTTCGGAAAAAACAATGACCGCCGCTTTTTCATTGTTGTAATCTACCGCAAACCGGATGATGGTTTCTTCACGGTCAACACCCGATGCCTTTACCAGGTCTGAAAAAGATTCACGCAGTGTATGTGACTTGTATTCGTCGAAATTATCGATCAGGTCTCTTATAAAGAGTTGATTCTCCAGTTTGTGTGCAAGCAGATAATGGTTCACCGCTTTCACGAAATGGTAATAGGATTTTATCCTGATAAGTTTATCGGCTTTATGCTCCGAAGTACTTTTGTCAGGCGCAGTGATAACCTCAACCGGAATACCATTTATCTTCCGGTTATTCCAGATCATAAAACCGGCAACGGCATTGTCGCGGCTCACTTCTGCCCCCAGCAGGTAGACACGGCTCGATTCGGAAAGCTCGGGGAACGGCAGGTTGGCCTTGGTAAGCTTTGTATACCCTGTGCCACGTCCCAGGTAATGGAAACTTCCGATATTGTTGGTTTTTGCGCCACCGCGCGCCAGCTTCTGCACCAGGTATTGTTCCTCATTGGTAAGACGGGCCCCGGCAAAAAATGCAGATTCTTCCGGCACAGATGACCTGATCTTTTCTTCCAGGATTTCAAATGCTTCGTCCCATTCAATGGGCTCATACTTTCCGTTCTTTTTCAGCATCGGAACGGTAAGGCGGCTGCGGTCATTCAGGTACTGATAACCGAATTTTCCGTACCGGCAGATGTTTCCGTCCTGGTTTACAAGGCCTTCTGCCCCCTTAACCTCCATCACAAAGCCGTTGCGGTGATGAACCTCCAGGGTGCATCCCACGGAACAGTAGTTACAGATGGTGTTGAAACTTTCAGTCTTTACCGGTCCCGGCTTAAACAGTTTGTTTTCGGAAAGGGCGCCGGTAGGGCAGGTGGAAAGGCAGAGCCCGCAGGATTCACATTGGGTGTCGCTCAGCGAGTTGCCCATGCTTGGAGCTACATAGGTATCAAATCCCCGGTTTACCAGCCCCAGGGCGTTGGCACCGACCACCTCGTGGCAGATTCTCACGCATCGGGCGCAGAGTATGCACTTGTTGTTGTCAATTTCGATGTAGGGATGTCTGAAATCTACTTCATACTCGCGATGATCACCTTCGAAGTGCTTTTGCTCCGCTTCGTATTCGGTGGAGTATTTTTTCAGATCGCAGTCAAAATAGGCGGTGCAGCCACACTCGAGGCAACGGGCAGCTTCCTGCCCGGCAACCGCTTCGTTTTCATAGCCCAGCTCAACTTCTTTAAAGTTATTGCGCTGATCAGGATCCAGCACCGGCATTTCATGTCTGAGCTGACGAGCGAACTTTCCGGCAAAATCAGCCGGAGTTTGCTCCCGGAAATTTTCCCGTTTGCTGATAAACTCTTTTTTGCGCGGCTTCACCGGCTGACCGGTAAGGTACTGATGACAACTCAGCGCTGCGATCCGGGCCTGGGCAATGGCCTGTATCAGGGTAGCCGGGCCGGTGACCCCGTCACCTGCGGCAAACATTGAAGGGATGCCCGTTTGCAGGGTATTTTTATCGGCATCCAGATCTCCCCACTTGTTTGCGGCAAGCTGTCCTGTGGTTTCATTTGAATTGATATCATTCAGGAAATGTATATCGGTTTTCTGGCCAATTGCTGCCAGGGCGATATCCACGTCAATCTCAAATTCGCTGTCGGGAACCGGTACCGGTCTGCGCCTTCCTGAAGCATCAGGTTCTCCCAGCTCCATGCGGATGCAGATCATCCCTTTAATTCGGCCCTTTTCATCTTTTTTAACTTTCAGCGGAAGCGTCAGGAACATATATTCTACGCCTTCCAGTTTTGATTCATGGATCTCGATCGGATTGGCCGGCATCTCCTTTTCGGTACGGCGGTATATTACGTAAACCTTTGAAGCGCCGAGCCTGCGCGAAGTACGGCAGCAGTCCATGGCGGTATTGCCACCCCCGACAACAACTACCGTTTTTCCGGTGAAATCAGGTTTGTCGGATTTATTTAACTCCAGCGCCTTCAGAAAGTCAGTACCTGCAAACACGCCGTCAGCATCGTCACCTTCGCACCCAATCCCGGTACCTTTCTGAGAGCCGATGGCAAGAATGGTTGCGTTATATTTTAACCTCAGATCCCTGTAACTGATGTTTTCGCCAAGCCGTTTGTTATAGTGGATATTTACCCCCATTTCGGTGATGTTATCCACTTCGCGCTGCAACAGGTCGTTGGGCAGCCGGTATTCGGGGATACCATACCTCAGCCATCCGCCGGCGGCCGGGCTGGCTTCATAAATATCCACCGCATGCCCTTCTTTTCTCAGGAAAAATGCTGCTGAAAGTCCGCCCGGTCCTGCACCGATAACGGCAACACGTTTTCCGGTGTCGGGATGAATGTGCGGTTTGAATTTATCGGGTGAATCGAGGTCGATATCGGAAGCAAACCGTTTCAGGTAGTCGATGCCAACGGGTGCACCCTCGTCGAGTAGGTTACGGCGGCAGGCTACTTCGCAGGGACGCACGCATACACGTCCGCAGATGGCCGGCAGCGGATTTGTTTCCTTGATAACTGCCACGGCATCATTATATAATCCCTTCTCTATCAGTGAAATATACCCCTGAACATCTACCCCGGCCGGACAGGTCTGCTTGCACGGCCCCACGCAATCGGCGTAATGGTTGCTGAGCATGAGCTCAAGTGCCGTTTTCCTTGCTTTCAGCACTTTCTCGCTGTGGGTTTTTATCTTCATTCCTTCGGCGATGCGTGTGGAGCAGGACGGCTGCATGCCGCGCATACCTTCAACCTCTACCACACAGACATAGCAGGATGTAAAAGGTTCAAGACGGGGATCGTCGCAAAGGGTTGGAATTTCGATGCCCAGCCTGCGGGCTGCGGTAAGTATGGTTTCACCTTCGTAACCCTTTGCTAACTGATCGTTTATAATAATGTTGACTTTATTCTTCATTGGATTCTCTTGCTTTTATTAAAAATAGCCGGTTCAGAAGATCTTGATGGCGTCGAATTTACATCTCGAATAGCACTCGCCACAGCGGATACAGGCATCCTGACGGATGAAATGAATCTGCTTTCTGTCGCCATCGATGGCATGGGTCGGGCAGTTTTTGGCGCAAACCGTGCACCCGGTGCATTTTTCAGGATCTACCTCATAAGTCAGTAATTTCTTGCAGACTTTGGCCGGACATTTTTTGTGATAAATATGTGCTTCATATTCATCGCGGAAATAGCGGATCGTGGTGAGCACGGGATTCGGCGCTGTCTGTCCCAGTCCGCAAAGCGACGTATCCTTGATCTGGTAGGCAAGTTCTTCGAGCAGTTCGATGTCGCCATCCCTGCCTTCTCCTTCGGTGATGCGGTTCAGGATTTCAAGCATCCGTTTCGTCCCTATGCGGCAGAAGGTGCATTTTCCGCAACTTTCCTTTTGAGTAAAGTCAAGAAAGAATTTGGCCACATCAATCATGCAGGTGGTTTCATCCATCACAACCATACCGCCTGATCCCATGATGGCGCCTGTGGCATTTACCGAATCGTAATCCACGATGGTGTCGGCCAGGTATTCGGGAATACACCCGCCGGAGGGGCCTCCCATCTGAACGGCCTTGAATTTTTTGTTGTCCTTGATTCCTCCGCCCAATTTGAAGATTACATCCCTGATGGTGATGCCCATAGGGACTTCAACGAGGCCTGAGCGCCTGATTTTTCCTGCGAGGGCAAACACCTTGGTGCCCTTGCTTTTTTCGGTGCCATATTTTGCATAGTCTTCCGGGCCGTTGAGAATAATCCAGGGGATATTGGCGTAAGTCTCAACATTGTTGATGTTGGTAGGCTTGCGCCACAATCCTGAAGCAGCCGGGAATGGAGGGCGTTTCCGGGGCATCCCGCGTTCACCTTCCACCGATGCAATCAGGGCCGTTTCTTCACCGCAGACAAATGCGCCGGCGCCCTCTTTGATGTGTATGTCGAAGTTAAATCCTTTGATTCCAAGGATATTTTTCCCCAGATAGCCATGCTCGCGGGCCTGGTCCAGGGCAATGTTGAGCCGTTTGATGGCCAGGGGATACTCAGCCCTGCAGTAGATGACTCCTTCGGTGGCGCCGATGGCATATGCGCCGATAATCATTCCTTCGAGCACGGAATGCGGATCCCCCTCCAATACGGAACGGTCCATAAAAGCCCCCGGATCGCCTTCATCGGCATTGCAGATGATGAATTTTTCATCAGAAGGATTGCCGGCGGCAAACCGCCATTTCATGCCGGTGGGAAACCCACCGCCACCCCGGCCCCTGATTCCGGAATCAAGTACTTTTTGGATAACATCCGCCCCTGAAATCTGCTCTCCGGCAATTTTGCGGATGGCGGCATATCCCTGACGCGCCTGGTATTCCTCAATACTCTCAGGATCCATATGTCCGCAGTTGCGCAGCACGATTTTTACCTGTTCGTCAAGAAATTCATTTTCAGGCGTTTTAAAAAGATCCGACTGTACAACATATTCTTTTACCGGACTTCCCTGGACGATATGTTTGTCGATAATCTCAAATACCCTGTCCTCATCAATTTCGCCGTAAAGGTAAGTTCCTGTGCTGTCCACGATTTCAACCAGTGGTTCCCGGTAGCACATGCCTACGCAACTGGTTTTCTTCAATTCGAAGTCCAGATTTTCGGCTTCTTTCAATGCCTTGATTTTGTTGTAGGTCTTGCCGGCCCCGGCTGCAATGCCGCAACTGCCCAATCCTACAATTACCTGTGTTTTACTCATATATCGTGATGTAAAGCAATATGAATCCAGTGGTTTATTTTTCTTCCTGCCGGTTTTCCTTTAACCTGATTTCCTTGATAATCTTCACCGCTTCCTTTCCGGTAAGTTTACCAAAAGTGTCTTCGCCTATCATCATGACCGGTGCCAGGGAGCAACATCCGAGACAGGCCACGGATTCAAGCGTAAACAGGCCGTCTTCAGTGGTTTCCGTATCTTTGATCTTTAATGAATCCTGAATGGCATCGGTGATGGAGTTGGCATTCTGAACATGGCAGGCTGTTCCGTGACAAACTTTGATGATGTGTTTTCCAACGGGTTTCAGCCTGAACTGTGCGTAGAATGTTGCCACGCCATACATTTCGCTGAGACTTAAACCTGTATCCGCTGAAATTTTCTCAAAAGCCTGGCGGGGGATATAACCATAAATGTTCTGGGCTCCCTGAAGCAGGGGGATCATATTCCCTTTGCGCTCTTTGTATTTCTCTATAAGCGGGTTCAGCAGGTTGAGGTCAGGAACTTCACCATTGAAAGGCTTTTCTGCTTTTTGAATTCGTGCAACGCGCATGGATAAATTGTTTTTGCGTTAAAAGTAGAAATTCCGGATATTATAGATAGAAATTTCCTTTAATTTATATTTCTTCTAAATACTGTGTAAAGTTCAGATAAACAGCGGAATATGCCTTTCCGGCCTGGAATCTGAATCCGAGATTCAGTAAATCCCTGAGAAAAAGATGCTGGTAATTGACAGATGGGGGGCTGGTCAGGATGATTGCAGCAGACAATACTTGACAAATTCCAGGCAGAAAATTCTGGCAAATCCGGGTATCGGTTCACCTTGCATCCGGACTTCAACCGATGCCGTGGCGCTTCATTTTTTCGTAAAGCGCGTTCCGGCTTATACCCAGTAATCTGGCAGTCTGGCTGATGTTACTTTCTGTTGCCCTGAGCGCTGACAAAATGGTTTGTTTTTCAGCTTCAGCCAGGTTGAGGATTGTCCCTCCGGGCTTGTCATTGCCGGATGATTCCTTTGATGCGCTCTTTTTTTCTGCAGAAAATGATTCAGGATCGAAGGAAAGGTCTCCACCCAGATTCACATATTTTTCGATAAAATTTTCCAGCTCCCTGATATTGCCGGGCCAGTGGTAACCGGTAAGCCTGATAAACAAATCCTTGCTGATTTCCGGTGTGCTCTTTTTCAGTTTTACAGACTTCAGGTTCAGGAAATAGCTGATCAGCAGTGGTATATCCTCTCTGCGCTCCCGCAGGGCGGGCAGATGGATCGGGATGACACTCAGCCGGTAAAAGAGGTCGCTCCTGAATGTGCCTTTTTCAATTTCTTCTTTCAGATTTTTATTTGTTGCTGCGATAATCCGGACATCAACCGGAATTTGTCTGCTGCCTCCAACACGGGTGATTACACCCTCCTGCAATGTTCTGAGCAATTTCACCTGCATGTCGGGCGGCATTTCGCCGATTTCGTCCAGAAACAGTGTGCCTCCGTTAGCCAGCTCGAATTTTCCCGGTCTTCCGCCCTTGAAAGCTCCGGTGAACGCCCCTTCGTCGTAGCCAAACAGCTCACTTTCGATCAGGGTGGCGGGAATGGCGCCGCAGTTAAGGGCTACAAAACCATTCGATGCCCTGGCGCTGTGGTTATGCATGGATTGGGCAATTACCTCTTTGCCGGTGCCGCTTTCCCCTGTAATCAGCACGGTTGACGGGCTGTCGGATACCGTTTTTGCATATTCCGTCACCCGCCTGAGCTCATCACTCTCGCCGATCAGGTCTTCAAAAGTGTACCGGGCATGCATACCCGTGTATTTATTCACGGTTTTGTACACCCTTTTCATCTCCCTGAAACTGATGACCATGCCTTCAATTTTCCCGTCAGGCCGGGTAATCGGGTAGGCGTTCAGGCTGAATGACTCAGGACCGGAGGAGGTGATGATCTGGGTGTCCTCATCAAGCATAATACCCGGCTCATGAATGGCCTGAAGCAGCTTTTTATAATCGGGAATGCAACCATCAATCGCTTTTCCCGAAAGCATGCCATTCTGATATTTCAGTAATTTGTGAGCCATCTTGTTGGCGGATGTGATCAGCCCGTCTTCACTTACCGACATCACAGCCAGTGATAGTGAATCCATCACCTGGCTGATGTACCTGGCTGATTCCTTCAGGCGGTACTCATTTTTCAGGTTTTTCAGCTGATTTTCGATGGCAGTAACGGCTGCAACCACCAGGCCGAGGGTGTGCGGATGAACAAGTTCGCGACCTCCGGTAAGGTTAACCGTACCGATGATATTCCCGGCATCATCATGCACAGGGGCGGCGGAACAGGTCCAACGGTGATACGCGGTTATAAAATGCTCGGAGGCAGATACCTGAACGGGGGAATTTTCACTCAGCGCGGTTCCCATGGCATTGGTGCCTATACTCATTTCATTCATATACGCGCCCACTACCATATTCAATCCGGCGGCTGCGGTTACAGGCTCAGGATCACCGGTTATGCTGAGAATGCAGCCGTTTTTATCGGTAAGTAAAATGATAAATCCCGATCCTTCCAGAAAATTATAGAGCATGTCGAGGAAAGGTCCGGCAACGCGGATCAGGTCACGGTTTTCGTCAAGCAAAACTGCTTTTTCCTGCCCGGAGAGCAGCAGTGAAGGGTATTGCTGATCGCGCGTGACCCCGTACTTTTTGCTCCGCTCATGCGAATCGTGAATAATTTCTTCCTGCTTCCGGTTTTTCCGGGCCATATCCTGATTTTTTCTGCAAAGATAGGAATAAAGCTGCAGGGGCTTAGTCTGCCTTTTTGGTAAGATACCAGTCGATACCCCAGTGGGCCAGGTAAATAAGCGGAGTTAAGAGAATGGCAAGCGTAACCTTATAGGTGTATTGCACCAGCCCCACCTGCAGTACCTGCTGCATACTCCAGTTTCCGAGCAGGTAAAAAGCAATGAAAAGGATTACAAAACTGTCGATCAGCTGCGAAATCACGGTGGAGCCGGTTGCCCGCAACCAGAGTTTTTTACTGCCGGTAAGGGCTTTCAGGTAATGAAAGGCATAGGCATCAATCAACTGGCTGACGAGAAAGGCTGCCAGCGAACCGATAATGATGCCCATCCCCGCTCTGAATATGCTGGTATAGGCATAGTTGATGTCGAAAGGATTGCCGGTTGGATCTGTTTGGTTCAGGTCGAGCCAGAAATCTGCCGGAGGAACTGCTGTACCTGCCAGTACGATTAAAAATGACCATGCAATCATCCCCGCGGTTATAAAACTGATCTTACGCACCCCGTTGCGGCCGAAATATTCATTGATCAGGTCAGAAACCAGGAAAACAATCGGCCAGATAACCACCCCCACGCTCAGGTTAAGATCGAGTTTTTGCCCGCCGAAAAAAGGAAGCTGTGCCGGCATCAGACCGAGCAGTTTTTCCAGCGAAAAAATCTTTACTCCCGCAAATTCAGCAACCAACGCATTTGTCAGGAAAATGGCAGAGAGGAACAAATAAAGTTGAGTGCGCTTTTGTGAATTTTGATTGCTTTGCATAAAAGGGATTTACCTTAAGGTAATATGAAACAAATCGTTGCACATTAAGTTCAGCCGGTTCGGAGATCGTCCGGGCTGAGCCATTTATCCGGTCAGCGATGAAGAGCACCAAAAATATTCATAAATTTATCTGTTCATTCCAACCTTTAAATTATTTCTCTGTCATTAGTCTGATAAAAACAGGATCCGGATAGCTTGAACCAGCAGAACTACGATATACACAGACATCTCGTTGAGGCATGTATGGCCGGCAACCGGAAAGCGTACAATGACCTGTACAGTGCTTATTCCAGGGCAATGTATAACCTGTGTCTGCGTATGATGAATAATGCTGAAGATGCCAGGGATATGTTGCAGGAAGGTTTTATTGAAGCGTTCAACCGTCTTGACTCATTCCGGTTCGAATCGGCTTTCGGTGCCTGGCTTAAAAGAATAGTCGTCAACAAGTGTATCAATGCCCTTGAAAAGCGCAGAATTGTTTTTGTGGATGAGGAGGTTCCCGATCCATTGCCTCAGGATGATATGCCTGATGAAGAAGAACTCCGGCTCAGCGTCGAGAGGGTGAAACTGGCGATGAATCAGTTGCCGCAGGGAGCCAGGATGATTTTTTCACTTTACCTGATCGAAGGATATGATCATACGGAGATTGCAGAAATACTGAAGATCTCTGAATCCACTTCCAAAACGCAGTTTATGCGGGCCAGGCAGATGGTGAGGGATATTTTACGAAGAATGCCTGTGACCTGAAAAAAATAATGTTATGAAAAAGGATAACCTTGAAAGATTTGTTCGGGAGCATGCCGGGGAGTTTGACTCCCTAGAGGCACCCCCTGCTTCATGGGAAGTAATTGAAGAGAGGGTTTTTCCATTCCGTTCAGGCAGAATGAAAAAACTGCGTGTCATTGCCTGGAGGTCAGCGGCCGCTGTGCTGATTTTTGCTGCAGCATGGATGCTGAATGATGTACGTGATAACCGGATGCAGATCAAGGATGCAGACAGGCAGGCGGTTAACCGGATGAATTATGTCATTGATGAACTCTCGGATGCCGAAGCCTATTACACATCCAAAATCCAAAGCCGTGAACAGGAGCTTGCAATCTATGCAAAGGATCATCCTGAGATCATTGAAGACCTGAGAGAGGAGTTCAGGGCGATGGACCAGCGCAAGGTGGAATTGCGGACTGATCTGGCTGAAAGCAATGCCGATGCAAAGGTGATAGAGGCCATCATCCTGTCGTACCGGGTAAAGCTCGAAATTCTGGATGAGATGCTTTTGGAACTCAGGCAGACGGATAAAGAATCAAACAATGATACTAAGTCCGGAAAGGAGTTGTAAATCAAAAAGAACTGTAGGTATTCGTTAAAAGAAAATTGAATCATGATAAAGAAACTGTTTTTCGGTGTTTTGATATTAGGCGGAATTTTTTGCTTTTCGCCGGTGGCACAGGCGCAAATGTTCTCCGAAACTAAAAGGGAGAACAAGAGTTTCCGGCTGAAACCCGGCACGCAGGTGCAGGTTTTCAATAAGTATGGAAATGTAAATGTTATGGTCTGGGAAAAAGATTCAGTCAGATTTGAAGTCAGCATCACCGCTCAGTCGAAGCAACAGGCCAGGGTAAATAAAATATTGTCGTCCATCGACTGCGAAATGGTGTCAGCGGCCGGTTTTATCAGTGCCCGTACTGTTTTTAACGATAACAGCGCAACATTCTGGAAAGACGTTGTCAGCTATGCCGGCAAGGTTATCAATGCCGGAAATAACCTTCAGATCAACTACACAGTCTATCTTCCGGCAGCAAGTCCGGTAAAAATTGAGAATAAATTCGGGAATATATACCTGGGAAGCCATAAACAAAACGCAGATATTAATCTGTCGAACGGAGACCTCCAGGCCAGGGATTTTGCAGGAACGTTCAAACTTAAACTTGAATTTGGATCCGCAACCATACAGGAAGCCGTTCACGGGCAGTTTGAAATCAATTATTCTGACGTTTCGGTTCAGCAGGTGACGAACCTTTCACTCAGCAGCAGATCGTCAAATCTTGATATAGATAAAGTTACAAACCTCGAAATTAATTCTGTCAGGGATAAGATCAACATCAGGAACTGTTCTTCTCTCGACGGAGATGCATCTTTCTCACGCATCCGTATCAACACACTGGAATCCGGATGTACCATGAATACCCGTTACGGCGATCTGAAGCTGAATGGCATTTCGAAAAACTTCAGACATATTTATGTCAGATCTGAGTATACTGATCTGGTATGTTCATTCAGCAATCAGGCTGCTTATTCCATTGACCTGAGTTATGATCCCAAAACAACCCTGAACATGCCCGGATCTATTGACAATCAGTTTAAAAGGGAAGTCGTCAATGCGACCACCGGAGCCGTGAAAGCCCGTGCTGAAATCGGGCATGCCGGCAGTTCGCAGGTTACCCTTCTGATGAAAGCGGGTTCGCTGACCCTGCTGAATAAATAGCATCCTTTACATAGTAGTTTCCAATGTTTTATAACCGGCATGCTCGGCCGGAGGCTATGGTTTCAGCCTTATCCGGCCCGCTTAGAAAATAATTTTCCGCTGGTTCCAACCCTTAAGAAATTTTGTTGTCATTCATTTATCAAAATCAACAGATCATGAAAAAAGTAAAGGCGTTTATAGAATCTTCCCGGTCGAAAACCGGTCTGCCCGCGTTATTAGCATTAATTCTTCTTGCATCTGCTGCCTGTATGCGCGAACGAATTGAAGGGAATTACGATCTTATTTCTGAAACCCGTGAAACCAGCTCCTTTACCGGTGTTGTTTCCAAAGGCAACTTCAGGGTCTATATTATTCCCGGTGATGTGCCTTCTGTTGAACTAAAAGGCGAATCCAATGTGCTGCCCTATGTGGAAACATCTGTTTCGGGAAACCGGCTCGTGTTGGAATTCAGAAACGGTTACAATATACGCGAACACTTTACGGTTGAAGTGTATATCACCACGCCCGGGCTGAGCAGTATTCATCTCTCCGGCTCCGGGCGCCTTGAAAGCGGCACATTCGTCTGTGATCATGCGGATATTGAACTTTCCGGTTCAGGCAGCATTGAATGCGGTTTTATTGCCGAAAGTATTGAAGCGGAAGTGTCGGGCTCAGGCATTATGTCCTTAAGCGGGCAGGCCGGGAATGGCTATCTGCGTGTTTCAGGCTCGGGCGAAATCAGGGCGCTGCAATGTGATCTTTCAAACTGCGACGCCAATATCTCCGGCAGCGGCAATGTCATTGTTTCTGTTGCTGATGCCCTTGAAGCCTGGATATCAGGCAGCGGTTGCGTTTACTACATGGGCAATCCGGGAATAATCTCCCACATCAGTGGTTCAGGTAAAGTAATCAGGTATTGATCCCGGTCGCTTAACCGGCACAGGATAGTGAGGAAGCCGTGTAATTCCGGACATCAGCCTTGCTGATAAAACAAAGGATGTTCTGCTCAGAAGCGGAAGATTATTTTCATAAGCCTTGTGCAGACATCATTGTAAATGAATAAGTAATGAATTTTAACATCAAATTATTAATCTTTTAAACAAGCTGACAATGAATAGAAAATCCTTAATAATGCTGATTGCAGTTGTTTTATCCGCCCAGTTCACCCAAGCGCAGGATACCCTGCATTTGTTTGGTAACCGGAATGATGGATCAACAGAAGCGAAAATGCCTGATCAGCAAAGCAGGAATCGCAATGAAATACAGACACTGACGGGGCCGGGAAGTCATTTCGGGTTTTATTTTGGTTTTACAACCGGTTATTCCCGGATCGATGGATATGATGCTGTAAACGCCGGCGCTTCAGTTGCGCTGATAGCCAATCATAGCCTTGCAATCGGATTTTCGGGGAAGGGTTTTGTTTCAGAATCATTTCGCGGTGATGCAGGCTCTTCCGCAAATTATAATTATGCAGGCGGGTATGGAGGTTTGCTGATAGAACCGATTCTTTTCCCGAAACGGCCTGTACACTTGTCATTCCCTGTATTGCTGGGAGCCGGGGGTGTTGCCCGCAACAGGGTTTCAGGCATGTATCATCCGTATGATTATGATGATTTTTTTATTGAAGAAGCCGAAGCTTTTCTGATTGCCGAACCCGGCGTTGAAATTGAACTGAATGTGGCCCGCTGGTTAAGGATGGGTGCGGGCATAAGCTACCGCATTGTTTCGTCCCTGGATAGTGATGGGTTCAATCCCGCTGAAATGGACGGTTTTAACGGAGGTCTTTCACTGAAAGTGGGATTATTTTAACCCGGAAGGAGCTCAGTTCAGCGCAGGCAGGAGGGACGAGCGTAAGAATCTTGTTTATATACAAAAATTTCGTCTAAAGTTCAGTTTTTCCCTGCGAACAGGGAAGATTGTTTACAAAGAGCCATGCGCTACGATCAGGGCTCCGGTAATTCAGGTTATGATCCGCCATATATATGCAAACCGGGAAAAAGGTGTAACTTCCGGCTTACGGTTGCTGAGCCCGCTCTAATCAACCATGGTTTCCATCTTACTTAATAATGCATCAATAAGCATTGCAACCGGCGCAGGGTATACAACCAACCTATGAATTGTTGCGAACGAATTGCCTGAACCTCTGATCTAACATACCGATGCTGTTTTGTCTGGAATAACGCCAATTCTCAGAAAGGTCAATACAAGGGAATTAACGGTTCATTTTACCTGTCCGGTAATTTTGGGATTTGAATATGCTGCCAAGGTAATATTCACGATGTTTAAGCGGCAATAAGCAATGGAATCATGGGCAGAAAGATATGGATTGTCAGATATTCAGTATAGTAAGTTTTTTTAACATGGTTGGATTTTCAGTAGTCAGGCGATATTATAAAGCAATTTGTACAAAATAGATTTGACAATCAGAGCGGATTTTCTTATATTTAAGCCTGTTTTTGGGATATCGGAAGTTTTGGTTTTCATTGCCATGGTTTCGTGTAAATATTCCCGCTGATGTATTGTTGAAATCTTCACTAATTAAGTTGCTCCGGAATCAGTAACACCCGCCTTCCTGATTCATTTTTATTTCTTCCGGTTATCTGGATTATTCTTTCTGCCCGCTTTTTTCTCGTCGATTTGAAACTGTTAAACGGAGACCATAAATACAGTTTTGTCAGAAAAAGAATCCGGAATACAAATATGATGGTTGGCAGGTCACTTTCATGATTTCCGGAATCGTTGGGTTTGTCTTGTGGTAATGTAGTTGTTTTTTAGAAACTAGCTATCGGGGGGGGCTTATGAAAGGAATTGGTTTGGTTATTATTTTAATCTTTGGTGCCTGCTGTTCGACCGGCCATGCTCAGAATCCGGACACTTTGTGGACAATGAAACTTCCGGGACCCGGTTGGCAAAAAAATCAGCTTTTTCACCTGATACCAACGCCGGATAATAATTACGTCTCTGCGGCCTTCGATCATCCGGAAGAGGTTGTCCCCACGCAGGACGGTGGATTTATCCTCGCGGCTACCAAATCTTACATGAGCTCATACAAAGGATTTCTTCTTAAACTGGATGCCAACGGTAACGAGCAATGGATGCAGACATACAATGATTACGATCAGGATCAGATACATTCTGTGAGCCCTACGCTTGATGGCGGATACATCATCGCCGGGGAGCACATTCCATCAAATTCAACCATATCCAATTTCTGGGTAATGAAAACTGATCAACAGGGCCGCAGGATTAAGTCATTTGAACTGGGGAATGGTTCAGACTTCTTCAGAGGGAGGCGTATTCTGCAAAGCGATGATGGCAGCTACATTGCTGTTGGTCATACTTCGGTTGATGGATTAATCATCAGGTTCAGCCCATTTTTCGGTGCCCTGGGTTTGGAAGAAACAATCAATATTTCAGGTTTTTCAATCAGTCACAATATTCCTAATCCATTTCGTGCCAGCACAGTAATTTCCTGGAAAAGCAGGATGCCCGGACATGCTGTAATAAGAGTTTTTGACTTTACAGGAAGGGAAATCATGGTGTTGGCTGATGAAAACCAACGGTCCGGTGAGCATAAAGTTGTATTTGATGCCATGGGCTTGGTGGCCGGAATTTACTTTTATCAGCTTAACGTAAATGGAGTGGTTGAATCGGGGAAAATGATTCTAACAGAATAATTCTATCTGTTCAGTCAGAGTAACTTCGGGAATCGGGTTTTTAATGTCCAAAAAGTCAAAGTCATGAAAAAGTTTATCTGCTTTTCGCTCATTTTTATATTGGCTAACGCATCATTTTCCCAGTCCGGATGGCGTTGGCAGAATCCTTATCCCCAGGGAAACGGTCTAAATTCCATTGTAATGAATGGCTCCGTGGGCTGGGCCGTAGGTACATTGGGGACAGTGATGCATACCATAAATCAGGGGCATGATTGGGAAGTGGTGGACATTGGCACTACAGAAACCCTGAATTGCATATATATATCAAATATTGCGGAAAAAGGCTGGATCGTTGGCAACAACGGCCTTGTTTATTACTCGGGAGACAATGGCCAGACCTGGGAAAAACAATACAGCGGAACATCCGAAATATTATATTCTGTTTCAGCCATCGAAGGTAACTGCCCCTGGATCTGTGGCAACGACATTATCCTCAAAAGTTACAATGACGGTGAAACCTGGAATAGGGTTAACAGCATCTTTCACTCCCGGTTTTATGCCCTCGACCATAAAGATTGCGAAGAGGTCTGGATTGCTGGTGAAGACGGGCTTGTTATAAACACCACTGATGCCGGAGGTACATGGCAATCTCATGCTACGCCCACTTCACGCGATTTATATTCCATTGATATTGTTGATAATGGAGATTACAGAGCCTGCGGGTATGCCGGAACTATAATCCATTCTTCCGACGATGGCAATACATGGTTTAAAGAGAATGAAAATTCAGGCTATGCTTTGAAAAATATTGCTACAAAAGGCATTGTTGGAGAAGCTTATGCTGTTGGTGATGATGGTATTATTCTCAAGGGATTGTATTCCGACCCCACCTGGAATCCTGCTGAATCAGGCACATTTTGCAATCTGCATGATGTTTGTTTTCAGGCATTATTCCATGGCGTATATGTAACCGGCCAATACGGCATAGTTCTGCGAAAACCAGATGAAGCAGGCGCTGAATTTGAAATTATGAATGAAAGAATCAACTGCGGAATTAATGCGGTAGCTTTTGCAAACAAGAACAAGGGCTGGGCGGCAGGTGGCAGGCTAACCGACTTGTCAGGAAGTTCAAAAGGAGTCATACTGCAAACTACCGATGGAGGTGACACCTGGGAAACGCGCCAGAGTTTGTCAAAAGCAGTAATTGCATTGGATGTTATCGACGAAAATCATGTATGGGCAGTGGGTAGAGAGGGCTTGATTATATATACATCAAACGGTGGCGAAAGCTGGGCTACTCCGCAGAGCCCTTTGAATGGAACACTTACCTCTGTTTGTTTTGTTGATGAAGACAACGGATGGATCGTTAGCATGAGTAACTGGGGACAGATAATCCGTACACAAAATGGTGGATTAAGTTGGACTCAACAGGTGAACCCTACATCCAACCCTTTGTATGATGTATTTTTTATTGACCAGAACAAAGGTTGGGCTGTTGGGCTTGATTCCACAATTTTAAGGACTTCAAATGGTGGACAAACCTGGGAACGGCTGATTACAAATGCAATAGAAGGATATCGATTCGCATCTGTATTTTTTATTGATGAGATGAAAGGATGGGTTGTCGGTATTTATGGAAGCATATTGTTAACTGAGGATGGCGGGGTTACCTGGCAGGAAATCAACAGCGGCACTTCAAAATTACTAAACTCTGTATATTTTATTGATCACCAGAATGGCTGGATTGCCGGTGATCAGGGAACCATCCTGCGTTCAATGGATGGTGGCTATACATGGATAAATCAATACAACCCTGTTGCCACAAATACTTTAACTTCAGTTTATTTTAACGACCATTTAACTGGCTGGGTCAGTGGTGAAGGTGGGAGTATTTTAAGAACAGATAACGGAGGCTTTATGCATCCGCCGGGCACTTTCTGGAAAGACAATCTGGGCCTGCCGATCAATGACAATGAAGAAACCAACAGCACCATAGATGTGAATGTAGAAAGCTTTGGCCGGGATGGCTATTATCTCACCGGAGTTGAATTATACATTGACTCAATTATGCATTCCAGGGTGAGTGATCTGGAAATATCCCTCAAACACAATGATGTTACTCAAACACTTGTTTATCATGTTGCCGATCAGGGTGAGAACTTCCTGTGGACAAAACTCTGCGATGAAGCTACGGGAATTATCACTGATGGGATATCCCCTTTTTCTGGCAATTATAAACCATATGAGCCTTTGTCGGCATTTAATGGAATGAACCCGAATGGCGATTGGACACTCTGTGTTTTTGACAATGAGACAGGTCACACAGGAACGCTAAATGCCTGGGGTATTAAACCAATGTTTGAGAAAGTCTTTTCCATTAACGGCCCTAGCTCAAAGGGCCCGGACCAGAAAGTCCGGTTGTTCCAGAATGTGCCCAATCCTTTCACAGGAATAACGCAGATAAAATGGAAAAGCGACCTGAACGGCTTTACAACGCTGAAAGTTTTCAATATTCACGGGCAGGAGATTAAGACCCTGATAAACAGGTTTCAGACAAAAGGTGATTATTCGGTCGGATTTGACGGTTCATTATTCAGTCCGGGCATTTATTATTACCGTTTACAGGTGGGAAATTGTCTGCTTACCAGGAAATGTGTAATAATGTGATTTCCTGTTATCCCAATGGCTACAGGCCAGTAAAAACCGGGATCGGGTTGCTTTTTAATATCCTACATGAAGATTTGCATTCTGTTTGTTACGGCTGACTTTTCATCCGTTCAGTATCGCAGGCTGGTCAGTACTACAGGCATTGCCCGCAGCAGTTTTTCAGGTTTTATCATCCGTATGAATACGATGATATTTTTATTGAAGATGCCCAAGCTTTTCTGATTGCCGGGCCCGGCGTTGAAATTGAAGTGAATGTGGCCCGCTGGCTGAGGTTTGGCATGGGTGTGAGCTACCGTATTGTTCCATCCTGTGATTCAGATGACCTTGTGTCAGATGGATTTGACGATTTTCACGGCGGATTTTCATTGAAACAGGATTGTTCTGATTCGCGCTTTCACCGTTCAGGCTAGTGAGTTAAGTGGCTGAATGGCCTGAAAACAAAAACCCGTTATCCTGAGATTTGAT